>WNGQ01020216.1_pt1 | contig 12015 bp, 9 predicted proteins | sample 5407661 | NCBI WGS metagenome assembly WNGQ01 (sample SAMN13153382, study PRJNA577476) | soil metagenome | isolation source: 60 cm soil or saprolite under Garry oak tree replicate 2 | place: USA:California | collected 2016-06-15
GACCGGCTTCGCTCCGGCGGTGGTCCCGAAGAGTCGCGGCGAGTGGGCCGAGGCCCTGCGTGCCGAGCTGGAGCACGCGGTGCAGCGTCAGCTCATGTCCGACGTGCCAGTTGCGGCGCTCTTGTCCGGAGGCGTGGACTCGACCGCTGTGACCCGCGTGATGCGGGACAACCTCGCCCAGCCGCCGCAAGCCTTCGCCGTGGGCTTCGCCGACGCTGTGGAGGGAGGCGAGCTGGCGGTGGCGAGGCGGGCGGCCGCTGCCCTCGCGGTGCCGCTCACGGAGGTGGCCGCCACGTCGGACGAGTATCGCGCCGCCTGGCTGGACCAGGTCAGTCGTCTGGGTGAGCCGATTGCCAACACGGGGAGCCTGCTCGTCGCGCTGCTGTGCCGCACGGTGCGCGCCACACACAAGGTCGTGCTGACGGGGCAGGGGGCCGATGAGCCGCTGGGCGGCTACGCACGTCACGCCGCCGAGCGGCTCTACCCGGCCGCGCGCGCGGCGCGATCGTGGTGGCGCCTGGTACCGGAGCGGCTGGCGGCGAGCGACCGGGTCGCGCGGCTGCGGCGGGTCTCTGCCCAGCCGGACCAGGCCCGGCGGTTTACCGAGATCCTGGCCGTCTTCGGGCCGCTGGAAGTCGCGACGCTCACCGGACGGCCGCTGGACGGGGAGCGGCTCGCGGCGCCGGTGCGGCGCTGGCTCGATCCCGCAGCGGACGGCGACTCCCTCAATGCGCTGTTGCGGGTGGACGCCCGGCTGTCCCTCGCCGACGACCTGCTGATCGTCGCGGATCACATGGCCATGGCGTCATCAGTCGAGCTGCGCGTGCCGTTCCTAGACCTGCAGCTGCTCGCGCTGCTCGAGCGGATGCCCAGCCGCTACAAGGTCTCCGCGCTCGGGGAGCGCAAGTGGCTGTACCGCCAGGCGGTGCGGCCGCTGCTGCCGGACGGTCTGCGCGCCGACCTGCTGGGTTGGCGGGCGCGCACGGGGCCGAAGCAGGGCTTCACCACTGGGCCAGGAAGCGCGGTTGCCGGGGCATCTGCGGGCCGACGTGTTGCGGCGGTACCTCGAGACGGTGCGGCGGCGGCGCCTGCCGCGCAGTCGGCAGTTGATGGCGCTGTTCGCGCTCGAGTCGTGGCTGCGCGAGGTATGACGGTGCCCAGCACGGAGCGGCGGCGGTTGGTGGCGGGCGCCGCCGTCGTCGGGCTGCTCGTGTGGGCGGCCGGCGCGTCGTCCACGGTGTCCATTCTCGTGGCGTTCACGACGGTCGTGACGGTCGGATTGTTCCTGGTCCCGAAGGTGGCTCTGGCGGTGATCGGGGCGTTCCTGCTGGCGCAACCGGTGCTCGTCAATCTTGCGGGCAGCTCCGAAACGCCGCTGGGACTCGCGCTGCACCGGCTGCACCAAGCGTTCGCCGTCGCCGCGGCCCTGCGGGTGGCCATGTTCATCTGGTGGGGCCGGCTGGCTCCCCGTCTGCGACCCTGGGTGTGGCTCGTGAGCGCGTTTGTGGTGCTGGGCGTGGTCTCCGGTGTGATGCAGGGAGTCCCCGTCACTACCATCGGGCTGGGCGCGTTTCTCGCGGTGAAGTTTCCGATTTTCGTGCTCGTCGCTTTGACCGTCTCCTGGGAGGAGCAGGACTGCGAGCGGATGATGCGCGGGGCGCTGTGGCTCGGGCCGCTCCTGCTTGCGAGCGGGGCGATCATCTGGATGCTGCCGGCCGATGCGCAGAACCTGTTCGTGGACCGGACGCTGGAGACGGAATCGTACGCACGCGAGGAGTTCGCGGCGATGCAGGGGATCTTCAGCCATCCCGGTGTGTTCGGCTGGGCGGCGGCGGTGACGGGATGCTACGCTGTTGCGGCTCTGCTGGTGGACCGGCCGGGCTGGCGCGCGCTCGCCACCGGGAGCGTGATCGCGAGTGTGTGGGCCATCCTCGCGTCATTGCGCCGCAAACCGCTCGTGGCGCTGCCGCTCGCGGCGGTATATGGAGTCTTCCGCTTTGCGACCGGTTGGCGCCGCTGGACGGTGCTGGCGTTGTTCGCGGCGCTGGCGGGCGGCGCCGCGAGGGTCGTCGGCGGGCGCCTTGCAGCCGAGTACCGGGACGCCCTCATCTACGTGGATCCGCTGGCGCCGACTGCCCCGCGCGTGCTCCTCTACATCACGGGCGCGGCGATCGCGAACTCCCGGTTTCCCTTGGGCGCCGGCTTCGGGCGGTTCGGGGGCTATGCCTCGACCCTCGACTACAGCCCGCTGTACGACCAGTACGGTCTGAGCGGCGTGATCGGACTCAGCCCCGACCAGCCCTATTACATCGAGGACACGTATTGGCCGCACATCGCTGCCGAAACGGGGTGGGTGGGAGCAGCGCTGCTGCTGGCGTTCTATCTGCTGCTCCTGGAACGCGCGTCCCGCGCGGCCCGGCGCGCCACGCATCCGGCGACGCGAGCCGTGGCGATCGGCGCCTGCCTCGCGTTACTCGAGGGCCTGATCGAGAGTGCGGCTGGGCCGGTGTTCGAATCGGTGCTGTTCGCCTACGGGCTCGCCGTCCCGCTCGGTATCGCGCTGGCTCGCTCCGCCGCACCGCTACCCGCCGCGTCCACAGCGCCGCCCGCACCGCTCGCGACCTAAGGCGCCGCCGGCAGCAGCAGGACTAGGACCATGAGATAGGCCCAATCGGACACGGCGAAACCAATCGGGAAGGCGAGCAACCCCTTCGGTTGTAGCAACAGCCACACCGTGAGCAGGCGCAATGCCGCCCGCCCGACCGACAGGGCCGCGAGAGTCCGGTTGCGCGTGAGCGCGATGTAATGGCGCTCGAGCAGCGAAGCGCCCATGTTGGCGACATAGGCGATGGAGAGCGCTTGCAGCACGCGTGCGACCGCGGCCGCATCGGCTGCGGTGAAACGTCCGTGCCCCAAGACGAGTTGCACGACGCGGCTGGCCGAGAGCGCGAGCACAGCGGCGATCGCCGCGGCCAACCCGAGTCCCTTTCCCAGGACGCGCAGCACCTCGCCGCGCGATGGCGCCACCCCCGTCGTGGTGATCTGGCTCGTCCAGCGCGCGAGCATGAGTGGGACGAGGGCGCCGTCGAACAGGACGCCGGCAACCGAAAACAGCCGCATGGCGTACTCGAGGTGGGACACGGCGCCGACGCCGAGCGTGGCGGCGAGCAGCCGCTCTGCGAGAGGTGCCGCCCCGATGGCCGCGCTCGCCCCGGCTTGCGCCGACGCGGCGCGCGCCAAGCCGCGTAGCGACTCCGGCTGAGCCGCCGGCCGGGACGGTAGCTCCCGCACGAGCTCGCGGCGGAGCCACCACGCCCGCGACACCTCGCCCGCCCCCAGGCCCAGAGCCACCGCTCCCAGCCCCCCGCCCAGGGGGACGAGCGCCACCCCCACGAGGGCGCCGGCCCCGCGCCACAGCATCGATCCCGTCGCCCGCGCGATCCGCGATTGCGAGATCAGCGCGCCCGAGAACGCGGCCGCGGCACACCAGGCGAGGGCGAGCGGCGTGAAGCAGAGCGCATACTCCACGATCGATTGTCGCAGCGCCGGTGCGGCGAGTCCCACCAGAAGGGGCAGGCTCACGAGCCACGCGACCAATCCCGCAGCGGCGCTGCTCCGGGCGGCGGCGTCGAGGAAACGGGCCGGGCTGCCGTCGGAGCGGTGGATCTGCCGCGCCGCAAACGGCACGATCGCCTGCTCCACCCCCTGTCCGAGCGTGCCGCCGAGGAAGAGCACGGCGCTATAGGCGATGAAGTAGGCGTCGGTGCGCTGGCCCGAGCCGAAGATGGCCGCGATGAGGATGGGAATGAGAAAGGCCGGCGCGCGGGCGACCGCGCTGACCAGTGCGAGATAGAGCGCCCGCCGCGCCGAGGCCATCATGCGAGGACTGCTCGCCCCCTGTTCCGAACGGGATGAGGCTCGTAAGATCGTGGACGATGGCATCACTCGCGCGATTCCACCGACTCGCGGGCGCTCTGGATCCCGCCGCTCGACGCCTGCGCCGCGAGATCGGGCGCGTCGCGCGGGGGCTCGGGCCCGCCGACTGCGTGCTCGACCTGGGCAGCGGCCAGGGTCCATACGCCGACCTGTTCCCACACCGGCGCTACGTCACCGCTGATTTATTCGCTGCCGCGGACGTGAAGTGCGACGCAACCACCCTGCCGTTCCCAAATCAGGCCTTCGACCTCGTGCTCTGTACGGAGGTGCTCGAGCACGTGCCCGATCCGGACGCGACCATGCGGGAGATCCGCCGCGTCATGGCCTATCGCGGTACGCTGATCCTGACGACGCCCCTCACCTGGGGTGTCCACGCGGTGCACGACTATCACCGCTGGACGGAATCGGGGCTGGTCCGACTGCTCGCGAGACACGGCTTTCACCTGGACCAGTGTCGGACTCGGGGAGGCATCTTTCTCGCCCTGGCGGCGCTGTTGCTGGTGATCCCCTGGCAGGTGTTGGGGGAAGCACGCGGGCGCCGGTGGTGGCAAACCGTCCTGTACGCGGTCGGCTATACCGTCCTCGTCGTCCCGGCCCTCGCCCTGGCGGCGCTCGATCCGCTGGATCGGCGCAAACACTTCACGCTCGGCTACGTCAGCCTTGCTCGCTCCGCCGCACCGCCGCCGGCTGCAACCGCAGCGCCTGCACCTGGAGGTTCGCCGTCTCCGCCATCGCCAGCAGCAGGGCCAGCGCCGCTCCCAAAATCGCCGCGGTGAGGGCCCAGAGGGCCCGCATCGGCGAGTACCGTTTCACCGGCTCGATCGGGGCATCGACCGCTGTCAGCGCCGGCGTGTCGCGCACCTCCTGGATCCGAGCCTGCTCGAGCTGGCTGCCGAGCTGCGCGTACACGCCCTGGACCCGCTCGGTCTCGCGGCGCAGCCGCGCTTCCTCGAACTGCAGCTCGGGCGACGCCAGGTTGCGGTTGCGCTCGTAGAAACGGCGCAGGGCGTCCTCACGCGCCTGCAGCGAATCGGAGAGGGCGTGCCAGCGCCCTTCGAGAAACTCGCGCTCGGCGCTGGCGCGCCTGCGCCGAATCGTGACTGCAAGCCCGTTGAGCGCGGCGAACGCCGTATCGGCCATGAGCTTCGCCACCGGCTTCGACGGTCCCTCCAGCTTGAACGTGACTATCCCGGTGCGCGGGTTGGTCGAGGTCTCGAAGTGCCTCCCGAGCTTTTTCACCGCGCGGAACTGGTCGCGGGCGTCCGGGTGCTCCTTACGAGACCAGTATTGCTCGAGGGTGAGCAGCTCGCCGTGCTCGCCGAGCGGGTAGGCGGCCCCGGTCACGTGCTGCTGTAGCGAACGGCTCTTCAGCAGCGCTTCATAGAACTGCGGGTTCATGGGCCCGGTGCCGCCACCCACGCCGAGCTGCGCGGCCAGCCCCAACACACCCCCCGCTCCTCCCCTTCCTCCCCCTCCCCCTGCGCCTCCCAGGTTCATCTGCTGCCCGGTGTCTACCACCAGCGTCGCCCCGGCTTGATACCAGTAGGGCACCACGAAGCTGACCGCGACGGCCACAGCCGCGGCTCCGAGCGTCAAGCCCGCCGTCCGCCGGCGGGCCGCCCACATGCGCACCCACACGAGGCGCGTGTCCACGCCGTCGTGGAACAGCAGCCGCAGGCCGGTCAGCAGTCCGGCCATATCACCGCTTCAGCACGACCGCGAGCGTCACCGACGCGGCGACGAGCTGGGCGACCACGCCCAGCACCGTGACGATATCCGGGGCCCGGACCGACAGGTCCCGCTCCGGCACGACGATGAGCGAGCCGGGCCCGGGCGTCGGGTCGCTCCGGAGTACGACCAGAGTGGTGTGGCGCGTGCGAACCTGGCCATTGGCGAAGTGCACGCTGATTCGCCCCTTGTCGGCCTTGTAGCTGGCGCCGCCGGCGGCGTCCACGTAGAAGTTCACGTCCTTGCCCTTTTCCCACAGCACGCTCCCCGGCGCGTTCACCGCTCCCCTGACCTGCACGCTCGGCTGGTACTCCGGGACGACGATCGAGTCGCCGTCCTGGAGCACGAGGTTGTAGCGCGAGTCGCGCTGCTTGAGCGCGCGCGGCAAGTCCACGTTGATCCGGCCCAGGTGGTCCGCCGCGCGCACGAAGCGGATCCCCTCCGCAAAGGCGAGCGGGGTCAGCCCGCCCGCGCGGTCGAGCACGTCCGCCAACCGGTCCCTTCCTGACGCGAGCGCGTACGCGCCGGGAAAGCGGACCTGGCCGCCGACGTACACGGTCTGCCGGGCGATCTCGGCTTCCTTGAGGTACGCCCCGACCTCGGGCCCGCGCGCCTGAATCATCAGGTCGCGCAGCGTCATGCCCGCTCGCCACGGATAGCGGCCCGGTCGGTTCACCGCCCCCACGATCGCCACGAAGTACGACCGGTCGAGCGGCGGCAGGGCGTCCACCACCACCGAATCGCCGTCCGCCATCGCCAGTCCGGGGACGAGGACGGCGCCGAAAGTCTGGCCGGCCGGGGAACCCGGAGGGTCGTCGGCGGCGCGCCCGAGCACGGGGAGCTGGACGTCCACGACCGCGCGCGGGAACGGCCCGGTGCCGCGCTCCGGGACGGGTACGATCCGGAACAGCGACAGCCGCGCGAGCGCCGCGTCGGGCCCGAAGCCGCCCGCAGCGCGCAACAGGTCCGGCAGTGTCTCGGCGGGCTTCAGCTCGTAGATCGCCGGGCGGCGCACGGCGCCGGTCACACGGACTTGCATGCCGTGCAGCCCGACGTACACGACGTCGCCGGTCTCGAGGCGGATGTCGTCGTGCTTCTCGCCCCGCAGCAGGTAGTCGTACAGGTCGAGGGTGGCGACTACCTTGTCCTGGCGGCGGATCTCGATCGCCCGCATGCCGGCGCGCGCGGTGACGCCGCCCGCAGCGTAGAGCGCCGTGAGGGCCGTGCCGAGCGCGCTGATCTGATAGGCCCCCGGCTGTCTGACCTCGCCCACGACGTAGATCTGGTTCACCCGCACGTTCGCCACCGAGAGTTCGACGTGCGTCTTCGCATCGAGGCCCCGTCGCACGCTCGAGTACACCCTCCCGAGGCGCGCGTACAACAGGTCGCGCGCCTGGTCCAGGGTGACGTGCGACACGAACACTTGCCCGACCTGCGGGATGAGGATGAAGCCTTCGCGCGTCACGGGGAGCGTGTAGGCCAGCTCGACGTCGCCCGTGAGAATGAGCACCAGCTCGTCCCCCGCGCCAAGCCGGTAGTCGGGTGGCACGGGCCCGGCGAGGACGGGGAGGAACTGCGTCGAGCTGCGCCGGAAGACATCGAGGCCGAAGACGTAATTCCCGGCGGCCAGTGACTCTGGGGCGATGGCGTCGGCCGAAGGCGTAGCAGGGCGCTGCGACTCGTCCCGCATGCTGCGCGCGCTCAAGCCCAGTGCCTGGATCGCGGCCAGCTCCGAGCCGCTCGGGTTGACCGTTGCCTGCCCGGGGGCGGCGGCGCCGAGGTAGGCGTCGAGCAGATTGGTGGGGTACCCGCTCGCGGCGAGCCGGGCGCGGACCTGATCGGGGGTGAGACCGGAGGCCTGGATACGGTTGCGGATCTCGTCCGCCAGAGCGGGATTCTGCTGCAGCGCCTGCTGCAACATCTGCTGCCCCTGGGCGGGCGGCGGGAGTTGCTGAGCCGGGGCGATCGGCGACGCGACCATACCTGCTAGGAGCGCGAACACAGCGGACTGGGTGGCAAGCGTCACTGGATCGGTAAGCTCTCGCCTAAGTCTTGGCGAGTCAAGGTATTGGCAGCGAGGCGGCGCTCACCGTCGTGATCGATCGAGGGCGGAGGCGCATGCAGGACGCGTGTCGTGTCCGGGCGCTGAAGCGCCGGCTCGGCTTGAGGCACGTCCCGAAGGCGGCCGAGGCAACGCGTTTTGTGGCAACGGCCTATGGACTAGCTCGCTCCCGCGGGCGCATATTCCGGCCCGCTACGGTCGCGCCGCAGGCGCCCTTGAGCGGTAAGGCCTTCATCGCCCAATGGCGCCGGGTGCGTCGGGCGCTGCGCCGGATCGTTCGGGCCGGCCTCCCGAGGGCCTGAGCGATCGTCAGCGGCGGCGCGCCACCACGAGCATGTTCCACGTGCTGGCGTCCAGCGGCTGCAGCGGGTCGTCGAACGGCGTCATCTCCAGGACATCGAAGCCCGCCTGGTCGAGCAGCAGCTCCAACTCCAACGGGAAGAAGTATCGCATGGCGTGCGTCTCTTCCGTTTCGGCGACGAGGTGATCACCGGCGAGGAGGAGCTGATGAATGTGGACGTGACAGAGGTGCCGCCGCGGGTCCAGCGTGCCGGAGGAGAAGCGGATCAGCCGTCGCGCACCGTCCGGGGCCGTGCGCATCCGCTCGCGCGGCCCCACGCTGAGCACGGCCGCGCCGTTCCACACGTCGAACACGAAGATCCCGTCCGGCTCCACGTGGCGCCGGATCGTGTCGAGCGCCGCGGCCACGTCCTGATTCGTCGTCTGATACCCCAGCACGGCGAACATCACGATACAGGCGTCGAAGGTCCGGCCGAGCCGAACGTCGCGGAGATCGCCGAGCACGAACTCGGCGTCGACGCCGCCGCCCTGAGACGCTTTGTCGCGGGCGCGTTGCAGCATGCCGCCCGAGCGGTCCACGCCGCACACGTGGTACCCCCGACGAGCCAGCGCGATCGCGTGATTGCCCGTGCCGCAGCCGAGGTCGAGGACGGCGCGCACCGCGCGCTTCGTCTGACGGAAAGCGGTCTCGATACGATCGCACTCGCGCTCGTAGTCCTTCGAAGCGTACAGCGCGTCGTACATCTCGGCGTAGCGGTCGCCGAAGAGCGTCGCAGGCGAGGGGATGTTCACGGGCGCGGCGCAATGTATGGCGCGCGAGTGCGGCGAGCAACGTGATGCGGATCGGCATCTACACCCAGACACAGAGCTCCGACGGCGGCGTGTTCCGGTACACGATGACGCTCCTCGAAATGCTGCGTGGGCTCGAGCTGGACGATGAATTCGTCGTGCTGCACCGGCGCAGAACCGACGTGCCGGTGTCCACGATGGTGGGAGGCCAATGGTCGAGCACGGTCCTCCCGACCAGGCCGATGGATGCGGTGCGGGAGTGGGGCGTGACGATCGTGGGGGAGCAGGCGGCGCGCCGGGCGTGGTATTGGGCGGCGCGGCTGCGTGCGAACAGCGTGGTGCGGAACCCGAGGCGAGAGCCGTCGCTCGATCGAGCCCGGGCCCGGTGGTATCGGGCCCACGGCCTCGACCTGGTGCTCTACCCGGTGTTCTCGGCCGCGGCGGTCGAGACCCCGGTGGCCGCGATGGTCACCGTGCATGATCTCAATCACCGCATCTACACCGAGTTCCCCGAGGTGCGCGCCCTGGGGGAGTTCGAGCGGCGGGAGTACTACTTCCGGAATGCGTGTCGCCGTGCTCTGACATTGCTGGTCGAGTCAGAGGCCGGTCGCGAGGACCTGCTCAACTTTTACGCGGATACGGGGCTGGCACAGGATCGCGTCGTCGTGTTGCCGGTGCTCCCCGCGTCAACCGTCCGGACTGCCGTCAGTGAGGACGAGCGCGCGAGCGTGCGGCGTCGCTACGGACTGGACGGCGCCTATGTGTTTTATCCGGCCCAATTCTGGCCGCACAAGAACCATGTGCGCCTGATCCAGGCGTTGCACCATCTCAAGCACGTCGCCGGTCTCACCCCGACGCTCGTGCTCGTCGGGTCGTCTTCGGGGTCGCTGCGGCGGCGCACGTTCGCGACGGCGATGCGGACGGCGCGACACCTCGGAGTCGGTCGCCAGGTGCGCTACCTCGGCTTCGTCCCCGATGCGGACATGTCGGCGCTGTACGCCGGGGCGGCGGGATTGGCGATGCCGAGCTTCTTCGGGCCCACCAATATCCCGGTGCTGGAAGCATTCGCGATGGGATGCCCCGTCGTGACCTCGGACATTCGGGGGATTCGCGAGCAAACGGATGGGGCGGCGATCCTCGTCGATCCGCGCAGTGCCGAGGCGATCGCGGATGGCCTGCGGCGCCTGCTGACCTCGAGCGAGACCCGCAGCGCGCTGATCCGTCGCGGACGAGAGGTGCTGTCGCGCTATACGCCCCAGGACTACCGGCGCGTGCTCAGGGGCGCGCTCGAGGACGCCCGGGCCCGGCTCCGCGCCGCGCGCTGGACGTCACGGACGGCGTCCACCACGTAGGCGAGGTCATCCTCGGTGAGGCCGGTGGAGGACGGGAGGTACAGGCCCCGCCGCCCCAGATCCGACGCGACGGGGTACTGCTCGCTCCGGAACAGCGCACGCTGGTGAAACACGGGCTGCTCGTGCATGGGGATGAAGAACGTCCGGGTCTCGACGCCCCGCTCTGCCAGCCCCGCCATCAAATCGTCTCGCGAGCAACCGAAGCCGTCCTCGACGACGACGCCGTACATCCAGTACACGTTGCGCGCCCAGGGGCGCTCCACCGGCAGGCGCAGGCCCTCCACGCCACGCAGTAGCGCCGTGTACCGGGCGCCGTGCCGGCGCCGCAGGGCGACGTACTCGTCCACTTTTTCCAGCTGTGCGACGCCGATGGCGGCCTGCAGGTTGGTCATCCGGTAGTTGAATCCGACGGCATCGTGCAGGAAGCGCCGGTCACGGCTGAACGCGAGATTCTTGAGCGACCGGCACCGTTCGGCGAAGGCGCCGTCGTTGGTGACCACCATGCCGCCTTCACCGGTCGCGATGATCTTGTTCGCGTAGAAGCTGAAGCAGGCCGCATCGCCCAGGCTGCCGCACTTCTTGCCCTTATACTCGGCTCCATGGACCTCTGCCGCATCCTCGAGCACCCACAGGTCGTGGCGCCGGGCAAGCTCCCGTATGGGATCCATGTCGCACGGGTGGCCGTAGATGTGGACCGGGAGGATTGCCCGGGTCCGAGGCCCCACTCTCGCGGCGATGTCATCGACGCGCATGGTCCACGTGTCAGGATCGGCGTCCACCAACACCGGGGTCGCGCCGGCATACAAGGCGGCGAACACGGTCGCCGCGATGGTGAAGGTCGGCATGATGATCTCGTCGCCCGGTCCGAGCCCTCGGGCGGCGATGGCGAGGTGCAGGGCAGTGGTGCCACTCGTCGTGGTGATGCCGTGCTCGCAACCGCAGTAGCGCGCGAAGCCCGCTTCGAATTGGGTGAGATACTTTCCGGCGGACGAAATCCAGCTGGTGTCGAGGCAATCGCGGACGTACTCGGCCTCCCGCCCGCCGAGGTATGGCTCGCACACCGGGATGCGGCGCAGGGTCGAGGCGGGACCACTCATTTGTCGACCGTGAACCTTTCGACGTCGCCGCCGCTGTAGGGGCCCTGCTTCACTTCGATCATCTTGCAGTCTTCGAGCACGCGGAATCCGTGCCCGCCGGTCATGAGCAGAACGCTGTCACCCTGGCGAAGCTCCCGAGTGGTGACGAGCTCGCGGCGCTGGTTGAAGAACGTGACCTCCACTCGACCGCGGGCGATGAACAGTGCCTCGTACGAGTGGTGGACGGTCCTGGGCACGGGTTTGTGGATATGGGGCGCGATGACGTGACCGCGAGGCCGGCGCATCACGCCCAGCTGCAGCGACTGGTCGTTGGCGGTGAGGAATTCGATGGCGTCCGGTTCGTACTCCGCCCGCAGAATGATGGCCAGCGGGTGGTCTCCATCACGGATGTGCTCGATGTGCGGCGTCCTGCTCACGTGCTTCTCCATCCCCTGAGTGTGTGTGCTCGATCCAGCTGGGCGCATCTTAAAGAGTGGTCGCCACGAGAGGCGGTTGCCCCTGGGCCACCCTGGGGCGGGGACTGCGTGCGGAGAGGACGCAACATTCGCGCCCAGGTGGCGGTCCGTCAAGGACCTTTCCATATTACGCCCCCCGTGCTGCCACTCTCCGCACCCTGGTCCCGTGCTCCCAGGTGGGCGCCGTGAGCCGGAGCGGTCTCAAGGCGCAGATTCGCCGCTTCCTGCCCAAGACCATTCGCGCGCACCGCATCCTCGGCGGGCGGCTGCGCGGCTATCGCATCGTCACCTCGTGG
>WNGQ01036925.1_pt1 | contig 12015 bp, 11 predicted proteins | sample 5407661 | NCBI WGS metagenome assembly WNGQ01 (sample SAMN13153382, study PRJNA577476) | soil metagenome | isolation source: 60 cm soil or saprolite under Garry oak tree replicate 2 | place: USA:California | collected 2016-06-15
CCCACGCAGAGTAACACATCGGCCTGGGCAAACCCAAAGTTCACGTAGTCGCGAAGCATAAAGCCCACAGTTCCTAGCGCGTTGGGATGATTGTCGGGGAAGATACCCTTGCCCATAAAGGTGGTGGCGACTGGAATGGTGAGCTTTTCAGAAAAGCGTACCAGGGCCTCCTGGACATGAGCACGGGCGGCTCCGTGTCCGGCAAGCAGCAGGGGAGCTTTGGCCTGTTGCAGCAGCGTCACCGCGCGGGCAATCTGTGAGGGAGAGGGGGCGGCATCACGAACAATGTTGACCGGGAGTGGGTGAGCACCTGGGGATGCTGGCATCGTCTCAATGTCCTGGGGTATGGCAAGGTAGACGGCTCCGGGGCACAGGGTTTGTGCCTGCTTGAACGCTTTGCGCACCATTTCTGGTACAGCCTCCGGAGTGAGGACCGTTTCAGCCCACTTGGTCACCGGCTTGAACATGTTGACCAGGTCAACACTCTGGTGAGACTCTTTATACATGCGGTTGAGGCCCACCTGGGCGCTGATGGCAACCAACGGTGCGCTATTGGTGGTGGCATCCGCCGTCCCCAGCAACAAGTTGATCGCACCCGGCCCGAGTGTAGCGCTACAGATCCCGGCCTTCCCGGTCAGACGTCCGTAGATGTCAGCCATGAAGGACGCTCCTTGTTCATGGCGTGTCAGGATATACCGGATGGATGAATCGCGCAGCGCATCAATGAAATGAATGTTTTCTTCACCAGGTATGCCGAAGATATACTTGACCTCCTCGTTCTCCAGACACTGGACAAGGAGTCTGGCCGTCGTCGACTCGGGGTGCGCTGTCATCGCTTTTCTCTCCTTCTGCTTCGTCATGTACTCATTCATTCGTTCAGCGACCACTTCTTTACCGTGTCACTGGCTTGCAAGCTACCCCAGATTTGGCAACGCTTCCACCGACCCGCTGAGGTCTGTTGTACACCATCTTGTGGATAGGACAGGCTCTTATGCTCGTCTGCTTCCCGCCAGCCCGTGCTCAGCTTCCACAGGTCACTCCGCGTCTGCTTGTGCCAGGATCGACCTGGCGCGTTCGATCACCGGTCGGTCGACCAGCTCACCATCGAGCTGGAGCGCTCCTGCCCCTGATTCCTCGGTCGCCCCCAGTATCCGCCTGGCCCAGGCACGTTCACTCTCAGTGGGCGCAAACCCACAGTTGATCGTGTCCACCTGCCTTGGGTGAATGCAGAGCTTCCCGCCAAAGCCGAGGCGACGCGCACGCGCCACATCGTCCTGCAACCGGGCCATGTCATCCAGCGCTACCGTCACGCCATCGATGGGAGGCAAGGGTGATCTCCTCGTTCTCTCCCAACAAATCGAGCAATGACCGTCCGCTGATGCTCACTTGTCGGCTGATGTCGTACACAAGGTCATGAGCTCGCTGCCGCCCGAGATGGGGTGCCAGCCCCATCATCACGGCTTCGGTGCAGATCAGGCCCTGGGTGATGTCCAGGTTCGTACGCATGCGTTCGGCATCAACCTCTAGCCCCCCCAGCAGGGTGTGTGCCTGCTGTAAGGCATCAGCCGTCAACAGGAAGATCTCAGGGACGGCTATCCATTCAATTTCCCAGGGGCCGGTGGAGCGCTCGTGATCCTCGACCATCGCATCGAGGAGAGCCGTCACATGTTGCCTGACCATCGCTACGCAGGCGTGAATGTAATTGCAGGAGATCAGATTGCGCTTCTGTGGCATCGTACTGCTGGAGCCGCGGTCTTTGATATAGGGCTCGTACACCTCGCCGACCTCCGTTTGCATCAACAGCTTCACATCGGTCGCGATCTTGCCTAGTGTGCCGGTCACCAGTCCCAGGAAACAGCCGACCTCAGCGATCCGGTCGCGTGCCGTGTGCCAGGCGATCTCGGGTTGACCTAGCCTCAGTTCGGCCATCAGTCCCTCCTGAACGTCCAGGCCGTCGGCACCAAGCGAGGCCAGAGTGCCTGCAGCACCACCAAACTGCCAACCAACACCCGCGGACGCAGCTCTAGCAACCCCTCCCGGTGCCGCTCGATGGCCGCCAGCCAGGTGGCCGCCTTGTAGCCAAAGGTGATCGGGACCGCCTGTTGCAGATTGCTACGACCCGCCATGGGCGTTTCGCGATAACGGCGGGCGAGATCGGCCAGGTGGCCGGAGATGGCCGTCAAATCATCCTCGACCAGCGCCAGGGCCTCCTGGATCTGCAGGATTGTGGCGGTATCCGTGATATCCTGGGTGGTCGCTCCCCAGTGGCTATATTGTCCCAGATCATCCGCGCAGGCGGCCACGAGTTGCTGCACCACTCCCAAGACGGGATAGCCGATCAACTCCGTCTGGGTCTTGAGCTTCGCCATGTCGATGATGTCGAGGGTGCATCTGACAGCAATTTCGTCGGCAACTCTTTGAGGGATGAGGCCCAGGCGAGCCTGCACGCGTGCCAGTGCTGCCTCGATGTCGAGGTAGTATTGCACCCGATGCTCGTCTGAAAAGACCTGGCGCATCGTTTCGCTGCTGAAGATATGACGGAAGACAGTCGAGTCGATTACAGTGGAAGTCATATACATTCCTCTCCTTCTTGTAGCTGCACCAGCCGGGCGTTGTCCTCTTGGAGCCTGGCCTGGGCTCTGGCCAGCAAGTCGTCGATGTGCTCCATCGGCCAGATTACCACGCCGTCCTCATCGGCTATGACCAGATCGCCATCCCGGATGATGGTCCCGCCGAGAGAAACGGTGCCGCCCACCACCGCGGGGCCGTTTTTATGTGAGGCCGCCGGGGTGACGCCTCGACACCACACACTGAACTGCTGCATCTGGCGAACCTCCCTTGCATCGCGCACCAGGCCATCCGTGACGAGCGCGACGATGCCCGCCTGCTGCATTTCGAGCGCCATCAGTCCGCCAATGGTCGCGGTACGCGAGGTGCTGCCACCCGCGACGACCAGAACCGATCCAAGTGGAGGCGAGGCTTTTATCGCTTCGCGCACCGACAGGTTATCGTCCTGGCTCGTCAGAGCAACAAAGGCAGGGCCGACGGCTCGTGCATCTGGCTTGAGCGAACCGATCCAGGGAGGAAGGACGCCTCGCCCCTGGGTCGCATCCGACGCAAGCGTAGATGCTAGCCAGGCGGGAAACTCATTCATTGCGATGTTCCTTTCAAGACGTCTTATTTGCTGTGTCTCTGACAGTGTCGGCAGTGCTCACTTGCGATGGCGGCTCGGGTGCCAGCTGCGAGGCCAGCACCTGAGCCGTCAGGGCTGACAGATTAGCTCGCCTTGCTCGTAAACTCGTTGGTGTAGGTCAAGCTGAGATCGATCTTCGTGCCCTGCGGGATCAGATTGCTCGCATTCTCAACGTTGAGCACCGACTGAGGTGCGCCACCAGGCATTAACCCGTCCGGACTGAAGATGGCCATCTGGTTTTGCAACGCTGTCACGTAGAGGGCTTTATTGCCTGCGTAGTAGTCGGCGGGCATCATGTCCGCGATCTGCGCTGCTGTATGCGTCTGCATCCATTTCAGCGTTTTGACGTAAGCGTTCACCAGCTTCTGGACGACGTCTTTGTGGCTATTGACGTAACTGTTGAGCATAAACACGCTGATGAACGGGTAGGGCCCACCCAGGGCCGCTTGAGTCGACTGTGGCGAGCGCAAGTCGACTAAGACTTTGCCGGCACCGCTTGATAAGATACGTGAGATCGTCGGCTCGGTTGTCATACCGGCATCGATTTTCCCCTGCTGCAAAGCTGCGATAAAGGTATCTCCAGCGCCCACGGGAACGAAATGCACCTGGTCTTTTGTAATCCCAGCTTTTTGCAGCAAGGCAGTGGTCAGGGTTTGTGTACCTGAACCGAGTTCAGTCACGCCCAGGTTCTTGCCTTTGAGGTCTGCGACCGAGTGTATCTGGCTGGCCGCTTTGGCAGAAACGATTTCGGCTTCACCAGGCGCAACATTCAACAGAACCACGGCTTGCATTTGCTTGCCGGACGCTTGTAGCTCGATGGTGTGGTTGTACGACCCCGAGCCCGCATCCACCTGGCCCGCCAACACTTCATTCTCCGACGACTGCCCCGAGGCCTCGTCGATCAGCGTCACATCGAGTCCCTGCTGTTGAAAGTATCCGAGCTGCTGGGTGAGCTTATTCGGCAAATAGATCTGCTTGCTCAGCCCGCCTACCATGATCTTGAGTTGCGTTGTTGTGATAGTGGTACCATTGGCGGTCGTGGTAGTGGTAGTGGGACCGCTACTGCCGCACGCACTCTAAGATGATGCTGGTTACCAGGCCGAACAGTCGTCCCTGTCGATTCCACATGTTCATAAGATGGTCTCCTCTCTGTTTTAGATGGTCACCTCTGTGACCAGATAAAATGTTGCCGCTAAAAGATTCCATTAATCTGGCGGTTTTCTTGCTACAGTGACACATGTCGTAAGTGTTCTTCCCCTTTTTTGCCATTCCCTCCTTCTCCTCGCATCGCTGCTAGATCCCAGACGACACGCGCCAGTGGTGGAGCAGCGATGTGAGGTGCCGACTCGTTCTGCCCATCCCTGCTCTAGATGGTCACTTCGCCTGCGGTATTGGGCCGCCAGCGGATCAGGCGGTTTTCCAGTGCGGTGACAAGCACTTCTGTCGTCAGTGCGACAACCGCCAGGACGACCATCGCTGCGAAGACGCCATTCGCGTTGAATGTGTTTCCCGCATACTGGATCATCAAACCCAGGCCCTGTGTCGCGCCAATGTACTCACCTACCACCGCGCCCACCAGCGCAAAGCTAAAGCTGATGTGCAGGCTGGCGAGGATCCACGACATTGCTGAAGGGATGATCACCTCACTCGTAAGTCGGCGCTGGCTCGCACCCAGGATCTGTGCGTTTGCCAGCAGGTTGCGGTCCACCTCGCGCACGCCCTGAAAGGCGTTAAAAAACACAATGAAGAAGACCAGCACTGCTGCCAGCGCGATCTTGGATTGGATCCCCAGGCCCAGCGCGATAACGAACAGGGGCGCGAGCGTGACGCGTGGGATCGCATTGGCTGCTTTGATGAAGGGGCTTAGCACGTCGGCCAGGAAGCGATTCCGTCCCAGCACCACGCCAAAGATGACCCCGAAGAACACGCCGATCACGAAACCTATGATAGCCTCTTCGAGCGTCACGGCGATTTGCTCCCACAACGGTCCCTGAGCCGTGCCCTGCGTCACCCAAATGACGAGCTGATTCCAGATACCCGAGGGTTGCCCCCAGAAGAAGGGGTCGACGATGCCGACGCTCGTTAAGAACTGCCAGCCGCCGATGAACACGACCAGGATGAGGACGCGGATGCTGTTGACCAGGATGCGCCTTCGGCGGCGGGCACGGATCGTGTCCACTGATACTTCTTCGCTCTCAGGAGCGGTGATCGGCACATTGGCCTGGTTACTCAGTGTGTTCATAGCTAGTGATCCCCTCTCTGTTTCGCACGTTCATAGCTAATAACCACCTCGTCGCGCAGGTCTTCCCAGATTTGGTGATAGAGCTGGAGGAAACGCGGCTCAAAGCGGATTTCCGCCACCTTGCGCGGACGTGGCAGGTCGATGGTATAGATCCCCTTGATCGTGCCCGGCCCTGACGTGATAACGCATACCCGGTCGGCCAGGGAGATGGCCTCCTCAAGGTCGTGGGTGACGAAGACGACGGAGGCCGAGTGGGCGGACCAGAGTTGGAGCAGTTCGTCTTCCATCATGATCCGCGTCTGCACGTCGAGCGCGCTGAACGGCTCGTCCATCAGCAGGATCTGCGGCTTGTTGATAAAGGTCTGGGCCAATGCCACGCGCTTGCGCATGCCGCCCGAGAGTTGGTGCGGGTAGCGGTCCTCAAAACCAGTCAGCCCCACACGCGCGATCCAATCGTGAGCAAGCTCCAGCGCCTGGGCTTTTGGCTGGCCGCGGAAGCGTGGGCCTGTTGCAACATTGTTCAGTACATTCTTCCAGGGGAAGACCGCATCAGCCTGGAAGACATAGCCAATGCGCGGGTCAATGCCCTGCACGGGTTTGCCCATCACCTGCACCGAACCTTCACTCGGCCGCTCCAGGCCGGAGATGAGACCCAGAGTGGTAGATTTGCCGGAGCCGGTCGGTCCAACCACGGCGACGAACTCACCGGGGGCGACCGCCATGTTGATGTCGCGGATCGCGGTAAATACCTTGTCGGCTGGCGTCAGAAACCGCTTGGTGACGTTGCGTAATTCGATGGAGTAGGTGCCCAGGCTCGACGCATTTTGTGTACTGGTTGATTCATCTTGCATAGGTAGATGGTTGTTCACAGCACTCCTTTCATAGGTGGTCTTCTGCCACCACTTCGCGTGTAGCAGTACGAGTCGTTGCTCGCGAGCAGGGTGTGTGTCCGAATCACGGACGTGTCGCTGTCACAGGACGAGTGAACCGCGCTACGAGCTCATGGTGAAAGTATAGACGATAGGACATAAACAACGCATAAACGAGACCTACCCCGGTATAAACAAAACGTAAACATTCACACCCCCCTTCCGCCCGGCTATCCACTCGCGCAAAAGATTGCTTCATCAATTCCATAATTCACCAAAGCTGACCAAGAGCCAGGAAACCTTGCTTACTTTGCATACATCGGAAACTCTCTCCTGGAGTTCATGCTTCGTTCCTCTCTCCCCATAATAGATGCACTCATTCCTATTATTCGTTATCTGGGAGCTACCTCAAATACACCCTTGCTTGGGCGAAAAGCTGTGCAGAATGCGAGGATGAATATTTACGTTTTATTTATACCGGGGTAGGTCTCATTTATGCGCCCTTTACGTCGTATCGACTACACTGTCATCAACGGCGCAAGACCTGACTCACTCGTCCTGTGATGGAGAAGAGCCAGTGATTCGGACAAAAACCATCTGTTTGCGAGTAACGACTTGTACGGTTACACACGAAGTGATTGGGCAGCCAGAATGGTATAATACACATGTATCGACTCTCCAGTGCGGGACGCGACTTTAGATATGTGGGCGTATTGTCCAGAGCAAGACAAGCTGCAAGAGATTTGGGTCGTCACATAGCGTGCCGGGGACCCTTCATCATTCATTTCGGCTCGGTTATGGGTGCGCTCCGGATACTTCGTCGTGCGACTACAGTGATGCGCGCCTGATCATGCGTGATGATGGTTGCTCGGGAGTCGCGACAGGAAGGCGAGGAAGTATCGGCTTAAGAACAGCAGGTACACTTGCGACCTGGGTAGCTATGTGTCAATGACGAGATTGCATACACTGTCTTCGTTGCGCTTGATGAGCGCGTCAGGACCGAAGTATTTGGTGATCTTTGGAGTTTTGGTATACGCGTACACGGATCACATGACAGAACTCACCGAGGAAAACTGGCCATGCTACATTTCATGCGTCGATCTCTCCTGGTACAATTGCTGAGCGTGTATCTACTCTTTGTCGTCGTCGTGCTGATCGGAGGCGTGGGAGTCAACACGGTGGTCGAGCAGAGACTGCGCAATGACGTCCAGGCTTCAGACCAGGCGCTGGCTCAGGAGATCGCGGTCGAGACCAGCCTCCATCTCCGCGACGTGGAGAACTCACTTGTCGCTCTCGGCAATCTTGCGAGACAGGCCGGTACGCATGCCGCGACGGAGAGCATCTTCCAGGCTTTCGAGGCCGCTCGCAACGACGTAGATCAGGTCTACTGGCTCGACCCGGTGGGAGCCCTGGTCGTCTCCTGCCCACCGCTGCCGGGCAAGTGCCAGGACAAGTTAAATGCGGAATTCTCACCGCCAGAGGTCATCCAGCGGGCTCTTACGGAACTCGGCCCGGTCTTCGAGCCGGTCTTCGAGGTGGGTGCTGTGGTTGAACCAACCTTCAGCGCTGGCGTCATCATTGCTTACCCTGTACATGCAAGAGGCGGTAAGCGGGTCGGCTTCGTAGCGGCCAGCTTCTCGCTCGCGAAGCTTAGCGCCCCCCTGGAGGCTGTCGTCAATGCGCAGCAGGTCCAGGGCCGCCGGCTCATGATCAGCATCATCGATGATGGTGGTAAGCTCATCGCCACGCCCGATCACGAGCGGATCTTGCTGACGGTGCTGAACGAGTTGCCGGGCGCCGACCAGGCGCTACAAGGCCACGTAGCCTCACACCAGGGACTGGGACCCGATGGCCGGGATTGGCTTTTCAGCGCCGTTCCCGTCCCGCACGTTGGCTGGGCTGTTGTCGTGCAGAGGCCCACAGGCGAGGCGCTGGCTGTCATCACGCAGTTCCAATTCTGGTCTCCATACTCTTGCCATCGAGCACCAGGCGCTGCCTGCCTCGGAGAAATCAATCCCGGTACATGCGACCCTGCTCGCCGAGCGTGACGACGAGGTTGGCCGCCTGGCTCGTTCGCTCGTGCGTCTGGAGCGCGACGGGCTGGAAAAACTCGGCGAGCTGCGCACGCTGCTTGAAACGTCGAACGCTGTTGTCAGGTCGCTTGAACCGCATGCTGTAGTCGGAAAGATCATTCACGAAGTGCGGCGGCTGGTGGATGTGCAGGCCGCTGCAGTGCTCCTGCCAGATGAGAAGGGTGTACTGCACGTACTGGAAAGCTCCGGACTCAGTGAACACTACGACCACTCGCTCTCCTTGTCTCCCGAGCAGGTGAGTTCACCTCCGGTGCAGGCGCTACGTGAGGGCAAGCCGGTACAGAAACTGCTCGGTCCCCACACGTCATCGCTCTCCTACGAGGAAGGCTTCCGCTCGATACTGGCGATTCCGATCATGAGTCGCCATGCGGGCGGCGTCGTTCTGCTGGTGCATCGTATTGAGCCTCGTCCCTTTAACCAGAACGAGATCGACTTGCTTCTGATGTTCGCTAACTACGCCACTCTTGCCTGGGAACATGCAGTGCTCTACGAGCGCAGCGATGAGCGGCTACGTGAGGTGGCACGAGAGAACGAGCGGCTTTATCAGCAGGCCTCGGAGGAGAAGCAGAAGCTGGAGGCGATCATGGGCAGTATGAGCGACGGGCTGGTGCTGACAGGCATCGACGGGACGGTGCTGTATGCCAACCTGGGAGCAAGCACTATAACCGGACTGCCCAGCGAAGCGTTGGAAGGCCGAACTATCAGCGTGCTCTACAATGCGTTGCGCACGGCTGCAGTGGATCCTGCCGATTGCGAGCGGGCCCTGGTGCAGGCTGAGCACGCCGAAGCCACGGAGGTGGTTGTTGAGATCAGGCGCAATGGTCAGCGACGCGCCATACACATGCGGCTGTTCGACGTGGGCGACGAGTCAGGGCGGGCCATTGGGCGCGGCCTGCTTCTGCGCGATATGACGCGCGAGCGCGAACTCGACGAGTTCAAGACGACGTTGCTGGCGGCGGTCGGCCACGAATTGCGCACGCCGCTGGCGGCGATCAAAGGTCATGCCTCGACGCTGCTCCAGGAAGACGTGACCTGGTCACCTGCGGATCAGCGCCATTTCCTGCAGACGATCAGCGGCGAAGCCGATCGGCTGGCGCAGCTCGTCAGCAACCTGCTCGACCTCTCGCGCCAGGAAGCCGGTCTACTCTCCCTCAATCGCGTTCCTGCCAGGGTGCTGGATCTCGTGGCGAAGACCATCGAGCGCCTAAGTTCCCAGGGAGTCACAATAGCTATGCACATCCCTGACAAACTGCCTCTGGTCAACGTGGACAGTGCGCGCATAGAGGTCGTGCTCCACAATCTGGTTGCCAACGCGCTGGTGTATGGTGAGGGCGAAGTCCGTATCACCGCTGAGAGGCGGGACGATGGGATTGTCGTCTCAGTTGCGGACAATGGGACTGGCATCGCTCCCGACGAACTGCCACATGTGTTCGAGCGTTTCTACCGAGCGCGACATGGCCACCAAAAGCATTCTGGCGGCACTGGCCTCGGACTGACCATCTGCAAGGCCTTCATCGAGGCCCACGGGGGCGTCATCTGGGCAGAGAGCAGCGTGCGAGGTGTCACTATTTCGTTCTCGTTGCCGCTCGTTTCGCCTACAGTTGCTGCAGTGCCTGTTGATACGGCGGCAACGTAACTCTCGACAGAGGAATGGAGGTGCGTTATGACGACGAAGGCGAAGCGCATTCTGCTCGCCGAAGATGAAGTGCCGCTGCGCGACTTCGTAAGCAGGAACCTGCGCGCACGTGGCTTCGAGGTCCTCGAAGCGAACAACGGGCTGGAGGCTCTGGCCCTGTGGGAGCGGGAAGATCCCCACCTGCTGATTCTGGATATCATGATGCCGCGCATGGATGGCCTGGAAGTCTGCCGGCGCGTGCGCGAGCACTCTGCCGTGCCCATCATCGTGTTGACTGCGTTGGATGATGAAAGCGAGAAGGTCACCGCGCTCGATCTCGGTGCTGACGATTACCTGACCAAGCCGTTCGGGGTGGAAGAACTCCTGGCCCGCGTGCGCGCCGTGTTGCGGCGTACCCAAGGGTTGACTATCCTCCCCACAGGCGGCATACAGCGATTTGGCGACCTGGAGATCGACCTGTCGGGGCACATCGTGCGACTTCGGGGAGCGGAGGTGCGGCTGTCGCAAACAGAGTTCGCCCTACTGGAGCAACTGATCACCAACGCAGGTAAAGTGCTCCCTCGTCGCATGCTATTGCAACGTATTTGGGGTCCTGAATACGGCGGCGAGGCCGAGTATCTGCGCGTGTATATCAACCGTTTGCGCCAGAAGCTGGAGCCCAACCCGGCACATCCTCGCTACTTCCTCACTGAGCCGGGCGTTGGGTATCGCTTTGCGCCGGAAAGTGAGCGCGTACGCACACACCCTCTATCAGAGCGTCACAGCAGTGATGAGGGTGCGTCCATCGACAACGAGTAACGCTGCGACCTCGCTAAAGTCGGCCTCCTGTAGCCAGAGCATGTTCTGCTCGAGACTGCCCGGCTTGTCGCCGCACTCAGCAACTGAATGCTTATGCTCTTCGAGCGTGCGACCTTCACGTTGTCGCGCATTGTATGCGGGGCCGAGGATGTCCCACACACTCCGATCATCCTGAGAGAGTGAATGAAGTTGTGGCTGGATTCGATGATATTATTAATGGTATAAAAGCGAAAAAATTCTATGTTGTAACCGTACCCGAAGCTCATTTGAAGTGCCGAATCTAACTATACAAACATTGTAATCGTGAATATAACCCTACTGATATCTCCTTATTGCTGCTCTAACCAGTCTAATTTCTTCATACGAATACTCATCGCCCAGAAAATCCTTGACGGGTCTCAATAGATCACTACCAACTTGTTCTAGCGCATCGACTATCACGTCGTAATGTTCTGGCTGCACCAACCTATCAATATCAATAGCTTCGCCTGCCTCTGCAAGCTCGGTGAGATGGTTCAAAATAGTTATCGGCTTGAGGTTGCGCTCCATCGCTATCTCCTCCACGCCTAATCCTTGCTGGTACAATGCCAGTGTCTGCTGGCGTGTACCAACACTGGTAGCGAGAGTGGGGGCAACAATCGTCCTTCCTTGTAGCTCGATGCCCATCTTCAGGTTATGCGACAAACAGTAGTCCCGAATCTCGTCAGTGAAAGCCTCGAAATAAGCCGCCAGTTTGTTGCTACCAACTCCCGGAATCTGTGCGAACTGCGATCGGCTTTGCGGCCTTCGTTGGGCCATGTAACGCAAACTCATATCTGCAAATACAACGTAAGGTGGTACGTTCAGTTCGTCCGCAATCTGCTTGCGTAGAGCACGCAGGCGCTGGAACAATTCCTCCTCACTGACTGTCAAATCGAATGTATCGCTACTCTTACCCTGGCGTTTTTGCACAGGTTTGGCAGGTGCTGCCATCTCGACCATTCGCTCTTTTCGCAATATCTCCATTGAAAGCTCATTCAGTCTGAGAACAGGATAGCCGTCGGTTGTCTCTGTCAAAAGCCCTTGGTGTATAAGAGCGCGACCAATACGTTGCCATTCATCGGCGCTCTGATCTTTCCCAATACCGTAGATTGGTAATTGGTCATGGCGATAATCACGGATCTTCTGAGTATTTGCGCCGCGCA
>WNGQ01028272.1_pt1 | contig 12012 bp, 13 predicted proteins | sample 5407661 | NCBI WGS metagenome assembly WNGQ01 (sample SAMN13153382, study PRJNA577476) | soil metagenome | isolation source: 60 cm soil or saprolite under Garry oak tree replicate 2 | place: USA:California | collected 2016-06-15
CGCCGGATACCAGATTCGCTCACGCGGAGCCACGGCGGTCCGGGACCTCGAGATGGTGCAAGCTGGAGGCGGCGCGGTTTACTCGACCACGGGTGACATGGCCCGCTATGTCGCCGCGCTGCTCGGCGGCGGGGCTAACTCCTGCGGCGCGGCGCTGAGGCCGCAGACGCTCGCCGAGATGTTCGAGCCGCAGTACCAGCCCGATCCCCGGATACCCAGGCATGGGCCTGGGCTCTTCCGCGGCCAGGCAGGCGGCTACCGCACTGTTGGCCACGATGGGATCTGGCTCGGCTTCCACTCTGCGGTCGCGCTCGTTCCCGATGAGGGGATCGGCGTCGTCGCGTTGACCAACACCGGGCCGTTCAGTCCGTTCGCCGCCACCGGTCCGGTGGCCGACGCCGTCCTGCGGAGCCTGCTCGGCCTTCCCGAGGACGTTCCGGCCACCGGCGTCCCGGAGCGACCATGGGATTGGGATGAACTGTGCGGCTCCTACTCGTTCGGTCCGGGGATCCTCACCGACCCCCAGCCCAGGATGCTCGGTCCCGCGGTGCAGGTGGTCGCCCGCCGTGACCACCTCGTCGTGCGCGGGCAGCTCCCCGTGCCGGCCATCCGGAGAGGGCTGCGCCTCTACCCCGACGCCGGTGATCCGGACGTGTTCCGAGTCATCCTGCCCGGCTTTGGGCCGGGCACGTCTCTGATCGTGTTCAGCCGCGATTCAGCGGGCGAAGTGGCCGGGATGCACCTTGGCATGCAGCCAATGTCCTTCCGCAAGCGTCCCTGCCCGACGCAGCGGCCAGGACGATCGCGACGTCAAACCGTATGGGCCGGGTAACCTGTGCAGACCGTTACCCAAAGCCAGCCAGTCATGGTCACCGCACCCATCGGGTGCGCGCCCGAACCCAGCAGCAGCCAGCTGGCCTGAACAAAAGCACAGCTCGCAGGCACAAAGAATCCACCATGTCCCGGTCAGCGGGTCAAATGCTGAATCCGGGAGGTCGACCTGATCCTCGGACAGGGGATGCTCGCGGCCGGATGGCAGGCACACACCACCCTCAACGCACCGGGCAAGTTCCTTATCTCCGTACCCGAGCACGACACTCCGCGCCGCGCCCGCGCCTACCTGGTCACCGACAAGGCCGTGGGCGAGACGGCCAGCCGACACGCGCCGCTGCGCCCGCAGTTGGACGAGGTATCGCTGCGGGCCCTGGCCGAGCGCCCGCCCGGCCACCCGGAGCCCGCAGGAGAGGATTCCAGCCCCGGACTCGGCCCGGACACCGCCCATCTCCATCGTCAGCAGGTGGGCAGAGCACTACGACGCCGCGTTCACGATGAAGACCTACTTCCACGCGAGCGACGACGACCTGGCCCAAGGCCGTCAGGCATTCGCCAGGATTCACAAGATCGCTTAGGTCTTGTGAGAGCGCGGCCGGCGCGGCCGACGATGCGCGGCCGACGATGCGGGTAAGGCCAAAATAAGGCCAGATGACGAAGACAACGATCCGGCCGCTGAGGAACCAATGCGATGACCTGCGGAGACAGTGGCGCGCTCGGAGGGACTCGAACCCCAACCTTCTGATCCGTAGCAAGATCAAGGATGTCCGGTGCCGTCCACCATCGTCCCGCCTACCTGGCCACACCGCTCGGGGTGGACAACCCATTCCAGCAGTATCCAAGCTCATCCAGATCCGTTGTTAGCATCCGTGTTAGCAAGATCAACCTGGCTCCGCGTGCCGTGATCCCTTGCAAAGCCCCTCCCCGTTGTCCAGCACCGTCTCTGGGCTGGCCTGGAGCACCCAGAGCGCCCGCCCAGGTCCGGCCGTGTCCACACTCGTTGGTGTCGGCCGTGGGTGTCAGGTGGCGCGGCTACCCATCCCTGCCGGGTGAGGTAATGCGGCCCTCCGCGCGTCATGCTTGCCATGAGAGCGGGGTTTGGCTGCATGGCCTGGATCAGGCGGAGCCCACCACGGTTACGGCAAAAGGAAGCTGGCCGACAATGCGAGACGAGCAGACGCCACGTACGGACCGCCCGGCCGAAGGTGCTGACCTTCCGCTGCCTGGCATCCAGACAGCTCACGATATCGAGGATGCCCAAGAACATCTCTTGAGTCCCGACGCGGATCTCGAAGGCAACGAGCTGCACGGCAGCGGGCAGACTTGTGCGCGTTGCGGGCGCGTCATAGGTCCGGAAGACGATGTGCGGCGCACCGCGAGTGGCGCTTATCAGCATGAGTTCTGCAAGGTGCGCTGAACCTGGTTGCCCAAGTATGGGCGTCAAAGGCCAGGCCCCTTCCGCAACCGGGAGGGGCCTTTGACCTGGGCGCGCTCGGAGGTGTGCGCGCGCTCGGAGGGACTCGAACCCCCAACCTTCTGATCCGTAGTCAGATGCTCTATCCGTTGAGCTACGAGCGCTGGTGCCGGAACAGTCTACGGCAAGTAGCCGGCCTCCTCTTCCCGGTCTGGCGGGCCCCGCCGACGCGGCACCATCCGCGGCGTGATACCGGTGAAGGGTCGCCTGGTCAGAGCTCCCCAATCCCGGGTGTCAACGTGGGCCATGTCGGCCCGGTGTGTAGCGGCGTTGCTGTCACGGTTGCTGTCAGCGCTGATCCTGCTCCTTCTTCGAGGACGTCAATCTCCTGGCTCGTGGCCGGATGTGCGCTCGCACAATTGCCTCAGAATGAGCGAGAGATAGGGACATCGGGCGCTCGCGTTGGACGACGGGCCAGGTCTTTGGCGCTCCCTTGGGATGGCCGAGGCCCAGATCCTCTCGATAGCCGTGGACGAACTCGGCGATGCGATCTTCGAGGAAACGTTGGAGCAAGAACCATGTGATCTCGTCGTTGGGTCCAGGCTGTTCGAGCGCGGCTGCCGTAGCGCGCGTCATGTCCGCGAATAGCTGCACGATCGCCTCAGCGGCGGTGATCACGGAGTGGATTCTCGCCAGGCGTCGTATTTCATCCAGCGTTGTGATCAACTCGGCGAGCGCAGTTGGAGGGACGCGAGCTTTCTCTTCGTCTGATATCTCGGTCTTGCCTTCTCTGTGCTCCAGCACCAGGCCGTACAAGGCCTTGTCTCCCGCAAGTTGCCGCTGCACCAGCTGGTAAACCCTCTCGTAGATCTGGCGGCGTTCGTCGGAGAACCGCTCCAGTCCCGCGTTCTTGGCCGCTCGCCGGGCAGCGAGGCTGTCATAGCCGATCTTGAGCGCTACGCCGAAGATCGTAAAGCCTCTGGCCACGAGCGTCAGGACCAGTGGCGAGACCGCATCGGCGGATGCCATGAGAGGACCCTATCGACCATCATGGTCACGCGGAGCGACCGATGCGTAGAAGGGCTGAGCGATGAAGATCGCTGAGGTTCAGGCTGGACCAACAGCCTTGACCGGTCCTCCCTGGACCGCACCGCACGGCGGTGAACTGCAACCCAAACTGCAACTCGACTCAGCGCGTCAGCGGCGATCACGAGGTGGCTTTCTCATACACCACCCATTTGGACGTGACCGATCCGCGGTCCGGGCATTGACAGAAATGCATCGTGTTCTTCGGCCGGGTGGAACCCTTGGTTTGTGGGTCGCACCGTCATGGTGGTGGCGGGGTGACCCCAGGTGGAACTGGCATGACGATCTGCTTGTCTCTCTCGACGCCGACGTAGGGCACGTTCCAGCAGGCCTTGACGGCCCGGCGCCTCTACAGCAGATGATCCGGGCCGCGGGATTCCACTGAGTACCGCTGTCATCCGGTTATGTGCTATGACCTGGGCAATCCCGGGGAGTCGACGGCTCCGGGAGCCCACTTATCCCACGTATGCCCCACGCCGAACGGCCCTGGCCAATCCGCATTCAGCGAGTCCTGAGACCCTGCGGCTCCCAGGCCTGAGCGGAATCGTCGCGGCAAATTACCCTCAGCCTTCAAAGCTGCAGTCACGGATAGGTGGTCTCATCTGGGTTGTCATTTATGGTCTCCGGGGTGCTGAGCTGCAGGTAGGTGTCCAGGCCGGTTAGGTGCAGCAGCCGCCGGACGGTCGGTTTCGCGCCAGTGAGGACGAGGCAATGCCCGCACCCGGCCTGGCGTTTGTGTGCCCAGACCAGAACCGAAAGACCAGTGCAATCGGTGAAGCTAAGCCCAGACAGGTCCAGCACGAGGACCGGCGGGTGGTTCTCCAGGGCACTGCTGATGGCGCGGCGCAGGTGGTCCCTGTTGGACACGTCCAGCTCGCCCTGCAGCCGCAGCACTGATCGCTTGCTGTGGTGTTCGGCGATGACGGCTAGGTACGTACTCGCATTCATCGGCCGTGCTTCCGCGGAGACGAGCAGCGCTGTGCCGGGGAAGATGGCATTAGTGCCGGTACCGCATGCTGACGGCCGTTTCCGAGGGCCGCATGCCGGTGACCGGCCCAGGCGATGACAGCTGATGCGAAGCATCGGCCCGGACTGGCTGAGGCCATGGGGCGGAGCCGTGGGAGCGTAGCTCGCAACGTGCGGTCGCCGCAGACTCTCCAGGCTTGGGCGGGCTCACCTGCGGCCACCGCTACACGGCGCAGAAGAGGGAAGCGTCCCCCTGCGGCCAGCCCATCCCGCTCGCGAATCCCATCTGCCACAGATCGTCACCTCCGGAGGTGCGATCCGCGGACACACGGCGGAACCAAGGGCAATCTACCGTGCCCCGCGCCTTCCTGCAAACAGCCGGGCGAGTCGTCGGCCGCACTCGCCCGGCACGGCATACAAGGGGCAGGTAACACGAGGACGCTGTGCCAAGCAAAGGGCTGAGCAGCTCGCCGCGCGGGCTAGACCTCTGGGCTCGTCTCAGGACCGACCAGGCCAGTCAGGCCTAAGTCCGACGGGCGGAGATCACCAACTCGGTCATCGCTGGCAGGCCCGGTGCTGCCGCCGAGTATCTCGGTGGCCACATCCGCGACACGCCTACGTGAATCGCGTGCCCGCCTGCGCAGCACGTCGAAGGCCGTGACCGCATCCAGGTGATGAGTGCCCATGAGGTACCCGACGGCCCGCTCGATGACCACCCGGTAGTCCAGGGCGTACTGCAGCTGGCCGGCCACGATGCCGTGTTCCTGAGCTGCCAGGGCGCCGGTCAGGACCTCCGCGATGAGGCCGCTGTAGGCGGTCAGGGCGTTGACGTCTGACTTATCCCATTCGACGGGCTCGTCGCGGTAGACATTCAAGGTGCCGACGGGACTGCCGCCGAGCAGGATCGGAGTGCCAGCGACCGCCCGCACCTGGGCAGATAGCCGGGTGCGCAGTTCCGGCCAGCGGCTGTCGGCGTGCACGTCGCTGCTCACGACCTCGCGCGCGTACACATAGGACTCATAGCACGGCCCCTGACCGGCGGACGCCTGAGCCTCCTCCAGCTGGCGGCCAGCCTCGTCGGAGGCAGCCACATAGGACAGGTAGCCCGACTCGGTGATGAACATGACGCCAGCGCCGCCGTAGCCGAACACGCCATGGACCGCATCGACGGTGCGCTTCATGACGCCTGCCACGTCGGCGTCCAACGCGGCCTCGCGAAGCCGTTGCAGGCTCGACCGCAGCGCCCCCTCGTCAATGTGCGCCGTCATCACCGTCTCCTCAGGAACGACACATGCCCGGCCGGGCCACACCCTTCAGCCTGCCCGTCGTGGTGCCCAAGGCGCAGGATGTGGCCAGGCTACTTGAATGACACCAGCCTGGTCTCCCCCTCCCCGGCGAATGCACAGGCCCGGGGGTGAACCGCCCCGGCCTAGCCGGTCCGTGAATGGGACGCCCGTTGCTGGGCAGCAGCCCGGTGACCAGGCGCAGGCTGTATGAGGGCAGATGTGGACAAGTGGGCGCGACCGAGGGCATCGGGAACCTGGGTCGACGGGCCGCTGAGCACGCCTCCCGATGATGCCGAGGTGCTCCGGTACCGGGCTCGCCTGGCCCAGGTCCGGAAGTTCACCGCCGCGCGGGCCCGCCGGGCTGGGCTTCCGCCGCGCCGGGTCAACGATCTGGTGATCGCGGTCGCCGAGCTGGCCGCTAACACGCTGGTTCATGCCAGCGGGCCGGGGACGCTGACGCTATGGGTCACCGCCGATGAGGTCATTTGCCAAGTGCAGGACCGGGGTCAGATCACCGATCCGCAGGCGGGCATGATCCGGCCTGCCCCGGAGGCGCCCGGCGGCGGTCGCGGACTTTGGGTCGTGCATCAAGTTTGCGATCGAGTCGAGATCAGCAGCGGGCAGACTGGCACCGCAGCGCGGGTGCATATGCGGCGCCGTCACAGGTCAGCCTGAGACCCAACCGGCGGCGCGGCGTATCTGCGGGCCCTGCCGATGAGCCTGTCCAGCGGGGCCTGAAAGTCAGCGTCACACTCCGGGAGCCCAGCGGGGACGCACCATCCTGCGCCGTCCCTGGACCTCCAACCATTCCTGCTCTCCTCTCGTCTTCCTCGCAGGCGCCGCGACCCTCGCGAGTGGGCGGCGAGTCCGGAGTCGGCGTAGCCGATCGCATGCGACGCGACCGCAGGGAGCGCTCTTGACGCGCCGACCGGGTACCCCCCTGCTGCGATCCGGCGGGCCGGTGCCCGGGTTGGCTCCGGCCGCAGGCCGCAGGCACCCACCGCCCGCCTGCGCTCACCACAATTGACCGGGCCAACCCCGGGCCACACGCAGAAGGCCATTCGGGAGCGAGATCGGTGGCTGTCCGGCCTGCCCGTATCGCCGCCCAGATCAGGCGGATATCGTGTGCATCTGGCCGACATCGGTCACGCTCGGTGACACAGCAACTCGTCGCTGCCGCCGTCACGATGAACATATCCGCGTCATCGTAAACATCGCCGGGGATCCAGCCGACCCAATCCGAGGACGAAAATTCATCGGAGTGGCGTTCGGTGCTCGCGACGAGTGGCGCGTAACACGGGGGCTCCGCCGACTCGCCCATCGCCCGGCGGCGCCGGCATGCCAAGATCGTTGAGGAGACCGTCGAGGTCGTCGGCCACGTCGGTGTCGTCAAGCGGGGCGGCATGCGAGTAGTGCCGCAAGGTGGTGGCGGGGTCGCGGTGGCCCAGGCGGGCCTGGGCCTTGAGCAGCCGCCCCTGGTCGACCAGGTAGGTGGCCACGCCGTGGCGGAGGCGGTGCAGCGCCGGATGTTCGATCCCCGAGGCCGGTCCGAGGCGCGTGAGCCGGTGGGAGAGGGCGTCAGCTGTCAGGTAAGCCGACCGCCGTGGCGACGGGCTGAACAACCAGTCCTCGTCCGGCTCCGCCTGGGCCGCCCACGCGCCCCGCAGTCCGCTGCCAGGCGAACCAGCAGCAGCGATTGCTCGGCGGCGAACAAACGCCGGGCGCAAGCCGCGGAGCCGGGCTGTCGAGTGAACGCGTCCCGCGCCGCCGCGACAGAATCACCAGCGGCGATGAGAAGGCGGCGCACCTCGTCCAGGCTGTGGTGACGCCGGGGCCGGGGCCGGGCGGGCCGCGCATCCCGGCTAGCGGGTTCAGCCTCAGCAGGCCCTCGGCTACCGCCCAGGACACCGCACCCCGCAGCAGCAGCCAGCGCGCCGACACCTTCGGCACCGACACCCCTTCGTCCCTCCAGCGGCAGATGGCGGCGCGCAGCACCGCCGGCGTCAGGGACTGCAGCCGACAGCGGCACAGCGAGTCGCCGGCCAGGGTCGAGACGACGTGCCGGTGCGAGGCGAGCGTGGCCGGCTTCCACAGCTGGGCGCTGCCGAGATACCCCTCCAGCAGCTCCCCCACCGTCACCATCGACGCCGCACGCCGCATGTCGGTGCGCGTCGACCCGTATTCCGCCGCCAACTCCCGGCGTGCCCGCGCGGCCAGCGCGGCGTCACCGCGCACGGTGAACGATCGCTGGATGCTGCGGCCGCGACCCGGGTCGAACCCGATCACGACGCGAACTTCCCAGACGCCGGGACTGCGCTCGCGCAGCGATCCCGTGCCCCGCTTCGACCGAGTTGCCGCAGATGCCCGATCCCTATAACTGGCTCGCATCCCTATAGCTATAGGGGCAGTTACAGGGACGGCGCTGGACGCCAGCGGCGTAACGACGTCGGGGCAGCGCTGCTACCAGGGAATCCGCGTGCGCGCTCGGAGGGACTCGAACCCCCAACCTTCTGATCCGTAGTCAGATGCTCTATCCGTTGAGCTACGAGCGCTCGAATTAAGTTGTCTACCTGCGGTTTTCCAGGCACGTGCTACGATACCACAGAAGCACAGCGGTGATAGAGCATCTGATTCCGTCTCCAGAGATGCCCTGATGCATCCCTCAAGGGTAGGGCACTCGGGAGATAGCTGCACCGGTCGGCGGGAGGTCACACCATGTCCGTCACCAGCATGCAGGAAGCCCGGCGCGGCCGGGGACGCCGCACCGCCGCAGCCGCCGGCGTGGACCTGGCCGCGTTCATCACCTCGTGGCAGCTCGCGCTCGAAGCGGCCGGCAAGAGCCCGCGGACCGTCCGCTCCTACACCGACTCGGTGCGAGCACTTCAGAAGTTCCTCGTCGCCCTGGGAATGACCGCCGACGTGGAAGAGGTCGACGCCGAGCACCTGCGGGCGTTCCTCCTGGCCGAGGAGCGCCGCACGTCCGCGACATCCGCTGCCGTGCACTTCCGCAACCTGCGCGTGTTCTTCGGCTGGCTGGCCCGCGAAGGTGAGCGGACGAACCCGAACCCGATGGACCGCGTCGACCGGCCCAAGGTCACCAAGCAGGCCAAGCCGTTCTTCGAGGACGAGGAGTTTGCCGCACTGCTCAAGACGTGTGAGGGGGCGAGCTTCCAGGACCGCCGCGACACCGCGATCATGCGCATCCTGATCGATACCGGGATGCGTGTCTCCGGGCTGGCCAACCTGCGCTATGACCCGGACAAGGACGCCGCCAACGACGTGTTCTTGACCCAGCGGAGGCTGCGCATCCGGCTCAAGGGCGGAGACGAGACCTGGGTGCCGATCGGGAAGAAGGCAGCTTCAGCCCTGGACCGGTACCTGCGCGCCCGCGCTCGCCACCCGGAAGCATCTTCCCCGTGGCTGTGGCTCGGCCACCAGGGGCACAATCGCGCCCACATGACCGACTCCGGGATCCGCGTCATGCTCGGCCGACGAGGCAAGCAGGCCGGAATCCAGAACGTGCATCCGCACCGCTTCCGGCGTTCCTTCGCGGACAAGTGGCTGGCGGCCGGCGGCTCCACCGATGACCTCATGCACATCACCGGCTGGAAGACGTACGACATGGTGCGGGAGTACACAGAAGCCCGCGGCATCGCCCGCGCCCACGACGCACATACGCGTCTCAGCCCAGGCGACCGAATCTAGCCTCTCTACCTCTTCCTGACCAGGAACATTAGCTCCCGTCCCAGGCTCCCTGCCTGCGGCTTGAACACTTGCTTGCAAACAGAGCCCGCTCCGTCCGCCGACCAGGCTGAATTGCAAAGGACCAGGCAGGGCTCTCTCTTCAACACAGTTGGAAGCGATTCGGACAGAGTCACACGAGATGCGATCTCCCAAATTCCTCCCATTTGATCAAGGAGGAACCCGGTGCGGGTCGCGCCGCGTTACGCCAGGCTCCGTTATTGGCCGTTGCCGGGTTCGGAGCGGGCTGCCGCAGCTTGGGCCGACGGTGCCCAGCGGTGGTCTAGCTTGGCCAGCTTCCAGTAGGCGACTGCGGCGGCCCAGACGACTACGAAGAGCCCGGCGATGGCGAAGCCTGCCTTGTTGATGTCGAAGTTCGCTATGAAATCCCAGAAGCCGCCGTTGATGCGCAGCTCACCGGCAAGCAGGCCGATGATCTCGATGGTCCCGATCAGGAACGCCACGGCGATGGACAGGCCGGTGATGATCAGGTTGTAGTAGACCTTGCGCACCGGCCGGGCGAACGCCCAGCCGTAGGCGAAGTTCATGAAGCAGCCGTCGAGCGTGTCGAACAGCGTCATGCCGCCGGAGAACAGCAGCGGCAGCGCGAGCACTGCATAAAAGGGCAGGCCGCTGGTCGCCGCGTACGCCGTGGCCGCGAGCAGTACGACCTCCGTCGCGGTGTCGAAGCCGATGCCGAAGATGCACCCGACGAAGTAGAGCTGCCAGGGCTTGGTGATCGACCTCATGAAGCGTCCGAAGAACCGCCACATCAGACCACGTGCCTGCAGTTGGCGCTCGAGTTCTTCCTCGTTGAGCTCGCCGCGGCGCAATCCCTTGAACACCCTGGCGATCCCGACCAGCACGATCAGATTCAGCGCGGCGATCAGGTAGAGGAAGCCCGCCGAGGTCAGCGTGCCGATCATGCCGCCGAGCGTCTCAAAGGTCGAATCCGGGTTCACCACAGCGCCGAAGACGGCCCGCGCGGCGAACGAGATGCCGACGCCGACCGCCATCACGACGCTGGAATGGCCGAGGGCGAAGAAGAACCCGGTCGCCAGCGGACGCTGGCCGTCGGCCATGAACTTGCGGGTGGTGTTGTCGATCGCTGAGATGTGGTCGGCGTCGAAGGCATGCCGGGCGCCGAGCGTCCAGGCGGTCACGGCCACGCCGAGGCCCACACCGAGCTTCGCGTAGGCGAAGTGATGCGGCATCACGGTCAGCATGTAGATGCCCCAGCCGAAGCCGTTGATCGCGAGCACGATCAGGGCGATCAGGGCGAGTCGAGCCCATTCCCGGCGGCTCAGGGCATGAAGAAACCCGCGCATACGGGCCAATCCTTCCATCGAGGCTGGCGAGCCGTTCGCGCGCCGAGAGGCGACCGGACTTCCCCGGAGCCTGAGAGGGACTCGTCGGGGTAACCGTTGCGGGACAGTGCCGGACTCACACCGGCTTCGCTCTCCACGCGCGTCCCCGGCGGGAGCCGGGGCAAGGGGAATCGTACTGCTGATTACTGCGGGTGCGGAGCCTTCGCCACCATGATGACCGTCACCGTGGTCGTCTTCTCCGAGACCTTGTAGAGCACTCGGTAGTACCCGAGCAGAAGCCGGCGCAGCCCGCCGCGGCCGAGGTTCGTGCTGTTGCCCGGCCGGGGATTGTCACCGAGCTCGTACACGGCCGTCAGCACCAGCTGCGCCCCGAGCTTGTCCTCGCGGTACAGCAGGGTCGCCGCGTCGATCGCGGCCGGCTTCCAGTCGATCCAGTAGGTCCTGCGCTGTTCCTCGTCGGATTCCCGCTCCTTGTGACGTGGCAACTCAGCTGTCCTCGTCCAATCCCAGGAGCTTCTTCACCTGGTCGTGCGGCACGACGTCGTCGTCCTCCGCCAGGATCCGCTCGGCCAGTGCGATGTCGGCTTCGTCCTCGCGGCGCCGGAAGTACTCCAGCACCTCGTAGGGGACGATGGCCGCCACCGGCGTGCCGTGCTGTGTGATGGTGATGATCTCGCCGCCGTGATGCGACTTGGCGACGAGGTTACCGAGGCGCGTGCGCGCGTCGGTGAGTGTCACTGTCTCTGCCATGTACAAAACGTACACTTTGCAGACTCTGTTGTAAAGAGGGCCCCCGCGGTGGAAACCGCGAGGGCCCTGGGCACCGCTCAGACCGCTACAGCTGAGCCGCCGCGGCCTCGTCGATCAGCCACAGCGTCGCCTCGGTGCCGTGCGCGCCGACCGCCGGAGTGCGCACCTGGTCCGTGCTGGACAGAGCACGGGCCACGGCCTCGGCCTTCTCCGCGCCGGACGCCACCACCCACACCTCGCGGGCGGACTGGATCACCCGGAACGTCAGGGAGATGCGGTTCGGCGGAGGCTTCGGCGAGTCGTGCACGGCGATCGCGGACGGCGCCACCTCGTGCGTGCCCGGGTGGTCCGGGAACAGCGAGGCGATGTGGCCGTCCGGACCCATGCCGAGCAGCAGCACGTCGAACGCGGGCGCGTCGGCGCCCTCGCCCGCGTACTTCGCCAGCTCGGCCGCGTACCGCCCGGCCGCCGCCTCGGCGTCGTCCCCGTCCGGGCCGTCGCTCGGGGCCATGACGTGCACGAACTCCGGGTTGAGCGGCAGCGAGTCCAGCAGGGCGTCCCTGGCCTGGGTCTCGTTGCGCTCCTTGTCACCGGCCGGGACGAAGCGCTC
>WNGQ01027082.1_pt1 | contig 12010 bp, 10 predicted proteins | sample 5407661 | NCBI WGS metagenome assembly WNGQ01 (sample SAMN13153382, study PRJNA577476) | soil metagenome | isolation source: 60 cm soil or saprolite under Garry oak tree replicate 2 | place: USA:California | collected 2016-06-15
GGTGGGGCTGTAGAAGCCCCGACGTTTGGCGATGGGGAATGCACCTGTTGAACGCACCTGCTGGTGTGGAAGTTGTCCCACGGTACACTCCCTCTGTACAACATGACTCCCTGGCATGACCTATTCGTCGTGCGTTATCGTCTGTAGAAAGCATATGCTTGCCGACTCACAAGCACATCACAGGAGGAGGGACAGAGCTCACGATTCTGTCACAGGAAGGGGGATTTGAACCTAGTGGGTCAGTTGCCAAGTCCAGTGGCATTAGGCCACTCTCTTGTAATAACGAACCGAACGGATACGGCGAGGAACAGTGTAGGTCGTCGTCGCCCCTGATCCTGCCAGGCGGTGCCGCCGTGCGTAGGCCCGGTCGCGACGCGCGTGGCGCTTGCCGCCCCAGATGAACGGAGTCCGATGCCGATTCCAGCCCTCGACTGCGTCGGTGAGCCACCTCTTGAGCGTCTGGGCATCGGCGGGGTGCTGACCGGAGAGCGCCCGGCGCTGGATGATGCGCTGGAGCGACTCGGCCATGTTGAGCCAGGAACCAGCGGTGGGCGTCCAGAGCAGGAGGATGCCGTGTTCAGCACACCACTGCACCAGACGGTAGCTCTTATGTCCCGCCAGATTGTCTAAGATGAGCAACACCCGCACGGGTGGGAAAAAGCGATCCAACTGCTCGGCCGCCGGATAGATGTCCCAGTCCTGCCAGCGCCGACCCTCTGGGACCACTTCTGGAGCTGGGGGACACTGCTTGAGGATGGCTTCTAGCTCGCCTTTGAGCCAGGGATGCAGCACCGCATTCGTGCTGTGCTCCACCGCCTGTGCGCGTACTTCGCCCGTCGCGGGTCGCAACAGCGTGAGCAGTTTGGCCGTCTCGCCTCGCACGTACTCGTGGGGTCGACGTGCGGGCTGCCCTTCCGGTTGCCAGGACGAGCCAGGGTGCGGGATACTTTGGTAGGGACCGCCTTCATCTTCACACCACAACTGCAGGCCGAGCCGCTCGGCGGTCAGATACGCCCGCTCAATTACCGTTTTTTTCCCTGCGTATACGGATCGTGGCGCTCTTCCACGCCACTCTTTCCCTTGTGGAGCGTGGTGCCGGTCTTACACCAGGTGCGGTTCTGCTGCCAGGTGTAGCCTGCTTCATGGATGCTATGCAAGATGGTGAAGGTGCTGACCTGTGGCAACCCATCGGGAGCCTCGCGCAGGGTGCGTTGCAGGGTGGTGAGCGACCAGGTGGCCGTTCCATCTGCCTGGAGCAAGGGACTCCGTCGCAGTTCGTGCCCGATGCGCGCGCGCTCCGTCGGGCCATAGCTGCGCGGATGGCCGCTCCGAGGTAAATCGTCCAGAGCGGCGAGTCCTCGCTCATTGAAGCGACGGATCAAGCGGGTCACGGTATCATGAACGCACCAGCCTGCTGCCCTGGCCGCTTCAATCAAGGACATCCCATCAGCGACGGCCAACAAGGCAAGCGCTCGCTGATGGCGGATCCGGTTTCGCTGGGAGCGCGGCTCACTCGCTGCAGTGCTTCGCGTTCGGGTTCGGTTAAGGGTCGCAGGGGTTGAGCAATGGGATGAGACATGGTGGGTGTTCTAAGAGCTTCCTTTCGTGGTACAGTGTGTCTTCGTCTTTCATTCTATCACATCCCCGCAGCACTTGGCAACTGACCCACTAGGATAACCATTGTGGTCACCCTGAATGCACGGGAAGCATGGAGAAAGACCTCTTACGTGCCACAAGTTCAAGTGCAAACGCAGTTGGCCCAAGAGTCCCCTTTCTTTTCGCTCATCGCTCACATTGGCGACGCGTCGCAGGTGTTTGATGCGCGTTATTGTGTCGCCGGGGCATCAGGTCGGGCCGCCAGCAGATAGCCGATGCCCACCTTGGTGAGGATGTAGCGCGGATGCATGGGATCAGGCTCGATCTTGTGCCGCAGCCGGTTGATGTTCACCTGCAGCATATGCCCCTCACCAACATATTCCGACCCCCAGACGTGCTCTAAGAGCAGGTCTTGCGTCACGACGTGGCCAGCGTTTTGCGCGAGGTAGGCCAGGATGCGGTACTCGGTTGGCGTCAGCTCGATCTCCTGCTCTCCCATCCTCACCAGGTGCTGCGCATACTCGATCGAGAGGTCGCCGATCGTCGTCGTTGTGTGCATGGCATGCGCCTGTTCGCTCGCGGTGAAGTGCGCCCGCCTGAGCGCCGCCCGCACCCGCGCCAGCAGCTCTTCAATGCTGAAGGGCTTGGTCAGATAATCGTCCGCGCCCAGGTCGAGCATCACATCCAGCAGCACCAGGTCGGGTGCATGCTGCTCGATCTGCTCCAGCGCTTGCTGGCCATCGCTTGCCACCAGGACCTGGTAGTCTTCCAACTCGAGATTGCGTGCGATCAGCCGCAGTAACTGCGGATCGTCATCAGCGGTCAGTATGGTCGTTTTCCTTATTGGCATGGGTATCCATCCTTTTCCTCTCTGAAGTTGGTATGCTGAACTCGCTTCTATCGGGATAGGCGTGCATCCATCGGCAACCAGACGTGGAACGTGCTCCCCTGGCCGATGTCGCTCTCGGCCCAGATCGTCCCACCGTGCAGTTCGACCATGCGTTTGCAGATCGCCAGTCCCAACCCCATCCCATTGACTTCCCGTGTGAGGCGCGTGTCAACGCGGTGGAAACGGTCGAAGACGCGCTCCAGATGGGCCGGTGGAATGCCTATACCGTGGTCACGCACACATATTTCCACCATCCGTTGCGCTTCCTGCTTTGCCAGTGGCGTCATCGCCTGCCTGTCATCCCTGCCATCGCGGCTCGCCGCAGTGCGTGGCCTGCTCGTTTGGCCTCGCGTGAAGACTGGGCGTATGATGACCTCAATGGCTCCGCCTTCTGGCGAATAGTGGATGGCATTGTCTAAGAGGTTGTCCAGGACTTCCCGTAAGTGGTGCCGATCAGCCCAGATCACTGGTTCTTCATTGGTTGGCACCCTACGTTCGTCCTCAAGCTGCAAGGTGAACGTACACTGCCTCTCCTGGTGCTCAGGCTCGACAAAGCGTTGCTCTAGAGCTGTGATAGCCTCGCGGACCAGATAGGCGAGATTCACAACGGTCAGTTCGATATGGATATCGCCCGTTTCCAACTGAGACATCTCGAACAGGCGGTCTATCACTGCCGCCAGGCGATCGCTGGCCTCATTGATGGCCAGCAGGAATTCATGCCGCTCTTCGCGTGAGATGCGGCGCTCGTGGCGCAGCAGCGTGGCAGCGTAGCCTTTAATAGATGCCAGGGGACTGCGTAGTTCATGACTCACGGTTGCCAGCAGTTCCGCTTTGAGCAATTCCATGTCACGGAGTGCTTTGCGGTCGGACATGACCTCGAGTTCATGGACCCGTTCGACCAGGAGCAGGTGCGTCATCACCGTCCCAGCAACATCCGCGATAAATGGCAATAGGGCCTTTGCTTCCTCAGCAGCAATGCAAGTCCTCTCGTCATTGGCCACATTGTCGTCCCAGAGCAGTACGAGTAGCGCATACACGGGCAACGGTGTAACGGCAGGACGTGCTCCTGCCCGGCGTGTCTGTACCAGATCTGATCTAGTGATATCCTGCGCTGCTCCGCCATCCTGCCGGTGGGAACTCAGAGCCGAGATCGGGAGCCTGCAGATCAGGCAGCAAGGCTCGCCAGCTCTTGACTGGATAGCTGCGCCATCTGATGAGAATCCCTCCAGCAGAGCCAACATCTCCTCCTCATGCATGCCATTTCGTGCGAGAATGCGCAGTGTCTTACCCGCACCTATGGGAGTCTGAAGCCTTGCTTGCGGCGTGTCTTTCACTTCCATGGCGCTCGCCCCGAACGATGGCTTGTGCTCCACAGGACGCTGGGGAGTGAAGAGGACTGCACCACGCTGTGCCTTGCAAAGCATTACGAGCCGCTCCAGGAGCAGCATGGCAATGGTGCCGGGTGCCTCTGGTGCAGCAAGCTCAACACGGTGTGCAAGCCGTGCGAGGTCCAACAGTACTGCTATAACTTCGGGCGGAGGCAAGCTGTCTCCCTGCTGATCCTGTGCTTCCATCTCGTTCCTCGTTCTCATGTTTTTGGCATACCATCACGCTTCATGGTGACCACGCCACACCAACGATGCTAGCGCGTCTGGCCTGCAGTTCAGGTATGTGATAGGACGACCCCTGTTATGCCATGTACTTGTGTTGTATTATAAATGGGAAACGCTCACAGTGACATCACGAAACGGGCACTCGTATCACAATCACATCACAATAGCCGTCCTGGCTCCTACTGCTGACTATCCCGAAGCGGTCTGGAGTAGGGTGCTCGCCGTCAACTTACTGTCCTCGGTAGAGTCAAGTCCCTATGATGAGAACGAGCAATGATCCACTGGTAATAGATAAAGGGGATCCCCGCTTCAATAGTATGCCTGCATGAAAGAACCCTTCAAAGCTCGGCTCGTTCCAACTTCAGTCGAACCTGGAAGGGTTCTTTTCCGTTAGCTCATCCTTTCCCTTGGATAGCTTGTCATGGCCCATGTTCCAAAGGCCGCTGAGGTGGGAGCGCCCTTCTGGACACGTGCATGACAACAGGATCCCATCTAGAAGACGATGAGCGGCTTGAGGACACCATCGAGTTTTTTGTCCATGATCTCGAACGCTTTCTCCATTTCGTCAAACGGGAAGGTATGGGTCGTCATGAGCGTGGGATCGACCCGCTTCATCTCCAGCACGCGCAGGAGGCGTTCCATGCGCAACCGGCCACCAGGACACAGGCATTTGCACAACGTCACCGTGACCATGGTAGCCCACGTTGGAAATGGTACCGCCAGCTTTCGTGACTTTGATCGCATGCTGGAAGGTGATATCGGCCCCCAGAGCCTCGATCGCTGTGTCCACACCCTGTCCATCAGTCAGGTCGAGGATGCGCTGGACCACATCCTCTTGGGAGAAATCAGCAATCACGTCTGCACCATAGGTGCGTGCAAGTTCTTGCCTGCGCGGCACCGCTTCTACCCCGATGATCAACCCGGCCCCACGCAACTTCGCCCCGACTGTGGCCATCAGTCCCACCGGACCCTGGGCGAAGACGGCTACCGTTCCCCCGATAGGAATATGGCCGTTCTCTGCGCCCATGAACCCGGTCGAGAGCATATCGGCGCAGTAGACCGCCATCTCATCGGGCACGCTGGCAGGAATACGGGCCATATTCGCATCTGCCTCGTTCACATGGAAGTACTCGGCAAACACGCCATCCTTGGTATTGGAGAATTTCCATCCTCCCAGAGGCGCACCAGATTGGGAGGAGTGACCAGCTTGCGAGGCGGGATCGCCCCAATCGGGGGTGATTGCGCCAACCAGGACGCGATCACCTGGCTTGAAGAGCGTGACGTTGCTGCCTACTTCATGGACGATGCCCACCGCTTCGTGTCCCAGGGTCAGGTTCTCTCGCGGACCGATAGCGCCGCCTACGGTATGGGAGTCTGAGGTACAAATGAGGGCGTTGGTCGTTTTGACGATCGCATCGTTTGGACCCGGACGGGGAATGGGTTTCTCCAGGAAGCCCACCTGTCCGATCGCTTTCATGATAAACGCTTTCATGCTCGTTCCTTTCTTTGCTTTGTTGCATCAGCTTGCATACGGACATCGCTCGGCGTACACAAGGAACAGGATAGAGTTCAGGATCTCACATCCTGAAGGGGGAAACATCGTCTACCGTTTCCCAATGAGGAAGTATACGCTCGTTCGCTCACAAACTCGTCACAGGAAGCCGGTATTCGTCACAAATGGAGCACAATGTGTAGCCGACAAGGTAGGTGAACGGAAGAATGTGTGCAGCTTGTGATCTGAACCGCTCTGCTTGTGATGTGTTTGTGATACGCCCACCTTATGCTTCTTTACATACAGGTCCATCCCTGGTAATCTGTGAGTGCCTGGAGACAGGCACTCGAGCACTGTTCTCAAGAGGAGGTCAGCATGGCCTATCGCTTTCAGGTCAATCAACACACCTGTATTAATTGTGGTATTTGTATGGACCTTTGTCCCGTGCGCTGTCTGGATATGACACGCCCGTCGGGCGAAGGAGAAGTAGCACACGGTGAGGAGGTACTCAGTCCCATTCCTGGGGAGTTCTCATCGCGCGCCTGGATGATGCTCACACCCGTGCAGGTGGCAGCGTGTATCGGCTGCCAGGTCTGCGCCCAGGAATGTCCCACCAACGCCATCACTATCGAAAGCCTCGTCAAGGAAGTCGCTTATGCCAAGCGTGGCTCCATCTCGTATCTGCCACCAGAAGCAGGCTGGCAGCCGCTCGACGCCTATACTCGCGCCAACCCCGCAGAGCCGGGCGAGACACCATGGGGCGAGGGACGCGCCTGGCATGTCGCTGAGCGCCAGGCCACCTGGCAGAGTTGGCGCACCTGGCTGGGTGAGCGCAAAGAGGACTTACGAGCACCCTGCCAGGCGGCCTGCCCGGTCGGCACCAACGCCGGGCTCTACGTCAGCCTCATTGCCCAGGGGCGCTATGATGAAGCGCTCCAGGTCGCCTCGGAACCCAATCCCTTCCCGGCCATCTGTGGCCGCGTCTGCACCGCGCCCTGCGAGGAGGTCTGCCGCCGCGGCGAGTTTGACCTGCCCATCGCCATCCGAGATCTCAAGCGCTTCGCCACCGACCACGGCACCCCGGGCAAGCGTGTCATTCCCCTGCCAAAGCAGGTGTATGCCGAGCGCGTCGCCATTGTCGGGGCCGGCCCCACCGGCCTGAGTGCGGCTTACTACCTGGCCCGCCGCGGCTACAGCGTGACCGTCTTCGATGCCATGCCGGTGCCCGGTGGTATGATGACGATTGGCATCCCGGAATACCGCCTGCCACGCGCCGAGCTGAATCGTGACATCGACGCCATGCGTGAGCTAGGAGTCGATATCCGCCCCAATACCGCCATCGGGCTCGACCTTTCACTCGATGCGTTGGAGCGCGACTACGACGCCGTCTTGCTGGCGGTCGGTGCGCAGCGCAGCCAGCGCCTGGGCATCCCCGGTGAACAGGTCTGGGAAGGCGTCATTCCGGCCACCACCTTCCTCAAGGAGTATAACCTGGACCCCGAGACGAAGCTCTCCGGGGTCGTGGCCGTCGTGGGCGGCGGCAGCACCGCCCTGGATGCGGCCCGCTCGGCCTTGCAGGAACTGGTCGCCCCCGTGCAGTTGCTCGGCTCCGCAGGGAAACTGCAGGCGGTGCGCTGCCAGCGCATGATGCTCAGTGAGCCGGACGAAAAGGGACGGCGCAAGCCCGTGCCGGTGCTGGGCACCGAGTTCGACCTGCCGGTGGACATCGTGCTGGTCGCTATCGGGGAGGCGCCCGATCCATCCTTCTTGCCCGAAGGCACCAGTGTCGGCGTCGCTCCCTGGGGAGGTCTGCTCATCAACCCGGTCACGCTGGCCACCGGCGCTCCAGGTGTCTTTGCTGCTGGTGATGTCACCTATGGACCCAGGTCCATCATTCACGCGGCCGCGCACGGCAGGAAAGCGGCTCACTCGATCCATGCCTACCTGCGCAAGCTCTCGCCAAGTGAGGTCTCCGAGATGCCGGAGGATGAATTCCAGACGGCGTCGACACTCCCGGAAGGTGGCAGGCTCACCCTGGACCTGCGTCCGACCGCGCGCGAAGTCATGCCGTTGCGCAGTGGCGCTGCGGCGCGTACCAGGTCCGTTGAATTTGCACTCGGCTTGACCGAAGCGCAGGCGCGCCGCGAGGCCAGCCGCTGCCTGCGCTGTGATCTGGCCTACCTGTGCCCCACCGTCACCGTGATCAGCGCCCAGACGCTGGTGGAGGCCTCGGCAAGCCGTTCCTGAGATAGCATCTATTGACGTTGGAAGGGCATCGCTTTCAGGTGCCCAGTAACGAGGAGGTTTTTCTGTGACTACCGATCAACTGACCCAGGCCATCATCAGTGGCATCAATGCGGGCGGCGAACAGTTCCTGGAAGGGACGCTGGCCGCAGCGCTGCCCATTGTCTGGCTGGCCATCATAGGGCTGCACCTGGGCCAACCCTACATCCTGGATATGATCGATCGCTTTACCCTGCGCCTGGGGGCCGACCTGCTCTGGCTGGTCTACGTGGCGCTGCGCGATCTGCTGGTCGTCTCCGGGGTGGTCATGAGCTTTATGTTCTTTTTCCCCGATGTCGTGGTGACCGACGCCTTGCCCCTCACCGGTGGCCTGGCGGCCGCCAGCCTGTTCGGGGTCCTGCTGGTCAAACTGATGGGCGATCCCGATCATAACTTGCGGGACTTCCGCATCGCGATCAGCTTGCTGGGCCTGGGCTCCCTCTTCTACTTCGTGCCCTATGTGCTGGGTGTCCAGTTCAACCTCAGTTTCCTGGTCACCAACACCAATCCAGGGTGGGCCGTCGGCATGGCCTACGTCTCCATCGCCCTGCTGGCTCTGATGGGAGCTCTCGCTGCCTGGTATGCCCTCAGAACCGGGGGACGTGCTGAAGTGCAGGAACCTGCTTCCGGACAGTAATTATATGGAATCGTGCCTTCGGGCAGGGGACAGAGAGCTGATGGATGGCTCGAGTGTTGCTGTCCGCGGGTTGAAAGGAAAGATAGAATGAAACCCGATCAAGTTGCCACTGCGATTACCAACGCGCTGGTGCAGGGAGGCTCACTGTGGTTGATCGCCACCATCGTGGCCTTCTTACCGGCCCTGTGGACCATGACCCTGATCCTGCACCTGGGACGGCCCTACGTGCTGCGTACCCTGCGCCGCATCGGACTGCGCCTGGGCGCGGACATCTGGTGGATGTCCTACCTGCTCATGCGCGACGCCGTGCTCTTGCTCACCTTCTCGCTGAGCTGGATCTTCTTCGCCCCCAATCTCGTGATGAACGCCGCGCTGCCGATCACGGGGCCACTCGCGGCGCTGTGTTTGCTGCTGGCGCTGGCCGTTAAACTCTCGCGGCGCGTGGACGATGACGTGCAGGCCTACCGGCTGGCCACGGCGTTCCTGGTGGTGGGCGCCACCCTGTACTATGGCGCCCTGGTGTTTGCGGTGGAGGCTGCCAGCCAGGATTACCTGGCCGGGTTCGGCCAGGTGTTCACAAGCAGCTCGAACCCGATCGTGGCCTTATGGATCATGTGGATCTCGCTGGTGGGCGTCGCCATCGTGGCAGGCTGGTTGTTCATGCGGCTGCTGGCGTCGGCCAATCGCACCATGGCACGGCGGCTCTCTGCACCGCCATCACGCTCGACACCTGAGCAAACGGCTACAGTACCATAGTGCACCTGTAGCAGATACGTGAGGAGAGCGATATCTTCTCAACAAAGTGGATATCGCTCTTGGCGTAAAGCTTCCCAGGCTGGATGGTTCGTGCAGAAACGAGGTTGAGTGATCCGGCATGTGCGATGCTCAGCCAGGAACTCACGACGATTGCGCCTGACTGAGAGGATGCTCCTATGATATTTGATCCTGAGACAGTATATGATGAACTCCACCCGTACTTTCAGAAGCGGGTACAACGTCATGAACCGCTGGCACGACATGCTGCCTTCGGTGTCGGCGGTCCCGCAGATGTGTGGATCTCGCTTGCATCGCAAGAAGAATTGCTTGATCTGGTGCGCCTGTGTGCCCAGGAGCACTGGCCGCTGCTCGTCGTTGGCAATGGTACCAATGTCCTGTTTGCAGACGCTGGTGTTCGTGGCATGGTGGCGAGAGTTGCGCTCGGTGCCTATCACATTGAAGAGCGAAGTGATGGGACCGCACTGCTGCTCGCAGAGGCTGGCGTGAGTTGGCCCCGCTTAGTGCACGAACTCGCCCCGTTGGGCTGGAGCGGACTCGAATTCGGAATCGGCATCCCCGGAACATTGGGTGGGGGCGTGATCAGTAATGCAGGCGCGCACAACGATGAGCTTGGCCGAGTGCTTGAGTGGATCGAGGTCCTGGATGCCCGTGGCTGCAATGCAGCAGGGGAAGATCAAATAGGCGTAGCCGTCATGCGCCGCTATGTGCGTGATGAACTGGACCTTGGATACCGCCACAGCCGCTTTCGTGAACAGCGGCAGGTGCGCTTTGATGAGCGAGGTCAGCTCATCCCTGCTCCACGTGGCATGATCGAGCCAGCAGAAATCATCACGCGCCTCTTGATCCACCTGCATCACGAAGAGCCACAGCAGCTGCGCAAAACGCTTGCCCAGTACAAACATGACCGTCAGATGACAGAACCAACGCAGCGCCACGCGGGTTCAATCTTTAAGGATCCTCCAGGCCATCAAGCCAGCCGTCTCATTGACCAGGCCGGGATGAAGGGAAGGGTCCACGGCAAAGCGCAAATTGCAGAGCGAAACCCCAACTACATTGTCAATGTGGGCGGGGCGAGTGCTGCCGATGTCGCAGCATTGATCATGGAAGCACATCAGGCCGTCCTCCAACGATGTGGCGTGGAGCTGGAGTTGGATGTGGAGCTACATGGCGAATGGGAGGTATAACCTGGCAAGTTGCCTGTTCAGGAAGGTCACAACGCAACGCCACAAACGCAATCATGGTTCACACTCTCTGGTATAATAGGCCGAGAATCTGAACCCCGCATACGCTTTGCTGTCCTTGAAGGAGTCCATAGCTCGGCACAAGGCTCGCCACCAACAGAGAGAAGCGGCTCAAGCTCCAGTGAAGGAGCTTGAGCCGCTTGCTGAGTCTCCCATGCGCTTCAAAGCCGTCAACTGACCGCTGGAGCCGGCGCAATTGCTCTCTTCTGCCTGGTCAAAGTACCCGTCCAGGGGGTGCCGAGCAGCGGCAGCAAGTAGCGGTCAACGCCGTAGTAACCCGCCATGCGCCACGCCAGCACCAGGAACAGCGCCAGCGTCCCAATGATCGGGTTGATGCTCACCGCCCCAGCCAGCAGGAAGTTCAGGTTCATAAACACCCCGAAGAAGGCGGCGATCCCGGTCAGCACCCCGAAGAGCAAGCCCAGCCCAATCAGCACCTCGCCGAAGGTGACCAGGTAGGCGAAGACCGCCGCGTTGGGCAACACCACCGACTGTAAGAAGGCGCCATACCAGCCTTGCACCGCGGGATGCGCTCCCGTGGCTTGGGTCAGGGCACCTGCGACAAAGCCTTTGATGGCAGCGCCATTATGGGTTCCGAACACCCAGGGGGTGCCGGCGGACGTGCCGAAGGAGGCACCGAAGGTGAAGGAGTGGCCGGTCAGCTTATCCAGGCCAGCGGTGAGCCATTGGTAGCCCACATAGAGGCGCACGAGCAACCAGAACCAGGCCATGCGGGTATCGGCAAACAAGAACGTGGCGATGGGAGGCTCGGGAATGTGGGTTGCCTCCTTGGGTTTGATAGTAGTAAAAACACGCATCTTGTTCCTCCTTAGGAAACGAGTTAGCTTATGTAACTTGGGGACGGATGCCGTGCCACTCACTGGTGAGAGTGGCCTTTTCACCTGCGTTCCGTCTCTTCTATGAGGAAGCATACTGCCTGGATATCACTCCATCGTCACAACGACAGGCGGCGAAATCACGAGCACATCACATTCCGAGAAACGCCAGCGATTGGCAAGAGCGCTATATAGGCTTGGAGCCACCAGGCTTCCACTGCTGATGGTGCGAGCATACGAAACAGAAACCGGTCTGAAGAGGCAGTTGAGATCAGGTAGATCGAGGAAGTGAAAGTTGAGGAATAAAGCTGGGTCGGTCTGTTCTAAACGAATGGCAACAGGGCCTTTGCCTGCTCGGCAGCCGCAATGCAGGTCCCCTCATCACCTACGCCCCAGACCAGCACCAGCAGCGCAAACATGGGCAACAGTGTAGCGGCAGGACTTGCTCCTGCCAGACTCGCCTCTGCCAGGTCCGGTTGGGCAACAGACGGAGTCGCTCCACCACGTCGTCCATGGGTGAGGGAGGCCGAAATCGAGAGCCTGCAAAGCACGCAGCAAGACATACCAGGAGGTGACTGGATAGCAGCGTCTGGAAGAAGAGGTTCATATCAAAGAGGAAACCAGGAAGGAGCATCCTCCGCTTCGC
>WNGQ01005803.1_pt1 | contig 12009 bp, 11 predicted proteins | sample 5407661 | NCBI WGS metagenome assembly WNGQ01 (sample SAMN13153382, study PRJNA577476) | soil metagenome | isolation source: 60 cm soil or saprolite under Garry oak tree replicate 2 | place: USA:California | collected 2016-06-15
ACCCGTCACGCTTGCCGGCTCCGTCGACATGGTGCTGTCTGACGGCGTTGACGCGTGGGGTGTGTCGTCCCCGACGGAGCACCGTCCGCGCGGCTTCCTCAATCCGCTCGCCGGCGGACGCCGGGTGCAGCTGCCTGCCGGCTTCTACCCGCAGGCGAGCGTCAGCGGCGTCATCGTCGGCTTCCTCCAGCGCGAGAGCGAGGGGACCGAGCCCGGATCAGTGCTCCTCGTCGATGCGACGACCGGCACCGTGCGCGCCAACCTGGGAAAGGGATGGCCCGTCGCGGCCGGGAACGGCCTTGTCGTGTGGGCAGATGCGTGCGACGCGGTCAGCAACAAGCCGTGCACCTTGCGCCGCATGTCGATCGACGGCGGGCGGGTGACCAGCTACCCGTTGCCTCGACCAGCCTTCGCGGGCCTGGTCAGCCCGGATCGGCGCCTGATCGAGCTGACCCTCGCACGACCGGCCCGAGACGCGCAGTTCGAAGGGCATCCGCTCGCGCCCAACGACATTGCGATCCTGAACGTCGACACCGGGCGGCTCGCGATCGTTCCTGGCATCGAGGTGCCCGCGAAGGCATCTGCAGGACTCGCGTTCTCCGCGGACAGCCGCTGGCTCCTGATTGCGCTCAACGCGGGTTCCAAGACCCGCCTGCTGGCCTGGCGACCCGGGCTCGCCCACCCCTACGAGTCCAAGCCGATCGCTGGGCAAACCTTGCAACCCCCGCCGATCCAGGGCGTGCCGGCCCGCAGAGGCGGCTGAACGGCTCAGCCTCGCGACACCGCGCTCGGGGTCGGCGTGATCGTCGCGAACAGCCGGTCGATCGCGTACTCGACATCTTCCTTCCACGAGACCGTCGACTTCACGTCCAGTCGCAGCCGGGGGAACTTCGGATGCGGGCGGACGGTCTTGAAGCCCACCGCCAGCAGGTAGTCCGACGGCAGGACGCACATGTGCGTGTGCTGGTCCGCATCGTCGGCCTTCGGCGTCCCGAACGCCTCGACCGCCTTGAGGCCGCGACGCGCGACGTCGCCGACGACGGCCTGCACCAGCATCCGGCCGAGGCCCGCACCGGCGAACTCCGGTTGCACGCGGGCGGTCATCAGCAAGACGGCGTCCTGGCTCACGGGCGACGTCGGGAACGCGACCGACCGTGGGACATACGCCGGCGGCGCGAACAGCACGAAGCCAGCGGGCGCAGAGTCGACGTAGGCGATCTTGCCGCAGCTGCCCCATTCGAGCAGGGTGTCGGAGACCCAGGCTTCCTTCTCCAGATCGGTGCCGCCGGTCTCGCAGGCACGCTCACCGGCAACCGGGTCGAGCTCCCAGAACACGCACGACCGGCAGCGCGGCGACAGATCACCGAGATTGTCCAGCGTGAGGTTCACCAGCCGACGAGACATCGGGCGACTCCAAGCGACGGACTACTGCCGCGATGCTAAGCCGCCGGCCGCGTCACGGCGACCCAGCTCAAGCTGACCGATATCCGTCCAAGAAGCTGCCGATCCGGCCGATCGCCTCGGTCAGGTCATCGGCGCGGGGGAGCGTGACAATCCGCAGGTGATCCGGACGCGGCCAGTTGAAGCCGCTGCCCTGCACGACGAGGACGTGCTGCTCGCGCAGCAGTTGCAGGACGAACGCCTGGTCGTCCTCGATCGGGTACAGGTCGAGGTCCAGGCGGGGGAACACGTACAGGGCGCCACGCGGCTGCACGCAGGTGACGCCCGGGATCTCCTTCAGTGCCGCCATCGCGGCGTCGCGCTGCTCGCGCAGCCGCCCGCCAGGCAGCACGAGATCGTTGATGCTCTGCCGGCCGCCGAGCGCGGTCTGGATCGCGTGCTGCGCCGGGACGTTCGCGCACAACCGCATGTTCGCCAGGATCGCGATGCCTTCGAGATAGCTACCGGCGTTGCGTTTCGGTCCAGTGACCATCAGCCAGGCACTGCGAAAACCCGCCAGCCGGTACGCCTTCGACAGCCCGTTGAACGTCAGCGTGAACACGTCCGGTGCGACGGCCGCGAACGGCACGTGCGTGGCGTCGTCGTAGAGAACCTTCTCGTAGATCTCGTCTGCCATGACGACAAGTGAGTGCTGCCGGGCCAGTTCGGCGATCCGTTGCAGTACCCCCTCTGGGTATACGGCACCGGTCGGGTTGTTCGGGTTGATGACGACGATTGCCTTTGTCCGCTGGGAAATCTTCGCTTCGAGATCCTCCAGGTCCGGAAGCCAGCCGTTGCTCTCGTCGCACAGGTAGTGCACCGCGCGGCCGCTGGCCAAGCTGGTCGATGCTGTCCACAGTGGATAGTCGGGCGCCGGGATCAGCACCTCGTCGCCATCGTCGAGCATCGCCTGCAACGACATGGTGATCAGCTCGCTCACGCCGTTGCCCAGCCAGACGTCGTCGACGTTAACGCCGTTGATGCCGCGCTCCTGGTAGTGCTGCACGACCGCGATGCGTGCCGACAGCAGGCCCTGCGAATCGGAGTAACCCTGCGAGGCGGGCAGGTTGCGGATGACCTCCACCAGGATCTCTTCCGGCGCCTCGAAGCCGAAGGCCCCGGGGTTGCCGATGTTGAGCTTGATGATCCGGCGGCCCTCTTCTTCGAGCCGCCTGGCCTCGTCGAGCACCGGACCCCGGATGTCGTACAGGACGTTTTCGAGCTTGCGGGACTGCTTCAGCTGCACGGATTCACGATCGCATACGCCCTGCCGCCGCCGACAGCGCATTCCGTGCGAGGCTGCCCACCATGGAATTCGCCGAGGTCGTCCGCAAGCGCCGCATGGTCCGTGCGTACGACCCGTCCCGGGCGGTCCCACGCGCCGCGATCGACTCACTGCTCGGCCTTGCGCTACACGCGCCGTCCGCCGGATTCAGTCAAGGTTGGCGGTTCCTCGTGCTCGATTCGCCTGCGGCGCGTGACGCCTTCTGGGAGGCGACGACCTCGCCGGACGCCACACCGGATTCCTGGCTGGTCGGCATGCGCACAGCGCCCGTCCTTGTCATCGCATTCTCTGACAAAGACACTTATCTCGACCGCTACGCCGAGCCCGACAAGGGTTGGACGGACCGTGACGAGGCGCGCTGGCCGGTTCCGTACTGGCACATCGACACCGGCATGGCGTCCTTGCTGGTACTGCTGGGCGCCGTCGACGCCGGTCTGGCAGGCTGCTTCTTCGGCATCTCGCGTGAGCATTGGGACGTCCTGCGCGCTGCATTCCACGTCCCGCTCGGCCTGACTCCGATCGGCGCGATCAGCCTCGGCTACCGCGCACCCGACCGCCCCTCGCCGTCACTGCGCCGTGGACGCCGGCCGCTGTCCGAGGTGGTCGCCTACGGCTCGTTCGTGCCGGTCGACTGACTGCGCCCGTTCGCGAGCTGCGGTGCGATCAGCGCGACGATGCGCTCGAGGTCGTCGACCGACGCGAACTCGACGGTGATCTTGCCCTTGCGCCGGCCCAGGTCGACGCGGACGCGCGTGTCCAAACTGTCGGACAGCCGGTCGGCGAGGTCGGCGACGCCGGGGGCGACCATCCGCTGCGGCGCCGTCCGGCGGTTCTGCTTCTTGTCGGCCAGCGCGTGGCCACGCATCGAGACGAGCTCCTCGGTCGCCCGTACCGACAGCCCCTCGGCGACGATCCGGGTTGCCAGCTCCTCCTGCGCCTCGGGTTCCTCGACGCCCAGCAGGGCGCGAGCGTGGCCTGCCGACAGCACACCGGCAGCGACCCGGCGCTGCACCGGCACCGGGAGGTTCAGCAGCCGGATCGTGTTGCTGATCTGGGGGCGGCTGCGCCCGATCCGCTGCGCCAGCTCGTCGTGGGTCGTGCTGAACTCCTCGAGCAGCTGCTGGTAGGCGGCCGCCTCCTCCAGCGGATTCAGCGCAGCCCGATGGATGTTCTCGAGCAGGGCGTCGCGCAGCATCGCGTCGTCCTCGGTGTCGCGGACGATGGCCGGGATCGCCTGCAGGCCGGCGACGACGGCCGCGCGTAACCGGCGTTCGCCCATGACTAGTTCGTAGCCGGCGTCCCGGCGGCGCACGACGACCGGCTGCAGCACGCCGAACTCGCGGATCGAATGCGCGAGCTCGGTGAGTGATTCCTCGTCGAACACCTGGCGTGGTTGGCGTGGGTTCGTCTTGATCGTGTTGACATCGACCTCGATGAAGGACGCGCCCGGTACCGGCAACGGGCCAGTCCCGTCCGGGGCCACCCCAGATGGGGGAGCGAGCACGGTGCCGGCCCCGACAGGCGTCGAGGGAGTGGTGGGTGCGGTGGGGATGAGCGCCCCCAATCCACGTCCGAGCCCGCCTATGCGCGTCTTGCTCACGATGTCTCCTCGTCATTCGATTTCTGTGCTGCCTGGGCATGACCGTCCCGGCCACGGTCGGCCAGTTCACGCGCCGCTTCGAGGTACCCGACGGCACCTCGTGACCCCGCGTCATAGGTCATGACCGTCTGCCCGAAGCCGGGCGCCTCCGACACTCGAACATTGCGGGGGATGACCGAGTCGATCACCAGGTCGCCGAAGTGCGCCCGCACGTCGGCGGCGACCTGATCGGCCAGCCGGGTCCGGCTGTCGTACATGGTGAGCAGTACGGTGCTGACGGTCAGCCCGGTGTTCAGGTACGACTTGACCATCTCGATGCTGCTCAGCAACTGGGCCAGGCCCTCGAGGGCGTAGTACTCGCATTGAATCGGGATGAGCACTTCGCGAGCCCCGACCAGCGCGTTGAGCGTGAGCAGGCCGAGCGACGGCGGGCAGTCGATGAACACGTAGTCGAGATCCTGGCCGGCGTCGAGCAGACCGATGAGCGCACGTTGCAGCCGATACTCACGCGATACCTGCGACGCCAGTTCGAGGTCTGCCCCGGCGAGATCGATCGTTGCCGGCGCACAGAACAGGGTCTCGGAGATCTCGACGGACGCGACAACGTCCACGATCTTGCCGTCGCCGAGGAGCACGTCATACATGGACGGCGTGCCGACTGAATGGTCGACGCCGAGTGCCGTACTGGCATTGCCCTGCGGATCAAGATCGATGACAAGGACGTGCAACCCATGCATCGCCATGGCGGCCGCGATATTGACCGCTGACGTGGTCTTTCCGACGCCGCCCTTCTGGTTCGCCACGGTAATCACGCGGGTGTCCGGAGGCTTGGGCCAGCGCTCCCGGTGAATATTCATGACGTTCACCGCCTGCAATGCCTCACGGGCGATGGGAGTGTCGAGCACTGTTTCACGTGAAACCTCGGCGCTCGATGTTTCACGTGAAACACCTCCGGCAGTCCCGACTTTGCGATGTGACTGGCTCATCGTCTCCCTCGGTGCCTTGCGGTTCGCGTCTGCACACGCCGAATTGCGACGACCTTTACCGGCGTCTCGAGCACGTCGCGGCCACACGTCACGATCGACACCTCACCCCCCAGGCGACCGATAGCCGCCTTATGCGTCTGCACCTCGGACTCTGCCTGGGCGCCTTTCATGGCGAGCAGCGTCCCGCCTAATTCCAGTAGTGGTAGGCACCATCTCACCAATCGGTCCAATGGCGCCACCGCACGCGCAGTCACCCACGGCGCGCCACCGACCTTGCCAAGTGTTGCCCGATCCTCGGCACGCCCGTGCACGACATGCACGCGAGAGGCCAGTTCGAGTTCGTCCACAACCTCATTCAGGAATGCCACTCGCCGAGCCAGTGAGTCGACCAGGTCCACGACCAGGTCACCGCGCCGGCAAGCGAGCACGATGCCGGGCAACCCCGCTCCAGTGCCGACATCGACGACTCGCGTGCCGACCGGCAGCAAGTCGGCCACAACCGCGCAGTTGAACAGGTGCCGATCCCACAGCCGGGAGACCTCGCGCGGCCCGATCAGCCCGCGAACCACGCCGTCGCCGGCCAGCCTGGTCGCGTAGCGCTGCACGAGCTGCAGCCGCTCGCCGAACAGCCGCTCCGCGGCTGGCGGGGGAGCGACGGACGCGATGCTCGCCGGTGACGCAGGCTCTGCTACCGGGCGGTCCGGTGGTCCGGCGCTAGCGGGCACTCGCCAAGTCTTCGGCGCTCACTGCTCGACAAGGACGACCACGCGGCGCTGCGGCTCCTCGCCCTCCGACGCGCTGCGCACGCCGTCGATCGCAGACACGGTGTCGTGCACGACCTTGCGTTCGAACGGGTTCATCGGGGCGAGCTTCACCTCCTCGCCGGATTCGAGGACGCGCCGGGCGGTCGCCTCGGCCAGCGTCCGCAGCTGCGCACGCCGTGCTTCGCGATGACCACTGATGTCGAGCATCAGCCGGCTGCGTTCGCCCGTCCGCTGCTGCACCGCGAGCCGGGTCAGCTCCTGCAGCGCGTCCAACGTCTCGCCGCTGCGGCCGACGAGAGGCTGCAGGTCGCTGCCGACGATCGCGACGATGGCGCGGTCGTTCTCGACGTCGAGGTCGATGTCGCCGTCGTAGTCGATGATGTCGAGGAACCGCTCCAAGTAGTCCGCGGCGATGTCGCCCTCACGGACCAGCAGATCGCCGTCCGGCGCGGACTCGTCGTCCAGCTCGTCGGCCAGCGTCTCGTCAGCGGCGAGCTCGTCGCCCTGTGCTTCGTCGCTGATCGCTCCGTCGGCGACGTGCTCGCCGGAGATCTGCTCGTCCACCGAAACCTCTGTGTCGTTCACGGGCGGGGATCCTCTCGAAATCAGACATCTAACGCCGCTTCTTGGCTTGGCTGGGTCGCTTGCCCCCCGGCCGGTTCGATCCACGGTTCGGTCGCGCGCCCGGACGTGGCGCGCTCGTGCGCGGGGGAGCCGGTGGCGCGTGATCGGGCGGTACCTCGTCGTCGTCGACGACGTCCGCCGGCGTGACGTCGATCGTGCGGCGATCCCGAGCCGGCTTCTGCCCAGGCCTCGGTGCGAGCTTCTTACCGAGCTCGCCGACGGGTGCTGCTTCAGCGGCGACGTGCGGGTGGAACTTGTTGATGTAGAACTGCTGGCCCAACGTCCACACGTTGCTCGTGAACCAGTACAGCAGCACGCCCAGCGGGAAGATCAGCCCGGAGAACAGCACCGACACCGGGATGAAGTAGAGCATCAGTTTCTGGACCGTCGCCGCCGTGCCGACCGGCTCGGTGGGTTGCCCGCGGCGAACGAGGATCTGGGTCAGGTAGGTCGCCGCCGCGCTGATCACGACGAGCACCAGTGTGACGATCCGGGTGCTCGACAGGTCGCCTTGGAGCACTACCTCGACCTTGTGTGCGTTGTCGCGCAGCGATGCCGCCAGCGGCGCGCTGAACAGGTGCGCCCTGGCCGCGCTGAACGTCTCGTCCTCGGTGAACGTGTACAGCGTCAGTTTCGGGTTGCCGGAGTGGAGGCTGACCGAATTCGACAGGTGGCGCAGCACGTGGAACAGCGAGATGAAGATCGGGATCTGCAGCAGCATCGGCAGACAGCCGGCGACCGGGTTGAAGCCCTCTTCTTGCTGCAGCTTCATCATCTCGCGCTGCATGGTGGCGCGGTCGTTCTTGTACTTCTCCCGCAACTGCTGAATCTTCGGCTGCATCAACTGCATGTGCCGCTGGTAGTGCACCTGCTTGACGAAGAACCGGAACAGCAGCAGCCGGGCCGTGATCACCAGGAACACGATCGACAGCGACCAGTTCAGCCCGCCGTCCTTGTCCAGGCCGATCGCCGTGAACAGTTGATGCCACCGCAGCAGCACCCACGAGACAGCGGTGTACAGGAAGTCGAACACGAACGCGTCTCCTAGGCGGCTGTCCGGGACGACCGGACGGGGACGGGAACAGGTCTGGGCGTAGTCGCCGAATCGGCAACGTCCGGAGGCACCGGGTCGTGCCCGCCCCGATGCCAGGGGTGGCAGCGCAACAGTCGGCGCACAGCGAGATAGGTCCCGCGTCCGGCGCCGAACCGTTCGACGGCCTGCGCGGCGTAGTTGCTGCACGACGGGGTGAATCGGCACGACGGCACGCGCCACGAGCTGACGAAGACCTGCCAGCCGCGGATCAGCCGGAGCACGACCCGCGCCGCGACGCTGCGACCGGACCGGGGCCGCGTCATCGCAGCACCTGCATCCGGGCCAGGGCTGAACCCAGGTCAGCGCCGAGTCGCTCGGACGTAGCGTCCGCCGAATCCGGCAGCGCCCGCACAACCAGTCCGGTGCCGGACGGCAGCGTCGATACCTGCGCGGCTAACTGGGCTCGCAACCGCCGGGCGACCCGATGCCGGGCGACACTGCCCCCGACTGAGCGTCCAACGATCAACCCGACCCGCGGCGCCGCGCCAGCCGTCAAGCCCGGCTGCAGATGTACGACGAGGCAGCCACGCCGGCTGCGGACACCATCACGGACGACGGAGGTGAAATCACCAGACCGCCGCATCCGATTCGCCCGCGGCAACACGAGTCCTGCTGCCAGTGAACCTAGGCCGACAGCGTGTTGCGGCCTTTGCGCCGGCGAGCCGCGATGATCGCGCGGCCGGCACGCGTGCGCATGCGCAAGCGGAAGCCGTGCGTCTTGGCGCGACGGCGATTGTTCGGCTGGAAGGTCCGCTTGCTCACGGTCGGGCTCCATCAAGGTCGGTCTAGCTGTCATCTGCGAGATCGGTCTGCGGACCATCTGGCCGCGAACCGCACAAGTCTTGCCCCCGGGCACGGGAGGAGCGCCGCAAGGCGCCCGTCCACAACTGGGGAACGACCTACGGTACGGATGACCTGAGCTCCGGGTCAAACCAGGCGACCGGCGAACCGTCCACCATACGGTATGCACCTTGTAGCCGAGGGCAACGACACGCCGGGCTCAGTTGTGACGATCTCGCACGCGCTGTTAGGTTCACCTGCCGGTGCCGCTCGCGGTAGCGCGGCACGTCGGCGGCGACCCGATCGCTTGCTTGCGTACACAGTCTGTGGACGACGCTGTGGACTGACTCGCCAAGAGCGGCCCCCGGCCGGCGTGCGGCCCAGGGCAGCGCGTGAGATCGTCAGCGGAGGACGGCGACGAGACCGACGACCTGGGGGGATGGACTGGGCTCTTGGATGAAACTACGGATCTCGGCGAAGTATGGACACGCGCCATCCGCCGCCTCGACGACGACACCATTCGACCGCATCACCGAGCGTGGATCGGGCTGACGCGACCGCTGGGGCTGGTCGAGGACACCGCGTTACTCGCCGCCCCGAACGAGTTCGCCAAGGATTACCTCGAAAACCGGCTCCGGCCGATGATCGCAACCGCGCTCAGCGCCGAGCTCGGCCGCGACATCCGGGTCGCCGTTACCGTTCAGCACACCGACGAGCAGGGCGAGACCGGTACGGATTCCGTGAGCGAGCAGGCAGAGGATCTCAACGACTTCGCTGATTCACGTTTCGACGACTGGACACCGAACCAGCGCGGCGGCCCGCCACAGCCGGTGCCGTACACGGTCGACCGTGGCAACTCGCGGGGCAGCGACCGCGACGCCCGGCTCAATCCGAAGTACACCTTCGACACGTTCGTCATCGGGTCGAGCAATCGCTTCACACACGCGGCGGCCGTCGCCGTGGCCGAGGCGCCGGCGAAGGCGTACAACCCGCTGTTCGTCTACGGCGATTCCGGTCTGGGCAAGACGCACCTGCTCCACGCGATCGGCCATTACGCGCAGCGCCTGTTCCCGGGTATCAAAGTGCGGTACGTATCGAGCGAGGAGTTCACGAACGACTTCATCAACTCGTTGCGTGACGACAAGATGCAAGCGTTCCAGGGTCGTTACCGGTCACAGGATCTGCTGCTGATCGACGACATCCAGTTCCTCGAGCGCGCCGAGCGCACGCAGGAGGAGTTCTTCCACACGTTCAACACGCTGCACAACGCGAACAAGCAGATCGTCATCAGCTCCGACCGCCCGCCCAGGCAGCTGTCCACGTTGGAAGACCGCCTGCGCACCCGGTTCGAATGGGGCCTGATCACCGACGTCCAGGTGCCCGACCTCGAGACGCGCATCGCGATTTTGCGCAAGAAGGCTGCCCAGGAAGGCATGAACCCGCCGCCTGAGGTGCTCGAGTTCATCGCGACGAAGATCCAGAGCAACATCCGCGAGCTCGAAGGCGCGCTGATCCGCGTCACCGCGTTCGCCAGCCTGAACAAGCAGGACGTCGAGATGCAGCTCGCCGAGATCGTCCTGAAGGATCTGATCAGCGAATCGGACAGTCCGGAGATCACCGCCGCGCACATCATGGCCGTGATCGCCGAGTACTTCTCAGTCTCGCTCGACGATCTCACCGGCAGTTCGCGCAGCCGGGTGCTCGTCAGCGCCCGCCAGATCGCCATGTACCTGTGCCGCGAGCTCACCGACCTGTCGCTGCCGAAGATCGGCCAGACCTTCGGCGGACGCGACCACACGACCGTCATGCACGCCGACCGAAAGATCCGCGGCCTGATGGCCGAGCGGATGAGCGTGTTCAACCAGATCAGCGAGCTCACCAGCCGGATCAAGTCGCGAGCCCGCGCGTGACTATCGAGGTGGGCCGTCCACATAATGTGGGCGCCCCTGTGGACAGCCGGTGCTTCGCTGTGGACGGCGGTGCACATCGCCTGTCCGTCCACCGGACCCGCACAGCGCACCGATCCGAGGCGAGCCTCTCGTCCACAGTCATAGCCCGCGTGTTTACTGGGCGGCAGCCGGTTGTCCCCAGTATCCACAGCTGTTACGACGACAGACGATGATTGCTCTACCTACAGGTCAAATACCAAAGCACTAACCGACCCCGATCTGGGGACGCACCGATGGAGGCACCATGAAGTTCCGGGTCGAGCGTGACGCGTTGGCCGACGCCGTGGCGTGGGCGGCGCGGAGCCTCGCCACCCGCCCGACCATCCCGGTGCTGGCCGGGTTGCTGCTCGACGTGAACGACTCGACCCTGTCGATCTCGGGATTCGACCTGGAGGCATCCACGCAGGTCGACCTCGAAGTCGCGGCGGCAACGACGGGCACCGCTCTCGTGTCGGGCCGGCTGCTCGCCGACATCACCCGGTCGCTGCCGCCGCACCCGGTCGATGTCGCCGTCGACGGCTCGCGCCTGACGATCGCCTGTGGCTCGGCGCGGTTCACATTGCCGACGATGCCGGTCGAGGACTACCCGAAACTTCCGCAGATGCCGACCACGGCCGGCACAGTCGACAGCGCGGCGTTCGCCACGGCGGTCGCGCAGGTTGCAGTGGCGGCCGGACGCGACGACACGTTGCCGATGCTCACGGGCGTGCGACTGGAGATCGACGGCGAGAAGCTGACCTTCGCGGCAACTGACAAGTACCGGCTGGCAGTACGCGAGCTGGCATGGAGCCCGTCGAGTGCCGGCGAGGCATCCGCGCAAGTCGTCATCCCGGCACGCACCCTCGCCGACGCCGCGCGCAGCTTGGCGCAGAGTGACGAGCTCACGATCGCGCTGTCCGCCTCGGCCGGCGCCGGCGACGGCATCATCGGTTTCAGCGGTGCCACGGGTGGACGTGCCAGCCGGGCAACTACGCGCCTGCTCGACCCGCAGTTTCCGCCATATCGCACGCTGCTGCCCACCGAGTGGTCGGCCACCGCCGAGGTCGCGGTCGCGCCGTTCGTCGAGGCCGTCAAGCGGGTCGCGCTGCTGGCCGATCGCAGCACGCCGGTTCGGCTCGAGTTCGCCGAGGGCGGGGTCAACCTGAGCGCCGGCGGCGACGACGAGGGCCGCGCCGAGGAGCAGCTCGAGGTCGTCTATGACGGTGAGCCGATCACGATCGCGTTCAACGCCACGTTCCTGCTCGACGGGCTCGGCGCGCTCGACACGTCGAGTGCCCGGCTGCTGTTCCCGTCGGCGAACAAGCCGACTGTGCTGCGTCCGGCGGAGTCCGACGAGGAGTACTACTACTTGATCATGCCCATGCGGCTACCGCGCTAGCGCCCTGTCATGCATGTGCGGCATCTGTCGGTCGCGGACTTTCGTAGCTGGGCGAGCGCGGACGTCACGTTCGAGCCGGGCCCGACCGTGCTCGTGGGCGCGAACGGCCA
>WNGQ01005806.1_pt1 | contig 12005 bp, 12 predicted proteins | sample 5407661 | NCBI WGS metagenome assembly WNGQ01 (sample SAMN13153382, study PRJNA577476) | soil metagenome | isolation source: 60 cm soil or saprolite under Garry oak tree replicate 2 | place: USA:California | collected 2016-06-15
TGGAGCCAAATGACGCAGCCGGAGCGGCAATTGGCTATCAAGTTGAGCCAGTGAGGTTGTGGCGCAGTCTCTGCGGTCATGTTCCTCCCAGCCGAGGGAAATAAAAAAGGGAAATCCATTCATGCCTGTTTTTCGCGACGAATCGAGGAGAGTCCTCGCTTCAGTTCGGCGGTCAGGTCCGCTTCCCCAGTGATGACGTGCACCGGTTTGCCGGATTCTCGACCAAGCCAGGCGTTCAACTGTTCAGGTGAAGTCATCACCGACCGGCCCTGGCGCGAGATTGGCATTCCGGTGCGTGCCCATCGCTGAACCACCGAAATCGGCTCCCCTAAGAAAGATGCGATTTGTCGCCAACCTTTGAGCGTCTCCGGCTGAGCCTTCGCTTTAACGACTTGAGTGCGCTTGCGCATAGAAGATTATGAGAGGAATCGATAATCGTCTGGGCCTAGATATCCCTTATGCGGAATGCTCCGCTCAACCCCAGGTCTCGGGCAATACAGGATTCTCCCGATTGCTTCGAGGGCTCTAAGGCGGTGCGTAACCCCGTGTTCTTGCATCGAAGTGATTGTCATGTCCGTTTACACCAGGTTGAGTCTTTGCGGTTCTCGCGCGCTGGCATGGTGTGTGTTCGTTGGCAGCACGCTTGGAGTACAGCTGCAGTCAATCGCCGAGTCGGCATCGCCCCCCGCGAAACCTCGCACGGAACATATTCGCAAGGGACACGCGATGGCTCGAAAGACCTTGCTCAAGGGCGTGGGAGAATTTGCCGAGGTCACGCCGACGCTCTATCGCGGGTCCCAACCGACGCACGAAGGATTCAAGGAACTGGCGAAGATGGGCATCAAGATCGTCGTCGACGTCCGCGGGACCAAGCGCGACGGCGAGGGGAAAGAGGTCCGCAGTCTTGGAATGGAGCACGTTTCAATTCCATGGCATTGTCCGTTTCCGAGGGATGATGTCTTCGCGCGATTTTTGAAGCTGCTCCGCAACAATCCCGGGAAGAAAGTTTTTGTGCATTGCCGTCTGGGAGACGATCGCGACGGCATGATGATCGCCTCATACCGCATGGGGATCGAAGCATGGTCAGCGGAAGAAGCGATGAAGGAGATGCAGACATTTGGATTTACGCGAGCGCATCATTTCATCTGTCCGGGACTGGCGCGCTACGAGAAGCATTTTCCGGAACACCTAAAAAAGAATCCAATCTTCAAGGAATTTCGCGCCCAGGACGGGGCAGAGAGAACCCCATAAACGAGCGCGTCTTTCTGTAGTCACCCCGAACTAAGCTACGCCCGCCACGGACTTAAGTGACGCCTGCGAAGCAAAACAATCGCGTTGGGTCGTCTCACTCATCCCGAGTGGAGAGATCTGGATCAATAGTGGTATGAGCAGCAAGAGTTCGAGCCGCAGGCCGCAATTTGCAAAGGTCCTTCGCTTCAGGATGACAAGAGTAGAGGCGAGCGGAACTTTGCCTCCGCCAGCCTTGGGAAAAAAGCAAAAGCCCGGCCTGATCGGGACCGGGCGTTTGCTTGTTGGGGTTTGTCGGGTTGCCAAACCGTACTAGGCAGCCGCGGATCTCTTTGTGCGACCTCCGTCGTGACAGGTTGAGCTACTTTCCGCACGAGAAAGGGTTGCAGGTTCGGCTCAGAACCGGCCCACTCCAAGCTGACAATCGAGTGTCCGGGCTGGCACGTAACGAAATAGCGCTCTCCGTTGGGGCTGGTTACTTCGAACTTGCCGGTCTCGCCCTGTAAAGCCTCGGCAACGTCATACGTCGTGATGCTTTCATTCAGTTTCATGGGGACTTCCTCCAAATTTTCTATTAAGTTGTTTTGGGTTGTCCCCTACCCTAGGGAGGAGCTTTAACAATGATAGAACGTGGCACGACGGAGTCAAGGCCCGTGCGCTAATTCTTTCTTGAATTTTCTCTACCGGATTCGTCTTAGGGCATTAACCTCAAAATACAAACAGTGTGCGCGCGGGCGAGATAGATCCCTTACATCCTCATAGAGAAGTGGCGCGCTACAAGACCGCTAGACTTCGTCGCTCTCCTTCAACCTTGCAATCACGCCGAAATCTTCCAAGGTTGTCGTGTCGCCTTTGACTTCGCCGTTCGTGGCCAGCTCGCGAAGCAGGCGACGCATGATTTTGCCGCTGCGAGTCTTGGGCAACATGTCGGTGAAGCGGATATCGTCAGGCCTAGCCAGCGCACCAATTTCTTTCGCCACCCAGCTGCGCAACTCTTCTTTGAGCTGGGGACTGGGAGTTCGTCCGTGCTCGAGCGTAACGAACGCGGAAATGGCTTGACCTTTAAGCTCATCCGGACGCCCTACCACCGCAGCCTCGGCCACGGCTTCATGCGCCACCAGCGCTGACTCCACTTCCATGGTGCTAAGCCGGTGGCCGCTGACGTTGAGCACATCGTCCACCCGCCCCATGATCCAGAAATATCCATCTTGATCTTTGCGAGCCCCGTCGCCAGTAAAGTACATGCCGGGAATCTGTGACCAATATTGCTTCACGTAACGATCAGGATCGCCATAAATAGTCCGCGCCATCCCTGGCCACGGCTTCTTCACAACCAGAAATCCGCCAGACCTGGCTGGCACCGGCGTGCCATCCATGGTGACCACATCTGCCATAACGCCCGGGAACGGCCGCGTTGCCGAGCCCGGCTTGGTAGCAATCGCCCCCGGAATCGGGGCAATCATGATGTGCCCCGTCTCCGTCTGCCACCAAGTGTCGGTGATCGGGCAGCGGTTGTGGCCGATGACTTCGCGATACCACATCCACGCTTCGGGATTGATCGGCTCGCCGACGGTGCCGAGGAGGCGCAGGCTTTGCAAGTTGTGTTTGTTCGGCCACTGGTCTCCCCACTTGATGAAGGTGCGAATCGCGGTGGGCGCGGTGTAGAGAATGTTTACCTGGTGACGGTCGATGATCGACCAGAAGCGGTCGGGCTCAGGAAAATTTGGGGCGCCCTCATACATCAGAGTGGTGGCGCCGTTTTGCAGCGGGCCGTAAACGATATAGCTGTGGCCGGTGACCCACCCAATGTCGGCGGTGCACCACAGCGTATCTTCATCCTTGAGATCGAAAATCCACTTGGTGGTGAGGTAGGTGCCAACGGAATATCCGCCAGTCGTGTGGACCAAGCCTTTGGGCTTTCCCGTGGTTCCCGAGGTATAGAGGATGTAAAGCGGATGCTCGGCGTCGAGCGGCTCGGCCGGACAAACATCAGAAGCTTTCGCCATCAACTCGTGCCACCAGTGGTCACGGCCGGCCTGCACGTTGATCGCTGACGCGGTGCGCTGGTACACGATCACATTCTTCACCGATGGACACGATCTCAGCGCTTCTTGCACTGCGGGAAAGAGTTTGACTTCGGCGCCGCGACGGTAGGATCCGTCTTGCGTGATCACGACCGAGGCCTCGGAATCGTGGATGCGATCCACCAACGCGTTCGAGGAGAATCCTCCGAAGACGACTGTATGCGGCGCGCCGATGCGGGCGCAGCTTAACATGGCGATAGCCAGTTCGGGCGTCATGCCCATGTAGATGGCGATGCGGTCACCCCTGTTCACGCCCAGCGACTTCAGCCCATTGGCGAATTTCTGCACTTCGCGATGCAGTTGCTGATAAGTCAGAGTTCGAACCTCACCGGCTTCGCTTTCCCAGATAATTGCGGCTTTATTTTTGCGCCAGGTTTCGACGTGGCGGTCGAGGCAGTTGTAAGCCAAATTGATCTTGCCACCGACAAACCACTTGGCCCACGGACAATTCCACTCCAGAACTTTGTCCCATTTCCTGAACCAGTGCAGCTCACCGGCGATGCGTCCCCAGAATTTTTCGGGTTCCTCGATGGATTCTTTGTAGATGCGCTCATACTGTTCCAAGCTCTTGATGTGCGCCTGCTGACTGAATTCAGACGGGCATTCGAATCTGCGCTGCTCTTGCAGGGTGGAATCGATGTTAGGGCTCTGTGAGTTTCCTACCGCTTTATCAGGCATCATAAAACCTCGGGACGGGCGCAATGCGACTACGAATCCGCAAACGAAGCATTTTACCCTAGGAGATTGGTATCAGCAGTTCAAGCGCCTCTGAGACTGGTTGGACGTCAGCAGTCAATGAATTTGCTTCGGTCCCGCGCACTCGGCAGCATGCAGGTTTCAAAACGGCCAAAGACCCGATAGCGGTTACGCGCCACGACGCGGTATCCCCAGTCGCGGAGGAACCGCGGCAGGAGCTGGACGAATAAACCAAGGACCTTCCAAATTCCGCCGAGGCGTTTCAGCGCGAAGATCACCGCGTCGGAACGCGGCAGGAGACGTTCATCCGGTTGAGCTTCTTTGGTCAGATCGTGATTGAGGACGATGTACACACTATCGAGATCCTGAGGATTGACGCCGTGGCGCGCCAAAATACGCGCAGCGAGCGGACTCTGCAACGAAGCGAAACGGACAATGCCCTCACGATCCCGTCGCAGCACGAACTGGTTTAAGCGGTTGCAGAGTCCGCAGACACCGTCGTACAGGATGATGGGGGGCAGCATGCGTCATGGATGACTCTAGCATCCCCGGGGAACAAAGCCCCATGCTAGTTCCGCCAGCCTCGGTTGTGTCGTCGAAGTTCCCGTGCCTAGCCTGCGTCATCCCGGCGTAACGGGCGGCGCCGCCCGCGCAGTTGCTATGGGGGAAACAGAGTTCGATCCTCAAGATTGTCCGCGCAACGGGATGGGTTCGACGTCTCCAACCCCCGAGAGCGGCCCCACCCGACATCTTGTCAAAACCCTGAACACGAAGTTTCCGGCTGAAGTCATTGCTCCGCTGGCAAATATAGGCCAGCCGAGCATCTTACATTTAGCTCTTCTAACTTGATACCCTGTACATGTAGGGGAAAAACAACCGCGCAACCGTCTTAAGTCTGCGCCCTTCGTGTTTTTGCAGGCAGAAAAAGGAAGCGAGGCAAGCGCGCTTCGTTGGGTCGCAAAGAGCACGACCCTTTGCGCGGCTCGGCCAGGTCGCCTTCGGCAGGCTCAGGCCACACTCTCGTGCCCAAAGGGAGCCGCCCTGCTCCGGATGCAAAGATGTGTGGAGTACATTGCCGTGGTATATATTTGTATCTACGGTATAGATACTTTGTATCCACAGAAAGGACCAATGCCGACAACGCAGATTGTGAAATGGGGGAACAGCCTGGCGGTGCGGATTCCGAAGCCGGTGGCGGAGGAGGCGGGGGTGCGGGAAGGCGATCCCATCGTGATTGAAGCACGGGCAGGAGAGATCAATGTGCGGAGGAAGCAGAGAATGCCGACGCTGAAGGAGTTGGTGGCGCAGATCAGGCCGGAAAACCGCTATGACGAGATCCCATCAGGGCCGGAGCGGGGGAAGGAACGCTTGGAGTGGTGACGCGCCTCGGGGCATCCTACACACCCAAAGCGGGCGACATCCTCTGGCTCGACTTCGATCCCCAGGCGGGACGGGAGCAGGCCAAGCGGCGTCCAGCACTCGTAGTGACCGACCGGAGCTACAACCGGGCTAGCGGACTTGTCGTTGTGTGTCCGCTGACCAGCCGGCGCAAGCCCTATCCGTTTGCCCTGCCAACGACCATCGATAAGATTGAGGGTGCGGTGCTGGTGGATCACCTTAAGAGTATGGACTGGGTGGCGCGCAAAGCGACGTTTCACTCCAAAGCCGATCCCGCACTTTTGAGCAGGGTCCGCGCGTATCTTGGCGTTCTGTTGGGAATTCGGTGAGGGCTGTGGGTCGGGGATGGAGGTCCCCGTCCTTGTCTCTTACAATCAGCAGGGTTCGAGTCTCACCTGACTCCAGCTGACGAATTCGCAGCCGCGGTTCGACTCCCTCCAGACCGGACCCTTTCTCAACGCTGTTCGGCTATAGCCAGCCGTGACCGGTTCCAGGCGAATTTCGGACAATCCGGCTGCTGCCAGTTCCACGTCATGAGCGGTAGCACCTATCTCTATCGCTCACATCACGCATGTTAAAGTTAAAGAGCGATAGCTAGCCTTTCTATCGCTCACCCTAGGTTTATGCGTCTCGGAAAAGAATTACTAAGGACGGCCGCGACGTCGGCCCTGACTTCTACGACCTTCTGATAAGCGCTTGTTGGGCGGGCCCTCCGCCCGCCGCTCTTGGTTTTCTGATTACCAATTCCGTTCAGCGTCCCGCTAAGCCTTCGCTCGGCGCTCACTGTTTGGTTTCGATCCGCTGACGGCGAAAAACAGAATGTAGAGATAGCAGAAGACGGGCACGATCAGGGCATAGTGCAGGCCCTGTCCCCAGATGGCTCCTCCGTAGGACTTTGCGTTGATGAGGTCGCCCATTTTTCCGACGATCCAGGGAATCGCAGCGCCGCCGACGATGGCCATGATCATCACGCCTGAACCGTCGCCGGTGAGCGGGCCGAGCTCCGCTACTCCCAGAGTGAAGATGCTGGGGAACATGATGGAGTTGAAGAATCCGACCAGCAGGATGGACCACATAGCGACCGGGCCGCTGCTCAAAACTGAAACCGTGACCAGCAGCATCGCCACGATGGCGCAAAAAGTGAGGACCTTGCCGGTCTTGACTTTCTGCAAGACGGCAGAGCCGATGAAGCGGCCGATCATGGCTCCTCCCCAGTAAAGTGAAATGTATTTCGCGGCGGCGTGGATCGCTTCCTGGTAGCGCAACGCCGCATCGGGGATGACGGAGCTGGAAACCAAGTGCCCAATGCTATCGAGCGCGAGATAGTTGGCGATGGAACTGCCGATGGCGACTTCTCCGCCCACGTACACGAAGATGGCGACGCTGCCCCAGATGAGGTTGGGATGCTTCCAAATGGAGTCGTTAACCTTTTCTCCGATGTGGTGCTGCGCCGACTCAACCTTCGGAAGTTTGAAGCTTCCAATCACGACCGCGAGCAAGACCAGCGCGATGCCGAGTCCGACGTAGGGCTTGATGACAGAGGCAGCCTGCTGAGCCGGGTCTTCGGTGAGAGAGGCTGCCGCCGTGCTCAGGATCAACCACCCGCCTATCCACGGGGCGATCGTGGTTCCCAGAGAATTGAAAGCTTGCGTGAGGTTCAGACGGCTGGATGCAGTTTCCGCTTTCCCCAGCACCGTCACGTACGGATTCGCCGCGACTTGCAGCAGGGTAATCCCCGCCGCAAGCACGATAAGCGCGGTGAGGAACAGTCCGAAGGAAGGCACTTTGGCCGCCGGAACAAATAAGAACGCGCCCAACCCCATGGTGAGCAGCCCCGAAACCATCGCTTTTTGGTAGCCCATCCAATCGATCACCTTTGCAGAAGGAATCGAGAAGACGAAGTATGCGGAGAAGAACGCAGTCTGGACCAGCATGCTCACGGCGAGCTTCAGACTGAAAATGTGCTGGAAGTGCGGGATCAGCACATCGTTCAGCGAGGTGAGCGCCCCCCACATGAAAAACAACGTGGTGACGACTGCAAGTGGGGCGGTGTAGGAAGAACTCGGTGCTGTGTGCGTGACCGAGGCGGAATTGTTTACGTTTGTGATGGCCATTGTGTGTATGAACCCAACCTGAGACCTGTGCTGCAGAATTCGAGCCGGACACGCCGTACAGAGTACTACGTAGCGCAGCGAGGGCAAAGAGGATAAACCATTGGGTAGCGGACTGTTCTTGAAAAGTCACCGCCCCGGTCTACTTTTCCTTCGCAAGAATCCGCTCGATCTGCTGAAGATGATTACGGTCGTGCCCGGCGAACATGTGGGTGATGCGGTCGATGGTCTCCACGCCGCGTTCCGCGTGAACTCCGTGGTGCTTCCACTGCTCGGGCGTCAGGGACTTGAGCAGAGCCAGATTCGCTTCGCGGAGCGTGCGGAATTGCTCGACCGATTGACGCGGGTTGCGCTTGTCATAGTGTCCGCTGGACACCCAACGATCTTGGTCGAAAGCGGGGATGGGCGTGCCCGGGGCTCCAAGGATCAGCCGCATGCGAAAGCCGCCAACCATCTCGGTGTCGGCCAGGTGTGCGAGAATTTCGCTCACTGACCATTTGTCAGGCGCGGGCCGCTTGCGCAGCCTGGAAACAGGCACTCCCTTGATGAGGCGTGCGAGTTTGTTGGCAGTGGCCGCCTGCACAGCCAGCGGCTTCTTGCCTTCCACGTAGCCTAGAAGGCGTTGCGTGTATTGCTGTGGAGTTTCCTTCATGTGCTCGTCTCCATGAAAAGTGGCTGAAGCGACTTTCTCACAAGTGAAAAGAGAGGACAAAGTTATGTCCAGCGGAACCAGCGTACTGCCAGCACGAATGAAATGCCGCCCCACAGGATTAGCACGAGTAATCGCGGCCACTGATGAGACAGTGGCCGACCTTCGAGGATGCTGGCGCGAAGCGCATCGTTGAGCGCGGTGAGCGGCAGAGCTTTAATCAAAGGCTGAATCATCGCCGGAAATCTTTCATAGGAAAAGAAGACTCCGGAAAAAATCCACATGGGCATCATCACGAGATTCATCAGCCCGCTCACGCTTTCAATCTTCTGTGCACGGCTGGCGGTGAGCAGGCCGATGCCGCCGAAGGCCACAGCCCCTGCCGAGCCTAGCAGCACAATCGAGAACAGCGACCCCATCACCTTCATGTGAAATACGACGACGCCCAGCGTCAGCAGCAATCCGATCTCAATCAGCATGAGCACCAGCCGGCTGCTGAGCAGCGCCAGCAGGAAATCTCCCCGGCGCATGGGCGTTCCGACGAATCGCTTGAGCAGCTTGCGCTGGCGCATGTCCACAAGCGCAAAGCCGATGCCCCACATGCCGGAGTTCATCAGATTCATACCCAGAAGTCCGGGAATCAGAAAGTCGATGTAGCGTGAACCGGGGTCTGAAGACGTGAGGGCTTTAGTTTCGAGCACATCATGGCGTCCTGACGCGGTCTGTAAAGCGTCGTCCACTTGGGCACGGGCGAGAGTGCTCTCTGGGCGGGCGGGATCGTAGCGGTATTGAAAGCCGCCTTGGGCATCCGGCTCGATCACGAGATCGTACTTTCCCAGGCGGAATCCTCTTAATGCGGTGTCGGCATCCTGCACCTGAATCTTGAACGCACCAGGTTGCGGCGAATGTTCGAGCAGGGCTACGGCATCCTGCGCCCGAGGACCGGCCACGATTACGACCGGAGGCGCGTCGGCTGGCTTATTGCGGAAGGCGATGCCGAGACCAAAGGCGAGCAGCAGAGGAAACACAAACACCCAGAAGATTACTTCAGGTTCGCGCTTCAACTCTTTCATGCGAGCCATCAGCAGGTGCGTGTAACCGGCCCACCGTCGGTTGCGCTTGGCCGGCGATGCGGGCGGTTTGGCCTTCAGTTCAGCCGGCGGGATGGGTTCTGCAATGCTCATTATCGGGTCTCAAATTTTCAGGGTTGAATCAGGTTTCCAGCGTGCCGCTGAAAACGTCGCCCTTGCGTCTCGGTCAAATCCCGGCGGCTAAAGCCGCAGTCAGTTGTTGCCGGCATATGCGGCATGCCTAGGCATGCCCGGATACGAATCGATGCCCGGAATCCATGCCAGGCATCGCCTCCCCTGCCCGTCGTGCCTCTTTACGATCCCCTAACTTCGATCAATGCCCTTAACGTGTCTGCGGTTTCCACTTATTCAAAAATTCGAGTAGGGCTTCCGGCGTCATCGCGCGCGCATTTTCAAACTCACCGTTTTTCTGACTGACTACGAGCTTGCCAGTACCGTCCAATACCGCCAGCGCCGGGATTCCTTTTTGCATCGGCACTTGAAACTCTTTCATAAGATCTTGATTCTTGTTTCCTTCACCGATGTCCACGTGCACCACTTCGTAACCCGCTGCCAAAGCCCGAGCCAGATCAGGCCGCTGGAACGCCATATCGAGCACGTGACAGTCGTAACACCAGTTCGCACCAAAGACGATAAGCACGCGCTTGTGATCTTTCGCAGCCTTTTCCTCAGCTTCTTTAATCTCGGTACGTGCGTCCACGTCAGCGGGATAGATGTTCTTATCCTTATTGATGGGCTGTTTCAAGTGTGCTGCGCCAGTACGCTTAACGTTCAGCAGATGCCAACGTTCACCTTGCTTCTGCCAGACTTGCGCCTCGGTCACATAGAGGGTTTGCTCTTGAGGAGTCTCCCCCGGGCGCACCTCAGCCTGAAACGCGATTACCTCGACGCCAGGCTGCGGAGCACTCGTCTGGACAACATCGATATTCATCTGTCGCGCTTTCAGGCTGATCCAGAAATTGACTTCGGCGTCGGCAGTATTCTGATCGCCCGGCGCTGCGACCTGTGCCGGCGGGCTGGTGCTGTAGAGCATCTTGAGACCCACGGGGTCTCCTAGAAGCACCGCATTCTTCCACTGCTCGAGTGGAGCGAAAGCAGTATTCGTGTTCTGTACGGGAGCGGCGGTTTGGGCGAGAGCACACGCACATCCGGCGAAAAATACAATGCCGAAAGTGCGTCGGAACCTGGCATTACGATTCAATTAGGCTACGTCCTTTCCAGCCAGAAGCCGCCTCCAAGGGCTTAAAGCCCGCCATTTTCGCTGACCGCTGGCGGCACCCTTCGGCTCCGCTCAGGGCAGGCTCTTGAAGCCGTGCCTTCCCAAAACCTTTACCCCAAAGCCATTTGCCGGACGTATCACTGCTCCCGTAAATGGCGCCCCGTCAGTCGTACGAAAACATCTTCCAGACTGGCCTGCCGCGTGGTCAGGCTCAGAAGCTCACTTTCCTGCCTTTTCACTTCATCGAGCAGAGCGGGAATCGCCAGGTGAAGTTCTTGCACGTTGAGGGCTACCAGGCCATCGTCCTCGCGTGCCGATTCAACGCTAGGCAGCTTGCGCCACGCTTCCAGCGCCGCGCCATCCGAATTTCCAGTCACCGAAAACTCGACAACGTGATGTCCGCCCAAGCGTTCGATCAAATCTGGTGGCGAACCCTCCGCAATGATCTGACCGTGGTCCACGATCGCGAGCCGGTCACACAATCTCTCCGCCTCGTCCATATAGTGAGTAGTCAGCAGGACGGTGCCGCCCTTGCGTTGGAATGCCCGAATGATATCCCATAGTTGGCGGCGGCTCTGGGGATCAAGGCCAGTCGTCGGCTCATCAAGAAACAGTATTTTCGGATTGCAGACCAGCGCGGTCGCCACTGCCAGTCTCTGCTTCTGTCCGCCCGAGAGCTTGCCCACCCAGGAATCCGCCTTCTCGGTCAGCTGTAACTCATGGAGCACTTCATCGGACGAGCGGGGTTCGCGGTAGAAACTGGCGAATAACTCGACGGTCTCGCGGACTGTGAGCTTTTCCGAAAGCCGAGTCTCTTGCAGGGAAATCCCCAGCCATTCGCGCATTTCGCGCTCGTTTTTGCGCCAGGTGTGCCCGAGGATGAAAACCTCTCCACTAGTCGGCTCGAGCAGGCCTTCAAGAATTTCAATCGTCGTTGTCTTCCCTGCCCCATTTGGACCAAGTAAGCCGAAACATTCACCGGCCTGGATCTCGAGGTTGAGGCCGCGCACGGCTTCGACTTTGCCGTCGTACGTCTTGCGCAGATCACGACACTGGATAGCGGCAGCCATGCTCGACATTTTAGCCTAGCTGCCGTGGGAGCAAATTTACAATCCGGGCAGCCTGCTGATCAGCGGCTTCTGCAAACACCGATTTATACTCCACACTGGCGGACCCGTGACCCGGGGGGAGGAATATTGGGCGGGGCCCACAGAAACATCTCTGAAGTCGCGGGGCATTGCTAAAATACCGCATCGCAGGATTCATTTCCGGCATCTTCATTCCCATGCGCACACCCAAGCGCGGCTTTACTTGACGGCGTTCCCTATAAGACGCCCGTGTGTCGTTTCCAACTGGTTATCAGTTCCACTCTCCGTTGTCGGTTGAGAACCTGAGGGAAGCCGCCTATGCTGCGCAAGCTTTGCGTGCTGTCGTCCCTGTTTCTTGCTTTCGCTCTGTCCGCCTTGGCACAGGATTCGCGCCGTTTCGCTTTCCACTATGCTTTCACGG
>WNGQ01018812.1_pt1 | contig 12005 bp, 9 predicted proteins | sample 5407661 | NCBI WGS metagenome assembly WNGQ01 (sample SAMN13153382, study PRJNA577476) | soil metagenome | isolation source: 60 cm soil or saprolite under Garry oak tree replicate 2 | place: USA:California | collected 2016-06-15
TGCGACCTTCATGAAAGATACGGTGGTCGCGGAAGGCATCATCGATCGAGTCCGCGACGATCAGGTCAGGACCTACTTCGAAGGCGTGGGGGGCATCTCGATTGCCGGCCCGTTCAAGGTCGAGGGGCCCGGCGCAACGCCCGCCCGCGACAAGATCTTCATCTGCCATCCGGCCGCGCGCGCCGAGGAGGAGGCTTGCGCGGAGAAGATCCTGGCCAGCCTCGCCCACCGCGCCTATCGGCGCCCGATTGTCGCCGACGACATGCAGCAATTGCTCGCCCTCTACCGGCAGGGCGCCCAGGGCGGCGGTTTCGAATCGGGGGTGAGACTGGCGCTGCAGAAGGTTCTGGTGTCGCCCGATTTCATCTTCCGTGCCGAGATCGATCCAGTGGACGCGCCGCCCGGGAGCGTCCACAAGATCAGCGACATCGAGCTGGCCTCGCGCCTGTCGTTCTTCCTGTGGAGCAGCATTCCCGACGACGAGCTGCTCGCCGTCGCCGAGAGCGGTCGACTGAGCGACAAGTCCGTCCTGGCGGCGCAGGTGCGGCGCATGCTGGCCGATCCGCGCTCCCAGGCGCTGGTGAAAAACTTCACCGGCCAATATCTGTTCCTGCGCAATATCGAAAGGATATCGCCGGATTCGGCGTCGTTCCCGAATTTCGACGAGAATTTGCGTCAGGCGCTCGCGAAGGAAACGGAGCTTGTGGTCGAAAGCACGCTGCGCGAGGACCGCAGCGTCGCCGATCTGCTGAAAACGGACTACACCTTCCTTAATGAGCGCTTGGCCCAACACTACGGGATCAAGGGCATCTACGGCAGTGAGTTCCGCCGCGTGAAGCTTGAGGACCCGAGGCGGCACGGCCTCCTGGGGCAGGCGAGCATCTTGACGGTCACGTCCTATCCCAACCGCACCGCGCCGACGATCCGCGGCAAGTGGGTGCTGTTGCAGATCCTGGGCACGCCGCCGCCCCCGCCGCCGCCCAACGTTCCGTCGTTGAAGGACGACGCGACCACAAAGAACTTGACCATGCGCCAACGCATGGAACTGCACAGGTCCAATCCCACCTGCGCCGCCTGCCACAAGATGATGGATCCGCTCGGGTTCGCGCTTGAGAACTTCGACGGCCTTGGGCAATGGCGCGACACCCTTGGACTCGGGGCACCGATCGATTCCTCCGGTGTCCTGCCCGACGGCACGATGTTCGACGGGCCGGCGGGCTTGCGCGAGGTCCTGGTGACCAAACAGGACATGTTCGTGGAAACCTTTACCGAGCAGCTGCTTACCTATGCGCTGGGTCGGGGCGTGGAAGAGTACGACCGCCCTGTTCTTCGCCAGATCACGCGCGAGGCTGCCTCGGATAACCAGCGGTGGTCATCCATCATTCTCGGTATCGTCAACAGCGCTCCGTTCCAAATGAGGAGGATAAGCGATGGTAATAACTAGGAAATCGATTCCCCGCAGGACCTTCTTGCGCGGGACGGGTGCGGTTCTTGCCTTGCCCGTGCTGGACGCCATGACTCCGGCCTTTGCCGCCGAAACGGCACGGCCGATCCGCATGGCGTTCATGCAAGTCCCGAATGGGATCATGAACCTGAAGAACGAGTTCGCGCCCAAGGCCGAGGGTCCCCTGGGGGAGATGACCAGGATTCTCGAGCCGCTGTCGGACCACAAGGACCGGCTGGTGGTGATGTCGGGGCTCGATTCACAACAAGCCGCGGGCCTCAATTTCGAAGTGGGCGGCGACCATCCGCGCGCCTGCACCGCCTGGCTGACGGGAACGCACGCGAAGATGACCTCCGGTGCGGACCTGCACGCCGGTATCTCGGTCGACCAGATCGCGGCGAGGCAGTTCGGCAAAGAGACGCAACTCGCCTCGCTCGAGATCGGGCTGGAATCGCCGGAAGTGGTGGGCGCCTGCGAGTCCGCCTATGGCTGCGCCTATTACAACACGATCTCGTGGCGCAACGAGACCTCGCCGCTGCCGATGGAGAACCGCCCCCGGGCCATCTTCGAACGTCTGTTCGGCGAAGGCGGCACCAATCCGGAGGGGCGTCTGGCGATGCGGCAGGAGGAGCGCAGCATCCTCGATGCCATCAACGCGGACGTCAGGCGGCTGCGCGGAAAGCTCGGCGGAACGGATCGCGGCAAGATCGACCAGTATCTTGAGGCGATTCGCGATGTCGAGCGCCGCATGCAACTGGCGGAGAAACAGACCGACCGCGAGGTGCCGCAGATCGAAGGCCCCGCCGGCGCTCCGGAAGTCTTCTCGGAGTACTTCAAGCTGATGTCCGATCTGATGACTCTCGCCTGGCAGACCGACATGACGCGGGTCATCACGTTCATGATGGGCCACGAGATGAGCGGCCGCGCCTATCCGGAGGTGGGATTTGGCGATGCCCATCACCCCTGCACGCATCACCAGGGCGATCCCGAGAAGATCGAGAAGACCGTCAAGATCAACACCTTCCATATAAAGATGTTGGCCTATTACCTCGACAAGCTGCGTTCCACGCCGGACGGCGACGGCTCGCTGCTCGATCACTCGATGATCCTCTACGGTGCCGCGCTCAGCGACGCCAACCTGCACCTCTACACCGACCTGCCGCTCTTGCTGGTCGCTGGCGGTGTTGGCGGGATCAAGGGCGGGCAGCATGTCCGCTATCCCAGGCGCACGCCGTTGACCAATCTGCTCCTCACCATGCTGGACAAGGCCAATGTTAAGGGTGTGGAGAGCTTGGGCGACAGTACGAAGAGGGCTGAGTTGCCGACCGTCTAACGCACGCACGTGTGTCCCTTGGGTCCTCGCGAAAGCGGGGACCCAGGGTTGCGGTTGCAGGATAGATAGAGCGCACCCGTCCGCTCATTCCCGCGCAAGCGGGAATCGAGGGGCGGATTGCTGAGAGAGCTGTTTGTGAATCAACTGGAACGGAAATCTTATGGGAGAACGGCGATGAACATTCGGGCAATGATGTTGGCGGGACTGCTGGGCTCGACGATCTTTGCGGGCGCAGCGCTTGCCGCCGATACGAGCAGTGTGCCGCTGGTGACCGCGGCCAAGCAAGGGGACCGCGCTGCTGTGCGTTCCTTGCTGAACGGCATCCCGCAGAAGGTTATCGCCGGGCCCGAAGGCACGGCCGCGTTGGTCTGGGCGGCCGCCCGCAATGACCTGGAGATGGCCGATCTGATCCTGCGCGCGGGCGCAGACGTGAAGGCGGCCAATGAATTCGGCGCCACCGCGATTTATGCGGCCGCGGCCCACCCTGATTCGGCCATGACCGAGAAGCTCCTGGCGGCCGGGGCCGATCCCAATGTCGCGCTGACCTCGGGCGAAACCGCGCTTATGGAGGCGGCGCGACGGGGCAACCTCCCAACGGTGCGGGCGTTGCTGTCGAGCAAAGCAGACATCAACGCGAAGGAGACCAAAGGCGGACAAAACGCCTTGATGTGGGCGGCATCGCAGCGTCACACCGCGGTGGTCGAGGAGCTGGTGCGGCGCGGCGCCGACGTCAATGCCGGTGCAAAATCCGGGTTCACGCCGCTGATGTTTGCCGCCCAGCGAAATGATGTGGACACCGCCGGCATTCTGCTCCGCGCCGGCGCGGACGTGAATCACGTCCAGTCGGAAGGGCAGTTTACGCCCCTGATCATCGCCGCCGCCATGGTCAACACGCGGATGGTGGACCTGCTGCTCGACAATGGCGCCAAACCCGACCTCGTCGACTGGAGAGGTTACAACGCTCTCCTTCTCGTCGTGCGGGATTCGCATTACGGGCTCGACTTGGCGCGAAAGGACGAGATCGTGAAGGTCGTGAAGTCGCTCCTTGCGCACGGCGCGGACCCGAATTTCCGTCTGCATCAGCCGAAGGCTCAGACCATCATCGAGGTGTCACTGGACGGCGCCACGCCGCTGTTGTTGGCTTCGGAAGTCAACAACACGGCCGCAGTCAAGGTGCTGCTCGACGCTGGGGCGGATCCGCACGCGACCACCGAGTATGGCACGACCGCGCTGACGCTGGCGTCCGGGGCGGGCACGGACGAACAAAGGCCAAGGCCGCCCGAAGAACGGGCGATGGCGATCGAGACCGCAAAGCTCCTCGTCGAGCGCGGCGTCGACGTGAAGGCGGGCGGACAGTTCGGCTGGACCGCACTGCACGCGGCTGCCTACCAGGGGTTGACCGATGTCATTGAATTCCTGGTCAGCAAAGGCGCAGACGTCAACGAGTTTGACGCCTTCGGGCAGACGCCCTTGAGCATCGCCCTCGCCGTCCTCACCCAGGACATCGGGCAGCGCCGTCCCCAGATCCCGCGCCGATACCGCAAGGACGTCGCCGATCTTCTTCTGAAGTTGGGCGCCACCCCGCTTGACAAGTCCGGGGTCGTGGCTGTCTTCCAGCGCACGGGGGACCTGGAGGCTGGGCGGTCACCCACTCAAGAATAGCTCATCTCCTGACGGGCACCGCGCCCCGGCGCGGTGCCCGTTACCCTGACGTTGCGCGCGGGCCCCGGCGTCCCGGAAGGGATGATGGGGCCCGCGCATTTGCATTGGCGGCAAGATTGCGGGATTATCGTGTTGACCGATCCGCCCGGCGATCGCGGGGCCGCCATCGCAAATCCGCCTCCCAATAGGGGTCGTTGGATAGGGGGATTCCAGGTCGCATGTTCGCGTAGTGAAACGTCACAAGGAGGGTTGCGAAATGGTCAAGTTCGGGTGGTTCGCAATTGCAGGAGCTTCGGTGCTGTGCTGCGCTCCTGCTTGGGTTACCAGCGCGCAAGCCCCAGCCCAAGGGCCTTCCTTCGCACTATACTGTCGCGGTGAACTGAAAACGTTCAGGACCGATGGGGGCAAGGTCATCAGGACACCGTTCAAGTGGGCGAAAGAAGCTGCCACCAAGGAACGTCCAGGCGCTGGTGAATGTGCGTGGGCTGATGGCGCGCCCCAGGGGATGGAGGGGAAGCCCGGTGAGAGCGGCACCATCCTGGGCAATCTTGGACCGTTCGACACCTTGCCAATCGAAACAGTCGGGAAGTTTTGCGTCACCAAGGCGAGCAGTCCGGGTGATGTGGTCGTCCGCCAGGTGCTGCGTCACCTTGGCCACCAGACCCAACCCTATCACATCCCACCATTTTCCGCCGAGGGCTGCTCAGGCTGACAGTCAGGCGAGGAAATGCAACACCCGTTTCCTGAGCGCTTTGTCGATGCGCTCCCTAGGCTCATCGAATGGGTGGGTCGAATCTGCATCGCATCGATGGCGCTCGTCCTCGCTTCGCCCGCCATGGCCGAGAAGGGCAAGCTGCGCGAGCGGCTCACCCCCGAGGTCATGGCGGTGGTCTACCCCGGCGGCGCCGAACGGCTCGGGCCCGAGGAGGGCTCGCCGCCCGCCATCGCGGTGTACCAGGGCGACAAGGCGGTCGCCTACGTGTTCTCGACCCTCGATATCGTGGCCGCCACCGGCTATTCGACAACCCCCTTCGACGTGATCGCCGGCGTCGATCTCGACGGCCGCATCACCGGAGCCAAGGTGGTGTTCCACAACGAGAACTATATCGTTCACGACATCGGTCGCCAGCGCTTGCTCGACAGCTTTCTTGCCCGCGAGGCGGGCAGGCCGTTGCGCGGCGCCCCCGCCAATGCGCTGCCGCCGGACTATGTCACCGGCGCGACCATCAGCGCGCGCGCCATGCGCGCCGCCGTCCTCGCCACCGCCGGCCTGGTGTTGCGCGGGCGCGTTGCGCGGAGCGCGGTGACTGTTCCGACCCTCGATGCCGAGAGCTACAGCGCCAAGTCGTGGGACGAGCTTCTCGCCGAGGGCGCCGTGGTGCGGCGGCGGGTGACCTCGGGCGAGGTGGCGGCGGCCCTCGCCGAAGCGGGCGCGTCCAATGTCAAGCTCGAAGTGCCGCTCCGCAAGGCCGACGATCTCTATATCGAATTGATGACCGCCCTGTTCACGCCGGCGGCCATCGGCGCCAATCTGATCGGCGTGCCGAAGTTCGAGGATTACAAACGCCAGATGCCGAGCGGCGGCCAGGCGATCTTCGTCGCCTCCAACGGTCCTTACGATTTTCTCGGCACAAAATACTTTCGCGAGTCCGAGGGCCACCGCTTCGATCGCCTGCGCCTCGTTCAGGACGGGCGGACGTTTGGTTTCGTGCAGGACGACTATACCTACCCCGCGGGCTTCAAGGGGCAGCAGAATGCCGGGGTGTTCGCGCTGCCCCCCAACTCGGGCTTCGACCCCGTAAAGCCATGGCGGCTGGCTGGGTCGAGGCCTGGAGCGACGCCCGGGTGAACGTTGCGATTCTTGTCGCGCTCCTCACGGTGCTCACCCTGATCTTCGTTTTCCAAGCGACGCTGGCGCGTTATCGCCTTGCCCATCGGCTGGTGCGTAACGGATTTCTGCTCGTCGTTCTGGTCTGGCTCGGCTGGATCGCCGGTGTGCAGCTCTCGATCGTCAATGTCATGAACTATATCTTGGCGCCGTTCAATCACCTCGATATCGGCTTCTATCTCGCCGAGCCGTTGATGGTCATCATCGCCCTCTACACCCTGGCCTCGCTGCTGCTGATCGGGCGCGGCGTGTTCTGCGGCTGGCTGTGCCCGTTCGGGGCGCTGCAGGAGCTGCTCGGCCAGTTGTCCCGCGCGCTGCGCGTGCCGCAATGGAACCCATCGGCGGCGCTGGAGAAGCGCTTGTGGCTAGGCAAGTATATCGCCGCCGCAGTGGTGCTGGTGCTGGTGATGACCGAGATCGACCCATCGGGGGCTACCATCGAGATCGAGCCGTTCAAGACTGCGATCACCTCGAAATTCACCCGCGCCTGGCCCTATGTGCTCTACGCCGGTGCGTTGCTGGCCATCGGGCTGTTCTCCGAGCGGGCCTATTGCCGCTTCCTGTGCCCGCTCGGTGGCGTGCTCGCTTTCCTCGATCGGCTGCACCTCATCGATCTGCTCAAGCGCCGTCCCGAATGCGGCAATCCCTGCCATTTGTGCGAACGGTCGTGCCCCGTGCGGGCGATCGAGCCGACCGGCAAGATCAACACAGCGGAGTGCTTCCAGTGCCTTGATTGCCAGGTCGAATATTACGACGACACGCGGTGCCCGCCGCTGGTGCGGGCCGCCAAGCTGCGCAACGAGGCAAAGCCGGCTGCTGTCATGGTGGAAAATGCCTGAAGAGAAACTCACGGCTCGTGCAGGCACGCCCGGTTTCGATCCCGCGGCGTCGGTTTCGACGCGCCGCCGAGCCTTGCGCATCGTTGCGGCGGTTGCCGGCCTGCCGCTGATCATCGCGGCGGTGCGCGCGACCGCGCCGAAAGGCCAGTTGCACAGTTGGCAAGGCGAGGTGCTCGGCGCCCTCTCCGAGCTCACGCTATGGCATACCGACGCCGCCTTCGCGCAACGTACGATCCTGCGGGTGCGCCATGAGATCGAGCGCTTCGAGCGGATCTTCAGCCTGTATCGGCGGGACAGCGAAATCTCGCGCCTCAATGAAGCCGGCAAGCTTCCCAAGCCGGCGCCCGAGCTGCGCGCGCTGGTCGAGGAAAGCCAACGCCTCGGTGTGCTGAGCGGCGGCGCCTTTGACATTTCGGTGCAGCCGTTGTGGCGGCTATACGAGGCGCATTTCTGGTCGCATACCGACATCCAACCGGACATCGCGGCCCGCGCGCGCGACGTTGCCCGCGCCCTGGTGGATTTCCGCCAGATCGACTGCGGCGCGGCCGCCATCGGGTTCGCGCGCGCCGGCATGGCGATGACCCTCAACAGTATTGCCCAGGGTTACATCACGGACGCCATCGCCGACATGCTGCGCAATGAAGGCTTCGAGAGCGCGGTCGTCGATCTGGGCGAATTCCGCACCCTGGGCCGCCACCCGGATGGACGCCCCTGGCGGCTTGGCATCCGCGATGGCAGGGCCTCGGGCAGCGTCGACCGCATGGTCGAGCTCGAGGACATGGCACTCGCCGTATCGGGTGGTTACGGCACGACATTCGAGCCGAGCGGCCGCTTTCACCATATTTTTGATCCGCATACCGGCGCGAGCGCCAACAGCCTTGTCGACGTGGCGGTGATCGGTCCGAGGGCGACAGCAGCGAACGGGCTGTCGACCGCCATTTGCGTCGCCGGGGAGGGTCAAGCGTCGACGCTGCTCGCGGCGTACCCGGGAATGCGGGCGATCCTGACACGGCTGGACGGGACCTCGGTGACATTCACAGCTGGTGACCGTATAGAATCGGCCGGGTAAGCTCTCCGCCTGGGTCGTCGCCGGAGCACGGAGCATTCCGATGTCGAGAGTCGCAAACGGTCCCAATCTCCATCGCGATCTATGCAAGGGTCTGATGCGCCGAGCCTCGAGCGCGGCTCGGGGCGTCGGTGTTGCGGTTTTTGCGGCCATTCGACGCCCGATCCTGCAATCGGCGGCGTTGGCTGTCCTGCTCGCCGGATCGGGCCTGCAGACGCAGGCACAGTTCCGCGACGTTCTGGTGTTCGGTGCCGCGAGCCTCAAGAACGCGCTCGAGGAGGCCAATAATCTCTTCCTGTTCGAGAACGGCAGCGGGATCAAGGTGTCCTATGGCGCAAGCTCGGCGCTCGCGAAGCAGATCGAGAACGGAGCGCCGGCCGATGTCTTCATCTCGGCCGACCCCGACTGGATGGACTACGTCGCCGAACGCAAGCTGATCAACCCGGAAACGCGCGAGAAATTTCTCGGCAACAAGCTCGTTCTCATCACCGGCGCCAACAGCAACGTGGCGCTGACCATCGGCCAGAATTTTCCGCTCGCGCAGGCGCTCGGCAATGGCCGCCTGGCCATGGCCGACCCCGCCGCAGTTCCCGCCGGCAAATACGGCAAGGCCGCGCTCCAAAAGCTTGGGGTGTGGGCGTCGGTCGCCAACAAGGTTGCGCCGGCGCAGGACGTGCGGGCGGCGCTGCTCTTCGTCTCGCGCGGCGAAGCCCCGCTCGGCATCGTCTATCAGACCGACGCAGCGGCCGACAAGAACGTCAAGATCGTCGCAACCTTTCCGGAATCGACCCATCCGCCGATCATCTATCCGATCGCGATCCTGGCCAGCTCGACCAACGGCGTGGCGCCGGTCTACGTCCAATATTTGCTCTCGCCGAAGGCCGCACCGTTCTTCGAGAAACAAGGGTTCGTGGTGTACTGAAGCAGGATCGCTCTCGCGGCGTGCCTGGGCGGACGTTGGCGCATCCCGACCACGCCGGTGCTGATCATGGCGGCTGGGGCGGCCCTGACGTGCTAGGCCAAGGGGACCGTAAGTACCGGAGAACACTGGAGAATTCCGCTTATCGAAGTACTGCGGACGAGAATGCTCGCCCGCAGCCTTTCGCGTGTTGACCCCGGACGAACAGGAAGTCATCAAACATATCGCAGAACCAAACCGCAGAAATCGCCATTGTCCCCGCGGTTCGCCCTCTCGTCCTTCGCACAAACAGCCGAACTCAGCATTTAAGCAACCCTCGCGGCCCTCGGCTCAGTCGTGCACTGTTCCCACTTTTGCGATAAGATAGCGACTGCGCCCGCACCTCGATGAGGGCAACCATGAAGGGGAGGTCGACATGAATGTGCAATGGCATTTGCTGTTAGTGGCGGCATTGGCGGCGGCTGCTACCTCCGCCTCGGCGCAGCAGGTGGCGCCCGTGGCTGGACCAGCCAATCTCGCTGCGCAAGGCGCCGCGTCCCTCCCGGATTTCTCCGGGATATGGCGTCACGGCAACCTTCCTTGGCTCATACCGCCAGCGTCGGGTCCCGGCCCGGTGACGAACAGGTCGCGGCGGAAGGATAACGGCCAGAGCGACTACGGCGCGCTGGTCGGCGATTACACCAATCCGATCTTGCAGCCCTGGGCGGCGGAAGTCGTGAAGAAGAAGGGCGAACTCTCGATCGCCGGCGTGACCTATCAGAACCCGGGCAACACATGTTGGCCCGAACCCGTGCCGTTTCTTTTCAAGCATATGGCCATGCAGATGCTGCAGCTGCGGGACAAGGTCGTGATGCTTTTCAACGAGGATCATGAAGTCCGCTGGGTGCGCATGAACCAGCCGCATCCCGCGCAGGTGAAGCCGTCCTGGCACGGGGATGCCGTCGGTCATTACGAAGGCGACACGCTGGTGATCGACACCGTGGGGATCAGAGCCGACCGTCCGCATGCCATGATCGACTTGTTCGGTACCCCCTACACCGAGAAGCTGCACGTGGTGGAACGCCATCGGCTGGTTGATCACGAGGTCGCGAAGGACGTGATGCAACGAGGCGCAAAGGAGAATTGGCGCCCCGCGGGACCCTACAACCCCAACTATGCGGACAAGTACCTGCAAGTCGATTTCACGGTCGAGGATCCAGGCGCCTTCACGACGCCCTGGACCGCGAGCATGATTTATTTGCGCGACCGCAACGAATGGCCGGAAGTTGCCTGCGCCGAGAACAGGTTTGCATTCCATCACAAGGAGGGTGAAGACATCCCGACTGCGAACAAGCCGGATTTCTGAGCGGGCAACGAATGGAGGCGCCAGGCCCGGCTCTGGGGCAAGGTAAGGCGTTGGAACAATGTGACCGCGCAACAGGGGGCCGTTCGCCTCGCGCGCGGCGACTGGGAAGAAGCATGGCAAAACTGCTCGCCGCGTGCATCATCGCCCTGGCCTTTATCTCATCCGCCAGCGCGCAAGGCTTTCCTAACAAGACGATCCGCGTGATCGTGCCGTTCACGCCGGGCGGCTCCAACGACGTAGTGGCGCGTGAAATCGCGACCGGGCTGCAGGCCCGCCTCAATCAGACGGCCATCGTCGAGAATAAGCCCGGCGGCGGGGGCACCATCGCCTATTCCTATGTGGCGAAATCGCCGCCGGACGGCCATGTCATGCTGGTCGCGCCCGCCTCCTTCACCATGGGCCCGCATCTGTCGCGCAACCCGGTCTACAATCCGGTCACGGATTTTGCTCCGATCAATCTGGTGGCCGACGTTCCCTTCGTCATGGTCGTGCCGGCAAGTCTGCCGGTGCGGACGGTGAAGGACTTTATCGCCCTGGCAAAGAGTTCGCCGAGCAGACTGACTTTCGGCTCGGTGGGTGTCGGCACTCCGCAGCATCTTGGCGGCGAACTGTTCAAGATGCATGCCGGGGTCGATCTGATTCATGTGCCGTTCCGCGGCGCCACGGCGGTCATTCCGGACCTGGTGGCCGGGCGCATCGACATGTTCATCGGCGCCATCAACTCGCTGTTGCCGCTGATCCAGGAAGGCAAGTTGCGCGCCATCGCCGCAACCAGCCTCAAACCGATCGCCTCGTTGCCGGATGTTCCGACCCTGTCCGAGACGGCCTTTCCAGGCTTCGAGGTTGGCTCGGGCGTCGGGCTGGTCGCCGCGGCCGGCACACCGCCCGACATTGTCGAGACGCTCAATCGCCAGATCGCAAGCATCATCGCCGATCCCGGCTTCCACCAGCGCATGGCCGCGATCGGAGTCGATGTGGTCGGCACCACGCCGGCGGCTTATGCGAAGGTCATCAGCGAAGACTATGCGAAATGGGGCAAGGTGATCGCGGCTGCCGGGATCAAGCCGGAGTGAGCGGGCCGCCGGCATCCAAGCATGTTTCGTTCGTTTGGACGCAACCATTCGGTCGTCATTGCCGGGCTTGACCCGGCAATCCATCTTCTTCGCGTGAGACCTGTTATGCGATGGACCCCCGGGTCAAGCCCGGGGGTGACGAACGTGGGTATGCAATCGCCGGATCAATTCGACCGGAACATGCGTTAAGTTCGGAAGCAGAGCGACCCAAGGGAAACGGACGGAAGCCATGGCACGATCGCGGTTCACGTTTGTAAGTTTTCTCACCTTGATTCTGTTCGCCATCGTGGCGGGGACGCTGCCGGCGCAAAGCCAGGAGGCGAAAGCGGAGCTGTCGGTTGCCGCGAAGCCTGGCGAGTGGCGATATTTGAACAGTGATCCGCTCAGCACACGCTACTCGCCGCTCGACCAGATCAACAAGGATAATTTCAAGGAT
>WNGQ01005810.1_pt1 | contig 12004 bp, 6 predicted proteins | sample 5407661 | NCBI WGS metagenome assembly WNGQ01 (sample SAMN13153382, study PRJNA577476) | soil metagenome | isolation source: 60 cm soil or saprolite under Garry oak tree replicate 2 | place: USA:California | collected 2016-06-15
GATGACCGCAGCTTTCTTCAGCAACCTTGGTCCGGCACACAGACCGCAGACTCGCCCAGCACTTGCGGGGCTGCCCCTCCATTCCTGCAGTCGTGTCACGACCCTCGGATCCCGACGATTCTGGACGAGTGGTCCGCAACCCTTACCTAATCTCGTTACGTCAGAGTTGCCCGTAACTCAGGCATGATCGCAATCTTGCGAGGGCACCTGCTTACCTGTGCGGGCGTTGGGGTTGAGCACCAGAGCTGTGACTACTTCTTCAGGTGCGCTCCAGTTTGCGACCGGGACGAGGGGTGTGGGAACACTTCCTGGAAAGTGTGGCGAAGATGAAACGCTGGCCGTCTGGGGTCACGTTATAAGGGTTCCCAAGTGGTGCGGTATAGCCCGTCGGAAACAGCGGGCGGACCTAGCCCAGTTCAAACTCTCCGCCCGTCGTGTTCACGCTGGCAATGTGGATATGCGTCATGCTGCGCGAGATTTGAGCGACGATCAATGGAGTGTTCTTGATCCGGGGCTCAGTTTTCCAGGTTCCACCCAGGTCCACGGAGTACCCGACCAGCCTTGGCCCCGGTCAAGTGGTCGCCTTCGAATTCAAGTTGGCCATTTACGAAAACGTATTTCACACCCTCTGACAGCTGTGTCGGCTCCTCATATGTGGCTTTGTCCCGAATGTTGGCCGGATCAAAAATCGTGATATCGGCGAAGTAGCTTTCCTTCAGCAGTCCTCGATTACGCAGACGTTCGCGTTGCGCCGGCAAAGAAGTCATCTTGCGAATGGCTTGTTCTAAAGGAAGCAGATGCCCATCGCGAACGTAGTGGCCCACGAATCTCGGCATCGCGCCGAAGGCGCGCGGATGAGAATGGGGTTCAAACAGTGGGCCATCAAGCGACAGTTCGCTCGCATCCAGGCACAAGCTGGTCCACGGCTGTTTCAATCCGTAACGCAGATCATTTTCGTCAGCAATAAAGTAGAGTGCTCCGGTCTGCGCCTTATCCGCGAGGACCATGTCAAATAACGCGTCGAGTGGAGGCTTCTTCTGCGCAGCTGCGATTTGAGCGATGGTCTTACCGTCGAACTTCTTCAAGTCAGGATTCACGATACCTGACACCAGAACTCCGCTTGGCCCACCGCTGTCAAAGTAGAGGTTCTCCCAGTTGGGATGATCGCCGGCCATTTCTTGCTTAATCTTTGTCCGTATCGTGTGGTCCTGAAGGCGAGCGAGCAACTTGTTCGTGCCTCCCTCTGCAACCCACGGTGGCAAGCTGGAGGCTAACGCCGTGCCACCGGCAACGTAGGGGTACATGTTGGCAGAAACGTCTTGTCCTTTGTCGCGTGCAGCCTGAATCATCGCTACAATTTTGGGCATCGAGCCCCAGCGCGATTTGCCGCTCACTTTCAGATGAAAAATCTCGACCGGCAAGTGAGCTTCACGCCCGATGCGGAGGGCTTCCTCAATTGCGGCAACTTCGCTCTGGCCTTCGCTGCGCATGTGAGTGCCGTAAATTCCACCGTGTTGCGCGGCGACTTTTGCCAGTTCGATCAGCTCATCGGTTTTTGCGTAATGACCCGGAGGATAGATGAGAGCAGTCGAGATCCCGAACGCGCCATCCCGCATAGCTTGTGCGGTGAGCGCTTTCATTTTCTCGAGTTCTTCAGGTGTGGGCGCCCGATCGGCATCTCCGAGCACCGCTTCACGCACCTGTGCCGCGCCAACATAGGTTCCGATGTTCAGAGGCGTGCCGGTTTTCTCCAGCCGCTTGAAATACTCGTCCAGCGTGCTCCAATCGACTTTCAAGTGGTACTGGTCAAGCCCGGGTTGAAGCTGAGCCAGCGTGAGAGCGTTTTGCGGAGCTACGGAAGCTCCCTCGCCTGTAATTTCTGTCGTGATCCCCTGTGAAAGTTTGCTCAACGAACGGTTGTCGATCAGGAGATCCAGTTCAGACTGCCCCAGCATGTCAATGAAGCCGGGCGAGACCACGAGGCCGGAAGCGTCGATGATGCGTTTGGCTTGCGCGTCGTCGTCCAGCTTGCCGATAGCAGCAATGCGATCACCGCGAATGGCGATGTCGCCCGAGACCCACGGATTGCCCGACCCATCCATGATCCGCCCGTTTTTGATTATCACGTCATAAGCAGAAGTAGACTGCACCGGAGCTTCAAACGCAGGTGGCGCGTCATAAGCCGCCGCCGCGATCTTTCCCAAAGCCTCACCCGCAATCTTCTGGACTGCTTCAGGATCGTCCATGGGCACAGCGACCATGTTCACGTACAGCGCCAGCGCCAACCGCTCTCCTTTGGCGGTGTCCATGTAGCCAGCCAGACCTTTGCCTGTGACCAGCAGCTTTTTATTCAGCGCATCGTAGACGTCGTAGGTTCCGGTCTTGGCATAGACGTGGCCAGCAGCTGGTGAGTTGACCTGAATTTTGGAGAGGGTCCCGTCGCGTCCCATAATCGGCAGACCACGACGGAAATCTGCGAAATTACTCTCACCGGACATGAAGACCAGGTAGCGTGTCACGAAATCTGGTGTGAAGAACGCGTTGCCGCCGGCTCCATCGGTTTGCGACGCACTCGTCAGGTCGAGGCCGGCTTTCTTCAGGAAGTCGTGCTCCAAATCGAAACCAGCCTGGTCGATTTCCTTGTCTTTGTGCGCGACCAATGCGCCCAGTAGGAACGGCCCCAGGCTGGCATGTAGGTTTTGACTGACTTTGAGCGTGATCTTTACTTCTTCCTTGATTGGCGGCGAGATGTGCTCCCCGACCAGATTCTCTGGCTTGTAGCTGGCGGCAATCGCCTTGAAATCCGGCGCGCCACCTACGACACGGAGTTTGATGTCCACACCTTTTTCCCTGAGCGCCTCCGTGAAAACCGTCGCCGCGAATTGAGTTGGCTCGGGCACTGGGTAAGACACCATTTCCGATCCCTTACCAAGCGGCAAGGTGCCGCCGAGCGTGGCCGTCCGCGTCCCGTCTGGATTAACCTTTTCTCCTGTGTAATTAAGATCCCGCTTCGAATCAGCTTTTCCGGTCTTGGCCTCGTTCGCCACCTGCACGTACGAAGTCTTGGGCGAAATCTGCAATTGGACCGGAGCGCCCTCCGTGGCTCCGGGGCCTACGATAACGTCGACCACGTTGTCATTCACGACGATGGGAGAAAGAACAACGTTCGTGCCCAACTCCCGCTCACCCTCCGGGAAGAGACGCGCATCTATGATCACCCGACCTTTGACGCGCTTGATTCCCTTATCCGCGACCTGCTGTGCCAGTTGTTTAATGACGAGCAGCGGATCGCCCAGACCTCGGCTATCAGGCCCGCCATACGAGTGGTCCATGTTTTCATAACCTAAGCTGCCATCCGGCTGAATGCGGCCGGAAAGGTTAGGATCGCCGCTAGCGACGAGCACGAGATCGCCGTCGAGAGTGCCTTTTTTTACGGAGCCAGTCCGGTACACACGAGTGTGAAAACGGTAGTCAGCACCGAGCAGTTCGAGCAGAGTGCCCTCAGTCAGAAGCTTGGTGGTGGATCCTGGCACCAGCAGTTTGTCGGGATTCAGTTGATAGATCGGTTTGCCCGTATCCAGCGAATAGAACTCAATCCCAAAGGTGGAGTGGGCGAATTCCGGGCGGCTGACAATAGTTTGGATACGTTGCTCGAAATTGGTAGCCGTTTGCGAAAAGAGTGAACTCGCTGCCAGGCACACCATGAACAACGATTGTGCTGTGACTGCGCGGAAATGTTTGCCCATCCCCATGACCTCGATTTTCATGCTGGTTGCATCAAGTCTCGAATCACTCAGCGCCGACCTGAATTTCAGCCTTCCAATTCCTGCTTCTGACTTTAAGGCGGTCGATCAAATCACGGTTTACCGAATAGCCTAGCCCCGGAGCAGTTGGCACCCGAATTGTCCCGTGCGGTGTTACTTCAACTTCGGGTTCAATGATGTCCTGGTCCCAATAACGCTGGCTGGCGGAGACATCGCCGGGCAGGGCAAAGCCGGGCAAGGTTGACATGGCTATGTTGTGGGCGCGTCCGATTCCGGATTCCAGCATACCTCCGCACCATACCGGCACTGAGTGCTTGCGGCAAACGTCATGCACGTTGCGCGCGGCGCTATGTCCGCCGACACGTCCCAGCTTGATGTTGATGATCCGGCATGCCCCCAACTGGATTGCCGCATTTGCGTGCCCCGCGTTCTGAATGCATTCGTCGAGACAAATAGCGGTGCGAATCCGCGCCTGAAGCTGCGCGTGCGAGTAAATGTCGTCCCATTCCAGCGGTTGCTCGATCATGAGGAGTGCGAACTGGTCAAATCGCCGCAGATGATCAGTGTCGAGGAGGCTGTAAGCTGAGTTAGCGTCCACCGAAAGCAAAATTGCAGGGAACTGTTTTCGGACGGCGGCGACGAAATCCAGGTCCTTGCCCGGTTTGATTTTCAGCTTGATGCGTTGATATCCGCTGCTCAGCTCCTCTTCAACTTTCTTGACCAGGGCTAGCGGACTTTCCCGGATACCCAGAGAAACGCCGCACGCGATCTCCGCGGCGGTTCCGCCCAGCATTGTGGCAAGGGGGATTCCTTTTTGCTGAGCCTCGGCATCCCAGATCGCGTTCTCTATGCCAGCCTTGGCCATCTGATGGCCACGAATCGCGGCCAGAAGTTGGGGCACATCCGTCCCATTGGGCAAGTCCTTGCCTACCAGCAAGGGCGCGATGAAGTCTGAAATGATGTGCCAGGCCGTATCGGTAGTCTCTGAATTGTAGGAAGGAGCTTCTATAGTGGTGACTTCGCCCCAACCGCTGACTCCGTCCGCGATGACCTCGACGAGGACAATTCTGCGATCCTGGGTAACGCCGAAGCTGGTCTCAAACGGCGCCTTCAGGCGCATCCGGATCTCGCGCAACGTGATCGATTCGATTTTCATGCAGCTTGATTAGCCCGAGACCCAGGGCAGCACGCCGGATCACACTTGTAAAACGCGGGGGAACTCCTGTCAACGGGAAAATGCACCATATGGTGTTTTTTGTTGACAATGTGCACCATGCGGTGTAAACGTTATCGCCATTGCTGGCAGGCAGGAACCGACGATCATGGTTTCACGAGACCGCGAACGCTTATCGGAAATGCGGACGAACGGCAACCCGGGCGATCGCAAGAGTTGGATGACGGCGCTGGAGAGCCGCGTCACTCAAGCTGAGCCGAGCTTGAACTCCAGCCGCAGTAAGCTGATTCGCGCCATCCTTGACAGTGCCGAAGACAATTACTTTCTCTCCTCACGTGCGCTGGCCAAGCGCTACGAAGTGGACAAAGCGACCATCGTGCGCACCATTCAGGCGCTCGGCTACGAACACTATGCCGATTTCGTCGCCGATTTGCGGGCGCATTTCGTCAGCCGCATCACCCCGTACACATTGATGAAATCCGCTGCACGCGAGAAGCGCAGCATTGCAGATCACGTGGAGCACAGCCTCGACATGGACATCAATAACCTGCAGACTTTGCGCTCCAGGCTGGATGCAGACCATGTCATTCAATTGGCTAAGCGCCTGAACCGTGCGCGCCGCATCATGGTGGTCGGCGTTGATTTCGCCGCCGCACTCTCTTATCTCTTGGCTTATGGACTCACCTCGCTCGGCTATGACGCCGAAGCTCCCATAGGATCGACCGGCAACTTGCACCAGAAGGTGAGCCTGCTCGGTTCCAAAGATGTGCTGATCGCCATCAGTTTTGGACGTTGCCTGCAGGCGACGGTCGATGCAGCCCTGCATGCTCGCGAAAACGGTGTGCCGACCTTCGGTATCACAGATAGCGAGAAAACTCCCATTGCCCGGTTCTGCGATTCCTTCTGGTTGGCCTCGATAGCGAACCCATCTTTCCACGGATCGTATGTAGCGCCCATGGCGGCGATGGACGCGCTGATTGTCGCGTGCGCGCACCTGCAGCCCAAGCGATCGCTGGCTTCCTTACGACGCAAAGACCAGGACTCCAGGTCGCGCTGGTATTCGCCTGCGCGTGCGGAAGAGTCCGGGCAGAGGAACCAAAAGGAGGATGACCATGTCCCCAGTCACCGAAACGAACACACCTCTTAGCGTGGCTGATCTCCGCTCGAATGTTGCGGTCGCGCTATTGATTATCGCTTGCTTGTTTAGTGCTCGGGCTGGAGCGCAGAGCGCCGGGACGGGTGCAATTTCAGGACTTGTGACTGACCAAAGCGGCGCGGTCGTAACCGGGACGAAGATTACGGCCACCAATGAAGCCACTGGCGCAACCGTGGTGGTGATGTCCACAAACAACGGCAGCTATGTGGTCCCGCTGCTGCCGCCCGGATCATATCGGCTCGAAGCGTCGAAAGAGGGATTCAAAGTATCGAATTATCCCAATATCGCAGTGAACGTGACCGAGACAAAAGCGCTGAACATCCGCCTTCAAGTTGGAGCGATCAACGAGACAGTGCAGGTTGACACCACCGCCGAACAGTTACAGACGGAGACCAGCACCCTGGGAAACGTGACGACCAGTGAGATGGTCGAAAACCTGCCGTTAGTGACGCGCAATTACACGCAGATCGTCGGTCTCTCACCGGGAGTTGCAACGGACGTCACTAATGCCGGTGGTTTCGGGCGCGGAGGAGGCAGTAACGGGGAAGAGCCGTTCGTCGCCAATGGCGGAACCTCGACCGACAACAACTTCCAAATGAATGGCGTCCAGATCAATGACCTGCAGCAAAGTGGTTCGTTCAGCGGAGGCGTTGCCGTTCCGAACCCGGATACGATTCAGGAGTTCAAGGTACAGACAGGCCAGTACGATGCGTCGTATGGCCGCAACGCAGGTGCGAACGTCAACGTGGTCACCAAGGGCGGCACCAACGAATTCCACGGAACACTGTTTGAATATTTCCGCAACGAAGCATTGAACGCAAATGACTATTTTCGAAAACTAAGCAATCAACCCAGGCAGGTGCTGAGGCAAAATCAATTCGGATTCGCGCTGGGCGGACCGATTCGCAGGAACAAGCTGCTGTTTTTTACGTCCTACCAGGGAACTCGTCAGACCAACGGTGTGGACGTCAGTTGCTCCAGCAATTTCGCCACACCACCTCTGACCAACGATCGTTCGCCCGCCGCGCTGGGTGCTTTGTTCGCAGGCCAGCCCACGTTTATTCAGCAGATATTAGGCCCCGGGATTGGTCCGAATGTGCTGCCCGACGGCTCCAACATCGCTCCACAAGCGCTCGCATTGTTGCAATTCAAACTGCCCGATGGCAGCTACCTCATTCCCACACCGCAGAGAATCGATCCGACCCAGCCATTCGACACGCAAGGCACGAGTGCCTTCAGCGTTCCGTGCACCTTCAACGAAGAGCAGTTCATGACCAATGGAGACTGGCTCCACTCGGAAAAGAGCAGGGTGGCGGTGCGGTTCTTTTTTGCCAATAGTCATGACAAGAAGTCGCTGCCGATAACCAACCTTGGTGGTCCGACGGCGCCCGGATTTCCGGTAACCGCTGCCGACCATTTCCGCAATTTTTCGGTAGCCCATACGTACCTGTTCAGCCCCAATCTTCTCAACCAGGCAGAGGTTGCGTACAACCGCCAATTCGTAAACCTTAATCAGGAGGAAGCTTTCCGCTTCTCCGATGTCGGCGTCACCGCGCCGGCCTTCGACAATCCGATTCCTGCGATTCAGATCAGCGGCGCGCTCACGCTCGGCGGAAACGGCCAAACCATCCAGGTGGCCCAGAATGCCTACATTCTCCAGGACGATCTGGTCTGGACTCACGGCCGGCATTCCTTGCGCTTTGGCGGCGGGGTGAACCGCGGTCAACTGAACATCGGCAACTTCCATTTCCTTGGCGGGCTGGTGTTTGGCACCTTCCCGGATTTTCTCCTCGGACAAGATGGCACCACGAACGGAACTGGCCTCAGCAACGTGCTGGCGACTATCGATGTTCCGGGCCTGTTCGATCGTCATTGGCGCGTTTGGGACTACAACACTTACACGCAGGACGATCTCAAGTTGACGTCACGGCTCACATTCAATTTGGGACTTCGGTTTGAGCACCTGGGAGACTTGGGAGATGAACTGGGGCGCAACGCATCTTTTGATGTCACGCGTGCCGATACCAATCCGCCGGTGGCCGGGACTCTGCAGGGCTTCGTGGTTTCCAATAACTTTCCGGGAACGGCGCCCAACGGAGTAACTCGGCTCGACAACAACCTGGGAATCCGGGGAGACGGCCAGAACACGTGGAATCCACGCGTGGGTTTTGCCTGGCAAATTCCTCCGGGACGGCGGTTGGTGCTACGCGGCGGATATGGCATCTATCACCAGCGGGTCACGGGGCAACCACTCTTTCAGTTGCTCCTGAACCAACCATTTGGAATGTTGCGCCAGTTGATCGCTTTCGATAACGCAGCTGCCAGTTTTGCAAATCCGTTTCCTCCCGGAACGCCGGTGTTTCCGTCTTACACTCCTTATTCGCCGAGCACCCAATTCAGCACGATCGCGTTTGCGCAAAATTTTCGCCCGCCTATCTTTCAGCGGTACAGCCTAAACCTGCAGACCGAGCTTACGCAGGGCTTGGTCTGGGAGGTCGGCTACGTGGGGACGCGGGCTACACACATGATTCGTACGCGGGACCCCAATCAGGCGCGGCTTGCAAGCGTGAGCAATCCAATCCGGGGCGAAACGACTAATACCGTGGATAATGTCGCATTTCGCGCTCCGCTGCTCGGGTGGACTGCCAATAATCTGCTGCAAATCGAATCCGCAGGCTCCAGCTGGTACAACGCTCTCGAGACCAGTGTCAGCAAACGCTTCACCCACGGGCTGCAGTTCCTAGTTTCCTACACCTTCGCTCGTGACCTAACCACGGACCCCTTCAGTGCAATCGGCGCCAACGGCGGTTTCTCCGAAGGTGACCAGAATAATGCTCACGCTCGCTATGGGCCCGACTTGTTTATTCGGGAGCATCGCCTTGTTGCCAGTTACGTTTACGATCTGCCCTTCTTCAAGCAGCGCCGCTCGTTGTTAGGCGCCGCACTGGGCGGCTGGAAAGTCGCGGGCGTAACAGTATTCCAATCCGGTCATCTGCTGCCCGTCCTGAATACAAATGCCACGAATGTTTTCGGCATCTCGGCGTTTGGTCAGGACTTTGGGCAGCTGGCCCCCGGTTGCGGCGTGAGTAAAGCAAACACCTCGGGCTCCGTCACTAGCAAGTTGAACAACTACATCAACACAGCGTGCTTTACCACGCCACCGGTGATCGGTGATGACGGAGTCGCAACCGCCTTCGGCAACACTCGCCCTGGGATTATTCACGGTCCGGATCAGCGCAACACGGATCTGTCGCTGATCAAGGAATTCCGTACGGCGTGGCCGAATGAGCAGTCGAATGTAGAATTCCGGGCGGAGTTTTTCAATGCCTTCAATACCCCGCAGTTTTCCGATCCCGATTACGAGCAGGATTCAGCTACTTTTGGACAGATCCTGAGTACTGCGGTTTCGCCGCGAATTATTCAGTTCGCGCTAAAGCTGAACTTTTAGTTTGGGATGTTCGACGACAGAATGGTGGCTGCTTGCAAGCGCGCACTCTTCAATGCGCCGAAGGAGGACTTCATCGTGAATACGAGCACTGCTGCTAGCGGGATATTCGGGCCCGTCCACCGGTTTCCATATTTGGCAGTTATGCTCCTGATGATGACGGCTTCGGCCTGGGCTCAGAAGCCGCAAGTCCCGAATCCTTTAGTTCCCAAAGCGAAGAAGCCTCCGGTTGAAGCCGAGCAGCCTCCGATCCCGACCACACATGAACTCACCGCGGCTGACGTCGAGGCGTTCCTCGCTGGCGTGATGCCGTTACAGTTGGCGCGCGAGGATATCGCCGGCGCGGTAATCATGATCGTCAAGGACGGCAAGGTGCTGTTCAAGCAAGGCTATGGTTACGCCGACGTGGAGAAGAAAGTTGCTGTCTCTCCCGACAACACACTGTTCCGCCCCGGATCGATTTCCAAGCTGTTTACTTGGACGGCAGTGATGCAGCAAGTGGAGCAGGGCAAGCTGGATCTCGATCGCGACGTGAACGAGTATATCGATTTCAAAATTCCGGCTGCTTATGGGAAGCCAATCACCCTGCGCAACCTCATGACTCATACGCCGGGATTCGAGGAAACTGTCCAGGCCCTTTTTGTTAGTGATGCAAAAGACCTGACGCCGCTCGACACTTATCTGAAGGAACATCTGCCGGCGCGCATTTTTCCTGCAGGGACGACTCCGGCGTATTCGAACTATGGGACCGGGCTGGCTGGATATATTGTGCAACGCGTGTCCGGACAGCCGTACTTCGATTACATCGACGAGCACATTCTCAAGCCGCTGGGCATGAACCATTCCACCTTTCGCCAGCCGCTGCTTGACGATCTGAAGCCCATGATGTCGAACGGCTACGACGTTGCGTCACAGCCGCCTAAGTCTTTCGAATATGTCAACATCCCGCCTGCCGGAAGTTCCTCCGTCACCGCCGCCGACATGGCGCATTTCATGATTGCGCACTTGCAAGACGGGACCTATGAAGGGGCTCAGATTTTGCGGCCGGAGACGGCGAAGCTCATGCATTCCCGTCAATTTGAAAACTTACCCGACATGAATGCCATGGCACTCGGCTTCTATGAAGAGAAAAGAAATGGGCATCGCATCATCGGACATGGCGGCGACACTCAGTATTTCCATAGCGACCTGCACCTGATACCTGATGCGAATCTCGGCTTTTTTATTTCCTACAACAGCGCTGGAAAAGGCGAGATCGGTGCGCGCGAGGCGGTGTGGCACAAGTTTCTCGATCGCTATTTTCCTTATAAAGCGCCTGCGGGTTCGCAAGTAAGCACTGCCGCCCAGGATGCGCAGTCGCTGGCAGGCCATTACATCGTCAGCCGTCGTTCTGAGACGACCATCCTGAAGGTGCTTGGTGTGGCGGACCAATCAAAGCTGTCGGTAAATGATGACGGTACCATCAGCGTCGGCGACTTCAAGGACTTAAATGGAGAGCCGAAGAAGTTTCGCGAGATCGGTCCTCTGATGTTCCGGGACGTCAACGGCCAGGACCGGATCGGGTTCAAGCGTGACAGCTCTGGAAATCCTATTGCGGTGATCGATTATCCATTCATGGTCTTCCAAAAAGCTCACTGGTATGAGAACAGCGCATTCCATCTACCACTGATCATTGGGTCGTTGGTAATACTTCTGCTGGCAGTGCTGCTCTGGCCAATTGCCGCGCTGATCCGGTGGCACTATGGGCAGAAGCTGAATCTTGCTCCCGAACAGCGGCACTTGCGGCTTCTGGTGCGCATCGTGAGCCTGCTAGATCTGCTGTTTTTTGCAGGGTTCGCCATCTTCTTTACTTTGGCATTCAAGGACATTGGCCTGCTCAGTCCCCGTTACAACATTTGGTTGCGCCTGATCCAGTTAATAGGCGGGGTGGGAGTGCTGGGCACCGTGGTCGCTATTTGGAACGCGTTCCGGTCGTGGCGACAATCTGATCGCTGGCTATGGAGCCGGATCGGCGACACCCTGATCGGCATGGCAGCGATTGGGGTAGTGTGGTTTGTCTTTACCTGGAATATGTTGCATTGGAGCCTGAGATATTGAAAATGCTTCTTATATATACCAAGAATTCCATCCGCACCGACAACCATTGACCTTATCAAGCTCTGAAATGTAGGCTGCCGGAGTGAAGTTTGCGCTCTTTGTTCCCTCCTCTCTGCAAAGTTGTTTCCGAACGCGTGTTTTGGTCGACGGAGAACCATCCGCAGAAAATCACTCCCTGTTTGTCGGCAACCCTTACGTAATCGCGTTACGTCAGAGTTGTCCGTGATACGCCCAAAATGGAGCTGGTCCGCAATATGAGCGCAATGGCTTGACCTGTTCTTCATTTGTACCGAACTGAACAGGGAACATTTTCAAGTGGTGGTGCTAATCCTGCGGAGTGAGTTCAAGCACTGTAATCTCCGGCCGGG
>WNGQ01006199.1_pt1 | contig 12003 bp, 12 predicted proteins | sample 5407661 | NCBI WGS metagenome assembly WNGQ01 (sample SAMN13153382, study PRJNA577476) | soil metagenome | isolation source: 60 cm soil or saprolite under Garry oak tree replicate 2 | place: USA:California | collected 2016-06-15
AGACGCTCATGGCATCTCGCCTTGGGTTAATGGACACGAGCCTTGGGGGATCACGCGGCGTGAGAGTCAAGCCCCATCGAAGCGGACAATTGCGCCCACCAAAGTCCCAGAAAATCAGTACGTTGCGACCCGGACGGCAGTCGTTCGGCCTACCGATGCAACGAGGCGAGATCGCCGGATTGGACGGCCCGGATCGGTCGGTCCCCGGATTCTTGCCCGCTATGTTGCGGGCCTTTGGCAACCCAAATGCGTGGATGACGCCGACGATGCGAGCGCTCGCGCGATTTTGAATATCTTTGGGACCAAAGTTCCCATCTGGAAGTTTACCCCACCGATCACCAGCGGGCCCGCGCAGACGGCGGCCCGGATTGGTCATCGGTAAATCCGAGAGATGGAGGCTACAATGAAGCGTTTGAGACTTCTGAGTGTGGTGGCGGCGCTGACACGGCGGCCCGGATTGGTCATCGGTAAATCCGAGAGATGGAGGCTACAATGAAGCGTTTGAGACTTCTGAGTGTGGTGGCGGCGCTGACCGTGATTTTGCCCGTTGCCACAGCAAGCACCGGTCTTGCTGCGTGGCACCACCACGGCCATTACTGGGGCGGCGGGTATCATCATTATTATTATGGTGGCAGGGGCGGTTCTTGGAACTCCAGCCCAAGGAACGCAGAGAGTGCCTGATATTGGACCCGGTGTCGGCCCTCAACGAAGATCGGCCGCTGTTCGGTTCGCCGGCGGCCGAGCGCTGCTCCTTTAGCGCGGCATCAAGCGTCACCTTCAGCGGTGGCCCCACCGGTATGGCGACGATACAGTTCAATTAATAACGCGGGACCGGTCGATTGCGTGAAAGCCCGCGGCTCGATCGCGGTACCATTGGCATTGCGATCGGCCGCGGTTGCGAAGCGGAGGCCGCCGGTTCACGCGAGGTACGGGAGTCCAAACAGCGGTGGTGAATTTCGTTTCGCTGTCAATCCGATGCCGCCGGCATGGCCGGCCGGCGGGTGGGACGATCGTTTCGACATTTGATGCGGAGGGCCACGCGCCCTACTTTTCCTTGATTGGCGGAGCGATCTTTTCCGCGGGCGCGGGCGGCAATGGCACCTTTGCCCCCTGCTTTTCGGCTTCGGGGCGCGCGGGCTCTGGAGCCGGTGTGGTCGGGCGCTTGCCACCCGGCTTCGATTCGGCGGGCTGGCTTTGGTCCGTGGGCGTCGCGCCTTGCTGAGCGCTGTCGGCCACCCGTTGCAAATCACCTGCGTGCAGCTGCCCAAACGAAGCGCCCGATATGCCGGCAGCAATCAGCGCGCAAGCAAACCCTAGGTTTCTTGCGATCCCGCGTAGGTGCTCGTGTCCTTTGACTTTCATCGTCCGATAATCGCGAAGGCCAGGAGCACGAGGCCGGGGCCAACGACCGGCACGTTTCGTGCCTTGAGTCCTCGTTTGGCTTGCCGGGTTTCCAGCGCGGTTTCGACGATCTGCTCGCCATATTTGAACGCCATGATGCGATCCCTTCGCTATGAGAAAGCAACGAGCGCATATCCGTGGTTGTTCCAGGGCAGCAGCAGAATTTAAGCATCATTGACTGGGTTGCCCGCTCGGGAACAGGAGCATTGCGTCCAACACCGGGACACGCGACAGCGATGAAAGGCGCAATCCATGACGGTAGCATCCGTGCCGGATACGCGATGAGCAGCTCAGGTCACGGATTTCGCAGATCCAGTGCGAAATTCTTTTTTGCAAGCGTGCGCGAATCAAATGCGGCCTCGATGCAAACCACGTCCTCCCATCGCTTCGTCAAGTTCCAATCTTGCGCAGCCCATCCGCTGCCATCCGTTACCTATCACATCATGCTCGGTTGGAACGTTGTGCGATCTGGGGCGTAGGCATGGTGCTCCCCATGCGTGATCCCCGTAGCGAAGGGAGCAGGTCCGATGGATAGCTCCGGCGCATGGTAATCGCCGGGGCCATGGCCCGGAGAAGGCGATGCCGCATTATCATTTCGATCTGGTGAACACCAGGACGATCGCAGATCAGGGTGGTGCAGAATTGATCGACGACATCGAGGCGATGGATTCCGCCGATGAGATGGCGCGTCACATTCTCGATGAGCGACCCAATTTGAGGAATCGCCATTATGCGATTCTGGTTACCAACGAGGATGGCGACGAGATCTGTCGCTTGCCGCTCGATATCACTCACTAATGTTCTCTCTCGTGTTCTCGCGCCACGATCTTTCTCGAATGCGCTGATTGCGCGATTGGCCAACACTGGCTTGTTGCACTGACCCTGCCTCATCATGACCTCGATCCTGTCCACCAAGAAATTGGCAAGCGCTTCGCGGCCCAATTCCAATCGGGCCGTCAATTTCGCGCGACCTCGGGAACCATGATCCGACCGATTGATTGGCCTTCAATTCGCGGCCTGCCATGCCGTGAGTTGAATTCGAGGTCTTCCAATTGGATGTCAAAACCAGCGGGAGCGGGCCATCGGCCGAGGAACCGCAGCTGCCGCAGCGTGACCTTGAGCAGCCGCCTGCGCGGAAGGAACATACAGCGGACGAAGGACCGCGCGATGCAGATCGCCGATCGAGGCGTTCGCTTGCCGGACAGCTGCGCGAGCATTGGATGCTTGCGACAGCGGGCGCGTGCCTGCTGCTGATCGCAGTGATCGGCGGGATCATTTATTGGCGCGACATCCGGGATCTCGAATCCACGGACGATGCATTTGTTGCCGCACGCAGCTTTTCGGTGGCTGCGAAGGTCGGGGGCTATGTCGCCGACGTCCCCGTCACCGACAACCAGCACGTCGATGCCGGCGGCTTGCTCGCCCAAATCGACGACCGCGACTACAAGATTGCGGTCGATCAGGCAAAGGCACAGGTCGAGGTGGCGCAGGCCAATATCGGCAATGTGGAGGCGCAAATCGACAGCCAGCGCCAGCAGATCGATCAGGCGAAGGCACAGGTCGATCAAGCCGAAGCGCAGTTGAAGTTCGCGCAACAGGAGGAGGATCGCGCCAAGGATCTCGTCGAAAAGGGCGCCGGCACCGTTCAGCGTGAGCAGCAAACGCGTTCGGACCTGCAAGCGCAGCAGGCCAATACGGTCCGGACCAAGGCCGCGTTGATCGCTGCCCAGCTTGGGATCAAGACGCTTGAAGCGCAGCTCGACAGCGCTCGCGCCTCCTTGCAGCAGGCGCAGGCCCAGCTCGATCAGGCCAATCTCAACTTGCAATATACAAGGGTCATTGCGGCCCAATCCGGACGCGTCGTCAAGCTGAGCGGTGCCGTTGGCACATTTGCGAGCGCCGGACAAAGTCTGATGATGTTCGTGCCGGACGAGGTCTGGGTCGTCGCGAACTACAAGGAGACCCAGCTCAGGGAGATGCGGCCCGGCCAGCCTGTCGAAGTCAGGATCGATGCCTATCCGGATCGCAGGCTGAAGGGCCGGGTCGATTCTGTTCAGCCCGGCTCGGGCACTGCGTTCAGCCTGCTGCCCGCGGAAAACGCCACCGGCAACTATGTCAAGGTCGTGCAGCGGGTGCCGGTGAAGATCGTGATCGACAACTGGCCAGCTGATGTGCCGGTCGGTCCCGGAATGTCGGTCGTGCCCTGGATAAAGGTGCGATGACCGACGCCACGCACGACGGCGTATCGGGCGGCTGGTCGCCCGAGCGCTCCGCAGCGGGGAGACACAATCCCTATCTGATCGCCTTCGTCGTTTCGATTGCGACCTTCATGGAAGTTCTCGACACGACCATCGCCAATGTCGCGCTACGCTACATCGCTGGCGACCTCGGGGTCGGAATCGACGAAAGCACCTATGTCATTACGAGCTATCTTGTTGCCAATGCGATCGCGCTATCGATCTCGGGTTGGCTCTCGACCGTAATAGGCCGCAAGCGCTTCTACATGATCTGCGTCGCGACCTTTGCCTTCGCGTCGCTGCTCTGCGGTTTTGCCTGGAGCCTGCAGGTGCTGGTACTGTTTCGCGTCCTGCAGGGGCTTGGCGGAGGTGGTATGGCGACGAGCGAGCAGGCGATCCTCGCTGACTCGTTTCCGCCCGCGAAGCGCGGCCAGGCCTTTGCGATCTATGGAATCGCGGTGGTGGTGGCGCCGGTCGTCGGTCCGACGCTCGGCGGCTGGATCAGTGACACCTATTCCTGGCACTGGGTCTTCCTGATCAATGTGCCAATGGGCCTGATCTCCCTGTTCCTGGTCGGCACGCTCGTCAACGTACCGTCCGGCGCGGAAGAGGAGAGGCGCAGGCTTCTGAGGAACGGCATTCGCATCGATTTTGTCGGCTTCGTCCTGGTCGCGGTCGGGCTGGGCTCGCTCGAATTTGTACTCGACGAGGGCCAGCGCAATGACTGGTTCGGATCGGATCTGATCATAGGCTTCGCACTGGCGGCGGCGTTCTGTCTCATTGCGCTGGTGATTTGGGAGCTCGCGCGCGATGATCCCATCATTGACATCCGCCTCCTTTGCCGGCGGCAATTCGGTGCCTGCTTCCTCTGCATGCTCGGCACCGGCGCCATCGTCATCGCAACGACGCAGATCCTGCCGCAATTGCTGCAGAGTGAATTGAACTATACGGCGATGCTGGCCGGGCTCGTGCTGTCGCCGGGCGGCATCGTCACCATGATCATGATGCCGGTCACTGGAAAGCTCATTGGCGTGGTTCAGCCGAGATATCTGATCATGACCGGTGCCGCCATTGCTGCGCTTTCGATGTGGCATCTCACCGGCCTGACCGGCGATATCAGCTATGGCTATGCCGCGCTCTCACGGATTTATCTGGCGGTTGGACTTCCGCTGCTCTTTCTTCCCGTCACGACTGCGTCGTACGAGGGTGTGCCGCCGGAAAAGACCAACCAGGCATCTGCGCTCATCAACGTCGCGCGCAACCTCGGGGGCTCCATGGGCGTCGCGTTGGCGCAGACCATCCTGGCACAACGCCAGCAATTTCATCAAAGTCGCCTGATTGAGCACATCGCGCCGTCCGATATCGGCTATCAGCAGACCGTCGACACCATGACGCGCTTTTTCCAGGCGCAGGGGTCCAACGCGTCCGACGCCGCGTCGCAGGCCGTGGCCTGGGTCGGACAGACGCTGCAACACCAGATCGATCTGCTCGCCTATATCGACGTGTTCCGCTCGCTGGCGATCATCGGTGCGGTCATGATCCCGATCGCGCTTACATTGAAATCGATCGATTTGGGCGCGACGGCGAGGGGGCACTGACGCGCTCGTCACGGTTTCAGGCGTGCAAGGTTGCGCGCCCGGATGTGTCGAGCATGGTGTTCAGACTATCATCTGTCGTCTTGCGTGTTCTCGGGGAGGTCCCGATTTACCTCGCCGGGAACGATAGGCGATAGCGGATGTTCCTCGGTTGCCACTCGTCTGATGAAGAAGCTCCGCTCCGAGACTTAGGAACTACGCCCCGAGCCGCGCGTTGCTCTTGGTCGTCATAAGACGCAAAACGGGATTGCGGCCGTCATGCCCAGACCAATCGTCAGAGCGCTAGCGAGCCATGCGGCGATGGGAGCTGCCCTCGGCGTCGCCCTTACGTTTGCCCTGATTTCGGTTCCTGCCGTTCATGTCGCAGACTTGATCGATCACAGCATGGAACGCTGGACAACCATATTCGTCATTCTTTGCACGCTCGTGGCAACGTTCGGCGTCGATGCGACGCTAACGGGTTTTCTGCTGTTGATGATTGATCGCGACACCGCAGACTCCCGGTCGCACACAGAAACGGATCGTGCCGGGCGCGGGTGAACTACGTTAGATGTTGCGCATGACGTCCGACAGTCGCTTTTGGAGGAGTTATCTCTCATGGGCACAAAGGGGAAGAACTCACGAGTCGAGCAGGATCGGTCACTGGATGAAGCATTAGAGCAGACCTTCCCGGCGAGCGACCCGATCGCAATTCAGCAGGTTAGCGTCATCGGGAGGGACAGCAAGACAGTGTCGGCCGGTAAGGTCGCCGACAAGAAAACCGGCAAGCAAAAAATCTCGCGTCGGGGCGGCGCCGAAGGGTAGCCAAGTCTTGTAGCCAAGTCTTGTAGCCAAGTCTCACTGAGTCACAGGTGCATCCTGCGTAGGAACTTTGCGATATCTCCCACGGCTATGGACAGCAAAGCTTCATGGTCAGAACGCGGCATGATGCGGAAGCTCCGGATGCCAATCCGTGCCGTTCGTATTTGGCACGATCTTTCACGCGGCCTGCCCAGGCGCTTGCGTGATCTCTACGAGGCGGATCTTGCGCTGACACGCATCGGCAGCCGCACTGCCGCTACTTCACCTGTGAGGCCATAGGGCCGAGCCGGCCGCCTCAAGACGCGCCAGGTTTGTACGGATGACCTGAAACGCAGATATGGTTCTCGCGAATTCCTCCTTGAGGTCTGCTTTCAATTCTTGATGGCGTTCAATCAACTGAGCGCTGATCGCCAGCAGCGGAGTCGTTTGAATTGTGGACCGGTCATCAAATTGGTGCGGCCGGAGCACCTCGGAGAAGGGGATGCAAACAAGAACATCTCCGTGCTCGCTGATGATTTCAAAGGTGTCGTCGGTGGGGTCCTGGCGCGCCCGCAGTTTTTCAAATGCCATGTCCAGGATCGCGTCACACGTATCGAGATAGGCGGCCTCGAGCGACGGAAATTCCGTACCGCTGTCATCAACGCTGACGGTCTCGTGCGAGGTGTGGTTGAAAAAGAAGCGTGGCATCAGGCTGCTCCGGGATCGATGAGCTTCATTCCGTCCAGATATCGCGGGTCGAATTCCGCCGCCTTGTAGAGGCCCGCCTTGTCGCGAATGGTCAGTCGTTGACGGCTGAGCTCAATCAAACCCTGGCTTCGCAAGATCTGCAAAGTCCGGTTAACGTGCACTGCCGAAAGCGCCAGGGTGTCGGCGAGTTCGCGCTGTGTGAGCGGGAATTCGAAGCCTTCGCGCGAACTGTCTCCGCAAAGTTCCAGCCGATAAGACACCTCGCATAGAAAATGCGCCAATCGCGTTTGCGCCATTCGCCGTCCCAGCCATACCATCCACTCCTGTTGAATTGCCGCTTGCGCCGCCGTCTCCAACCATAGCGCGCGAGCAATCGCCGGATGACTTATCAAGAGTTCGTCCAAATGCTTGAAGAGGACCGACAGGCAGATCACCGGGGTCAGAGCGCAGATCGAAGTCCTCGCATGACGAAACAGCAGACCCCCGGCGTTCAACGTGTCACCCGCAACAAAGACCGCGACGATCTGCTGTTTCCCGTCCGACAGGCTCCGAACAGCGTGCGCCATCCCGTTGCAGAGAATGAACAGGGCGGTGGACTCTTCTCCCTGTTCGACCAGGCACGCATCCTTCTCGATATATCTCGGCCCGGAAGCAGCGGCCAGGAGGGCCTGTTGGTCAGCCCGGGACAGCGCCATGCGCGAAGACAGCTTGGTGAGAAACGGCGCGAGATCGTGCGGCATCGATCGCTTGCCTCCGTCAAGATCGCGCTGGGACGACACCTCGGGCAGCTCAACCCAACTCCGCAGCTCAGCCTGAAATTCCAGCAGTTTTGCTTCTTTCAGCAGAAGAGCCTTGATGCTGCCAGCACGCGATGCCGCGAGTTCACGGCGTTCAACGGCTAACTGACGAAGTTCGGCCGGCGACCGGTTCTGGATCGTAAGCTGATGCAGCATGGTTCGAATGAGCGCCCCGAGTGTGATTCAACCAGCCCGACTTCTAAGATCGGAAACGCCAAATGGTTCCGCCGCCGAAAACAATTTTGTATGGTTCACATGGTCTTGGCCAATCAAATTCTGCAAAACTTTCCTTGACTTGCGTCCAGATCGCCCGGAGCGTAAGGTGGCGAAAAAGCGCTAGAATGATCTTGGAGATCAGCCCCAAGACGAGATCGACGATGCGATGGACAAATCAGCCTTTCCCGTGGTCGGTATAGGCGCTTCCGCTGGAGGGATCGAGGCGCTTGAGGGTTTCTTCCGCGGATTGCCGGCCAATCCCGGGTTCGCGATCGTCATCGTCACGCATCTTGGTCCGGAACGAGAGAGTCTGCTGCACGAAGTCGTTGGTCGGCTCACGACGATGCCGGTGATAACGGTGTCAGATGACGTCGAACTCCACCCCGATTGCGTGTTTGTCCTGACCAGCAACGCCATTCTCACCATCGAGCAGGGACACCTTCTCGTTCGAAGAAACGCCAGCCGGCGCGAGCGCAAGCCGATCGACATTTTCTTCAGTTCGCTTGCAATGGATGCCGGCGAAATGGCGGCAGGGGTCGTCCTGTCCGGTGGCGACGGTGACGGTACGCTTGGGATCAAGGCCATCAAGGAACGCGGCGGACTGACCTTGGCACAGGTCGCGGATGACTTCGGTCCGGGTCATCCGGATATGCCGGAAAGCGCGATTGCCACCGGTTTGGTGGACTTTGCCATTCCCGTTCAGCAGATGGGCGAGAAGCTCGTCGAGTTTGCGCGTGGCGGTCTTTTGATCGACGGCGTGATTGAAAAATCCCAGCAAGCGGAGGAAAACGGCTTCCAGGCGATGATGCCCGAGATTTACGGCATCCTGCGAAACCAGATCGGACACGACTTCAGTGGCTATAAAGCAAAAACGTTCATGCGCCGCGTGCTTCGCCGCATGCAGGTGACACAGCATGTGACGGTCGAGGGATATGTCGAACGACTACGACAGGAGCCTCAGGAGGTTAGCGCCCTATTTCGCGATCTCCTGATCAACGTCACGAACTTTTTTCGGGATGCAGATGCGTTTGAAAGTCTGGCCACTACGGTAATACCGAAGCTATTCGAGGGGAGAGGAGCCGACGATACGGTTCGTGTCTGGGTACCCGGCTGCTCGACGGGAGAAGAAGTGTTTTCCATTGCGATGCTGCTTCGCGAGCACATGGACAAGCTTTCGGCGGTGCCGCGGGTGCAAGTCTTTGCGACGGACATTGACGAACGCTCGCTCGTCGTGGCACGAACCGCCCGATATCCCGAAGCCCTGCTGGACAGCATCTCAGCCGAACGACGCAAGCGCTTCTTCATCGTCGACGGCGGCAGTTTTCTTGTTTCCAAGGACGTGCGCGAGCTTTGCATTTTTTCGCCGCACAGCGTCATTCGCGATCCGCCGTTCTCGCGAATCGATCTCGTCTCATGCCGCAATCTACTGATCTATTTCGGTCTCGACGTTCAGAACCAGGTGATTCCGACGTTTCACTACGCGCTACGACCGGATGGCTACCTCTTCCTCGGATCGGCGGAAAATGTCAGCCAGTTCGACGAACTGTTCGTGCCGATCGAAAAGAAGCACCGCATCTTTCGCCGGCGAGCCGATGTCACCTCCAGTATCCGTCTGCCGATCATCGCCAAGGCGCTCAAGCCGGGACAACTCAAGGACTTGATGCCGCATCGTCCTCCGCTCAGCGGACTGTTGCTCCGCCAGACGGTCGACGAGCACGTCCTCGATCGGTTTTCGCCCGCTCATGTCGTCGCCAATCGCGATGGCGACGTCGTTTACTATTCCACCAAGACCGGAAAATACCTGGAAATGCCGCCCGGCGCACCCACGCGACAGTTGCTGACACTGGCACGCAAGGGGCTTCGACTGGACTTGCGAACGGCATTCCGTGAGGCCGTGGAAACTGGCCGCAGGTGTTCGCGAGAGGGCGTAGCCGTCGAAACCGAATCGGGTGGCTATCAGATCGTCGATATTCTCATCGAATCGCTGGGGGATAGCGCAAGCGAGCCGCTCTACGTGATCGTGTTCGTCGACCAAGGGCCGGTTCTCAGTCGCGAGGAAGCGTTGGGACGAGCCACTTCCGTCCAGCAGGGCGCTGCGCTCCATGTCGAACGGGAACTGCGTGAGACGCGCGATCGACTTCAATCGATGATCGAGGAATACGAAACCGCGCTCGAAGAACTGAAGTCTTCCAATGAGGAATTGGTCTCCGTCAACGAGGAGATGCAGTCGACCAATGAGGAGCTCGAGGCCTCCAAGGAGGAGCTTCAGTCCGTCAACGAGGAACTGCACACGGTCAACGCCGAGCTCAGCAACAAGGTCGAAGCGCTGGATCGGGCCAATAGCGACCTGCAAAACCTGTTCGAGAGCACGGATGTAGCCACCGTATTCCTGGACAGCGCGCTGGCGATTCGTAGTTTCACGCCGACTGTGGCACGGATTTTCAACATCCTTCCCGGTGATCGCGGCCGTCCGATCACGGATCTGTCGAGCCGTCTCAACCTCGAAGGCTTTGGCGAGGACATCCAACGCGTGCTCGGCGGAGGGGGCGCACTCGAGCGTCGAGTGAAAACGGAAGATGGCACGACGCACTATCTGGTCCGTTTGTCGCCTTACCGCGACAGCACCATGATGACCCAAGGCATCGTGATTGCGTTTATCGATATTACCAATGTCATCCATGCCGAAGTGCGCCAGAGCGTGCTCATCGCTGAGCTTCAGCATCGAACCCGTAATCTCCTGACGGTGGTACAGTCGATCGCGCGTAGAACGATCGGCAAGGGCGCCGCGCTCGACGCCTTGTCCACGAGGCTCGCCGCTCTCGGCCGCGTTCAGAGTCTCGTCAGCAGTGCGCCAGCTGACACGGTCGATTTGGGCGAGCTCATCCGCTTTGAATTGGAGGCCGTCGGTGCTTTCGACGGGAGCAAGGTGCGGAAAAAGGGGCCGCCGGTTTCCCTCAGCTTCGAACTTGTCCAAACGCTTGGTCTTGCCTTGCATGAGTTGACGACCAACGCGCTGAAGTACGGAGCTCTCAAGCATCCCGCCGGCACGATCACGATTTCATGGGAACTTCGGCATAAGCCCGATGATTCCCCAATATTGATGCTGGACTGGAAGGAAGCGGGCGTGGCTATCGCCAAGTCCCCTGTACGAAAAGGCTTCGGTCGTGAACTGATTGAGCGCGTGCTGGTGCGCTCGTTGGACGCCAAGAGCGAGATGGCATTCGGCCCTGACGGACTTTCATGCCACATCGAGCTTCCTCTGGGGGCCCCGGTCGATGTTGCCTCTCGCCAGCAGGTTCGGACGCGAGACGCTGCCCCAAGTTGAATGTCGTCAGCCAATTTATTTTCGCAGATTCCGGCCGCTTTCCTTGCGGTGTGTGGAACCAAGTCCAAGAAACGGCTTTGAAGCGAATGGTTCAAATCGACGTTCTGGACAAGCCGATCGAACGCATCAATGAGACCTGCGCGATGATGGGTATCGCGGCGTAATTCGACGGTGCACTTGCCGATCTGGAGACGTTTCTGGAGGGTGAGATGGCCCGGGATGAAGCCAGTGATACCGGGGGCTGGCGTTCGATGGGCCGCGGTATCTCGGGCCGATGTTCGCGAAAGACCCGAGTTGGTGCCGGGCTCAAGGAGTTCGGACTGCGGAAGGAACCAAATCATGAAAAAAGCAATTGCGGGCCTTGATGCCGAGCAGCGGGAAGTGCTGCGGTATCTGGCGGATCTGGGTGTGGCGGTTTGCTCCGCAGCCTTGGTTGTAAGTTTGCTGCAGGCCTTCGCTGATCTGCTGTGGGGTATTGGCGCCCAACTTTAGCTCCACGCCGCGCTCAGCAGTATGCCGTCAGCGACCTCGTCGAGCCCCGAACAGATGGCTGGCGGCCGGCCCAATGATCGATGCCAAGCCCGCTTAGCAACCGAGCTCCGCTCGGCCAGTCGCTGCCTCCGACCGAGAGCGGATTGTGGAGATCGATTCCGTTCGGCCGTTTCGATGCAGCCAAAGCAGACCTATCGCCAGCTGCCGAAGGTCGTTGCGGTCGGGGCCGACCGGAAGTCGCCTGGCGCGACGCAACGCATCGGCCGCCTGGAGTTCTCGTGGTGATCGCTCATGCTGCATCGCCTAGCCCCAATCTGGCCCTCAAGATGCCGCGTTTTGGCAGTCAAAGCGATAACATGAGTTAAATATTTTGCTGTTTGGCGGCCGTGCTTGGCTACCAGGGAAGAAGAAGCAACCCTGGTGAAGCAGCCAAAGTAACTTTGCAGCGGCCC
>WNGQ01024716.1_pt1 | contig 12002 bp, 12 predicted proteins | sample 5407661 | NCBI WGS metagenome assembly WNGQ01 (sample SAMN13153382, study PRJNA577476) | soil metagenome | isolation source: 60 cm soil or saprolite under Garry oak tree replicate 2 | place: USA:California | collected 2016-06-15
GCCGTCCGCGACGAGTCCGGCGCGCTCACCCCGCCGCGCCAGGTCCGCGGCGGGGTACCCGGGCACCTGTCCGACCTGGCCACCGACCTGCTGGACCAGTCCGTCGCACCACCCTCGGCCGATGTCCTCGCCGCCGACCTCGGCCGGCTGGAGGCCGACCGGGAGGAGCCGTACTTCAGCGTCGGCAGCCCGCTCGACTTCGACCACCACAACTACCCGACCGCGCCGGTCACCGAACCGCCCCGGTCGGTCCGCAAGCTCGTCATCGGCGTCGTCGTACTGCTGGTCCTCGCGCTCGCCGGCATGTGGCTGACGGTCAACGCGCTGTCCGGGCACCGGGCCGGGAGCGCCGCGGTGGCGCCCAGCGCCGGCGGCGGCCCGGCGACCACCGGCGTCCAGGCGAACCCGAGCCCGGTCCCGATCGCCGGCGACCACGTCCGGGTCGTCGATCCGGACGGCAACCGCCAGGAGCTGAGCGGTGCGTCGAAGGCCGTCGACAACGATCCCGACACCGCCTGGACCAGCAACCACTACTTCGCCAGCGGCCCCAACTTCGGCGGGATCAAGCGGGGCATGGGGCTGCTGATCGACCTGGGCAGCCCGAAGCAGATCGCCGCGGTCCGGGTGAGCGTGAGCCCGGGCGCCCAGATCGAGCTGCGCACCGGTACGAGCGACCCCGGGGCCACCAAGGCGGGCGACAACAAGATCCTCGACTCGTTCACCGCGGTGGGGCAGCCGAAGACGGCCGGTTCCGGTACGACCGTGATCCCGGGGCCGGCGGATCCGGTGCAGTACCTGCTGGTGTGGATCAGCCGGCTGCCGACCACCGCGGACAGCAGCGGCCAGTACGTGGTTCAGGTCCAGGACATCCAGGTACTCGTCAGCTGAGGGCGTGACCCCGCCCGATAGGGTGCAGGCCGTGGACACGCAGCAGGCCGACGACGCCGCTCTGCTGCGCGCTCACGTGGCCGGCGACCGGGACGCGTTCGGCGAACTGGTCCGCCGGCATCGGGACCGGCTCTGGGCGGTGGCGCTGCGCACCCTCGGGGACCGCGAGGACGCCGCCGACGCGCTGCAGGAGGCGTTGATCTCGGCGTACCGGTCGGCCCACCGGTTCCGGGGCGACTCGGCGGTCACCACCTGGCTGCACCGCATCGTGGTGAACGCCTGCCTGGACCGGGTGCGCCGGCGCACCGCCCGCCCGACGGTACCGCTGGCCGACACCGAGCCGCTGCCGGTGCCGGCGGTCGACTCGGACACTGCGCTGGACGTCCGGGCCGCCCTCGCCCAGCTACCGGTCGAGCAACGGGCCGCCCTGGTTCTCGTCGACGTCCAGGGGTACTCGGTGGCGGAGGCCGCCACGATCCTCGAGGTCGCCGAGGGCACCGTGAAGAGCCGCTGCGCGCGGGGTCGCGGGAGACTTGCGGCACTCTTGGGCTACTTGCGGAACCCGGTACCCGGGGCGGACGTCCCATCTCAGACCGCGACCACCAGGACCGGCGAGGAGGGGCGGAGGTGAGTCCGATCAGCGACAGCCCGGTCAATGACGTCGACCTCGACCGGCTCGCCGACTACGCCGCCGGCCTGCTCGACGTGCGGGAGCGGCGTGAGATCGACGAGCTGATCCGGACCGACCCCGACTGGCGGCAGGCGCACCAGGCGCTGGCGGGCGCACAGCCGCGGCTCGACGCCGCGCTCGCCGGACTCCGGGACGCGCCGCTGCCCGTGGACGTCGCCGGCCGCCTCGATGCCGCGCTCGCGGGCGAGGCCGGGCCGGCGGATGCCGGTACGGCGAAGGTCATCGACATCTCCCGGCGGCGGCGCTGGACCCGCCTCGCGGCCGGCACCACCGCGGCCGCCGCGGCGGTTGCGGCCATCTTCGGCACCGTGATCGCGCTGTCGGCGCGCAGCGGCAACATGGCCTCGAACAGCTCCGGGGGCCGGCCGCCGGCCGCCGCGCCCGTGCCCGCGCTCAGCCAGCACGAGAACGCGCTCGGCACCGGACCGCCGGCCGTGCTGCACTCGGGCACCAACTACACGCCGCAGAACCTGTCCGCCGCCGCGGGTACCGGCGGGAAGGCCGCGGCGTCCAACCCGGCGCCGGGCGCTGCGAACAACCCGCCGCTGCAGGTGCCCGACACGGCCGGTGGCGCGGGCCTGACCCGGCTCGACGACCCGCAGGCGCTGCGCGACTGCCTGGCGGCGATCGTCACACTGCACGGGGGTACTCCGTCGGTCGTGGACTACGCGCGGTTCCAGGGCCGGCCGGCGCTGGTCGTCGTCCTCACCGGCACCGGCGGCCGCCGGATCGTCGTCGCCGGGCCCGAGTGCGGCGTGGCCGGCGCGGCCGAGATCTACACGACCACGCAGTGACCTCCCGCACCGGCTGGCGAGCGGCGGGAATTGCCGGTTCGTACGATGAGTTTGCGTCTGTGCGACGAACCAGCGAGGAGTCTCAACAGTGAGCGACGTCCGCAATGTGATCACTATCGGCTCGGGCCCGGCCGGCTACACCGCCGCCCTCTACGCCGCGCGGGCGAACCTGCGGCCGCTGGTGATCGAGGGCGCGCAGGCCGGCGGCGCCTTGATGACCACCACCGAGGTCGAGAACTTCCCGGGCTTCCCGGACGGCATCCTCGGCCCCGAGCTGATGGACAACATTCGCAAGCAGGCCGAGCGCTTCGGCGCCGAGTACATCACCGACGACGTGTCGCGGGTCGAGCTGCGGGGCGCGGTGAAGCGGGTGTGGATCGGCAACACCGAGTACCAGGCGCGGGCGGTCATCCTGGCCACCGGTTCGGCCTGGCGGCCGCTCGGCGTACCGGGCGAGCAGGAGCTGCTCGGCCACGGCGTCTCGTCCTGCGCGACCTGCGACGGTTTCTTCTTCCGCGGCCAGCACATCGTGGTCGTCGGTGGCGGTGACTCGGCGATGGAGGAGGCGACGTTCCTCACCCGGTTCGGCGAGGCGGTCACCATCATCCACCGGCGCGACGAGTTCCGGGCCAGCAAGATCATGGCGCAGCGCGCGCTGTCCAACCCGAAGATCACGGGACCGAGATCCTCGGGGCCGACGGCAAGGTCGTCGGGGTACGGCTGCGCGACACGACCACCGGCGAGGAGTCCACGCTCGACACCAAGGCGGTGTTCGTGGCGATCGGCCACGACCCCCGTAGCGGCCTGTACCGGGGCCAGATCGACCTGGACGACAACGGGTACGTGCTCGTCGATGCGCCCAGCACGCGGACCAGCGAGCCGGGGGTGTTCGCCGCCGGCGACCTCGTGGACCACACGTACCAGCAGGCGATCACCGCGGCCGGCACCGGATCCGCGGCGGCGCTCGACGCGGAACGGTACATCGCCGCGCTGGAGCATTGACACGCGCCACAATCCACTTCGCGTGCGGCCGCCCGCGCGGAGAATGGACAGCGTCTGCGCCGTCGGCCCGCGCCGGGAACCGCCGCGGCGTAAACCGCCGGCCCGCCGGCGTCACCATGTTCTACCGCCGGCCCGCCGGCGCCGTACCCGACCCGCCGGCCCGGCCGGCGCCGAATCGAGAACTGGGAGCACCTTTCATGGGAGCCACCAAGGCGGTTACCGACGAGACATTTGTCACCGAGGTCCTGCAGTCCGACACCCCGGTCCTGGTCGATTTCTGGGCCGAGTGGTGCGGGCCGTGCCTGCGCGTGGCGCCGGTACTCGAGGAGATCGCCAACGAGATGGGCGACAAGGTCAAGGTCGTGAAGTTGGACATCGACGCCAACCCGACCACCGCGCGGGACTACCGGGTGCTGTCGGTACCGACTTTGACCGTCTTCAAGGACGGCCAGCCGGTGCAGTCGGTGGCCGGCGCCCGGCCAAAGGGTGACCTGGTACGACTCATCGAATCGGCCTTCTGACCCGCAAGCAGCGCAGCACGCCGGGTGTCCGGGCACGCTCACCCGCGCGGCCCTGGCCCGGCCACGATACGCTCCGGTGGGTCTCCGGCCCGCGCAACGAGCCGGACAGTGGGCGAAGGAGGCTGCATGCGGACGATCAGGCGGGGAGACCGGGGCGCTGCGGTGGCGGAGATCTGCTCCGTCCTGCGCAGCCTGGAGTTGCTACCCGCCCTGACGCTGGCCGGTGGCCCCGATGCTGAGTTTGAAGAACAGACCGAGCTGGCCGTACGCGCGTTCCAGCAGGCCCGCGGCCTGTCGGCCGACGGGCGGGTCGGGGAGGAGACCTGGCGGGCGCTGGAGGCCGCCCGCTGGCGGCTCGGCTCGCGCACGCTCTACCAGTCGATACCCGATCCGCTGATCGGCGACGACGTGCGGCAGTTGCAGGAGCGGCTGCTGGAGATGGGCTACGACGTCGGCCGGGCAGACGCCATCTACGGACCCCGGACCGCCCGGGCGGTCGCCACGTTCCAGCGCGAGGTCGGCCTCGCCGCGGACGGCACGTGCGGCCCGCAGACGATGCACGCGCTGCGCCGCCTCGGCCGGAAGGTGACCGGCGGCGCACCGCTGGCACTGCGCGAGATCACCAAGCTGCAGGGCTCCGGTCGGGCCCTGGTCGGCAAGACGATCGTGATCGACCCCGGGCATGGCGGCCCGGACCTCGGCGCGACGGTACCCGAAGGGCTGCTCCGCTGGACCGAGGCGGACCTCGCCTTCGACCTGGCCCTGCGGCTGGAGGGCCGGCTCGGCGCCGCCGGCATGCGGGTGTACCTGACCCGTGGCCCCTCGCCGGTGCACGAGCTGAGCGACCTTGAGCGGGCCCAGCTGGCCAACGACCTCGGCGCCGACCTGTTCATCTCGCTGCACATCGACCGGCACCCGAACCCGCAGGCGCACGGCGTGGCCACTTACCACTACGGCTCCGACAGTGGGATCACCTCGACCGTCGGCGAGCGGCTGGCCGGGCTGGTCCAGCGGGAGATCGTGGTGCGGACCGGGCTGGCCAACTGCCAGACCCACGCCAAGACCTGGGAGCTGCTGCGGCTGACCCGGATGCCCGCGGTACGGGTCGAAGTGGGATACCTCACCTCGCCCGAGGACCGGACCCGGCTCGTCGACCCGCATTTCCGCAACCGCGTCGTCGAGGCCGTCATGGCGGCCGTTCAGCGGATGTACTACCCGGTGGAGGACGACGCGCCGACCGGCTCGATCGACGTGTCGACGATCCGCGCCGCCGTCGGAGCTACAACGGTGTAAGCAGCCCCGACGTCGATCTCGTCGCGGGGCGTACCGGACGCAGCAGCGACTCGGGGCTCATCGAGCCGAGCAGCTTCTCCAGCGCGTACTCGACGTCGGACTTCCAGGACAGCGCGGTGCGCAACTCCAGCCGCAGCCGCGGGTACCGGGGGTGCGGCCGGACGGTCTTGAAGCCCACCGAGAGGAAGAAGTCGGCCGGCGCCAGGCACCCGCCACCACCGGTGCCACCCGGCCCGACCTCGCTCGGTTCGCCGAACTTCGCGTCGCCGAACGCCTCGATCGCCTTGATCCCGCGCTTGGTCAGGTCGCGCGCGACGCCCTGCACCAGCATCCGGCCGAGACCGCCGCCGGCGAACGCCGGAACGACGTGTGCGGTCGTCAACAGCGCCGCGTCGGCCGAGACCGGGGAGGTGGGGAACGCCATCGACCGGGGTACGTAGGCCGGCGGCGCGAACATCACGTACCCGGCGGGCATGCCGTCGACGTAGGCCAGCTTGCCGCACGAGCCCCACTCCAGCAGGGTCTGGGAAACCCAGGCCTCCTTCTCCAGGCCGGGATCGCCGGCTGCGCAGGCACGCTCGGCCGCTACCGGGTCGAGCTCCCAGTACACGCAGAGCCGGCAGGGCCCGGGAAGAGCTTCAAGGGTGTCGAGGGTCAGATTGACCAGGCGTCGCGACATCCGCGCATCCCCACTGTTCCCACCACCGCAGCGCCGTTCCGGCTAAGCCCCGGTGTCCGATCGTACGCGGGAAACGCCTCGGGTGGGAGCGGTCTGTCAGAGTAGGATCGATGAACCTGGGCGCCGGCCGCCCGGTCTGCTGGCAGGGTCGCCGGGACCGCGCACGGTGCCGACCCCGACTCCAGCCCAAGGGAGAGTATCCGACCGTGACCGGGACGACGCTCGACGACTATACCGATCGGTACGCCCAGCGGATGCGCGGCATGACGGCCTCCGAGATCCGGGCCCTCTTCGCCGTGACCGCCCGGCCCGAGGTGGTTTCGCTCGCCGGTGGCGCCCCGTTCGTCGCAGCGCTCCCGCTCGACGCGGTCGGCGAGATGATGGCGCAGCTCGGCGGCGAGCACGGCGCGACCACCCTGCAGTACTCCGGCGGTCAGGGCGACCCGGCGCTGCGGGAACGGATCTGCGAGGTGATGGCGCTGTCCGGGATCGACGCGTCAACCGGCGCCTCGCCCGACGACGTGGTGGTGACCGTCGGCGGTCAGCAGGCCCTCGACCTCGTGTCCCGGGTCTTCCTCGATCCCGGCGATGTCGTACTCGCCGAAGGGCCGAGCTACGTCGGCGCGCTCGGCGTCTTCCAGGCGGCCCAGGCCGATGTGGTGCACGTACCGATCGACGACGACGGGCTCATCCCGTCCGCGCTCGCCGAGGCGCTGGAGACGGTGGAGCGCGCGGGGAAGCGCGCCAAGTTTCTCTATACTGTCCCGAATTATCACAATCCGGGGGGAGTCACACTTTCCGCCGCGCGCCGCGACGAGATCCTCGCGATCGCCGAGCGGGCCCGGCTACTGGTGATCGAGGACGACCCGTCCAAGACCTTCGCGCCGGGCCTGCGGGTCGGATGGGTCCTGGCTCCGCACGCGGTACGGGAGAAGCTGGTCATCGCGTCCGAGGCGCAGATCCTGTGCCCGAGCATGTTCGCCCAGACCGCCATCGCCACGTACTTCGCCACGATGCCGTGGAAGGAACAGGTCAAGACGTTCCGGCAGATCTACCAGGAGCGCCGCGACGCGCTGCTCGCCGCGCTGACCGAGCAGATGCCGGCCGGTACCCGGTGGACACAGCCGGACGGCGGCTTCTACGTCTGGCTGACCCTGCCCGACGGGCTGCACTCGAAGGAGATGCTGCCGCGGGCGATCGCGGCCCGGGTCGCGTACGTCCCCGGTACCGGGTTCTACGCCGACGGTACGGGCGGCTCGCACCTGCGCTTGTCGTACTGCTTCCCGACGCCCGAGCGGATCCGGGAAGGGGTACGCCGCCTGGCCGGGGTCATCGAGAAGGAGAGTCTGGTACGGGCGGAGTTCGGCGCCGCCGCGGTACCGGCGCCGTCCCGCGTCACCTGGACCCACGCGACGCACCTCGGTCCGGCCGCCGGACAGGCACCGGCACCCGGGCTGGAATGATCCCGTCATGGAACCCCATGTGTTGATCCTCGCCGGCGGGCTCTCGTACGAGCGCGAGGTCTCGCTGCGCTCCGGCCGCCGGGTACTCGACGCGCTGCGCGCGGTGGGCGTCGACGCGACGGTACGCGACGCGGACACGACGCTGCTCCCGTCCTTCGCCAGCGAGCGGCCGGACGCCGTCGTCATCGCCCTGCACGGCGCGACCGGAGAGGACGGCTCGCTGCGCGGCGTGCTCGACCTCTGCGGGATCCCGTACGTCGGATCGGACGCGCAGAGCGCGCGGGTCGCGTGGGACAAGCCGTCGGCGAAGGCGGTACTCCGCGAGGCCGGTATCCCCACGCCGGACTGGGTCGCCCTACCCCACGACCGGTTCTCCGAACTCGGCGCTGGCGCGGTCCTCGAACGCATCGTCGACCGGCTCGGCCTGCCGGTGATGGTCAAGCCGGCGCAGGGCGGTTCGGGGCTCGGTGCGGCCGTCGTCCGCGAGGCGAGCGAACTGCCGGCCGCCATGGTGGGCTGCTTCGCGTACGACCAGACGGCGCTCGTCGAGCGGTACGTCCCCGGGGTGGATATCGGCGTCTCGATCGTGGACCTGGGGGAGGGGCCGACCGCGCTGCCCGCCGTCGAGATCGTGCCGCAGAACGGCGTGTACGACTACGCCGCCCGGTACACCGCCGGGCTCACCACCTGGCACGTACCCGCCCGGCTCGACGACGACGTCGCGCACCGGGTCGCGCGCACCGCGGTAGCGGCCCACTCCGAACTCGGACTCCGCGACCTTTCGCGGGTCGATCTCATCGTCGACGCCAACGGCGGGGCTCACGTCCTCGAAGTCAACGTCGCGCCGGGCATGACGGAGACGTCGCTCCTTCCGATGGCGGTCGGTGCGGCCGGGCTCGACTTCGGCAAGATGCTCGCGACGCTCGTCGGGCGTGCGGTCAGTCGCGGCTGAGACTCGTCCCCGACAAGCAGAACAGCGCGCCGCTCCTTTCGAGCGGCGCGCTGTTTCACGTGAAACATCGCTCAGCCGGGTGCCGGCGCGGCGGCCACGCCGGCGGGCGTGGTGGCGACCGCTGGATCGGGTGACCCGGCGTCGCGCTGAGCGGGAACGGTCACCTCCGTTTCGGCGCTGGCGACGACCGGAGCTGGTTCGGCTGCACCGTCGCCGATAACCGGCGGGCGCCACTCGGCGAGCGTCGCCGGCGCCTGCCACGCGATGCGGGGCGGCTCGGCGAGCGCCCGGCCGCCGAACTCGGCGAGCCAGGCCGCGACGAGAGCGAAGTTCTCCCGCCACCGTTCCTCGGCGATAGGCGGAAGGATGTCGTCCCACAAGGAGAGGAACGACCCGCGCAACTGCAACAGGCCATAGGGGCGCGCGAGGAACCACAGATGCAGATGGGCGGCGCCGTCGCCCCACCGGTTCACGTGAACCCGGGCGACGCCGTCGAGCGACCGGACGGCGCGCTCCAGCCGGACGGTCATGACGCCGAGCTCGGCGGCGAGGAGGTTCGGGAGGTCACCGAGGTCGAGATGGGAGCGCGACTCCAGGATCAGCACCATCGGCAGTCCGGTCGGCCGGTCCATGGCGCGCACCCGCCAGCGCTCGCTCACCCAGATGTACTCGTCGTCCTTGGCGGCGCACGCCACACACCCGCTGCCGTCCTCGCCCTGCCGTTCGGGCTCGGTATCGACGGCAGCTCCGAGTGGTTTGACCTTCAGGTCACCCTCGAACGGAAAGCTCGGCCAGGAAACAAAATCGGGAAGACTGCTGGGGGCGTCGGGCACGAAATCGACCCTAGCGGAGCCCCTCGGCCCTGTCGTCCTCCTTGTGGTTGGGCCGCCACCAGACCGCCTTGCTCAGCGCGGTGAAGCCGAACGATTCGTAGAGTGGCCGGCCCTGATCGGTGGCGGTCAGCGTCACCGCGTCGGCCGGGTAGCGGCGGATGACGGCGGCCAGAATGGCACCGGCGACACCGTGCCCGCGATGCTCCGGCAGGATACCCAGCTGGTAGAGGCCGAGGCTTGATCCGTCGTGGTACGTATACGCGGCACCGGCCGGTACCCCTTGCCGGTAGGCGAGCCAGACCCGCCACCCGTCGATGCCGAGGACCCGGGTCGGCTGGATCCGGCCGTGCAGATCGCTGGCGGCGGGCGGCGGGAAGATGGAGATCTGGATGCGCTCGGCTGCCGCGAGCCGCTCGGCATCGTCGACCGTGACGGCACGGACTCCGGTTCGCGTGCCGCAGCACTCGGGAGCCACGCCCGGCTCGCGGGCCATCACAGTCATCCGGAGCCGGGGCTCCAGCCCGTACGCGCTGAGATCGAACTCCCCGCTCGCGTCCTCGACCACCCGCCGCGCGAGCCCCGACTCGCCCAGTACCGTGTCGAGGATCGACCCGATCGTGGAGCGCCGGTTGGTCCACGGATCGAGCACGATCGCCCGCAGCGCGTGGTGGGGCGACGGCGCGACAATCCGCACCTCGGCGCTATCCACCAGGATCGCCCCGTACCCCTTGGAAAGCGCACCCCACATCGCCGCGGCGTTGCGCGCGTGCGTCCTGTAGTCGGTCACGCCGGGCAGTTTCCCATCCGTCGTCCACAGGCGGCGACCCCCTTTCACACGCGGTTTCACGGGAAACGGCGGGTACCTGTGGATAACTTCTGTGGATAGTGCCGATCTGAATAGCGGAGGCCACCCGGGAATCCGGATGGCCTCGTGTCGTGCGCGGCGACAGCCGCATATTCGAGCGGTCGTTCCTTTTCCACCCCGATGATGCCGACGATCCGTTCGAGGTCGTCCACGGTGGCGAACTCGATGGTGATCTTGCCCTTGCTGCGGCCGATATCCACCTTGACCCGGGTGTCGAACCGGTCGGAAAGGCGCTCGGCGAGGTCGGCGAGAGCGGGGGCATGCGGCTTGGCACGGCGCTTCGGTGCCGCGTTCTTGGCCGGCTCGCCGGAGATGGCGAGCGCGACCACTTCCTCGGTCGCCCGTACCGACAAGCCCTCGGCCACGATCCGCTGCGCGAGTGACTCCTGCTGGTCGGTGTCCTCCAGGCCCAGCAGCGCCCGGGCATGCCCGGCGGAGAGGACCCCGGCGGCCACCCGCCGCTGTACCACGGACGGCAGGTTCAGCAGCCGGATGGTGTTGGAGATCTGCGGTCGGCTACGGCCGATCCGGCGGGCCAGCTCCTCGTGGGTCGCCCCGAACTCATCGAGCAACTGCTGGTACGCCGCGGCCTCTTCGAGCGGGTTCAGGTCGGCGCGGTGGATGTTCTCCAGGAGGGCGTCGCGGAGCATCTCGTCGTCCCGGGTATCCCGGATGATCGCGGGGATCAGCTCGCGGCCGAGAGACTGAGCGGCCCGCCACCGCCGCTCGCCCATGACGATCTCGTACCGTTGCGGTCCCGCCTCCCGCACCACGATCGGCTGCAGGAACCCGACCTCCTCGATCGAGGCCTTCAGCTCCTCCAGCGACTCGTCGTCGAACACCGTCCGGGGCTGCTTCGGGTTCGGGACGATGCCGCCGACCGGGATGTCGGCGAACCGCGCGCCCGGCACCGGGGCGAGATCCCAGCGCTCGGCAGCCGCCGGGATGCCGCCATCCCGCGTCGCCGGTACCGACACCTCGGTCCCGACCGGGGCGGCCGGCGGGGGAGGCGGCGTACTCGGGATCAACGCGCCCAGCCCTCGGCCGAGCCCGCCACGCACCTTGCTCATGCCCCGGCCTCCCTTCGGGAGGCCGGCGCGTTCGCGCGCTGCTGAGCCTGATGGTTCGCTCGCTGACGCTCCCTCACGCATTACCCCCAACCCGCGCGCCGCGCTCGGCGATCTCCTGCGCGGCTTCGAAGTAGCTCATCGCACCCCGGGAGCCGGGGTCGTAGGTCATCACGGACTGGCTGTAGCTCGGCGCCTCGGATACCCGGACGTTGCGCGGGATGACGGCGTGGAGGACCTTGTCCCCGAAGTGCTTGCGGACGTCCTGCTCGACCAGGTCGGCCAGGCGGGTACGCCGGTCGTACATCGTCAGCAGCACGGTGGAGATCTCAAGCGCCGGGTTCAGGTGTGACCTCACGAGCGAGATGTTGCTCGTCAACGCCTGTACCCCTTCCAGCGCGTAGTACTCGCACTGGATCGGGATCAGCACCTCTTGCGCGGCGACGAGCGCGTTGACCGTCAGCAGGCCGAGCGACGGCGGGCAGTCGATGAAGATGTAGTCGTACTCGACGGGACACGCCTGGATCGCACGGGCCAGCCGGGACTCCCGTGCCACCACCGAGACGAGTTCGATCTCGGCGCCGGCGAGGTCGATCGTCGCCGGTATGCAGGCGAGGTTCGGGATACCGTCGACCGCCTGGGTGACGTCGACCAGCGGGGCGCCTTCGATGAGGCAGTCATAGACGTCGGGTACCCCGGCGTGGTGCGGCACGTTGAGCCCGGTCGACGCGTTGCCCTGCGGGTCGAGGTCGATCACCAGTACGCGGTTGCCATGCAGCGCCAGGGCGACCGCGATGTTCACCGCGGTAGTCGTCTTGCCGACGCCGCCCTTCTGGTTCGCTACGCAGATGATCCGGCGGCTGGCCGGGCGGGGCATGGTGATCTCCCCGCTCGGGTTGAGAATCTCCACAGCCCGCTTCGCCTCCTGTGCCAACGGTGGGTCCTCGGTTTCAC
>WNGQ01005814.1_pt1 | contig 12001 bp, 6 predicted proteins | sample 5407661 | NCBI WGS metagenome assembly WNGQ01 (sample SAMN13153382, study PRJNA577476) | soil metagenome | isolation source: 60 cm soil or saprolite under Garry oak tree replicate 2 | place: USA:California | collected 2016-06-15
CGAGCACTTCAAGGAGCTCGACTTCCTGCGCGACCACGAGGTGGTGCTGACCTTCGACGACGGCCCCTGGCCGCGCAACACCCCGGCGGTGCTGAAGGCGCTCGCCGATCAATGCACCACCGGCATCTTCTTCCCGATCGGTCTGCACTCGACCTACGAGCCGGAGATCCTGAAGCAGGTCTACGCGGCCGGCCACACCATCGGCGCGCACACCTGGTCGCATGCCAATCTCAACAACAAGAAGCTCACCGAGCAGCAGAAGAAGGACGAGATCGAGAAGGGCTTTTCGGCGGTGAAATGGGCGCTCGGCGGCATCTCGCCCTCGCCGTTCTTCCGCTTCCCGGCGCTCCAGCATCCGCCGGAGATGGTCACCTATCTCGGCAACCGCAACATCGCGATCTTCTCCTGCGATCTCGACTCCTTCGACTTCAAGGCCTCCAAGCCTGAGAAGGTGATCGACACCGTGATGAAGAAGCTCGACAAGACCGGCAAGGGCATCATCCTGATGCACGACTTCCAGAAGCACACCGCCGAAGCCCTGCCTGAGCTGTTGAACCGCCTCAAGGCCGGCGGCTTCAAGGTGGTGGCGATGCGTGCCAAGGCTCCGGTCTCGACGCTGCCCGGGTACGACCAGGAGCTGCTCAAGGACGTCAAGCTGCCGACGGTCAGCACACGGCCGGTCAACAGTGTCGTGACGACGGTCACCGAATAGTCGGCAATTGTCTTTCCGTTTCGAAGGCTACGTCATCGTCTCCGCGGACGGCATGCTTGCCGACGCGACGCATGTCATGCCCGACTCCCTGAAGTTCGAGGGCGACAAACGCTTCTTCGAGCAGGCGCTCGATCGCGCCGCGCTGATCGTGCACGGCCGACACTCGCACGAGCAGCAACCGAACTCGCCGAAGCGCAAGCGGCTGATCATGACCCGCAAGATCAAGGCCCTCACCGTCGATCCTGAGATGCCGAACGCGACGCTGTGGAATCCGGATCACGCCAGCTTCGAGGAGGCCTGCGTGTTTGCCGACGTCGCCTCCGGCACAATCGCGATCATTGGCGGCCCCGTCGTATTCGACCTGTTCATGGACCGCTACGATACGTTCTGGCTGTCGGAAGCCCCGCATCTGCGCCTGCCCGGCGGCGAAGGCTGTTTCGTGGGCGTGCCGGAGCGAACACCGCACGAGGTGCTGGCCGCGCAAGGGATGAAGCCGGGGGCGCCGTATCTGCTCGACGCGGCGCATGACGTGACCGTCACGCCGTGGCGGCCGGCGAGAGGCCCCACCTAAAACTCGAAAAACAACCCCATGCACAGTACCGGTATTTTGATACCTTCGACTATCTCGCGCGTTCACCACGCATAACGAACAACGCCCTTGTCTGCCTAAAAAGCTCCGCTCATGGCGTTACTGGACGGTGGATCGGGTCAAACTGCATTTCTGGAGTTCAGCGCGCACGTTCCGGAGGACGCTGCACCAATCGCCGGGCTGAGGTTGCCGGAATTGCCGCAGCGTCGGATACCAGGGGCTGTCGTCGCGGTTCAGCAACCACCGCCAGCACCGATCGAAGCGATTGAGCAACCAGACAGGGCGGCCAAGCGCTCCTGCAAGATGCACCACCGCGGTATCGACACTGATGACCAGATCCAGTGCCTCGACCAGCGCGGCGGTCTCACCGAAGTCGTGGAGATATTCCGTCCATTCGTGCAAGGACAGACCAGGCGGCGGCGACTGGCTGGCCGCCGGTCCTTTCTGTAATGAGACGAAACTCACCCCCGGCAGGTCCGCCAGCTCTGAAAATCGTTCGAGCGGAATGGATCGGCGCCGGTCGCCGCTCATCGTCTGATTGCCTGCCCAGACGAGGCCGACCCGCAGGCCATCGAGCTGCCGGACCCGCTGGCGCCAGGCCGCCGCGCGTTGCGAATCGGCCCGGAGATAGGATGCCTGCTGCGGGATGGTTTCGAGGGTGGTGCCAAGGACCCGCGGCAGACTCAACAGTGGACAATGCAAATCGAATGGCGGCAGCGGATCACCATGGGCGACCATGCTCTCGAATCCCGGCAGCCCCGCCAGGAGCGGCACCAGCGGCCGCTGAACCTCGACAACGACTCGCCGCCCCGCCGCAATTGCCGGCACGAAGCGACAGAACTGGAGCGTGTCGCCCACGCCCTGCTCCGCATGCAGCAGCAGGACCCGATCACCGATATCTCCGCCATCCCAGAGAGGCTGGCTGAAGCCGCGGAGATGCCGCTTCTTGTGTTTCTGCTTCCACCGCCACTCATATTCTCGCCATCCTTCGTCGAACTGGCCGGCCAGCAATAGCGAGATCCCGAGGTTGGTATGCGCCTCGGGATAATCCGGCTTTTGCAACACCGCCGTTCGGAAAGTCTGAATGGCTTCATCAGCCTGCCCAAGATCGAGCAGGAGGGTGCCGAGATTGTTGAGCGCCGCCGGCCAAGTCGGATTGCGATCGAGCGCTACCCGATAGCAAGACTCCGCCTCGTGGAAACGACCGGACTCGCGAAGGGCGTTGCCCAGGATCAGTTGCGCCGGAACATAGTCCGGCTTCAGACGCAAAGCTTCCCTGCAATATACTTCCGCCTCATCCGGCCGCCCCCGGATCCGCAGCAAGTCACCGAGATTGCTCAAAGCCTCGGGGAAATTTGGCTTGAGCTTGCAGGCTTCGCGAAGATTGACCTCCGCCTCGTCGAGGCGCCCCAACTTGACGAGAAGACCACCAAGATTGCTATAGGCCTCCGCAAATGTCGGGTTGAGGCGCAGGGCCTCACGATAGCAACGCTCGCATTCCTCGAAAGCGGACAGACCGAACAGCACTGCCCCAAGGTTGCAATGGGCCTCCGCAAAATCCGGCTTATGCCGCAGCATCTGCCGAAACTCGCTGATCGCATCATCGAAATGCTTCCGTCTCACCAGCAGATTGGCGAGATTGAAGCGGGCATCGACATGAGCGCGAGCTGCACCGAGGTCGAGGCCGGGAGCATGTCGCAGCACAAGCCGGTAATGGGCCTCCTCACCCGCGACGTTCCCGCATTCACCCAGCAGGATACCAAGCTGATTGTGCGCATTCAGATTGTCGGGCTCATGCAGCAGCGCTTCCCGGTAGCTCGCGATGGCCTCGTCCCTTCGGCCGAGAGCACACAGAGCAGCAGCCATGCTGCTGTGATAGACGCTGATGCAAGGCTGGAGCTTGACGGCACGGATGATGAGATCGAGCGCCCTGTCGGGGTGACCAGCCTGGAGCGACGCAAGCCCCAGGTGGTGAATACTGTCCGCATGATCCGGCTCGGATGCCAGTATCTGCCGATAAATCGCCTCTGCTTGCGGCAAGCGGCCTGCGCGATGGTGCGCGAGACCGGCCTCGAATAATACAGGACCTGACGACTCCTGAGCATACATTACGATGGGCCCCATCATCGACGCGATGACTCACTCCCGATCATCCTGCAGCAACGACCTTGCGCGAAGCTGGGCACACCGCGAGCGTCCACGCGTCGGCCGTAGCTAGCCCGAAATTCTGCTTCGATTGCTTTGATTGACGTGGATCGTGTTAGACCAGCGCTGGAGCGTTTTCGAGCAAAGTACCTCCGATGTACACTGCTCTGGCTGCGGCGGACATCGTTGACGTCGCCAAAGGTCCGCAAATGGGCTCACGCGATGCCATAACCTGCCTGTTTATTCGATCACTTGATCGGCCGTTGCGAGCAGGGCTGTCGAGATTGTTATTCCGAGAGTTTTTGCGGTCCTCATATTGAGCCACAATTCGATTTGAGTTGGCTGCTCGACTGGCAGATCGGCGGGATCGGCTCCCCCTAGAATTCGCTTCACATAGTAGCCCGCCCTGACCAGAAATTTCTTCCGCGGAGGACCGTACGCGAGAAGGCAGCCGAATCCGACTATTGGTGGGAAAGTCGAAAAGAGCGGAATACGCTGGTCTTTGGCAAATGCGGAAATCCGGTCGCCAAGATCCAGGTTTGCTGCATCCTGAAGCAGATGAATCACCTCAGGCTTTGTAGCTGCAAGAGATGCAAACGTGCTGTTTATTTCTTCCGGCAGGCTCAACGAGACGGGACGAACCGTCATCCCCATCGTGCGCGCACGGGTTGTGAAACTCTCGAGGATACGTGGGTTTGACGGATTGGCGGGATTGTAGATTACGCCGAGGACCTTCGCCTCGGGCACTATCATTTGCTGATATTCCAGCATCTTTGGTGACAGGTCTTGGGCCAGGGTTGCCAAACCCGTGGTGTGGCCGCCGGGCCGCGCGAGGCTTCCGATCAGGCCGTTGCCCACGGGATCGTTAATGCCCGTCATCACGACGGGAATCGGCGGCGAGAGACCCTGCGCCGCTCGAGCGGCTGCAATCGTGTTCGCGAGCACGATCCTCACATTGCTGCGTGCCAATTCCGTCACCAAGGCGGGAAACCGAACGTATGCTCCCGCAGCAAAACGCCATTCAAGGACGTAGTCGCGGCCTTCGATCAAACCGACGTCGCGCAAGCCCTCGCTGATCTCAGCGAAGGATGCCTTCGACTCGGGCGATCCCTCGGCGCCTGCGGATAGAACTCCGATGCGAGGTGCCGCAGTCTGCGAGGCCGCCGCAATCGGCCACGCCGACGCCGCTGCTCCCATGGCACCAAGAAATTCGCGCCGCCGCATTCAAATGCTCCCCGGTGAAGTCCTTTCGATATAGCACTACACGGGGCCAGGAGGCTGCGATAGTACACCTTCGCCCACGAGCCGGCGCTTATGAGTGAGAGGCCCGATCCGCGGCACAAGCCCGAATGCCGATCGCGATCACGTAGCCTATGCACGTGACTGCCATAACTAGCTGCCCTGACGTAGAGCGGGTTATGACCTACACGTCCCCGTAGGCCGTCTCGGCCGAGCGCGTGGCGCGGCCGTAGCCCATGATCATGAACAGCGCGCCGATGATCGAGAGATTCTTCAGCGCGTCGACCAGCATCTTGCCATTCTCGGGCGCCGCCTGGTTCCAGAAATCGTAGAAGAAGAAGGTCGCGACCGCGACGTAGATGATCAGCAGCATCGCAAAGAAGCGCGCGCCGAAATTCAGCGCGATCATCAGGCCTGCGATGATCTCGAGCACGCCGACCGCGATCGCCAGCAGCTGCGGCGTGGTCATGGCGGTCGCCGTCTCGATCTGCTTGGCGTAAGGCGCGATCATCTCCGGCACCACGACCTTGGTGGCGATGACGTCCGCCGTCGCCTGGATGGCGAAGAGCTTGGTGGCGCCCGTGTAGATGAACAGCACGGCGAACAGGATTCGCCCGAAAGTCACGAACGCTGGCATGATCGGCCTCTTGGCTCAGGCTTTTTGAAATCGGAATTTTGACGAAAGCACTGGGCGATTATGAAGCGTCGTTCGCCGGTTTACAAATGGGGAAATGGCGAAAACTGTTTTGAAAGGATTGAAGTGCTGACGCGCCGGAAGTGCGCTCCCTCGCCCCGCTTGCGGGGAGAGGGTTGGGGTGAGGGGGAGTCTCCACGAGGACGATGAGAGTTGGACTCGCGGAAGCTCCCCCTCACCCGAATTCGAGCTGCGCTCGAATTCGACCTCTCCCCGCAAGCGGGGCGAGGTGAAGAACCGGCGCCTAGGTAAACAACGTCGGCTGCTGCCGCGCCGCGCGCTCCTGCGCTTCAACCACGGCGACCGCGGTCATGTTGAGGATGCCGCGGGCGGTGACAGACGGCGTGAGGATATGCGCGGGGCGCGCCGGGCCGATCAGGATCGGGCCGACGGGGAGCGCGTCTGCGAGCGACTTGATCATCTGATAGGCGACGTTGGCGGTGTCCAGCGTCGGCATGATCATGATGTTGGCCTCGCCCTCGAGCTTGGAGTGCGGCAGCACCATTTTGCGTGCCGCGGCGGAGAGCGCGGTGTCGCCCTGCATCTCGCCGTCGGCCTCGATCTCCGGATGCTTTTCTTTCAAGAGCTGGGTTGCCCGGCGCATCTTGCGCGAGGAATCGGTGTCGTAGCTGCCGAAATCCGAATGCGAGACGAAGGCGATCTTCGGCTTGAGCGCAAAGCGCTGGACATGGACCGCCGCGAGTGAGGCGATCTCGGCGAGTTCTTCCGCGGTCGGATTGGGGCGCACCTGGGTGTCGGCGATGAAGAAGGCGCCCTTGCTGGTGATCAGCAGCGCCAGCGCCGCATAGTCGCTGATTCCCGGCGTAAACCCGACGATCTCGCGGACGTGACGCAGATGATGCATGTAGCGGCCCTCGACACCGCAGAGCATGGCATCCGCCTCCCCACGCGTCACCGCGAGCGCCGCGATCACCGTGTTGTTGGTGCGGACCACCGTGCGCGCCGCATCCGGCGTCACGCCGCGGCGGCCGGCGACCTCGACATAGGACTGGACATAGGAACGGTAGCGCGGATCGTCCTCGGGGTTGATGAGATCGAAATCCTTGCCGGCCCGGATCAACAAGCCGAAGCGCTTGATGCGTGCCTCAACCACCGACGGACGGCCGACCAGGATCGGACGCGCCAGATTCTCCTCCAGCACCACCTGGGTGGCGCGCAGCACGCGCTCGTCCTCGCCTTCGGCGTAGATCACGCGGACCGGCTGGGTCTTCGCCTTGGCAAACATCGGCTTCATGACGAGGCCGGAGCGGAAGGCGAAGCGCTCCAAGAGCGCGGTGTATTCGTCGAAATTGGTGATGGGGCGCGTCGCAACGCCCGATTCCATCGCGGCCTTGGCCACGGCCGGCGAGATGCGCAAAATCAACCGTGGATCAAAAGGGCTCGGGATCAGCGAGCCCGGGCCAAAACCTTGCGTCTCGCCGGTGTCAAAGCCTTGCGCGACCGCATCGGACGGCGCCTCGCGCGCGAGCTGTGCGATGGCCTCCACGGCTGCGTGCTTCATCTCCTCGTTGATCGCGGTGGCGCCGACGTCGAGCGCGCCGCGGAAGATGAAGGGGAAGCACAGGACGTTGTTGACCTGGTTCGGGTAGTCGGAGCGCCCGGTGCAGATCATCGCGTCGGGGCGGGCTTTGCGCGCCTCCTCCGGCATGATCTCCGGCGTCGGGTTGGCGAGCGCCATGATCAGCGGCTTGTCGCCCATCGCCTTGGCCATCTCGGGCTTGAGCACGCCCGGTGCCGAAAGCCCGATGAAGATGTCGGCGCCGCCGATCACGTCGCCGAGCGTGCGCTTGTCGGTCTTCTGCGCATAGACCGCCTTCCAGCGGTCCATCGTGGTGTTGCGGCCCTCGTGCACGAGACCGTCGATGTCGCAGACCCAGATATTCTTGCGCTGCGCGCCCATCGACACCAGGAGATTGAGCGTCGCGATCGCTGCGGCCCCTGCCCCCGATGCCACGATCTTGACGTCCGACAGCTTCTTGCCGTTCAGCCGCAGCCCATTGGTGATGGCGGCTGCAACGATGATCGCGGTGCCGTGCTGGTCGTCGTGGAAGACCGGGATCTTCATGCGCTCCTTCAGCTGCGCCTCGATCTCGAAGCATTCCGGTCCGCGGATGTCCTCGAGATTGATGCCGCCGAAGGTCGGCTCGAGCGCCGCCACGGTCTCGACCACGCGCTCAATGGTGTCGGCGGCGATCTCGATGTCGAACACGTCGATGCCGGCGAATTTCTTGAACAGGACCGCCTTGCCCTCCATCACCGGCTTCGAGGCCAGCGGGCCGATATTGCCGAGGCCAAGCACGGCGGTGCCGTTCGAGACCACGGCGACCAGATTGGAGCGGATCGTCAGGGTCGCGGCTTCCGCCGGGTTCTTGGCGATCTCCAAACAGGCGGCGGCGACGCCCGGAGAATAGGCAAGCGCGAGGTCGCGCTGGTTGGCGAGCGGCTTGCTCGCCTGGATCTCGAGCTTTCCGGGGCGCGGCAGACGGTGATAGGCCAGCGCCGCCTGGTGGAGATCATCAGAATAGGACGACATGCGGTGTCTCGCCTCGCGTTACCGGCCTCAAACTACGTTGTCCTGACCGGTCTGTCGCGGGTCGCGGTATTCCGGGTCATGGAAACGGGATGAAGCACGGCCGGCGCCCCGGTGGCAACATCCGATTGCGCCCCCATCAACAGACCGCGCGGTCAAATATTTGAAAACCATAGCTTTCCCTAGACCGCACACGGCTTTGCGAATATGGCAGGTTGCGCGGCGCACAATGGCAACTGGAGCTAAGGGAATGAAACGAATCCTGATCGGCCTGATCGCGGTGGCCGCACTGGCCGCGGGCGGATGGTTCGGCTTCAATCTCTACGCAAAATATCGCGTCACCGCCGAGATCGAGGCGGCCTTCGAGCAGATTCGCAGCAGTGGCGGCAAGGCCAGCCACGGCAAGATCGGGTTCGATCTGCCGACACGCACTCTCACGATCGAGGAGGTCAATGTCGAGCCGGGACGGGCCCCTCTGGCCGGCATCAAGGCTGCGAGCTTCAAGGCTGTCGGCGTTCGTCAAGTCGACGAGGCGCATATTGCGGCCAACAATGTCGAGATCGATGGCGTGGAGTTGGCGATCGAAGGCGCCGCAGGTGCGGTGAGCATGAAGGTGACTTACAAGATCCCACAGCTCACATTGACCAATTATTCCGGGCCCGCCCGCGTGCAAGGCGCGCCGGCCTCGGACTCTATTCTCGACGCATATCGTTTTGGGCTCGAGCAATTTGCAAGCATTACAGCCGGCTCGCTTAACGTGCCAACCGTAACCGCCGCAATGGCTGGAATCACCGGCGGAGGAACCGGCGAGATTACCTATTCGGGGCTGACGTTCCGCAACATCAATCGCGGCAAGATTGATTCGGCAAAGGTGGATCGCGCTGTTGTAGTCATCAATGTGCAACAGCCGCGTCCAGATAAAGTCACCTCAGGATTCTCCGACGTGACTATCGAAGATTTCGACGCAAACGTCGTGATCGCCGCGCTCAATCCGGAAAAGGCAAACGACGACAGCTATCACCGTGTTTATCGGCAGATATCAACCGCGTACACGATGACTTCGACTTCTGGCATTGGCGCGAAAATCGGTCGCATCCTGGTCGAGGACATCGAGTATCAGCCGTCGAAATTTCGTCCGGGAGAGCTGCTCGCTGTTCTGCCGAAGGATGCGTCTGCATCTCAGAACCCGGCGCAGATACGCGAATTGATGGAGAAGGTCGCAAATCTCTATGAGGGCGCGCGGGTCGGCAAGGTGACAATCGCCGATTTGTCGATGGACACACCGCAGGGCGCCGCAAAGCTCAACGCCATCAGATATTCTCAGGGCGAGTTCGCGCTGGAAGGCCTCGATGCGCCCTCGCCGCAGGGCCAATTCAAGATGGAGCGCTTCGCGCTGAAGTCCTTCAGTGTGCCGAACCTGATGCGCTGGGCAACAGGCCTCGTCACTCCCGGGCGGGCGCCCTCGCCGGATCAGATGTTTGGGCTTTTCGGCGTGCTCGCAGGCGCAGAGATCAAGGGCGTGACTGCGCCCTTCAGGACCACCAAAAAGCTGGTCACGATCGACACGCTGAGCCTGGACTGGGGGCAGCTGGTCGGCTCGATCCCGAGCAAGGCGCATGTGGTTGCCAAACTGGTCACGCCGAGAGACGCGATCCAGCTTCCATGGATTGCGGCTGACCTCGACAAGCTCGCGATCGACCTCGATCTCGGCGCGGCCTGGACCGAGTCGTCCAGCAGCTTCGCGCTGGCGCCGGCGACGCTCGACTTGGGCAACGTCGGCAGAGCGCAAATTCGCGTCGCGCTCGCCAATGTGCCGCACGAGCTGTTCTCCGCCGACCCGGCGCAGGTCATGGGCCAGGCGGCCCGAGTCGAGGCTGGCACCATCGAGCTCTCGCTGCGCGACAATGGCGGCGTCGATTCCTCCGTGACGCAATATGCGCGGGGGTACAATCTCAGCCGCGACGCTGCGCGCCAAACCCTCGTCGGCAGCATCAAGGCGCAGCGCGACCAGATCGCCGGAGCCAAGCCGGACGCCGGCGCGCTGGCGGATGCGGTCGCAAGCTTTGTCGAGACGCCGGGTCAGACGCTCGTCATCAAGCTCACGCCCCGCGCCAAGGTCCCGCTGATGCAATTGATGCAGCTCTTGCAAAGCGACCCAGAGAGCGCGCTGGCGCAATTCCGGATCGAGGCGTCGACGGGGTTATAGAAAGTCGCGGGACTGTTGCGCTCCCTCGCCCCGTTCTTACGGGGAGAGGGTTGGGGTGAGGGGGCTGCCTCCGCGATCACGGTGAGAGACGGACTCGCGGAGACTCCCCCTCACCCGGATCGCATCTACGATGCGATCCGACCTCTCCCCGCAAGCGGGGCGAGGTAAAGAAGCGGCAGCTCAACCCTTCTGCGGCAGGTTCACCCGCACATGCAGCTCGCGGAGCTGCTTGGTGGTGGCGTCCGAGGGCGCACCCATCAGCAGGTCCATGGCCTGCTGGTTCATCGGGAACAGCGAGATCTCGCGCAGATTGTTGGTGCCGCACAAGAGCATCACGATGCGGTCAACGCCGGCGGCCATGCCGCCATGCGGCGGCGCGCCGTACTGGAAGGCGCGGTACATGCCGCCGAACCGCTCGACCACTTCCTGCTCGCCATAGCCCGCGATCTCGAACGCCTTCACCATCGCTTCCGGCACGTGGTTGCGGATGCCCCCCGAGGCGATCTCGTAGCCGTTGCAGGTGATGTCGTACTGGAACGCCTTGATGGTCAGCGGGTCCTGGCCCTTGAGCGCATCGAGGCCGCCCTGCGGCATCGAGAACGGGTTGTGCGAGAAGTCGACCTTCTTGTCGTCCTCGTTGTACTCGTACATCGGGAAGTCGACGATCCAGGCGAGCTCGAACCGCTCCTTGTCGGTGAGGTTCAACTCCTCGCCGACCTTGTTGCGGGCCAATCCTGAAAACTTCCAGAACTTGTCGGGATCACCGGCAACGAAGAAGGCCGCATCGCCTTCCTTGACGCCGATCTGCGCGCGGATCGCAGCGGTGCGCTCAGGCCCGATGTTGTTCGCAAGCGGACCGGCACCCTCGCCGCCCTCGCGCCACATGATGTAGCCGAGACCGGGCTGGCCTTCGCCCTGCGCCCACGAATTCATGCGGTCGCAGAACGCGCGCGAGCCGCCGCCCGGCGCCGGGATCGCCCAGACCTGGTTCTTGGGGTCTTCGAGCATGCGCGCGAACACCTTGAAGCCGGAGCCGCGGAAATGCTCTGAGACGTCCTGCATCTCGATGGGGTTGCGCAGGTCCGGCTTGTCGCTGCCATACTTTCGCAGTGCTTCCGCGAACGGAATCCGGCGCCAGCCCTTCGTCACCGGCTTGCCCTTGGCGAACTCCTCGAACACGCCGGTGATCACCGGCTCCATCGCCGCGAAGACGTCGTCCTGCGTGACAAAACTCATCTCGACGTCGAGCTGGTAAAACTCGCCGGGCAGACGGTCTGCGCGCGGGTCCTCGTCGCGGAAGCAGGGCGCGATCTGGAAATAGCGGTCGAAGCCCGACATCATCAGCAGCTGCTTGTACTGCTGCGGCGCCTGCGGCAGCGCGTAGAATTTTCCCGGATGGATGCGCGACGGCACCAGGAAGTCGCGCGCGCCTTCCGGCGAGGACGCCGTCAGAATCGGGGTGTTGAACTCGAAGAAGCCCTGCCCCTTCATGCGGCTGCGCATGGAATCGATGATCGCGACGCGCGTCATGATGTTCTGGTGCAGTTTTTCGCGGCGCAGGTCGAGGAAGCGGTATTTGAGCCTGATGTCTTCAGGGTATTCCTGGTCGCCGAACACCGGCAGTGGCAGATCGCCGGCCGGGCCCAGCACCTCGATCTCGCTGACATAGACCTCGACCTTGCCGGTCGGCAGATCGTCGTTGTCAGTGCCTTCGGGGCGGCGGCGGGCCTTGCCGTCCATCCGCACCACGAATTCCGAGCGCAGTTTCTCGGCCTGCGAGAATGCCGGCGAGTCCGGATCGACCACGCACTGGGTCAGGCCGTAATGGTCGCGCAGGTCGATGAACAGCACGCCGCCATGGTCGC
>WNGQ01005815.1_pt1 | contig 12001 bp, 4 predicted proteins | sample 5407661 | NCBI WGS metagenome assembly WNGQ01 (sample SAMN13153382, study PRJNA577476) | soil metagenome | isolation source: 60 cm soil or saprolite under Garry oak tree replicate 2 | place: USA:California | collected 2016-06-15
ACCTTAAGCAGATTGGGCAGATGAAGCTCAAGGGTCTCCTGCCGAACGCGAACAACCCCTCGTCTGCCGTGTCGGGGATTTTGGGCGGCTTGCTGGGGCAGAAAGGCGCCCCGCAAACTCAACAACAGCCACAGAACGCCGTCGATCAAATCATCGGTATTTTCGGCAAGAAAAACCAGCGGCCACAACCACAGCCGCTGCCGAAATGATGCAACTCGAAGCGTCACATTGTTTGATATCAGGGCAAATGAGTCTTTCGTACCAAGGCTGTGTAGGTTAGTGCGGTTTGTGGCTCCTGCAACCCTCCTCTGCTCGCTCGAAGCTTGCAGCGAGCTTTGTGGCCTGAGGCCTGTCTGCTGTGGGGCGAGCAGGCGCACCCATCGCGGATTGGCTGGGCAGAGATGAAGAGCCGGCGCAGGACGGTTTTCTGAGACAAGGAAGTCGACGGTCCCGCCACTCAGGTGAGCAGCGTCTTGACCACTTCGCCGCCGATGTCGGTGAGGCGCTGGTGACGGCCCTGGTACTTGTAAGTCAGCTTCGTGTGGTCGACTCCCAGACAATGCAGGATCGTGGCCTGCAGGTCGTGGATGTGGACAGGGTCTTCAACAATGTTATAGCAATAATCATCCGTCTTGCCGAGGGTGACGCCTTTCTTGATGCCACCGCCCGCCATCCAGATGCTGAAGCAGCGCGGGTGATGATCGCGCCCGTAGTTGGTGTCCGTCAGTTTGCCCTGGCAGTAAACGGTTCGGCCGAACTCGCCGCCCCAGATCACCAGCGTGTCGTCGAGCAGGCCCCTTTGCTTCAAGTCCAAGATCAGCCCCGCCGATCCCTGGTCCACGCCTTTGGCCTGCAAGGAAATATCCCGGGGCAGGTCGTTGTGCTGATCCCAGCCTCGGTGATAGAGCTGGATGAAGCGCACGCCGCGCTCTGCCAGCCGACGCGCCAGCAGGCAGTTGGCGGCGTACGTCCCGGGTTTCCTCGATTCGGGCCCATAGAGCTCGAAAGTATGCTCTGGCTCGTCCGACAAATCCATCAGGGACGGGACCGAGGTCTGCATGCGATAGGCCATCTCGTACTGGGTGATCCGCGTGGTGATCTCCGGATCGCCAAACGCTTCGGCGCGCAGGCGGTTGATTTTCTCCACGGCGTCGAGGATGTTCCGGCGATCGCTCCGGTCGATTCCCGGCGGATCAGCCAAGTAGAGCACGGGATCGCTCCCGGTGCGGAACCGGACGCCCTGATATCGCGAGGGCAAGAAACCGCTGCTCCAGAGGCGCGAAAACAAAGGCTGGTCAACGTTCAAGGCGTTGGCCTGAGAGATGAGAACCACGAATGCGGGCAGATTCTGGTTGTCGCTGCCCAGACCGTAACTGACCCACGACCCCATACTCGCCCGGCCGGGCTGCTGAAAACCGGTCTGAATGAAGGTTATGGCCGGATCGTGATTGATGGCCTCGGTATGCATTGTCCGGATGAGGGCGATATCGTCGACAATCTTGCCATGATGGGGAAGGAGCTCGCTGATCCAGGTGCCCGACTGCCCGTGCTGATTGAATTTGAAAATGGATCGGGCCACCGGTAGCGTGGTCTGGCCCGACGTCATCCCCGTGATTCGCTGACCCATGCGGACCGAGGCGGGCAATTCGGTCGCGTGCAGCTTATCGAGCTGAGGTTTATAGTCGAAGAGCTCGATCTGCGACGGCGCACCCGACTGGTGCAGGAAGATCACCCGTTTGGCCTTGGGCGTGAAATGCGGAAGGCCTTTAAGGCCGCCCGTCTTGGGATCGATCTCTGCCGTCTCCGCGAAAAGGTCCGGGTTGAGCAGCGAGGCCAGCGCCGCCGTTCCGATGCCCACGCTGGCACGGGCAAACAGTGTCCTTCGGGTCATCATCAATTTGAATTCTTTTTCGATGTCCATCGGTTTTCACTCTCTGGTAACCGTTTCGTCGAGATTGAGGATGGCGCTGGCCACCGTGGTCCAGGCGGCGAGTTCGCTCGCCTCGACTTTCTGGTCAAGCCGCGACTCGCCCACTTCCAGCAGTTTGAGCGCTGCTGCCTTGTCGCGCCGATAGCGCACGAGCTCCTTTTGGGCCAACTCGCTCAAGGCCTTGAGTTCCTCCGGTGCGGGCTTTCGAGCCGTCGCCAAGCGGAAGGCGTAGTTGATGCGCTGCGAGGGGTCCCGCCCAGCCTTGATGATGGCCCGCTCGGCGAGAGCGCGGGCCGCCTCCACGTAGGTGGGATCGTTCATCAACACCAGCGCCTGGAGCGGCGTATTCGTCGGCAGCCGGCGCGCCGTGCACTTCTCGCGGTCGGGCGCGTCGAAAGTGGTAAGCGACGGCGGCGGGACCGTGCGCTTAGCGAAGGTATACATGCTGCGCCGATACAGGTCCTTGCCATGGCTCGGCGTGTACGACTGGGCCGAGAAAACCAACCCGATCGCCATTTCTTCCCACAACCCTTTCGGCTGATAGGGAAAGACGCTCGGCCCGCCCAATTCCGGGTCGAGCAGCCCGCTCACAGCCAAGGCGTTATCCCGCACCATCTCGGCCGGCAGGCGGAAGCGCGGGCCACGCGCCAGCAGGCGGTTCTCCGGGTCCTTTTCAAGCAACTCGGGAGTCACGTTCGAAGCCTGCCGGTAGGTCGCTGAGGTCACAATCAGCCGCTGCATCGCCTTAATGTCCCAGCCGGTTCGAATGAATTCCGTCGCCAGCCAGTCGAGCAACTCGGGGTGGCTCGGCGGATCGCCCTGCGAGCCGAAGTCCTCCGACGTTTTTACGATCCCGGTTCCGAAGTACATCTGCCAGTAGCGGTTCACCGCCACGCGCGCCGTGAGCGGATGAGAGGGGTCGACCAGCCATTTGGCCAGACCGAGCCGATTCTGCGGCGCATCCTTCGGCAGCGGCGTCAACACCGAAGGCACTCCTGGCGTCACTTGTTCGCCCTTGTTCCGATAATCCCCGCGCGCGAGAATGAAAGTCTCCCGCGGCTTTGTCATTTCCCGCATGACCATGGAGGTCGGAATCGCTTTGTCGAGCTCCGCCTTCTGCGCGTCAACCCGCTCCAGTTCCGCGTATGTCCGTTTGAAATTTTCAGGGGCGGCGTAAGTCAGGTAATAGTCCCGAAGCTTTTCGCGCCGGGCCTGGCAACGTCCCTTGACCCTGGCAATCTTGTCGTCCTCAGACTGCTCCGCCAGCGGGTCTTCTTTGGGGAGCCGGTCCGCCTCCGGCAGTTTGGCCATCTCCGCGCAGGCATCGGAGGAAGAAGAAAGCAAAGCCCGCACGGGCTGATGGGTGCTGAGCTGCTCGATTTCGGCAACCGCGAGCTGCCGGTCATAGAGTCGCAGATCGTGGATCACTCCTTTGAAGGGTCCGCCCTTCTCCTTGTTTCCAATCTCCAACGGAGCGGACGTGCGGATCGACCCGCGGAGGCTGTCGGCGAGAATCTCGGTTTCCTGTACTTTTCCGTCCAGGTAAATCTTGAGTCCCGAGCCCTTCCCCGAGCCGTCGTAGTTCAGGACGAGCTGATGTCCGCCTCCGGTGTAGAAGGGCTGGCTGAAGCGCTCTTTCGTCCGGACTTCGATGGCGTCGTGAGGCCACTCGTGGATCAGTCGGACAGACAGGTGAGTGCCGAGCCTGAGGTCTCCCACCGAACTAGGTTCGTCAAAATAGAGCTCATAGCCTGTGCGTTTGGTCGATGGATCGCTCTTTTGGATCAAGGTCCTTTTGACCTTGTCCAGGGACCCGGCTTGGCTGAACCACACGGCGATGGAAAATGGCGCCGTCCGCTCAAAGTCGCCGGAGTTGCCGAAGTCAACGTGCGTCTCACCGTTGAATTCGCCTGCTGTGAAGTAAGCCCCTTCGTCAAAGGTCACTTCTCCGCGCCGCGTCGTGGCTGGTGGATGCTTGCCGGTCGAATCCGCCAGGCTCCCTTCCATTTCGTAGTGCGCGATCACGCCCGCGCGCGACGCCTGTGGAATGTTGGAAAGAGCCGTCTTCTTCCATTCGGCCTCGAGCCCCTCGACCTCTTTCTCCGACATCGCCGCCTTGAGCTCGCCCAATTTCAGCGTGAGCTCTTCCAGCTTGCGTTTTTGTTCCGGCGTCGGGAGCTGCACAACCGGCTCCGCGTTACCTGTAGCCCCGTCAAGCCCTTTTTCGGGGACGTTGTTGAAGAAAGCGTAAAACCGGTAGAAATCCTTTTGCTTGAAGGGATCGTACTTGTGGTCATGGCACCGAGCGCACCCGAGCGTCGACCCCAGCCACACGGTAGCGGTCGCCTCCACCCGGTCGACCAGATACTCGTTGTGGTACTCCGCCGGAATCGCGCCACCCTCGTAGTTGATCATGTGGTTGCGATTGAAGCCGGTGGCGATCTTCCGCTCGATCGTCGGGTTTGGCAAAAGGTCTCCAGCCAACTGCTGGATCGTGAATTCATCGAAGGGCAAGTTGCGGTTGTAGGCGTCAATCACCCAGTCCCGCCAGTGCCACATCTCGCGCATGCTGTCGATGTGGTAGCCGTGCGTGTCGGCATAACGGGCCAGATCAAGCCACTGCATCGCCATCCGCTCGCCGTAGTGAGGCGATTGCAAGAGGCGATCCACCACTTTTTCGTAAGCGTTGGGTGAGCGGTCGGCCAGAAAAGCATCGACGTCTGCGGGCGCCGGCGGCAGCCCCGTCAAGTCGAACGTCACCCGCCGAATCAGCGTCGCCCTGTCTGCCTCCGGGGACGGCTTCAAATCCGCACGCTCGAGGCGCGCCAAAATGAAATAATCGATCGGATTTTTCGGCCAACTCCCGTGCTTGACCTCGGGCAGCGGCGGGCGCCTCGGCGTAACGTAGGCCCAGTGCGTCTCCCATTTTGCACCCTCGTCAATCCAGCGGCGGATGAGCTCAATTTGCCGTGGGGTGAGACTCCGCCCCGACCAGACGGGCGGCATGCGAACCGCCGGGTCCTGCGAGCTGATCTTCTGGTAGAGTTTGCTTCCGGCGCTGTTCCCGGGAACGATCACTTGTTGGCCGCCGCCGCGGTCGGCAAATGCGCCTTCCTTCGTGTCCAGGCGCAGGCTTGAGAGGCGAGCTTTTTCGTCCGGCCCATGGCAACTGAAGCATGTGTCGGAAAGGATCGGCCGAATTTCGCGGTCGAAGTCCACCGGCTTTTCTTTCGCCGCCGGAGCGGACTGCGCGGTGACGGCTCGCTGTCGAATCGCGAATCCCGCCGCGACCAGACTGGTTGTGAAAAAAAAGAGGATCAGCCGGCGTCGCACCTTCGTCCCTCCATTCAAATAGACTTTCGGCCAAGATCCCTTTTCGGGTACACGGTACTACTAAGCCCGAAATTCTTGCGGGTGGCACAGAAGTCAGATCCCCCGCTTCGGTCAGGATGACATGTCATCTTGAGCGGAGCGCCAGCGTAGCGAAGAATCTGATTCTGGTTGCGGCTGAAGGACGCTCTATCCAGCCTTTGGCGGAAGCTGTCGGAAGTCCTCCCCTTTAGCTTATGCATGGATGGAGTCTAGCTCCTAGAGATTCTCCCTGCAAGGATTTTCCTTGACAAGTCGCTAATAGGGGTCTAGGAAGGGATGGGTCTACGGTCCAGGGGAGTCTGGTTGTCAACACCTTTGGATGTCATGCGTGCACGGCGTGCCCCCGCGGGACTCGCTGGGGGCTCTTTGGTATGTGTATGCGCCTGCGGCGAAGGGGGTCGTCATGAGGAAGGGAAGAAGGTGGGCGATCATCGGAGTGTTGGCACTGAGCCTGCTTGCGATGCTGAGTGCCGTGAAAAGGCTTTCGGCCCAGGTGGGAACCTCCGCAGTCCTCGGCTACGTCTATGACGCGAGCGGCGCCGCAGTGCCCAACGCCAAGGTCGCTCTCGTCAGCCCCGCGATTGGATTTGAGCGTTCCACGCAGTCGGATAACGCAGGTTATTTCAAATTCCCGAACCTGCTTCCTGGAACTTACGACTTGACGGTCAGCCAGCAGGGCTTCAAGACGTACAAGGCTGCGGGCTTGGTGCTCCAGGTGGATCAGCAACTTGAGCACAACCCGGCCTTGCAAATAGGCACCATGGCCCAGGAGGTTACGGTGTCAGCCGCCGGCGTCGAACTGCTCGAGGTCAATACTGCCACCACGGGTCAGGTGATTACCGACGCTACGGTGACCGCCCTTCCCCTAAATGGTCGTAACTTCCTGCAACTGGCGTCACTGGGGACCGGCGCGACCCCAACGGTTCTGCAGGGCTCTAGTTCGAGTTTCGCGACGGACCTGACAGGACGCGACGCCAGCACCGTGCACTTGGGAGGAAATCGGGAAGCTGCCACGAGTTATTTGATCGACGGCATCGAGGCACGCAACGACCGGGCCGGCAACCTTACCTTTCAAATTTCTGTGGACGAGATTCAGGAATTCAAGACGCAACGAAACTTTTTCCCGGCCGAATACGGTTTCCATCCCGGGATCGTGAATGTAGCCACAAAAGCCGGCGCCAACGAGTTCCATGGCGCGGCTTGGGAGTTCCTTCGCAACCAAAACCTGGACGCACGCAACTTCTTCGGCTCAAAGGTTGAGCCCTTCCACCAGAATCAATTTGGAGCGACGGGCGGAGGGCGGATTTTAAAGAACAAGCTCTTTTTCTTTGGAGACTACGAGGGCTTCCGCAAGAGCTTGTCAGCCGCAGCGTCAGCGATATATCCTGACACCACGCAATTCAGCGGCGACCTCTCGGATCTCAGCGTGTTTGGCAACGCCCCCCTATATGACCCCGCAACTTTCGATCCTGCATCGGGAACGCGCCAACAATTTTCGGGGAATATGATCCCACAGGGTAAAATCAACCCCTTGAGTGTAAAAACAATTCAGCTTTTGTTCCCGAAGGTGGCCACACCCCCAACGGGCGCCCCCAATTTGTTTGGCTTTCCGCAGACCACTCAAACCGACAACCAGTTTACAGTTCGCCTGGACGGGCAAGACGCCAATACTTTTGGGAAGCGCACGCAAATGTTTGGCCGCTTCTCTTATGTGAACTCCCTGGTGTTGAGCGCCGGCCTTGCCCCCTTCCAAGGACTTCAGCGGTTCCAGAACGCACGCAACTTTGTCTATCAGGCTAATACGAGCTTAAGCCCGAGCACTGTCAACCTGTTCCGCATCGGCTATCAACGCGATTTCAGTCCGTTCGCGTATCAAAGTCCGCTCGGCAGCCAAAGCGCCGCCGCGGCCTTGGGACTAGCCAACACCACGACCGACCCTCGCGACTTTTTTGGGCCCAACTTCAGCATGGCTGGATTCAGCGGAACCGGCGGGGGGTTCAACCTCCAGACGATTACAAACCGATACATTATCGCGGACAACCTGACGCACATCATTGGGGAGCACACACTCAAGGGAGGGCTTGAGTTTCGTTTCACCAGACTGATGGAGGAGACGAGCACGTTCGCAAATGGCAGTCTTACGTACACGGGGCAGCTCACGGCCCAGACCGAGAAAGATCCAGCTACCGGGGCCATCACCACAGTCCCTGGCACGGGCAGCCCGATTGCCGACTTCCTGCTCGGGCTCCCAAGTTCGGGGCTCGCCGCTTTCGGCAGCACGCTCAACCACTTCCACTACCGGGAATATGCGTTTTTCTTTCAGGACGACTGGAAAGCCCGGCCAGACCTGACCTTCCAATTGGGATTGCGCTATGAGCACCCCACTCCTCCGGCCTCAGAAGAGAAGAGAGTTTATCTATTCGATCCCAAGACGGGCACATTGAAGTTTCCCGCCTTGCATGAAACACCGTCCGGCGTCTACACCAACGGGAAAAAGCAATTTGCTCCGCGAGTCGGCGTGGCCTGGGTACCCGGCTTTGACAAAAACTCGGTTCTGCGCGCTGGCTTTGGAATCAGTTTCGATCAGACGCAGTTCAACGAATTGCAGTTTGAGAGCTTCGGGACGCCGTTTTTCAACTTGCAAAACATCGTCCAGCCCGTCTCTAATCCCGTTCCCCAATGGGTGATCGGACAAAACGTGTTTCCGGACGTGGCGGTGCCCCTGATTGCGCCAGGGTTTGTGCCTCCCAACGGAAGCGGGCCGTTTTCGACCGAGGCGGTGATGAAGACGCCCACCGTGTATCAATGGACTTTGGATGTCGAGAGAAGTCTTGCCAAAAATTGGGTGCTGGAAATCGGATACGCAGGGTCGACCGGCAAACACCTCTCGCGGCGGTATGATGCAGACCAGTGCTCTGTGCCCACGAGCCTGATCTGCGATCCCGCTGCCCGGCCCTTCCCCAACCTGTCGGAGCTCTTTCTCACCACGAATGGGGCGAAGTCCAACATGCATTCTCTCAATGTGCGTGGTGAACGCAGATTTGCCAATGGGTTGTCCTGGCTGGTTGCGTACCGCTGGACGAAGTCTTTGGATACAGACTCGGGCGCAAGTTGGGCGAGCCCAACACAGCGAACTGCCTGCTTGAACTGCGACTACGGCCCTTCAGATTTCGACATTCGCCATCGGTTTGTTTCGAGCACGGTCTGGGACATTCCCTTAGGCAGGGGGAAGCGTTTCTTGTCCAGCTTGAATCGGCTCGCCGACCTCGCGGCGGGAGGATGGTCGTTATCGGCCATCACCACTTTCCAGACCGGACCCTGGGGTAATATCTTTGGAAGTAACGCAACCGGCGACAGCGGCCTCAATGCGCATCGAGGTGATTGCGACTTGATCGGCCACAATTCCATCTACGCGCCCGGAGATCTCCGCAGCAACGGAATTCTGTGGCTTAACCCGGCAAACTTCGGCAACCCGGCAACCGGTTTCTTCGGGAATTGTGGCCGGGGTGTATTCGGCGGGCCCGGACTGAACAACTGGGACATCGGCGTTCTGAAGGATTTCCGCGTTTCCGAGAGGCTCCGGGTCGAGTTCCGGTCGGAATTTTTCAACGCCTTTAACCACGCGCAGTTCGACCTTCCCAGCACGGGCGCTGTCGGGACCGGCAGTCAGGTCAATAACCCCGGATTCGGCCGGATCACCTCAGCCGAACGGCCTCGAGTGATCCAGTTTGGGCTGAAGATATATTATTGAGTTGATCTTTTGTTCCCACAGTGTGGGGCACAGCTTGACGAAAACGAAAGCATTACTCGTGTCCGCTTGGCTGACTGCGGCCCTCTGGTCTATTACCCTCACCTTCGGCGCACAGACGACGCAACGTAGCCGTCCGGAAACTGCTCTACGAGACAACACTGAAGGAGCCTTGCTGCTTGGCCGAGGAAACCCCAGCGCGGCCAGCGAGAAGTTTCGTGCTGCGATCAAACTAAGGGCCGCCTTCACAGAAGCTCATGTCAACTTGGGTACTGCTCTCCTTGAGAGCGGGGACCTTGATGGCGCACTGGATGAGTTCCGGATTGCGGCGAAGCTCCGGCCCCAGAGCGCGAAGGCTCACTTGGGCTTGGCGACGACCCTCCGGCGAAAGGGGGATTTGAAAGGTGCCGTCCAGGAGTATCAAGCAGCCCTAGCGCTCGAACCCAGTAACCCAGATGCCCGCAACGGATTGGGCGTTACCCTCCAGGAGCAACCTGACCTTTCCGGCGCTATCCGTGAATTGCAACAGGCGGTGAAACTCGATCCCCGGTCGCCTCAATTCCACAGCAATCTCGGTGTCGCCCTGGCCCAAGCGGGAAGACGAAAGGACGCCATCGTGGAGTTCTCAAGGGCCCTGGAGCTTGATGACAGATTTTGCGAAGCGCATAACAACCTCGGACTGGCTTTCCAGGAGGCGGGAAATCTCACCGAAGCGATCGATGACTTCCTGAGAGCCGCTCGTTGTCAGCCTGGCAGCGCTCAGATTCGTTACAATCTGGGCCTCGCGCTCGAACAAAATAAAAACCTCGATGGGGCAATTGAACAGTTTCGAGAGGCAGCCCGACTCGATCCCGTTTTTGCACAGGTCCACTACAACCTGAGTCGCGCGCTGGCGAAAAAGGGCGATTCCTCGGCGGCGGCAGCCGAGCGCGGTAAATTTGAATCTCTTCAAAGGAGCGCAAGCAACGGGACCGCCCGAGCCCGCGTCAACCGTGGCGTGGGCCTCGCCGAAAAAGGCGACTTGGTTGGGGCTGTCCAGGAATTCCAGGCCGCGCTGGACGTCAATCCGGACTACGCAGAGGCTCATTATAATCTGGGCCGGGCAAAGCAAGACAAAGGTGACGTGAAAGGGGCCATCGACGAGTTCAGGCTGGCCTTGAGATCCAATCCAGGCTACCTGGAGGCTCATAACAACTTGGGGGTAGCGCTTCGCCAGCACGGAGCTTCGGAGGAAGCCAGGAAGGAATTCGAGACCACGTTGTCTCTTAGCCCCACCTTTGTGGCGGGCCATTACAATCTCGGCATGATGATGGTGCAGCAGGGTGAATTGGATTCGGCCGTTAATGAATTTCAAGCAGCGATCCGCCTGAAGCCAGATTACGCAGAGGCCCACTACGCCCTGGGTTCGGCTCTGAGGCGACAAGGTAAGCTGGAATTAGCTGAAGAGGCTTTCCAGGCCGCTGAGAAACTGGATTCCCGTTCAAAGTCGCACCCCTAACTGCCGAGCGACGCTCTCCGATCCGTTTTCCGCGCGGCGCGCCGGTTTCCACGTCGCTTGTTCGATCTTGTTCCGCTTGCTGGTTCCCGGAGGAGAGTCGCAACCCGTGGTGCCCACTCCCGGTCTCATCCGAGAGTTTCTGCACTTGGTATTTCCACAGCCGCACCCGGATTCCTCCTCCGGCTCCAGCTGTGATCAGTAATCCCTTCGCCTCGAGATAGGCAGGCTGGCCCATGCGCTTCCACCACTATTGACATATGCATAAATAATGCAACGACTTAAGACAAAAAATTAGGGGGCAGATCGGATTCGAGGATGCAGCCACGGAGTTTGTCTGGGGAAGTTCGAATTCCATTGATCGAGCGGATGACGTCGTCCATCAACTCGTTCGCGTCAAGGGGGCAGCCGTTGGTGAGGTCCCGTTTGGCCAGCGACCAAACGCCTTCATCGGGATTGAGCTCCGGAGCGTAAGAGGGAAAGTACTCGAGGTGCAGACGCGGGTACCCATCGGATGTTGTGCCGCCTCACCACCAACTGGCGGCGGCGTCCCTTGGCGAGCCTCGAAGTAAATCGTCAACCTCATTGCAACCACCCAAAACAGCAAAGGCATGACGATCCAGGCAGCTCTCAATGTCAACTCTTACCCGAAGGGGATCAAAATCTCTCAGTGGGAGTGGAACTATTCAATTCTTCGCAGAATGACCAGTGCACTGAAGATAGCGTTGTTACACGTTATTCGTGTACGGATGCCGCCGCCAGCGGATGGGGGCGCTTGGCCCGGTCCCGTTCCGGTGCGGCAGGATGCTCGCCTGAACCTCTGGCTTTTCAAGGGGGCTCCCGCCGAGCAACGGTGTAGGAGTGATCGTGCACAGGCTTGTGTTCACGACGGCGTCCTAGAGAGTAACTGTCGATCTGGTTTTGGATCGTGCCTGCACGAACGATCTCGGCGAGCGCTAAATGAACGGGGTGTTGGGCGGTTGAGGAGTCGGCTTGGCGCTCGGCTCGGCGGCTTAATCTTCGTTCGTGTCGCGGCAGTGATTACATGAAAGAGAACTACGCGGGGTTTGCAGTTTCGTTTACGAGCGACCTTTTGCTTCCCTGGCAAAAGGTGGTCAATACGTGGTGGCGATCGAGCAGCCTCGCAACTCATTGAAAAACGATGGCTTGGTACGCCTGGCAGGATTCGAACCTGCGACCTTTTGCTCCGGAGGCAACTCGGCCCGACTCATTCCATGCACCTCTTCCATTTCCTTTCATAGCTTTACATCAATTCGGGGCTTCTGCTTTCGCTCAAAGAGCAACCCCTTTCCGATGAATTTCTTACACTTTTGGAACACTTTTGGAACAGCAGCGGCCTCCTAGTCGAACACTGCCCGTGCCCTGGTGGCCCATCGGGACGCCGAACCTCAGTCACCCCCATTTCGCCTCAGGCCAACAAACGAACCGCCTGGGA
>WNGQ01008678.1_pt1 | contig 12001 bp, 9 predicted proteins | sample 5407661 | NCBI WGS metagenome assembly WNGQ01 (sample SAMN13153382, study PRJNA577476) | soil metagenome | isolation source: 60 cm soil or saprolite under Garry oak tree replicate 2 | place: USA:California | collected 2016-06-15
GAGACGGAGCCGTGGGGGGTGCTCGACCAGTCGCGCTTTCTCAACCAGGTGCTCGAGGTCGAGTGGGACGGCACGGCGCGCCGTCTGCTGCGCGCGGCGCAAGCGGTCGAGCGCGAGGGCGGGCGTGTGCGCACACGGCGCTGGGGTCCGAGGACGATCGACGTCGACATCCTGCTGTTCGGCAATGAGCACGTTGCAGACAAGGACCTGCAGATCCCGCACCCGCGCATCGATGAAAGGCCTTTCGTCCTGGAGGGTCTCCGCGAACTGGGGCGCTAGAGAGTTTTATTGATCCTTCGGAACAGCTCCTCGAAGCGCGCTCGCGTCGCAGGCTTCAGCGGAGGAAGCAGCTTGTCGCGCAGCCGCAGCAAGGCGTCGGCGGGGCGGCCGATGTCGAAGTCGCCCTCCTTCTCGCGGATCCGCTCGACGATCCTCTCCCCGGCAGGCAGGTCGGCCGAGCGGACCGCCTTGCCGTAGGCCTGGTTGTACAGCGCGAGGTAGTCCTCGACCTCGAACAGGTCCTCGACGTCCGCGCGCGACGAACCCGTCACCTCGGCCACCGCGACCAACCGCTTGGGCTTCAGGAATCCGGCCTTCGCCAGCTCGACGAGCTTCTCGTTCCCGTTGCGCGACTCGACCAGCACCGTCACGCCCATCTGCCGGCCGATCAGCGCCACCGCCGCCGGCAGGTTGGCAGCTTCGCCGGCGGGCAGGATTCGCCACCGATCGTTGAGGTGCTCGCGCCCGAACTGCTTCAGGTGATCGCTGATCACGGTGAGGTAGGTGTAATCGGACGTCGCCTGCACGAGCAGGTTGTCGGGCCGGCCGAACAACGACTGAGCGATGTCGAAGCCGAGCGCCGCCTGCAGCGGGAAGAAGCTGTCGGGCTCGGCGGACAGCACGTCCGACGACACCACCGCGCCGACGCCGCGTCCCCGGTCCTCCACAAGGCGCACGCGGTCGAGGTGTTCGGCCTCGACCATGAACGGCGAGTGCGTCGTGTAGAACACCTGGTGCTTCGGCGCGAGGCGCTCGTTGATGAACCGCAGAAAGTCGCGCTGCGCGCGCGGGTGTAGCTCCAGCGCCGGCTCGTCGAGAAGGATCACGACTCGGTCCTTCTGCTTCTCGAACTCGTGGAAGGCCGCGAGAAACGAGAAGAACCAGCGGAAGCCTGAGGAGCGCTGGTCGAAGCGGTTGCTGAATCCGTTGCGCAGGTCCTCGACGCGAATCTGCAGGTACTTGGCGACGTGGCTTCCGCCGCTGGGAGCCATCTCGACGTCGATGTCCACACGCAGGTCGCCGCTCTGCGACCAGTACCTGGCCACCTCGTGCGTCAACCTGTTGGCCGCCGCCTCGAGCTCGGAGCGGCGCTCCTCATAGTCCAGCGTGAGCAGCGACTGATTGTCGGCGTGCGCGAGCTGCAGCAGCGATCGCGCGGTCAGCTGGCTCGGGTCGAGCTGCGCGCCCTCTGCGAAGAGATGCTCGAGGTCGACCTTGCCCTGCAGCTGGCTGTACTCGCTGAAGTAGAGGAAGCTCGGCATGCGCTGTACGACCAGCGTCTCGATGGCCTGCTCGACCCCCTCGGGGAACTGGCTTTTGATCGCGTCCTCGAGCTGGCCGACGGCCTTCTGTGTCGGCGAGTCGATCTTCGGCACGGCGTGCTCGATGTCCGCCAGCCGGGCCGACAGGTCGGCCACCGTCGCCGGGTCGCCGAGGATGGACCGCAACCCCTCGGTGACGATTCCAGTGCCGCCGATGGCGACGATCGCCTCCACGTCGGCGGCGTCCAGCTCGAAGGTCGCCTCGACGGGAGTCGTCCTCTCGATCTCGCCGCTGCGCCGGTGCTCGGCGAGCAGCCAGCGGGGGTAGTCGTCGATGTCGCGGAAGTTCGCCGGGTAGATCGGCTTCAGGCGGTAGAGCGCCTCCAGAACGGCCGTCTTTCCGGACTCGTTCTTGCCGACCAGGCATGTGACGTGTGGCTCAACGCTGATCGGTGTGGAGTCGATGATGTTGCGAAAGCGTCTGATCCTGACGGCCGTCAGCTTCACTGGGTGGATAGCCTACAGCGACGGCGCTGGGTTCTAGGGCGGGATCAGTCTTTAGGCCGGGCGCGCGTTGGTGAATCGATAGCCGATGCCCGGCACGGCCAGGATGTAATAAGGACGCGCGGGCTGGGTCTCGATCTTCCGGCGCAGGTTCCTGATGTGCACGTCGATGACCCGCGTCTCGATGGGGTACTCGTAGCCCCAGATGGCGTTCAGGATCTTCTCGCGGCTCAGCACCTTGCCGGCGTTGCTGGCGAGGAAGGTCAGCAGGTCGAACTCCGTGTGTGTGAGCTCGACCTCCTTGCCCGACTTGTAGATCCGGCGCTCGTTGACGTCGATGACGAGGTCGCGGAACTCGAGGCGCGTCCGCAGCGCCTCTGCCGATTCCATGCGCGCCCGACGCAGGTGAGCCGCCACCCGGGCGGCCAGCTCGCGCAGGCGGAGCGGCTTGGTGACGTAGTCGTCGGCGCCGATCTCCAACGCCACGACCACGTCGATCTCGTCGGACCGGCCGCTCATCATGATCACCGGCGTCGTAGGGTCGGTCCGGCGGAGCTCCCGGCAGACGTCATATCCGGACCCGTCAGGCAGGCTCACCTCGAGCAGCGCGAGGATCGGGTGCGCGGAGGTGTGGAGGCGGAGGGCTTCGGCGCCGGTCTCGGCGTCGAGCACCTGGTAGCCGTCCTGCTCGCAGGCAGTGCGGACTTCCCGGCGCACCGCCGGGTCCCCGTCCACAACCATCACCAATCTCGAAGGCTCCGACATATCCCCAGTATTTCCTCACCATTATACTAATCAATCTGAAGGATTGTTAGGAGATGTTTCGCCGGATACCCCTGACCCTGGACCGCGCTGACTTCTCGATGGAAAGCAGGCGCGCACCCGTCCTGGACAGCACGATCTCCCAGGCGCCCGTGTAGGCGACCTCTCGCGCGTTGAACTCGGACTTGAACACCCCGAGCCCGTGCCAGGGGTGATCCGGTCCGGAGCCGGGCGGCGGCACGCCCCACAGGTCGAAATCGCGACAGCCGGACTCGGCGCATGACGAGATCGCCGTCCACCAGGCGACGTCATTGCCCATCAGCTCTGAATGCTTGCCCGTCCTGCCGGCGAAAAGGCTGTAGCCCCGGCCGGCGTGGCGCGCCACGAGCACCGCGGCCAGAGCCTCTTTGGTCTCGGGATGACGCGCCACGTACGTGCGGCACCATGGCAAAAGGTTGAGCAGCAGCTCGTAGTACGCACGGCCGGGCAGGCTGATCGACTCGCGCCGCTCGACCGCGGCCGACTGCCGCTCGAGCTCGGTCGCATCCTTGCCCTCCTCGGCGACGGTGCCGCGCTTCAGTCCGGCGCGGATGTTGTAGCGGCGCCCGTGACGAAACGTTTTCAACAGCTCGTCGGGAGGCTTCATGTCGAGGATCACGCTGTGCGTGGGCTGCACGGGCGACACAGGCTCGAAGCCCTGCGCCTTCAGCGCCTCTGCAAGCTCCGGCAACGCCTCTGGTTCGATGCGCAGGCGCGCAGCCTTTCGCTCGCGCGCCCACTCGGTCAATCTTTCGATCGCCTCTGGTGTCGACGGCACCGGGCCGCGCGGAACATACGCCTCGCGCACGCCGCCGATTCCTCGCAGCTGCACGCTCGCCATCGCGTCCTTCAGGCGAACGCGCTCGACCGACCATCCGGCCTTCGCCTGCACGTTGCCCCACGCCCAGCTCTGCAGTAGCGGCGCGACTGAAGGCGCGGCCAGCGACTCCATGTCGGAGTCCCACGACTGAGCGTCGGTGCTCACTCCTCAGCAGTTCCTTCGAGGTGGCTCGTGTCGTTCACGGTGGCGACGACCATGCGGCCGTTGCGCCTCTCGACGATGCTCACCGATCCGTTGGAGATCCGAAACGGGAACAGCCCGTGGCTCGGCCTGCCGACGACGCGGTGAAGCGCGATCTGAATCACGCCGCCGTGCGTCACGACTATCGCGTCGCCGTGTGAGTGCTGCTCGAAAAGCAGGTCCAGCGCCGACACCACCCGCTGCTCGAACGCCGAGGCTCCCTCGCCGCGCGGCACGACGTCCCAGCTGGGCTCGCGCGTCCACGCGTCCCACGCTTCGGGAAATCGCTGCCCCAGCTCGTCGGTGTGCAGGCCTTCCCAGTCGCCGAGGAAGATCTCGCGCAGCTCCTTCATTGGTCTGGCCTCCACACCCAGCGTCGAGGCGATCGGCGCGGCGGTCTGGCTGGCGCGCAGCAGGTCACTCGTGTACAACGCCTCGACCTGCCGGCGGGCCAATCGCGCGGCCACAAGGCGCGCCTGTTCGTGTCCCTGCTCCGAGAGCGGGGGATCAAGCTGCCCCTGGATGCGCCGTTCTCGATTCCAGGTCGACTCGCCGTGACGGATGAGGATGAGCCGTGACGCCGGTGGTCGAATCGGAGCCGGCACGGCCCCATCGATAGGTGCTGCGCCGATTGGTGCGGTGGGGCCGGTACTCTCAGACATAGCGCCCGCCGGTGCCGGAGGATCTCGCCGTGGCTCCGCTGGCGCGAGATCTGATATCGATATCTATACTAACTTTTCTTTGGTTGGGAGAAATTTGAGTTCGACTCGAACTCGGGAGAAGGTGGGTGCAATCACGGGGCTCGCTGGCCGAGACCAGCCTTAAGAACCTCCTCGAGACCGCTCAGGGCGAGCGGTCGACAGGCACTCTCACCGTTCGCAACGGCTCAGGGAAGTCGGCTTCCCTGTACTTCCTGTTCGGTCACCTGTTCCACGCGCAGAGCGACGGCATGGCCGGCGACGCCGCGGTCGTGAGCGCGCTCGGTTGGGGCGGTGGCGAGTTCGAGTTCGACGCCAAAGCGAAGCTGCCTTCGGACGAGACTGTCAAGGCGGGCATTCCCGAGCTCGTGCAGGCCGCCGAATCTGGCTCGGAAGAGATTCCCCAGCAGCCCGCGCCACCTCCGCCCGATGCACCAGAGGAGCGCACGGATCATCCTGTAGTAGAGAAGAAGGTGGAAGCCCCCCAGCCGCGACGCGGCGTCAAGCACCGTCCGCAACCGAAGCACGGCCGCGAGCCGATCCCCGTTCCCGCGGGCCAGGTGATCTACGACTCGTTGAAGACTTCGTTCGTCGATTTCCCGCGGCTGATCACCACGCTCGAGAAGGAGGCCTACACCGGCTATGTACGGCTGCTCACCGAGGAGGCCTCGGCCTTGATCCTGTTCCGTGAGGGCCAGGCCCTCGAGTGCATGTACGACGCGGGCGACGACCAGAAGCAGGGCCTCGTCCTCGGCAAGCAGGCGCTGCACCGCTTCAACGAGGACGTCACCAACGGCCACGGCGTCCTCGACGTGGTGGGCCTGTCGCCCGAGCTGATCGAAGGCCTGTACGAGCTCACGGTCTCACGGCCGATGTACACCGAGCTCTATGCGTCGTGGGTCGACATGAAAGCGCTGCTCAAGTTCCTGAACGACCGGAAGCTGAGTGGCAGCGTCATGATTCGCGCCGGATCCGGAACGGGCGTGATCATCCTCTCGGAGGGCGAGCTCGCGGGCGCGTATACCAGCGAGTCGCGCGACATCTCCGACAAGCCCGACCGGGCGCTCGCGCTCTGCGAGGATCCGAACGCGATGATCGAGATCAAGTCGGCGGACACGTCGACTCACACTCCACTCGACATCGACGAGGTGGTCGCCGGACAGCGAGGCCCACGTATGAGCCCGCAGGTGGCGCAGACCACGCCGCCGGCTCCCGCCCCCTCACCGGCTCCTCCGGCCGAGCCGACGACATCGCAGATCCCGGTGGTCGCGCAGACGGCCACCTACCAGGCGATACCGCGCGAAGCTCCGACGCCGCCGAGCATGCCGGCGATGCCGATGCAGCAGGCGGCGCCCACGGCGCCCACCGCACCACCCGCGCCGGCGGGCCCGCAGCTCGACTGGGCCGCCATCGTCGCGGAGCTCCAGGCCATGGCCGAGGACCAGCTCGGCAACCGGGCCCGCAAGGTGAAGGACATCCTTGGCGCCGCCGATCCATCCATCGCCGGCATCGAGGCCGCCATCGATCAGGTCCCGAGCATCTCGCTTCTATTTGTCGACTCCTCGCGTCTCGAGCAGCTGGCGCAAGAGATGAGGGCGCGGCTCAAGAGCCACTACTAATGGCACGGGGCTAATGAAGCCCTGGGCCGTCGCCGTCGCCGCGGTCACCCTGCTGGTTGGCGCCGTCGCCTGCGGTGGCGCGCCCGCGCAGATCGTCGATTACTCGCCGCAGCGCAGCGCCAAGGACGTGTCCACGCTCGCGCCGGTCCAGATCACCTTCGACCACGACGTCGACCGCGCCTCGGTCGAAAGCCGGCTGCACCTGGTGCCCGCCGTGAGCGGCAGCATCGAGTGGAAGAACGGCCACCAGCTCGGGTACCGGCACGAGAAGCTGGCCACCGGGACGACATACGAGGTCGTGCTCGAGGCCGGGTACAGCGACCTGGCCGGCAACGTGTACGAGCTTCGACATCACTGGTCATTCGACACGGAGCTGCCCCCGCGATTCGCGGGCTCAACCCCGTCTGACGGCGACGGAGGAGTGGATCCCGCCGACAATATGGCCATCACGTTCTCGCGGGCGATGCTCGGATCGAGCCTGGTCAGCGCCATCGTGTTCACGCCGGAGGTTCGGTTCGGAGTCCGCATCGATCCATCCGACTCGCGACGGGTGATCGTCGCCCCGGAGTCATTGCTCCAGCCCAACACGATGTACCGGGTGCGTGTCACGCAGCTAGCGGAGGACACGGACGGCAACGAGCTCGATCAGGTCCGGTCGATCACCTTCAGCACCGGCGCGGCGCGACCCCTACATCACTGGGTCGCCTTCGCGGCCGAGAATCCCGCCGGAAGTTCCGGCGGCCTTTGGATCGTCAACGAGACAGGCATCCCACGGCAGCTGATGGAGGCGGGCGCCGTGAACGCCTACAGCTGGTCACCAGACGGTCAGCGACTCATCTTCGAGACCGCCGACGGTTGGGCGACATTCGCGCCAGGCGACGGCGCGCAGTCGCTTGGCTTCAGCGCCACCTGGGCAGCGGCGCTTGCCACAGGGCTCGGCTACGTCTATCTCGATTCGACCGGATCGCTGTACCGTGCGCCGCAATCCGGCGCCGACTACGTGATCGGCACGCTGGTCAAGACGGTCTCGGTGAGCCCGAGCGGCGAGCGTGTGGCGTTCGCTCAGGACCAGTTGGACGGCACGAGTCGCATCTGGGGCTACGACGTCGGCCTGCGATCCCGATACCTGCTTGCGTCCGAGACCACGTTGGTCTCCGATCTGAGCTGGGCGCCAAACGGCAACCGCATCGCGTACCTCAGGCACGACGCCGGCACAGTCACCCTGCGCGTGCGCAACCTGACGGGCTCAGCCTCTCTGACCAGCGTCGTCCACGGCGACATCAGTGCGCCGGCCTGGCTTCACGACTCGGACCACATGGTGATGGCGGCATTTGTCACTGCGGACGGAAGACCCGTCAGCAAGGCGTTCGTGATCAACGTCGCCTCGCCGCCGCCGTCGCTCACGATCGGCCTCGGATTGCCGGCGATGCCCACCGTCGTGGACGTCAGCGCCCCGGTGCCATCACCTGACGGCCATCAGATCGCCTTCATCAGCGGCGACCAGGTGTGGCTCATGAACGCCGACGGAACCAGGCCGACCGCGCTTACCCGGTTCGACTCGCAGACCTTTCCTTACTCGTGCCTGATGCCGGCGTGGACGCGGCTGTGAGCGCGACCGCCGTTGAGGCTCGACGCCGCCTTGCGCTCGGCCAGCGAGCTGAACATCTCCGCAAGCCTGTCCGTCGTTCGCGACCAGGAGAAGCGCTGCGCCAGCAGCTGACCGCGGCGGCCCATCTGCCGCGCCAGCTCCGGGTCATCCAGCAGCCGGGCGATGCGATCCGCGTAGTCGGCCGGATCATCGCCGGCCACCAGGAATCCGGTCACGCCTTCACGCGCGACCGAGCGCAGGCCGGACACGTCGGACGCGACCACGGGGCAACCGCACGCCTGCGCTTCGAGGCCCACGAGACCAAACGACTCGCTGTACGAAGGCATCACGCACATGTCCGCTGCTGAGTAGAAGTACGGCAGCTCGTGATGCGCGACCGAGCCGACGAATTCGATGGCATCGCGCACCCCGGCCGCGGATGCAACGCCCTTCAGCCGCTCCATCTCGCTCTCGTCGGCATCGCGAGAGTCCGCGCCGAGCACGAGAAGACGCGCCCCGACATAGCCTCGACCACGCAACAGCGCAAGCGCGCGGATGGCGATGTCGACTCCTTTGAGGCGCTCGAGGCGGCCGACGAAGAGGAGCAGAGGCGCGGCGCCCGCCCCGATCTTCGAGCGCGCCTCGGCCCGATCGATGGGCCTGAAGGTGGCGACGTCGACGCCCGGCGCGACCACCTCGACGCGCGACGCGTCGGCTCCATAAGCCCGCACGAGCTCCTGACTCTCATCAGCGGTGGAGGCGATGAGCAGGTCGGCACAGCGCGCGATGTCGCCCTCCACAGCGATCCGAAGCGGCGGCTCGGGGCGCGCTCCGCTTGCGAGGCGCTGGTTCTTGACGAGACCGAGCGTGTGCGCCGTGTGGGCCCAGGCCGGCGCGAGCCGCGGCCGCAGCACGCAGGCGACCTCGCCAGAGAGCCAGTAGTGCGAGTAGATGAGGTCGTACTCCGCTCCCTCGGCCAGCGCGTGGCTGAAGATCCGCGACGCGAACTGGGGCACCTCGCGGTACAGCGAGTACTTGTCCACGTCACGCCCGGCATCCAGATAGATGACGCGCGAGCGGGGCGCCAGCTGCTCGACCTTGGGGTCGTCGTCCGACTGGACGCGTGTAAAGACGTCGGTGGCGATTCCCCTGTCGCTGAAGGCGGTGCAGACCTCGCGGACGTAGACATTCATGCCACCATTGGCCTGCTGGCCGAGGGGCGCGGTCGGAGATGTGTGCATGGAGATGACCGCGATCCGCATGCGCGCGGTGCGGTCAGACGAGAGCTCTGTTAGCTCAGCCACGGTACGCCGATCTCGCGTCGAGCCAGCGTCGGGAGACGCAGGTGAATCCCGCTCCGGAGACCGGCGAACAAGACCCCATATAGCCCTAAAACTTACGAGCTTCCAGCCTATTCCCCCCCGAGTATCCCTCTCCCGCTTTGCGGGAGAGGGTCAGGGTGAGGGGCGTCGATAAGGCAGGGTGAGGGGCGTCATTCGAGCGGCGTCGATCGAGGCAGATAGAATGGCCAGAGATGCGACTCCGCAAGGGCCTCAAGCGATATGGCCTCGTCGCCATCGCCGTGCCCGGGCTTCTGCTCCTGACCGCCATCTCGACGCTGGCCGACGCATCGCCCTCGCCGTCCGGCTCGCCCTCTGGCTCGCCCTCCGGAGCGGCGCTCCCGGGCGACCCGACGAACGGCCAGAGCGTCTATCAGCAGAACTGCACCACCTGCCACGGTTCGAGCCTCGAGGGAAGCATTGGGCCGTCGCTGAACCCGATCGCGCACCTGCCCGGGGTCGCCAATCCGCTCGACCCCACCTACCTGATCGACACCATCACCAACGGCCGGACGCCTGCGACGGGCGCTCAGATGCCGGCGTGGAAGGGAAAGCTTTCGGACAAAGACATCCAGGATGTCGCGGCCTTCATCATCCAGCAGAACCGGATCGGTGGCGAGAACGTCCCGCTGCCGCAGGGTGAGCTGGCCAAGCGCACCATCTTCTGGGTCGGGGTCGGCATCATCGCGATGGTCTTCGTGACGTACCTCCTGGCCCAGTACAACATGCGCTGGATCGCACGGCGAGCCGCGGCGCGGCGCAGGTAGAGGCACGGCCGACCCGGCTGACTCGTCGCCCCTGCAGGCGCCGCCCCGACCAGCACCAGGTGGCAGCGCACCGAGGGTCCTCATCCTCTTCAGCGACACGGGCGGCGGACACCGAGCTGCGGCCAAGGCGCTCACCGAGGCTCTCAAGCAGCTCGACCACACCTGCGTGGTCACCATCGCCGACCCCCTCATGGCACAGGGGCCGACGGTTGTTCGACGACTCGCATCTCTCTACTCACCGGTAATCCAGCGTTCGCGCGCGACCTGGGGCGCGGTCTACCACACGAGCAACACGCGGCCGGCGTTCGCCGCCATCAAGGCGCTGTTTGGACCAGGCGTCCGCAAGGCCGTGGCCGAGCTGATCCGGAAGCACGACCCGGACGTGGTGCTGTCCGTGCACCCGCTGCTCAACCACATGAGCCACCAGGCGATCCAGCGAAGCGGCCGGCCTCGCGGCCTCATGACGGTCATCACGGACCTGGTCGACTTCCATCGAGGGTGGACGTTCAGCCAGGCCGACCTGGTGGTCGCGCCGACCGAGGTGGCGCGGAAGGTGGCGATCAGGCGACGGGTCCCAAGCGACCGCGTGAAGCTGCTCGGCCTTCCCGTCGACATGCGCTTCCGCCCGCCTGCGCCAGGCGAGAAACAGGCCCTACGCCGGCGCTTCGGCCTCGATGAGGGTCGCTTCACCGTGCTCGTGATGGGCGGCGCGGCCGGCGTCGGCGGTCTGCTGAACCAGGTGCGCGCGCTCGGGTGGGATCCGCACCAGTGGCAGCTCATCGTCGTCTGCGGACGCAACGAGCGCCTGCGAAGCCACCTCTCGCGGCTGCGATACGCGACGCCGACGCTGGTGCTGGGCTTCATCGACAACATGCCGGAGCTCATGCGGGCTTCCGATGTCGCCGTCACCAAGGCTGGGCCTGGCGCCATTGTCGAGGCGCTGGCGACCGGGCTGCCTTTGATCATCACCGGCTACCTGCCCGGACAGGAGACTCCGAACGTCAACTTCGTGGTCGAATCCGGCTTCGGCATGTACGCGCCGCGCGCCGACGACATCGTCGAAGAGGTGCGCGTGCTCGCGGAGGGCGGACCCACATGGCAGTCGATGTCCCGACGCGCGCGCGAGTTCTCATATCCGTACGCGTCGCAGGACATCGCGCGGGAATGCCTGCTGCTGGCCGGACGCTACAGGGCTTCCGCGCAGGCGAGCCTGTAAGGGCACAGCCGGCACTTTCTGCGCTCCGGCTGCGGATCGAAGCGGCCACTTCGATCGCGATCGTCCGAGCTTCGGCCTGCAGCTTCGGCACGCCTTCGAGGCGAATCGCCGAGCCCTCCGCGAGGTAGACGACCTCGAGCTCAATCGGATCGAGGCTCAGACCTGTCGACGCGCCGAGGGCGTAGAGCGCCACCTGGAGGTCGCGCCTGGCGCGCGCGAGAGGACGCCCGCTCTTGTAATCAATGATCAGCCAGCCCTCGTCGGTGCGATCGACGCGGTCGATCACGCCGTGCAGCGTGAAGCCGTCCACCGCAGCGGAGAATTCCCGCTCCAGCAGATCCGGCGTGCGCTCGAATCCGCCGCTCGCGCGGAAGGCCTCGAGCTGCTCGAGGCCCAGGCGCCGAAAGGTGGCTGCGCGACGTGCATCCGGGAAGGCGGACGTCCCCCACACCTCGGCGTGCATCGCGTGCAGCCGCTCGGGCGTGATGGCGTTTCCGTGGCGCCGCTCCTCGCCGGCGCGGCGCAGCACCTCGTGCAGGATCGTGCCCTGCACAGCCTCGGCGTTCTGGGCCGCCGGCAGCCGCTGCCGATAGTGAAACCAGAACTGCCGCGGACAATCCCGATAGCTCTGGATCGCACTGAAAGAAAGGACAAGCTCACCCTTAGTGACCTCCCCGCTAGCGGGGAGGGTCAGGGTGTGGAGTGACGTACTTGCCACCTCTCGTTCCAGAACAGCGCCGGACGCGCGCAGCTCCGAGACAAACCGCGACTCTCTCCAGCGCCGCCCTCCCTCGTAGTGCTCGGCGCGAGTCAGATACAGGCGCTTGCGCGCTCGCGTCATCGCCACGTAGAGCAGCCGCCGCTCCTCCGCGACCACGTCCTCGCGCCCGCGCACGAGCGGCTCGA
>WNGQ01025216.1_pt1 | contig 12001 bp, 10 predicted proteins | sample 5407661 | NCBI WGS metagenome assembly WNGQ01 (sample SAMN13153382, study PRJNA577476) | soil metagenome | isolation source: 60 cm soil or saprolite under Garry oak tree replicate 2 | place: USA:California | collected 2016-06-15
ACGGCGTCCAAGACGTCGGGGATGGAGCACATGGCGCTGCGTGCCCGCAGCCCGCAGGCGCTGGAGCGGCGCGTCGCCGCGCTCAAAGGCTCCGAATTCGAGATCGGCTGGACCAGTGGCGACATGGGGCAGGGGCCGGCGTTCCGCTGTCGCGATCCCGACGGCCACATCATCGAGCTCTATTACGAGACCGAATGGTACCAGCCGCCGCCCGAACTCAAGCCCGCCTTGAAGAACCAGGCACAGCGCTTTCCGGCGCGCGGCGTCAATGTCCGCCGGCTCGATCACCTCAATTGCCTTGCCGTCGACATCAGGGCGAACCGCATCTTCTTCGAGCAATATCTGGGCTGCCGGCTGACCGAACAAATCGTGCTCAATGACGGCACCGAGGCCGCGATGTGGATGACGATGTCGAACAAGAGCTACGATTTCGCCTATACCCGCGACCATTTCGGCAAGCCCGGGCGCTTCCATCACGTCACCTACGCGCTCGACAGCCGCGAAGAGATTTTGCGCGCTGCCGATATCTTTCTCGAGAACGGCGTCCATATCGAAACCGGTCCGCACAAGCACGCGATCCAGCAGACCTTTTTCCTCTATGTCTACGAGCCCGGCGGCAACCGGGTCGAGGTCGCGAACGCCGGCGCGCGCCTCATCCTCGCGCCCGACTGGAGGCCGATCGTGTGGACCGAGGAGGAGCGCAAGAAGGGCCAGGCCTGGGGATTGAAGACGATCGAATCGTTTCACACCCACGGCACGCCGCCCGTGTAAGGCGCAGCGCTCTGGACCAGGGGGGCCACTTGAAAAACGCAATACAGGCGGAGCGCTAAGAGTTTTCTCAATTGATCATGACCCCGGCTTGCATCCACGATGCCGCGCCCCATTTGGCTTTGGCGTGAACAGCAGTCCCGGAGTGATCGATGGCACCGCGTGTCGATTTCACCAGCGAAGCGTTTTTTCGCGATCCTGCGGCCCTCGTCGCGACGCTGCGTCAATCCGGACCCGTCGTCCCGGCCAGGTTCCCGATCGTGGGCCGGGTCTTGGTCACCACGACCTACGAGGCGGCAGCCCGTGTGTTGAAGGACAGTGCGACCTTCAGCTTAAGGAAAGAGGGCGGCGCGGTCGCCGGACTTCGCTGGTGGATGCCGTCGTTGATCGCAACCCTTGCCAACAACATGCTGACCACGGACGAGCCCGATCACACCCGCCTGCGCGGCATCGTCGATGAGGCCTTCCGCCGCCGTGCCGTGCTTGAAATGGAACCGCGTATTCGTACCATCGCCGATAATCTTGCCGCCGAGCTGTTTGCGGAAGGAAGCCCGGCCGACCTTGTCGCGCGCTATGCGCAGACGCTACCGCTGTCGGTGATCTGCGAGCTGTTGGGCCTGCCGGAGGCTGACCGGCCACAATTCATAGCCTGGGCCAAGGCGAGGGCGCAGTTCACGGGCGCCATCGGCTTCCTGCGCATGATCGGGACGATCCGGAAGATGCGGCGCTACATGGCAGAGCGCTTGCAAGCGGCCCGCAAGCAGGGCGGCGAGGGATTGATTGCCGAATTGGTACGGGTCGAAATGGAGGGCGGGGCGTATCACGCCCGACGAAATGGTGTCGATGCTGTTTTTGTTGCTGGCGGCGGGCTCCGACACCACGACGCATCTGATCAGCGGATCGGTTTTCGAGCTTCTCAAAGCGCCCGAACGGCGCGATTGGCTGGTGCAAGACTGGAGCCGCGCCAGCCTTGCGATCGAGGAATTCCTGCGTTTCGTCTCGCCCGTGCAATTCTCAAAACCGCGCTACGTGCGGCAAGACGTCGAGCTTGACGGAGTTCGCCTGCACAAGGGCGACAGGGTGATGGCGATGATCGTCGCCGCCAACATGGATGCTGCGGCGAATGAACATCCCGAGCAGCTCGATCTGACGCGGCGGCCGAACCGGCACATGTCGTTCGGCACCGGAATCCATTTCTGCCTCGGTCATCAGCTCGCGCGCATCGAAGCGGCGTGCGCCCTGCAGGCGTTGTTTGCGCGCTGGCAGAAGCTTGAATTGGCGGTCGCGCCGGATCAAATTCGTTGGCTCAGGCGGCCCGGCCTTCGCTCGATCGAAAAGCTGCCGGTGAGGGCGGCAGATTGACGGCGTGCGTGGAGTTCCCGACCGCGGGTCGCCTAAACAGCCCCATAGTTTCCACCATGCGGCCATGCTTTGGTCAAGACTGCATTGAGAGCTTGGCGGTTCGTAGAACCGGTGGAAATCCGACCGCCTCCTTCGGGTGACATTGGAGGGGAAAAGCAGCACCAATGAATTCCACGCCGAACCCGAAATCGATTGAGCCCAACGACGTCCTGGTCGCGCGCGCGGACGAACGGCTCGCGCACGCTTATGAACAGATCGCGCGCGCAGATGAACAGCTTGCGCGTGTGACTGAACAGCTTTCGGAGCTGGAGCACGATGCCGCGCGTCAACCTTCGGCTGTTCTGGGTCGCGGGCCATCGCGCGGCAGGCCGGCGCTACGTGGCCTCATCGGTTTGCTGTTAGCAGCGTGCATCTTTGTCGCTGCTTTCGTTTCGCAGTCATCCTATGGCGATGCGGCCAAGTTGATTGCCGCCCGGTGGGCGCCGCAGCTCATTTTGGCTTCATCGCTGCAGTTGGAAAAACCGGGGCTTCCCGCGCAGCCGAGCCCATCTACCTTTCAGCTGGCCGCGGCGGAGCCAGTCCGTCCGCCACCAACACCATCGGCGCAGACCACATCGCAAGACGCCGCGCCGACAGCCGCCCCGGTTTCTCCTGAGCTGGCGCAGTTGCTCCAGACGATGGCGCGCGATCTCGCAAAGGTGGGGCAAGGGATCGAGCAACTCAAGGCGAGCCAGGAACAAATGGCCACCGACAATGCAAAGGCCGTTGAGCAGCTCAAGGCAAGCCAGGAACAGATGACGCGCCTTATCGCCAAGACTTCCGCTTCCGAGCAGAACCCGCGGCCGAAGGCATCAGCGCCTCCGCCTCGCCCGATCGCTACCCCGCCGCGCAAGCCCGCGCCATCGCCGCAAGCCAGAGCGCACCCGCAGTCCCCAACGCAGTTGCAGCCCGAAGAACAGTAGTTGTTATCGGCGCCGCGGTCGCCGAAAGGTCTGCTTTGGGCATGAAGTGGCTCTCCCGAGGAAGGGAGACTGCCCGTAACTCCGCAATTCCGTTTGCGCTGCTCTGCTATGGTGGCGATCACGAAACGAGGCTCGCCATGACGTCCAAGCCATGGATCAAGTCCTGGATCAAGTCCTGGATCAGCCGGCTCGCCGCGCTGCTCATCGCTCTTGCTTTGACCGTCGTGCCGTCGGTTTCGCCGGCGCATGCCGTTGAGGATACTAGCAAGGTCAGCGTGGTGTCCTTCGGCCTTTTCGGCGATCAAGGGGTGTTTAAAAGCGAGGCGACCGGCGCAGCTCAGGTCGTAGCGAGCCGGTTCGGGAACGGCCCGATTAGCGTGCAGTACAATTCGAAGAGAGGCGGAGGTGCAACGATCGAGGCGCTGGCCAAATCGTTGCAGGTGGCAGCCAAGGAGATGGACGCCGAGAACGATGTTCTGTTCGTAATACTCACCTCGCACGGCTCGCCCGACGGCCTTGCAGTCAAAGCAGGGCGGCTCACGCAAACGCTTACGCCGTCTGATCTCGCCGAGATGCTGGCGCGGACAAGCGTGCGACACAAGGTGGTGGTCATCTCGGCCTGCTATTCCGGAGTCTTCATCCCTCGTCTCGCGAACCCCGATACGCTGGTCATCACCGCGGCCGATGCCGACCATTCGTCGTTCGGCTGCCAGGACAAGGCCAAGTGGACCTATTTCGGCGATGCTTTTTTCAACGTCGCACTCCGGCAAGCCAGAAGTCTGAAGGACGCGTTTGCTGTTGCGCGCGCGCTGGTCCGGACACGAGAACTGCGAGAGCACTTCGAGCCGTCTGGTCCCCGAATGGCCGGCGGCGCAAACGTGCAGCCGTTGCTGATTGCACGACCCTGAACGACCGGCCGCCTTTTTGCCGCTACAGGCCGCAGTTCAATTACTTTCTACGAGGCCGACATTCGTCGCGCATGCATCGCACGGAGCCGGGAGCGCTTTGACACGGCGCAATGGACTGTTATTTTAGTTTCTCACAGGCATGATGCTGGGGGACCGCAATGGGCCTCTTTCGAAGCAGGGTGGCAAGTCATCTGATCCGGATCCATCCGGATAACGCCACAAGTAAGGACTGGGTCATCTTGTTGGAGGCTGGGACAATTATTGGTCCCTCGCCTGAAAGACTTCGTGTTGCCCGAGCGACGCAAGAACGAAAAATTGCAAAAAAATACAATGTTTGGCTTCGAGCGGAGCACTTCCTCGTTGTGGAAGGATATGATCCACGAATTCACGCCGTATATTTTTGTCCTCAACTTTACAAATATGATTCTGAGAAAAAGCTTGTGCCTCTCCAAGGCGACGAAATCGGTAGGTTGATTGCGAAAGCCCTTGAGGGCGGAATTGTAGATAGGCGACCATGGTACGAGCCAGCGGAGAAGCTGCCGGATCAGCCAATCATCAGTATTCCATTGCAGACCGATTATGACTCGCTAGTAGTTGAGATGCCGGCGAAGAACGCCAGCACGACCGGCTCATAAAACGGCAGTGTCGTGAGACGAATTATGCTTAAAGCGGACGGAGAAGTCGTGTGGTCCTGGCGCCCCGACGCTGGTGTCAAGGTCGGCGAACCTGTGGTGACTACGCTCGTAGGCTTATTTCATTTTGCATGCGAGGCTGCGGGTGCTTGCTGCGCACCCGGTCTTCCCTGCGCCCTCTGTTTTCGGGGTGATCTCAAGCAATAGCTCGGGCGCTTCGCGTTGCGAGAGCGATGGTTGTTGCGAGCCCTTTGACAATTGACACAGCGCAGCGTGGGTGGCTGGGGAACTAGGATTCGAACCTAGACAAACAGAGTCAGAGTCTGTTGTGCTACCGTTACACCATTCCCCACTTAAGCTACTGATTGCACAGCGCTTTTTCCGAAAGTTTTGCAGATGGCTTCGGAAAATCGGTGCCGGTCATATAACCGCACCAATGGCGTCGGTCTAGTCCTTGTTGAATCGGCCACGAAACAGCCCGCATCGCACGTTTTCGCAGGACTTACCGCACTAATTCTCTGATTTGGCATTGGCTTTCGAAGCGGACCCGTGATTTCTTCCATTAGCTGACTCTGAGAGGTAGCCCGTCCGCTAGCTACCCTTCGCCTTCGAGTGCCTAACGGAGGCGTCGAACAAGGACCCGGTGATCATCGTCTCGAATGATGTGGCCCGGTGAAGGCGGCGCGGCACATCTCGCTAGTGAAGTCGCTGCCGGAGCTCTTCTCCGAGCCGTCAGGGCACTTGGGTCAGCATCAAGATACGCTGCGTCGATCATCAGGGAGTTGGCCCGCCGTGTCGCACGACGATCCGAGCATGCTGCAATAGCGTCCGAGGCAGCTCGGCGATCGCGAAGGATTTGTTAGCCCAATCGCGGTACGGAAGCGCTCCGCTGTCAATGATCAGACCAGATGAAAGTCACTTAGGTGTTGCTGAAGCTGAGTCGTCGTTACGCCAACCAGTGTGATGGTGTCGTTCACGTCAGCCGTTATGACAGCATTGCCTTGTGCATTTCGTAGCACATGGTCAGAGGCTCCGGTTTCGGAGCTTGAATCACGTCTCTGGCAACGGCATCAACTCGTAATGGTCCGTGGCGGTGTTCTTACGCTTTGACTTCCGCTTTCGGCGCAATAACGGACATGGCCGGGCTTGCCACTGGTTCGACCCGGTCGCGATTGGCCCATACGCGACATCGGTTTCCGCGAGATTCAGCTAACATGCCAGCCATTCAAAGCGAAAAACCGGCCCCGTCCAACGCTCCGTTTGCGTATCGATTTCTTGCACATCTCTGGCTTCGGGCGAGGACTCGATGACCCTCTTCCAAAACTTTTTTGCTGCTTGGTTACGGGTCGCAACTGCGACCTCCCACGAGCCTGGCCACAAATTGAACATCGCGCGAGCCGCCGATTTCCCGACGCCTTGACCTCTGAACTTCCGCAGAACGAAGAATTCCGCGACATTTGCGCCCACGCCTTCGCTGATATGAGACGAGTCATTTACCAGAAAAAAGCCTGCAATCGTGCTCCCGATCAGAATGAGGTTGGCGCTCGATCCCGGCCGCTCCCAAAAATCTGACAGCAGGTAGTCCGCAAACCGACCATTCGCTTGCACATCGCCCCTCGCAGTATCAGCCCAAAACTCGGAGAAATCATGCGTATAAAGTTGAATGAGGTTCTGGAAAGTAGCCTCGTGCTCGCGTCCGAGCGAGATGAGCGAGACGCTGGGTGTTCGATTTATGCTCATTACCCGACAAGGCTTATGGTAGCCTATCGGATTTCGCAAGCCACCAAGCCGAGGAAGGATTTCCTCGCGCATTCGACGATCAAAAAGCGCACGCTTCCCTCATGTCGCTTCGTGTGCAGGGTTTCGGACATGGTGCGATGTCCGGCTTGAGCCCGCTATGAGCACCAAAGCAGACGTCCGCCGACCCCTCCAAATTATGGGTTCACGCCGGTAACCCTTCCTGAGACTTCAGGCCCACGTCCACTACACTACCGAAGTGATTTAAATAGTTGCCGACGGGATCGCCGTAATCGACGAAGTTTATGAGAGTTCGCGTGGGCTGGGGAGCGGTCAAGTCCGGATCGCCTGGAGCGCCAAACGTGACGCCACCCTTGATCTCCGTATCAAAGCTGTTGGCTAGCGCCACACCAAAACTGAAATAGCGTTTCGCGCGGGGAGCCGGTTTCGTCGGGAACCCGGATGGAGCGACCAAGCAGCGCCGAGGATTAGCGCGCTTGGCGCCGATCTGTAAGGAAGCGTAACCGCCAGCGGATTGCCTCGCACGCGAGACGGCTGAAACGCTAAAAAGAGGGCCGCCACACTGCCGGGTGTGTGCGGCCCTCAAGGTTTTGGAGGTAATAACCCGGGCGAGCTCTGGACCCTCCCGGCGCAGTCAGCCATGCAGGTTCTAGGCCAATCCGAGCGGTCGCGGCGCATGCCGCAAGGAAGCGGCGCTCCCGATGGAGACGGGGCGCTCATCCGGCCCGGCTGACGGTCATAATTGGCCCGCAATGCTCGTGGAACGACCATCCATGGGTATTGCGCATGTGTCGAATGAGCGAAAGATATCGGCGTTTGCCGTGGCAGCGCTGCTGCTGTCGAGCCTCTCGCTTGGCGGGTGCGCGACTTCAACTGCTGGCTCATCACTGATGGACGCGCGGGCTGAGGCACCGGCGCCTCGGAAAACAAGCGTTTATCCCCCGGTAGAAGATCTGCCGGCGAAGCGCGAAAAGCCCGCCATGACACCCGACGAGCGGTTGAAACTTCAGAAAGAACTGATCGCCGCGCGCGATCGCCAGGCGTCTGACGGTAAAGCCAGAGGGGGCGCTAAGCGCGCTCAACCCGTGAAGCCCTAGATAGCGAAAGGCGGCCTGCGGGGCAAACGGGACGTCTGTCGCGTCGCATGCAAGATGGTCACCAGGCTGACAGTAAAGGGCGCGGGGGCTTCGGTCCCGCGCCGCTTTTAAAAGGAAGGTAGCGAACCTACCACGCCGCCCGCCCGAGGGAGAACGCACCAGCGGTCATTTCTGAATCACTAAAAGAGTACGGGCTGCCGTCCCATCGTGTGGCGATATACTTGATCAATTCAAAATTTAGAATCCAGGGTTCGCCTTTCCGGAGAATCGAAGCGTGATTGCGCTCCAAGGGAGGCAACATCATCGTCCTTGCCACTGCCAAGTGCAGCGTCATCGCACCGTGATCGGTTAGGATTACTAGCTCGTCGGGGTCTAACGCCATTGTCCACACCCTCGCTTGACGCCGGCCTGTAAGCCGGCGTACGCGCCCCCGAGTGCCCGGCTCCAAGCTGACTAATCGTGGTTAACATTTGGTTAAACCCGCACCAGCGGCCTTAGTGTCGATTTAGGGCCGCCTCGCTTCATGCCGGGCGTCACGGTCCACTTGTGAACAGAACCGATCGTAGATCTCAGGTAACACGGGCCCGTCGGCGGAGATTACCGCCAAGGTTTCTCGACACTACCTCCTCCCGTCTGCTGCTCCCCGCACAGACGGGATTTTTTTGGAATGCCGCAGTCACAGCACATGAAGCTGCTTGTCGGGCGATACGCTTCAATTCTCGAGGGTGACTTGCAAAGACGCGGAATCAGATGCGTTCGACGGCCACAGCGAACACATATCCAACGCCGCGCTCGGTCTGTATGACGCGGGGCGCGCTGGGATCGCGCTCGAGCTTGCGCCGGAGGCGGAGGATCTGCACGTCGATGCTGCGATCGAAGACATCCTCGTGAACGCGGGTTGCTTGCAGAAGGTGTTCTCGGCTAAGCGGACGCTGCGGGGCTTCGAGGAAGGAAGTTCACGCAAATTGAATGGCTTTGTCACGTAATCGTCGGCACCTAGTTCCAGGCCGACCACGCGATCGATGTCGTCGCGGCGATGACCGGTAATGATGATGACCGGCACGTCGGAGCTCAAGCGGACCTCTCGCAACAGATCAAGGCCATCCTCTAGTCCGAGCCGAAGATCGAGGATCACCAGATTGATCTCGGCGTTGCCGAGCCGATCGACCATCTCCAGGCGATTGGACGCCAGGAGGGTACGGATGTTGTTCTCCCCGAAATAGTTTAGGATCATGCGCTGTAAGGCAGGGTCGTCCTCTACGACGAGAACGCATACCTGACGATCAACGCTTCCACGAAGGCCTGCGTCCGTCGACGATGAATCGCCCATTGCGTTCAAACCTTCCAGTGATGCCCCGAGCGGTGGCCGCAGCGCTACGCCGGCGTCTGATCTCGTTGGCCTTCGCTTGCCTCCTTACCGCCTCGCCGGTGGCCGCTCAATCGCCAAACCTTCAGGCTCGCACCGGCCAGGAGCCGATCACGCCAATTCCTGTCGCCCGCGGCCAAGAACTCCAGCATGTGTTGCTCGGAGAGAAATTGTTCAGTGACCAGCGTTTGTCTCACAGTAACACACATAGCTGTTCATCGTGCCACGATCTAGGAACCAATGGTGCCAGCGCCAACGCTAGCGACACTCCCGAGGGTCAGCCAATGGCCCTCAACACGCCAACGGTCTTTAATGCGAGCTTGAGTTTTCGTCTCAACTGGGAGGGAAATGTTCGATCGCTCGAGGAAGGAGCCGAGCATAGCCTGCGCAATCCTGCGATCATGGCGTCGAGCCCCGAAGAAGTCGTCGGTAAATTGCGTGCCGACCCCGAAGCGTCGAGGGAATTCCGCGACGCCTATGGCAAGGAGCCCGATGTTGCCTCCGTCCTGGATGCTATTGCGTCCTACGAGCGCTCCCTCGTTACGCCGAATAGTCGCTTCGATCGCTGGCTCACGGGAGAGGTGGATGCGATCAGTCCGGAGGAGCTGTCCGGCTATCAGTTGTTCAAGTCGCTCGGCTGCGTCACCTGCCATCAGGGTGTCAATGTCGGTGGCAACCTGTTTCAGAAGCACGGCGTTTTCCACCCGCTGGGCTCGCCGGCTCCCGAACTGTTGCGTGTGCCGAGCTTGCGGAACGTCGCGACCACGCCACCCTATTTCCATGATGGCAGCGCGCCGACGTTGCCCGAGGCAGTGAAGGCGATGGGTGTCGCCCAACTCGACCGGGTGCTGACAGATCAGCAAACCGAAGCCATTGTTGCGTTTCTCAGCACACTGACCGGCACCTACCGGGGTCAGGAGCTGCGGCCGGCCGGAGCGACAGTTCGCACGGACGTCGTGCGGCCATGAGGAACTTGCCGGGCGCGCTTGGGGTGTCGCTGTTGCTCGTGCTGCTCACATGGCTGTTGCTGCGGGGTATCGACTCGAATGCCCCGGCCTATGCGGCGACCTTACGGGTCCTAGACGACTATGCGCTCGCCGAGGCGTCGCTGCACCGCGACGTTCTGCAGGCGCGGACCGGATTGCTTCGCGACTATGACGGTCTCGTGAGTGCCGCGCAAAGGATGGAGGAGGCGGTCGGCCGGCTTCGCGCCCACGCCCTGATCGAGGGTCTCGATACCGGCGCGGTTGACCTGCTCGAAGCCGCGGTGGACCGGCAGGAAGAATTGATGGAGCGATTCAAGACCAGCAACGCACTTTTGCAGAATTCTCTGTCTTACATTGGTCTCCTGAGCACGAGCCCGGCGTTTCGTGTGCATGACACACGGCTCGCGCCTGCCGCCGGCGAACTGGCAGCGGCGATCCTTTATCTCGCGCGCGACACATCGTCCGACGCCCTCAAGGCGCTCCAGGAACGGATCGATCAGTTTGCGGCGCAAGCGCCCGGGGCAGGGCCGGACGCGGAAGTCGCGCGGGCAATGCTGGCGCATACTCGTCTGCTGTATGGCCTGCTGCCCGAGATCGATGCGACGCTAAAGGCGTTCATCGCAGTGCCCAGCGGGCAGCATCTGCAAGCGATCCGCGCATTATTCTCCAGCCACCGCGCGGCCGTGGAAGCGTCGGAGCAGCGCTTTCGGCTGCTGTTATATCTGGTGTCGCTGCTGCTGCTTATCACGCTCGTGTTCTTCGGTCTGCGGCTGCGCGCCCGCGCTGTTGCATTGCGCCGGCGAGCTGCGTTTGAACATGTCATCGCCGAGAATTCGACACGTCTGATCAATTGCTCACCAGCCGAAACCGGGACGCGGCTGAAGCAAGTGCTGGAGTCGTTCAGCCGGACGATCGGGGCGGACCGCGCCTATGTGGTGCTGCACGAAAAACCAATCCGTGTGCACATATGGTCCAAGGATGGAGTAACGTTCCCATCAAGCTGGCCTCAACAGGCGCTGGCGGTATGCGAACAACTCGGCGTGGCTGAATCCGACAGTCTCACCGTTCCGGACGTGACCGCCTTGCCGCTCGGTCCGGTCAAGCATGTGCTGTCGGAAGCTGGCGTGCGAGCCTGGGCCTGCGTGCCGTTGATTCGACCGGGCCGGGTCCGGGGCATCATGGGTTTTGACCGCTTCCGGCCGATACGGAACAGAATTTCTCCTGTGCCGATCGTGCGGCTTGCTGGCGATGCCGTGGCTAATGCTCTCGAGCGCGAATTTCTGGAGCGCGAAAGGACCAAGCTCACGATGCGGCTGGAACGGGCGCGCCGCATGCAGATGGTCGGATCGCTGGCCAGCGGGATCGCGCATAACTTCAACAATATCATCGGCGCCATCCTCGGTTATTCGGAAATGGCGGAGCCGCAGCTCACACGCGGAACCAAACCGGCGCAGCATATCGACGAGATACGCCGGGCGGCCGAGCGCGGCCGCGACCTCGTCGACAATATCCTTACCTTCGGTCGGCGGGCCGACGGGCCTGCCCGGCCGGTGCAGGTGCGCACTCTGCTCGAGGAGGCAGCCTCATTGCTGCGTGCGTCCTTGCCGCCGGATGTCGAGCTCGTGTTCGAAGGCGTTCCATCTGACCTCGCAATATCGGGCGAACCCGCTCAGCTGCAGCAGGTCATCCTTAATCTCTGTACCAACGCTGCGCAGGCGATGGATGACAAGGGTTGCATCCGTGTGGCCGCGAAGCAGGAACAGGTGGCCGCTTTCACTGCAATGAACGACGGCGAACTCTCCCCCGGCCGTTACGCATGCCTTTCCGTCAGCGACAACGGACGCGGAATCGATGAACGCGTCGCGCGACGAATGTTCGAGCCGTTCTTCACGACCCGCCTGGCAGGAACTGGCCTCGGTCTTGCGACGGTTCGCGAAATCGTTCGCGATCACGACGGAGCCATTAACGTCCAGAGCGAAGCGGGATGCGGAAGCCGCTTCGAAATTTGGCTACCCGCTGTGGCGGCGGGCATGATCGCCGCAGGCGGGTCGTCGGCGCTTCCGCTGGGACGCGGCGAGACCGTGTTGATCGTCGAAAGCGAGCGAGATCGTCTACTGCGCGATGAAGAGCAACTTGCGGCGTTGGGATACGAGCCTGTCGGG
>WNGQ01010292.1_pt1 | contig 12000 bp, 14 predicted proteins | sample 5407661 | NCBI WGS metagenome assembly WNGQ01 (sample SAMN13153382, study PRJNA577476) | soil metagenome | isolation source: 60 cm soil or saprolite under Garry oak tree replicate 2 | place: USA:California | collected 2016-06-15
AAGGGTCGCCTCCTGCGGCTTGCAAGCGGGGTTTGAGCGTATCAGCGGCGCCATCTTCGGGGGCGATCAAGATGACGCCTCCTTGTTGGCCCGGTGTGCCATCGGGCATGGGACGGCCTGAAGAGACACGGGCGGCCAGATTGAGGGCGAGCAGAGATTTGCCCATGCCGGGGTCGCCGTCGAGGATGGTGATTTTGCCAAGGGGAATGCGTTTTTCCCATAACCAATGAACTGGCTGCGTTTCGATCTCCGAGAGGAACAAACCGAGTGCTTCTTCGTCGGGGTCAGGAGATGGTTGAGGATGCTCTGGCGTCGTAGAGGCTGGATTGTACAGCTTTCTGGCAGCGGACTTGGCAAACTCTTCAAGTCCTGGAAGGGCTTTGCGTATCGACGGATCGCTTGCGCCTTGCTCACGCATGATTTTGACCAAGTGAGCAAGGATTGAATTTCTGTGCTTGAGGGCATTTTTTCTTTTGAGATGCATGATTGTTTTGTCTATTCCTTTCAGTGTGTCGTTCAGGAAGCGCATGTGACTCCTGAAGCTAGGGGGAGCGGCTTTTTTGTCTGTGGCAGTTCTGGTTGCTATGTGAGGACCTGCTACTTTCTTAATCTCCCGTGTGGAGATGAGATGAGGATATGTTGCGAGGTAAGCGAAGAGGAATGTTGTTCGCTTTGGTTATAGTATACAGAATGGTTCCAAATGGATAATCAGGGGCAGCTTACGGAGGCGTGTCTTGTTGTCACACTGTGGGCACCTGGTGAACCGCATGTCCTGATAGGGGTTAAGAAAGAAGCGATAACGCGGAGGTTGTTTACCAAGCTGTTCGGTTTTCTTTTTCTGCTTTGCCATGGTGACGTTGCTATTCTGGGTAAAAAGTAATGGACTGCTTGAGCTTGCTGCTCTTGAAGGGATCCCTTATACCAACCATAGGCGGGCCTGTGCGGCGGATTTCAGGTAGGGCAGCCAGATTCTGCTTCGCAAGATCATATTTTCGGTCAATGACAAGTGCGCGTTTCAATGCGGCTTCGGCTTCGTCATAGCGTTCCTGCATCATTAGGCATATGCCAAGGTTGCCCCAGGGTTGTGGTAAGCAATCGCCCATGACAATAGAGGCCCGGAAAGCCTGGTCGGCTTCTTGCCATTGACCTGCTTCCATCAATTCTAAGCCTTTCTGGAAGAGGTCTTCCTGTTCAATAAGCTCGTCCAGAGTGAAGTTTGGGCCGCGCAGTTTCAGTGATTCCTCGGCCATCTTACGGGCAAACTTTAGCTCATCCTCGATCTTCTTGGTGAGTTCAGGTCTGGTGTTCAGTTCTTGGGCACGTTCATAGTCACGAAGAGATTTGCCAAAGCGCGAGGTGAAGCGACTGGTCATACCTCGATTGTACCATAAATCGGCATTATTGGGGTTTAGCGAAAGGGCTTCCGTGTAGGCGGCATAGCTTTGCGGGAAGTTCTGGAGCATGGCGTGTGCTGTTCCCATTTGCTCCAGCACATCGGCGCGCAGAGAGGCATTGCGGGGAAGGATTTTCAACAGGCGTTCGCAGTTGATAACTGCCTCGCCGAAGTTGCCTCGAAAGATTTGCTGACCAACAAGGTCGAAGAGTCTGTTGGCTTGCGACGGACTGTAGGGTAATTTGTTCTTGTGTCTGGGTTGTTTTGATTTTCTTGACATAGTTTCTAGCAATTCTACGCACTCATCAGAAATAGAGCGCGTAAACATAGATTGACGCGCATGAACGCGATAGATAAGGTCCTGATACTGCATCCGCACGCTTCCTCTGTACATTCTTCGTGTACTATATCACAGAACAAAGAAATATCATAGTATGATTCCTCTCCACAGGAGATGCACGAGAGCTTGTTGTTCCGGCGCGGTGATTGGGAGGGGAGGTGCATCATGAGGAAAGTGGTGCTCCTAAGTTGGCAGACTCACCTTGTGAAGCAGGGTGAGTCGCCTTTTGTCTTGAGCTATGTGGGCGGTTCGACCAGGAGCAAACCATTGTTCTCGGGGTCAAGGATCATCATATAGGTACCCCAGGGTTGAGCATCGGGCTCCTGGACAATGCGCACGCCCTTGGCTTTGAGATCCTCGTACAAGGCTGACATGTTTGTGACATTGAAGGTGAGAGCTTGCGACTTGCCCATGGTCTGCTGGTAATGCTGCCAGTTTTCATCGAGTTTATAGAGAATGACTTCGGTATGCGCTCCCTTTGGCGCAACAGCAATCCAGCGCGACTCGCCCATGGGCGAGTCTTGGTGTAATTCAAAGCCCAACTTCTCGGTGTAAAACGCTTTGGCTTGATCCTGATCCTTGACAAAGATGCAGATAGTGGAAACTCCGTCGATCATAAAATTCCTCCTTGAAGCAATTGTGTGTCCTGTAACAAGCACTGTCAGACTCTCTCACTGCGTTAGATGCAGGCAGCTGAGGGAGGAGAAGAATGCGAAGCTTTGCTCTGAGGGAATACTATCGCATCTTGAGGCGAAAGGCAACCTCAGAGGCACCTAGATTAATACCTCGGCCCAATGGTAAAATACCCCGTATTCACCCTACACGAATTCGTACTGCTACTGCAAAAGTTCCCATGCAGGTAGTCAACATTTTGTTGATGTTGAACTGTTCCATAAAAGTAAAGCGGTATCTGACCGTCTGGTTGCTGCACCGTAAAAGAAAAGTTACCTTGCAGGTCCACCTTTCCACTCAGCGGATAGGCCTGCTGCGAAGGAGACGTAATCGTAAACGTTCCGCTAAAGTTAGCTCTCCCCTTGCTTTGCTTTATAAACACCGAGATGTTTGCTGTCTGCTGCTTTGTCTCATCATACATCGACCCGTTATACGCCCCAGCAATATAGAGGCCGTTCTGAGGCGTTGCAGTGGGAGTAACAGGCGGAGGATATGCTGGCGTTGGCCCAGCTAAGGAAGTAGAGACAACTAAGCGCAGGGCCGTCTGATGCTGAGTAGGAATCCAATCCCCTGCGCAGGTCGTCAAATTTAAAAAGCTTCCTGCTGTATTGCCAAAGATATCCTGAACGGGGGCCACTTGGGGTGGATAGGACATGATAGCTGTGACATGGAAAAGGAGTGTTTTACCGTGGGCATCAACGACCAGCACATCGTCACCCACATGGAGATCGCGCAGGTGCCAAAATACTGCGGGATTTCCGCCCGGGCGATCCAGGTGCCCGGCAATCACGGCGCTGCCCCGTTCGCCTGGGCGTGGGCCCGCATTGTACCAGCCGACATCGTTCCAGGGACGCTGCCCTGGTGTTTCCATTGTGCCATCTGGTCCGACGCCTACTGACTCGATCGGGGCGTTGACACCGATAGCAGGAATGAGCAAGCGCACAGGGATGAACAAGCGCACGGGTGGTGCAGGAGCCTGATTCGCTGTGGTAGAAGCGAGCGACAGTCCAGCCAAGGTGAGGGCCAGAGCCACCACGGCGGTGAGCAGAGTTGGGTACAGCCGAGGAGGACGGCCCCTGGTCCTTTGACGAATGAAGGGCCACAGGCCAGTGAGCATCCCAGCACTCATTCCTCCAAAGGCGAGTACTCCCAATGGCCAGGCAGCTAGCGGCATGAACGGGGACGTGTTCATCGGCAGCACATTGGGATCGCTTCCGGTACCAGACATACTCGGCAGGCCCTTGACCTGTACATGGACAAACTGCAGCGGAGGAGCTCCATGGAATACTCCAACGATAAAGATACTGGTCACTGTGTTGGTTGTCAGGGCGACCTGATCCAGCAGGCTAAAGGAAGGCCGAGATGCTCTTACCGTGAATGTATATGGACCGGCCGGTAATTTCAAGTAATTACTGGCTTGCGTATAGGACAAGGCCCCAGGAAGCGTAAGTCCACCTGTGGCGATGCTCAAAGGGCCTGTTGCTGGTGAAAGATGATAGACACGGACCTTGGCCATGCCAGTGGCCATCAGGTTATCGTCTACAAAGACCTGCAGCGAGAAACCTGTGGCCTGGGTTCCGATGGCTGCCACGGTATAGGCGGAACCAGCCTGGACTGAGAGTCTCTGTGTAATGACCCTTGCCCCGATCCCTTTGCCGATGAGTGCAACCTGCACATTATGGTGTCCTGCGGGCAAGTGTAGGTAGTCCGTAACAGTTGCAAACATCGCATTACTCAAGAATTTTGCCCCATCCACGAACACATCCACGGTTCCCACATCAGGCGAAGCATTCACGAGGCGTACGAATGAGGGACTCTCAGCAGAAGCGGGGAGAGTCTGAGTGCCAAGGAGAAGCAGTAAAGCGAGCAGACCGAATGTCAAAAACACTCGCTGTACCAAGCGTACACAGGTAAGCTTCATTGTTGTCTCCTCCTTCTCTTTGTACCTCTTTATACACGTACGTGTTCGTCTACTAGATACAGGGAAATTTAGAGAGGGAGCCGGCGATGGGTGCCCGTCAACTTTTTGCACAGTGCCGCCCGGCCCCCCATGACGCCCGCAAGGGGCGTCACTACTATAGACGCATGCTTCGTCTTGCGAAGCCGTAGTATAGTAGTGACGCCCCTTGCGGGCGTCATGAGGGCAGCCGCTCACCGCAAAAAAGTGACGCCCACCCGCCGACGATGGCGTGGTGGGAGCGGCGGCATTTATGACGCCAGTCCGCCTGTGAAGCGGACTGGCGTCATAAATGCCGCCGCTCCCACGACCGTAAGTCTTTTGTTACCTTTCATAATGCCGCCCCTACCATGTGTCGCGGGCTTCCTGCAAAAGAGTGAACCGCACCCGCAGTGAACAGGCCAAATCAGAGAAAGGGATGCCATGAGAGGTCCGGCCGGAGAGTGGCAGTTCAATGGTATGATATTAGAGGCATATTTTTCTTCTATCAGGCTACTAGTAGTGCAGGGAAGGAAAGGAGTAATGAACAATTCTTTATCCGGGGGAGCTCCCCGGCTCAAGGAGCCAGGAGCAACGCTTCAACTCCTTGCTTCAGTTACGCTTGTCTTTTTACTCGCCTTTGGAGCAGATGTCTTACTGCAGTGGGCAGTAGGGTTATTTATAGCCGGTATTGTGGAACAGGATACTTTTTTTTATAGTGCCGTGAGGCAGCAGGATGCCTTTGCGCAAACTATCCTTGCAGTTATCAAGCTAGTTTCCTTTCTTGCACTGGGAGTCGGTTTCGTGGCGATGCTGGTGCTTTGCTTCACTCCATTCTATGGAAGATCTCGCTCACCACAAGCGTTTGAGTCTGGAGCCAAACCGTTGCTAAAGGCTACCCTGCTCTCGCTAAGAGGTATAGCGACAGTGACCTTCATGTTTCTCGTAGTAACCGCCATCTATGAATTGTTTCTACGGATAGTTGGGAACCAACCACCTTTTTTTCTCCTTGCAGCACTTGTCACAGCGTCGATGTACGTCTTCATCCTGGCTTATTGCCTCTTTGATTATGCAAAAGAACTCAGAGGAATGTATCGGGAGCAGTAGCAAAAGGAGGAACATGCACCATGGCGGGAGAAGTCAAAGATGAACATGAAACCAGAGGCGTGAATACCAGTATGGGCTATCTTCAGCGCACCCTCCGGGCCACCTTGACCATCTGGCTGAGCCTGACAGTGGTGATTATAGCGATATTTGGGCTTTCTGAGAGCCTCAGAGTAGCTGGAGTGGACAGAGACGAGAATGTACTGATCACGTTCCTCGTTGGGCTTGGCTTGATCCTGCTTGCTCTGTGGCTCTTACCTCGATCGTTTCTTACTTTGAAAGAAGAGAGTCAGGATGGTGTCAGGCAAAGATATATCCAGCATGTTCTGTTCGCTCTTTCAGTAATATGGGCGACCGTGGCGGTGATAATAATAGTGGCAATTGGTCTGTACGCTATCCTGGGTATGGCTGGAGTCGAGAGAGACAAGAACGTGCTGATCGCATTCATCGTTGCGCTTGGATTGAGCTTGCGTGCTCTGTGGCTCTTGCCTCGATCGGTTCTGACTCTTAAATAGCCCTGTAGGCTCGAATAGGAAATTCAGGTTACTAATACAGCTAATAATTCCAATTACTTGCAAAGTAGAGTACACTATATTGGTGGGATTCTGTTGTATCTAGCTACTGTAGTATCGAGTTGACCAATCGGGTTCGCAGGCAGAAAGCCGTGTTAACGTAATATAATCTGAGGAGGCTACCACGAAAGTTAACAGTCTTGACAAGAATGCGCTTATCAATCGCCTGAAAAGGGAGTGGAGTTGAGATGCCTACTTTTATCAATAATACGCCTATCTTCCGTCGTCTTTTTGTTGCCTTTGCCCTGGCAACCATTGTCCCGGCTATCATCATTCTGCTCCTTGGTGGCTACTACCTTTCCACTCTTACAGCACGTAGTGAGGTTGTGACAACCAGTTTCCAGGCACAGAGCATTGCATATGAACAGCAAATCAATCTGCAACGAATGAATGCCCTTCTCCAGGCACGTCAGGCTCAGGTTTTTGCCAGCCTGAGTGGTAACATCAAAGACCCCTCCATGAGTGCCTCTGGTCAGTCGTTCAGTAGCGATATCGCTGCCGGTGAGATAAACTTTTCGCAGACACTGGTTACCTATCAAGCGAATTTTGAATTGGCGACTTCTCCTAATATGCAAGGTCTCGCGAATATCTTGACCAGTGAAGACCCTAATACATCACTGATTAAGGATCAGCGAGATACTCTCAACCAAGTGATCAAGCAACAGTGGCCAGCCTATCGACAATTGCAAGACCAGGAGTTAGACCTGCTGAAAAATAACACAACCTACTCATCTGAGTTTTATACCAAAAGCCATACGCTTCTCTCTGAGGCCAACTCTAAATTCCTTGACCTGGAGAATAGCTGGCAACACATTGTGAACATTGCAAAGCAAATGGGTACGATTGCCACGACCATTGATCAGTCGCAAACCCAGCCTATCATAGTCTTTACGATTCTCGCTTTAGTTTGTACGATAGTGGTGGTTGTCACGATTGGCTACATTGTTAACATAACTATAACACGACCTCTGCGTCAGCTCGCTCTGCTCACTCGCCGAATCGCTAAGGGTGATACCAATGCGCGTGCGAAGGTGGTTGGCCGCGACGAAATTTATATGGTGGCCGACTCGATGAATAAAATGTTGGATAACATTGTACGTCTGATTCAAGAGACACAATCACAACGTGACCTACTCCAGGCCCAGGTAGAAAAACTCGTTAGCGAGGTGAGTGGCGTTGGTGAAGGTGACTTACGCATCCAGGCCGAGGTGACAGCTGACGCCCTTGGCGTACTGGCCGACTCCTTCAACTATATGGTTGAGGAGTTGAGCAGCCTGATTGTCAACGTGAAAATGGTCACCCATGAGGTAGAAAACTCCACGCTGCAAACCTTTGACCGCATGACTCAACTGGTGAAAAACGCTGATAATCAGATTCACCAGATCAGCCAGTCCGTTATCGAAATCGAGGACATAGCTGACTCCAGCCGTCAGGTGGCTGAACGCGCCAAGGTGCTATCCGATGTTGCGAGCGAAGCACGCCAGATGGCCCAAACCGGACGCGGCGTCGTGCAACAGACAGTTGAAGGTATAGGACGCATCAACGAAAACGTGCAGGTGACCTCGAGCAAAGTACAACTGCTCGGTGAACGCTCACGCGAAATTAACAATATTGTCGAAGTTATCTCCAACATTGCCTATCAGACCAATCGTCTGGCTCTAGACGCTGCTATCCAAGCTGCCCTGGCTGGTGAGAATGGCAAAGGCTTCGGTGCTGTTGCCGCTGATATCCGACGCCTCGCCGAGCGTACCAAGGATCAGGTGAGCATGATCGCACGTATTGTGCGTAGTGTCCGTGAAGATATTGATGCTGCCGCTTCCTCTATGCAAGAAACCGAACAGGAGACCTCTGCCGGTTCAGAATTGGCCCAGCAGGCAGGTAGAACGTTGGAAACTATCTATCGTGTTGTTGAGCAACAGGCCCAGGAAATTGAGTACATCAATACCCTGGCGGTGCAACAGGTACAGTCCTCGGGCGAAGTGGTGCAAATCATGCATGGTGTCTCTGACGCCTCGCACCACAGTAATGTCAGTACACGCGAAACATCACACAACATGGAACGCTTGGCACGTCTGGCCGAGCAATTGCTTGCCTCGGTGGAAGCATTTAAGCTGCGTGAAGACACCAATGCCTATATACCTTCCTCTAGTGTGACCATCGTCCCCGAAACGCCGGATGAGTCAATGTCCGTCAGTGGCATGTTCCGTACTGTAACCGGCGCGGCCCAAGCCGTTGGCGTACGAAATTACGACGCCCTGCCGCCAGCCAGTGTACTAACGCCTCCATCGCTTAGAGCCTTTCCGGTCCCGCCTTATCAGCCGAACGGTAACAGCAACAGGAAAAGATAGTTGTCATACATAATCTTTTGATTATGGTTAGCATTGAGAATGCCTATCGCAATTTATAGACTTTCCTGGGTTGCCCCTGTTAGACTTGTATTAGCTACTTACTTTGCAGCACCTCTAGTAAACAAGCGGTGGCAAAAGCATTCCGTAGATATAAAACATAACACAGGAGACAACCCATGATTGCACAAAGAACAACTACCCATACATTGGCAGATCCAAGCAGTGGAGCAGCCGTGAGCGAGGCTATGCGCTTACTTACAGTTCCTGCTATGATGCGACGTTGGGTATGCGAAACATGTGGTGCAATACATACTGTTACTGCTCCTACAACCTGCGACAGTTGTGGTGCAATCGACTCTCTTGTTCGGCAGCCAGAAGTGCGGCTTGAGATAAATAGCCGCTGGTAATAAGTGAAGCACAGATAAAGCCCAACTTACGGTCGTAGCCATAGCCGGATTCATTTGTTAACTTTCATATATGTGCCTGCCGTAGCGCCTCGTATAGAATAATCCCCGCTGCCATAGCTGCATTCAAAGACTCTACATTATTTGCTAAGGGTATCGTAATCGTCTCTGTAGCCAGTGTTCGTGCCTGTGGTGAGGGTCCCTGGGCCTCGTTTCCAATGATTAACGCAAACGGTTTTGTCAGGTCTTGCTCATAATATAGGTGAGGACTACCTGCCTCGGCCAGTAAGACTCGTGGTGTACCGGCGCAATGATCGCTCACTTGCGCGGCAATAGCCGACCAGGAAAGGTAGGTTTCAATCGGCAGTGCGATATGTACACCCGCAGCTGCCCGTACCACTTTGGGGTTATAGCAATCGACGCAATTCTCCGTGAGCAACACCTCATGGACATCAGCCGCAAGAGCCGTGCGTAGGATCGTTCCCATATTCCCCGGGTCGGCTATGCTATCCAGAATGAGCAGAATGGGACGCGGCCTGAGTACACGACGGGCCTGCACCGTCTGCGTTTGAAATGCTACTAACGGTAGGACACTCACCACTCCTTGTGATGTTTGCACATCTCCCAATGCCTCAATCACTCGTTCGCTCACCTCGATCAATTGCTCAGCAGCCAGCCCAGGTGTGTGTAGCAGTTGGTCGAGCAAGGCTCTGCCCGTTCCTGTGCGCTGAAGCAGTTGCGGTTGGTAATAGACCTCCTGGGGCAGGATCGTTGCCTGAAGCAAGGCTTCGAGTAGATGGGGGCCTTCCATCAAGAAGAGACCACTTTTCTTGCGGCCTCGGGGTGTATGTAAATCACGTAGCTTACCGATACGTGGATTATGTGGACTAGTAATGAGCATATTTGAACCATGTATGGATACCAGGCCCCCACAAGGGGGCAATCCATTTCAAAGAAGACGTGTTGCCAGTCAAACCAAGCCGCTTCACGCGTGTCATCCTGAGCGTAGCGAAGGATCTCTCTGCGGCGAGAGATCCTTCGCTACGCTCAGGATGACAGCTGTGCTTATTGAATGGCTGCCAGTGCAGTTTTCACCAATGTACTAAAGGCTGCTTCATCTCGCACGGCCATATCGGCGAGGATCTTGCGATCCACTTGAATGTTGGCGACGTGGATGGCATGCATCAACTGGCTATAGGTTACACCATGCATACGGGCAGCTGCATTGATGCGCGTAATCCACAAGCGACGCATATCGCGCTTGCGGGTACGGCGGTCGCGATACATATATGCCAACGAGCGCATGACCGATTCATGCGCGGGACGGAACAAGCGTCTGCGTGTTCCACGATGGCCTTCTGCCATCTGCAATATTTTCTTATGTCTCTTGTGCGCGGGAACGCCACGTTTTACTCTCGGCATCGTCTTTTCTCCATTCGATATCTGCGTCAGTCGAGGGGATGCGGACTATCTCTACAGTTTCCAATGCCCCTCTGTTTCTTAAGAACTAACTCACCTTAAAAAGCATACGGGAGGAGGCGTTTCAGGCGACGTGTATCGGCGGTCGCCAGTTGAAAATCCTTATCCATCGAACGGACAGCCTGAGGAGACTTGTTGCGGCGCAGGTGGTTCAAGGCTACCTTGCGGCGCATAAACTTGCCCGTGCCGGTAATCTTGACTCGTTTGGCCATAGCTTTGTGTGTTTTCAGTTTCTGCTTCATAGCTCTTTCTTTCCATGTTGTTGATGGGGCCAAGATAAATGAATTACTGCTCATCGGTTCCATTGGCTAGCAATTTGTCCCAGGTAGAACCAGGAGAGGCAGTGTGGGGGGATGATTCTTACCCATCAATCTTCAATGTCAATCCCACCGCGGCTCCATGAAAGGCGCAGAGAAGCCTTTTTCAAGAGCACGGGACGATTATAGCACATTGTGTCGGCTTGAGCAATAGCTGGGCAGGAGCAGGAGATACCCGCCTCCCCATGACGCCCGCAAGGGTCGTCACTACTATACTACGTCTTTTGCACGTTCTTCGCGTATAGTAGGGATGGCCCTTGCGGCCATCACATAGGCATCAACCTAAGCAGAGAGATGGCGGAGAAAACGAGAACGAAAGCGGGAGCGCGTAGGGGCGGGAGCGGTAAGGATGTGGAGGCAAGCATGCCGGGCCACGGCCTCTCTCCCCGACAGAAACTTTGTTCTACATTGGTAAAAAGCTCAAGTCCGGTAAAGAGAGAAACACAGGCGTTGATTGCGATGCGAAAAGGGCAAGCAATTTGCCAGTTGTGCCTTGACTCGACTGAGCGTTTTGGGGCAAAGATCGCGATTGGCCTTCTTGAGAATCTCGGTGAGCCACAAGCACCCAAGACGTAGCAGCCCTTTGTCGCGTCGATCTTGGCGATCGAGCACGTCTCTCTGCCCGTGATGGATACAGCTCCCCCCTAAATGGGCAATCCACCAGATTGAAAGAAAGAGAGCAAATAACCATCTCTTGAGATGCTCTCTGTTGGGAAATCGACTGCACTCAATCAGGAAGAAGCGACTTTTTGTATCTTCAAACGTGGCCTCAACTCTCAGACGCAATGCATACTCCTTCACTCGTCCATGGGAGGCTTTGCGGTCAGAAATCACAAACCAGGGTTCTTTGTATCCGGGTTCCCAGCACGCGCTCAACTGGGTTTCAAACGGATGCTCTTTCCACAGTAAAACCCTTCCATACCACGCACTTCCTTCTTTTTGGATCACATGCTTGCCTTGTTCCCAATCGCGATAAAAATGGCGAAATTTCCGTCGAAACCCCTCCTCATTTTTGATCCGCAGCACGTCATGCCACTTCATCCTTTGGCAAATCTTGATCACATTCAAACAACGCCAGTCCGCGATCTGCAAGTACCGTGCAATCCGCGCTCGTAAGAGAGCCAGAGACCTGCTCAAAGAGCCGATTCACAATCTCGCATTGTCCGCGCATCCCAACTCTCTTGTTGTGGCATCACACCCCATGCAATCGGTAAAATCCTGGATTGGACCAAAATACCCAGAGACACAATCGTCGCTTCCTTCGTCTAAGGCGTCATATCCAGAACCAGCATCACTGGCTTCTTCTGCCAGAAAGCTAAGACGTTCTCCAGAAAGTGATCCCAACACGCTTTCACCTCAAGACGATCATTGGCAATGAAGCGTTGCAAACGTCTCTCCTGACTCACGGTTTTTGTCTCACTGCTCAGATTCTTCC
>WNGQ01007001.1_pt1 | contig 11998 bp, 10 predicted proteins | sample 5407661 | NCBI WGS metagenome assembly WNGQ01 (sample SAMN13153382, study PRJNA577476) | soil metagenome | isolation source: 60 cm soil or saprolite under Garry oak tree replicate 2 | place: USA:California | collected 2016-06-15
GTGTTGCGTCTCATAAATAGCTTTACCATCGTTGCGAGCGCAATGGCCCCGGATTCTAGGAGCGACGAGGGAGCAATGCTCATTCATTGTGACCGAGGAGCGACGACGAAGACGGGGCCTTTCCGCCGCAACCCTTTGGGCCGATGGTGGTTGCGGGCGATCTCGTCGGCGCGATTCGTCGGCGATGAAAGAGCATCGCCCTCCTCATCGCTTCTCGACCTCGCCTCGCAAGCCCCATCGGCGATGGTAAAGCTATTTATGAGACGCAACACTAGCAACCGGCTTTCATGTGACCGGTATTTAGTCTTTACTTGACAGCAGCATAAGCAGGTGTGATCGTTTTGGCAGAAAGGAGTAAAAGATGGGAGTTCCCGAAAGGTTTTGGCGCGTTATGGTCGGCACTCTGCTTTTGGCGGTGTGGATCCAGTTTGGCTACGGGCCTGGGGTCACGGCCGCACAACAGCGAAGCAACACGTCCGACAGACGTCCCATGGTTCTGGATCGGGCGCCTGCACGTATGATTGCGGATCCGAACCCTGTCTTTCGCGCGGTTGTGCTTGACGCGGAGCACGGGGAGGTCTTCATGGCCAACGACAAGGAGTCTGCCGGCACAAGCGTCCTTGTCTACCCCACGCCGACAGAACATGTCAACAGGATTAGCGTTTATCCCAGGACGTTCCAGGAAGATCAGGAGCCGCTACGCTTCATCCAGGGCCCGGCCACGGGGCTGGGCGATCCGCATGGAATCTATATAGACGGCACAACAAACGAGATCTTTGTGAGCAATCACGGCAATTGGCGAGAGACCCAGCCGGGAGAGGGCGAGGTTCGTGGACCGGACAGTCTTACGCGCACATCGCTCGGCTATAATGTGCCCGGACGCGTAGTTCCACTCGTTCCTTCCACGGGCCAGTTCCTGGGGCCATCGATTACCGTCCATTCGCGGACGGCCACCGGCAACGCTGCGCCTTTGAGGATCATTCACGGTCCACACACTCAGCTCAGTCTGCCCGACGGCATTTACCGCGATCCCGTCAGCGGAGAACTCATCGTCGCCAACACAGGAGACGATTCGGTTCTTTTTTTCGCGAAGGATGCAGCAGGCGACGCGACGCCGGTGCGAGTGCTGAAGGGCCCGGCGACCAAGATGAAAGGCCCGGTCGGAATCTCGATCGACGCCAAACGCAACGAGCTGTGGGTGGCCAGTTGGGACAGCCACGTTGCTGCTGTGTTTCCCAGAATGGCGAACGGCAACATCGCGCCGCTTCGCGTGATCCGCACCGCTTCGGAAAACGCGCCGCTGGCCAGTATGGGAAGAATAGGCGCTGTCGCATATGACCCGAAGAGGAAGGAGATCCTGGCTCCCAACTGAGTGAGCCAACCGAGAATATCGGCATACGCCGGTTCGGCGGATGGAAATGCTCAGCCCACTCGAGTGATTCAAGGTCCAAAAACGCTCCAGGCGCGCACGAGCCACTATATTGCAGTGGACGCGGTCCACGATGAGCTCGCTGTCCCCAACCCTTTTGCACAGGCAATCCTGATTTTCCGCGGCGGCGCGAACGGCAACGAGGCGCCCGTCCGTGTCATTCAGGGACCCAAGACACTACTGACCGCGGTTGATAACGTGGCGGTGGATCCTCTTCATCGTGAACTGCTGACGGCGTCGTTCCCCACGGATTCGATTCTCGTATTCCGCAGCGGTGCCGGCGGCGATGTCGAACCGATCCGCATCCTGCATGGTCCCAAAACGCAACTGGATCGCCCCATACGCGTGGAAGTAGATCCAATAAATAATCTGATGGCCGTTATGAACGATCATGCGCTTCTGGTTTTCAACCGCACCGACAGCGGAGATGTCGCTCCAAAATGGATCATCTCGGGAGCAAAAACCGGAATCGGAACCCGATTTGGGACCAGAGATCTGAAACTCTTTCCTGAAGGACGAAAAATCATTGCAGGCGCGTCGATCCGAGGCCCGCGTGGAACACGCTCGAGGGAAGCAAGCAATGACGATGAGGAAGGATTCTTCCGGGGAGGCGGGCAACGTTTTATTGGAGTGTGGAAGTACGGGGATAACGGCGATGTGCCACCGTGGGCGGTTCTCAACGCTACGCCAATCACGAAAATCCCGGGCAGCCGAATGGCTCTGAATCCGGAAGGGGGAGATTTGGTGATCGGAGGCGATGGTCGAGTCGCCGTCTATCATCTGACGGAGATCTTTCAGAAAATTGATTAAACGATCGCGCTCTTAGGGGTGTGAACGAATTGTAAATCTGGACCAGCCTTTGAATGAGAATTGATTGATGACTATTTCTGCATTTCTTCCGGAATCGGGGTCCCCCGGCGGCGAAATTCTCCGGGTTCGGGGCCCACTCGCGTGCGACCCAGGCATCGGGGCTCTATCAAAGTGTCAAAAGCGTGGGCGATTTGCGGCCACGAGCCGCGGTCACAGAAGCGTTTCGTCCAATGCGACGTGCGTTGAGCCGTCTCCATTGGGACGGGTTGGCTGTGAGGCCGCCGGCTCACCATTCAAGAACTCTTGCAACTTTTCCTTCGAACCAAAGTAGCTGTTGATGAGGGTGCTAACGGCCTCATCGCGGACGGCCGTATAGTCGATGGCCGGTTCGTAATAGTGGGTGCGGGAATGGAGAGCGCGCTTGAGAAATCCTTTATGGTAGAGGCGGTCCATAATCGTCAGGACCGTGGTATAGGCAAGAGCGCGCGAGGGGCGGATCAAGGCCTGCACATTGCGGACGGTGATGGGCGAGCGGTCCCAGATGGTCTTCATGATATCCAGCTCCAGCGGCGTCAACATTGTTGTGAGGCCGTAATTTCGATCATTTCCCGCGCTGCTTCCTTTCCAGGGGCGTGCGATGGGATCCACCGGATGCGAAAGGTCATCGTCCGGCGAGGAAACCGAATGGAAATGATGTCGCCGACCCGCACCTCGCGGCCCGCTTTCGCTTCCTGGCCGTTCACTACAACCCGGCCGGCATCACAAGTATCCTTAGCCAAGCTACGACGCAAAATCACGCGACTCCACTTTAAGAACAAGTCGAGACGCATCCGGTCCATCGGGGATTCGGGGTCAGACGGGTCTGACCCCGAATTCCCCTCAATTTTTATTCTCGGAGACTTTCGTGTTTTTTGCGGGCTGGCCGAGATCGGAATATCCATCCGCGACCCGGACAAAACCGTCGGTGCGTAATTTCGTAAGGTACTCGCGAATCTTGGGCTGGACTCCTTGCTGCCAAAGGATGTCCTGAATTTCCTTCTGTGCGAGTTCAAATGGAAGAGTGCCGCCTTCGTGTTTGTCTTCCACTTTGAGGATCATGAACCCGCCCTTGAGGGTGATGAGGTCGCTGACTTGACCTTTCTCCAAGTTCGATACAACGTCTTCCAGAAGCTTGTCCAGTTCCCCCTTGACGAAGAATCCAAGGTCTCCACCCTCTTGGGCCGATTGCGATTCCGAATACTTCGCGGCAACTTCAGCGAAATTATCGCCCTTCTTTACGGCGGCCAATGCCTCCTCAATTTTCTTTCGCTGACTCTCAATTTCATCCGGGCCGCGATTCTCGGTGTAAACCGATATCTCTCGCACGCGTATGCCGGCGGGGCGGTCGAAATTCTTGACATTCGCATCGTAGTATTTGTGCATTTCTTCGGTGGTGACGACGACGCGTCCGTATACTTCCCGCTGCAGAACTTGTGAAGTGAGATATCGAGTTTTGATATTTTGTTTGAACTCGTCGACGCTGAAGCCCTGCGCGACGATGGCCTTTTCCAACTCATCGAGTGACTCGAGACGCCTTTCCTGCCGCAGCTGTTCCATTGTTTTCACGACTTCAAGGTCTGCATTCAGGCCCATATCCTTTGCTTGCTGCAGCAACAGCGTTTCATCGATAAGATCGCGCAGAAGCACTTTTGTCGCATCGTTGAAGGCTTGTTCCAATTGCGCGCCTTGTAAGCCTCGGCCGCGCGGTGGAGCCTCAGCGAGGTCGTTCCGAATCTGAGCCCTTCTGGTCTCGAATTCGGATTTCAGAATAATGTCGCTGTTCACCCAGGCGACGATCTCGTCGACAGTTTTCGTCTGCGCCAGCGCGCTGGAGGCAATCAACAGGATGATTGCGGTAAGGAAAACGTGGCCGCTTTTATGATACATACCGGTCTCCTGCCCAAATTTTATCACGCGATCTCGCGCAAGACGTTCTCAATACTGCCGAAGAGCTCCATCCGGGCGCCGGACGCTTGCAGGCGGAGCGTGGCGGGCGGCGCAAATGTCACGCCGTTTCCGGCAGCCACAAGTTCCACAATCCGTTCGGGATCGACACGGGCGGTCTCATGAAATTTAATATCGATACCCTGCGCGGTCCGCTCGATGCTTGTTACCCCGCGCGCGCGGCCGAGTATCCGCAACCTGGCATACTCGAGCAAATTGCGAACCGGCAACGGCAATTCACCAAACCGGTCTTCGAGATCGCGATACAGGCCATCGAGTTCTGTTTCAGTGCGAGTCGATGCGATCTGTTTGTAAATCCTTAAACGGTGCAGCTCTTCGTCGATAAAATCCGCCGGTATTTTCAAGTCGACACGAAGATTGATCGCCGTTTCGACTTCCGGCAGCACCTCGCCTGTCTTGAGCTCCTCAATGGTTCTTTCCAGCATTTGACAGTACAGGTCGAAGCCGATGGCTTCGATGTGACCGTGCTGCTGTCCGCCAAGCAGGTTCCCGGCGCCGCGCAACTCCAGGTCGAGAGCGGCGATTCTGAACCCCGCGCCCAATTCGCTGAATTCGTGGATAGCCGCAAGCCTCCGGCGCGCGATTTGGGTCAATGTTTCATCAGACGGTATCAATAGATAGGCGTAAGCACGCCGGTTGGAGCGGCCGACGCGACCACGCAACTGATAGAGCTGCGACAGGCCGTACCGATCTGCGCGGTTCACGATCAGGGTGTTCGCGAGCGGAATATCGAGACCGTTTTCAATGATAGTCGTCGCGACCAGAACATCGAACTCATGATGCATGAATTTTGTCATCACCTGTTCGAGCTCTTTCTCGCCCATCTGACCGTGGGCGACACCAACGCGCGCCTTCGGAGCCAACTTTTGAATGAAATTGGTGAGCGAGTAAATGGATTCGACTCTGTTGTGAACAATGTAAACCTGGCCGCCGCGCTCGAGCTCGAAATTGATCGCATTTTCAATCACAACGGGTTTGAATTTGACGACGACGGTCTGAATCGCCAGCCGGTCACGCGGGGGAGTTTCAATGACGGACATATCCCGCAAACCGCTTAGCGCCATATTGAGCGTCCGGGGAATCGGTGTCGCCGTCATTGTCACGACATCGACCTGTTTTTTGATGTGTTTCAACCGCTCTTTATGGGCAACGCCAAACCGTTGTTCTTCGTCGACGATCATCAAACCCAAATCGTGAAACTTAATGTCCTTCGATAACAGCCGGTGTGTACCGATGACAATGTCGATCTTGCCGGTTTCGAGGTCGCCGATAATTTTCTTTTGATCCTTGGCCGTGACGAAGCGGCTCAACATGGCGACCGTAACGGGGAAAGCGGCAAACCTCTCTTTGAACGTTTCGTAGTGCTGATAACACAGAACCGTTGTGGGCGTCAGCACCGCGACCTGTTTGCCGTCGCCAATCGCCTTGAAGGCTGCGCGCATGGCGACTTCGGTCTTGCCATAACCGACATCACCGCAGACGAGGCGATCCATCGGCATCGGCGACTCCATATCGTGTTTGATGTCCGAAATCGCCGTCAACTGGTCCGGCGTCTCATCGTATTGAAACGCTTCTTCAAATTCCTTCTGCCACTCGGTGTCGGCAGAGAATGCAAATCCATGGGCAACTTTCCTCTCGGCGTACAGCTTTAACAATTCCTGAGCCATGTCGCGGATGGCGCGCTTGGCGCGAGTCTTTCGCGCGATCCACGTTGTGCCACCGAGCTTGTCCAGCGCGGGTCTGGCGCCCTCAGTCGATGAATATTTCTGGATCAGATCCAAACGTTCCAGCGGAACATACAAACGATCGCCGCCCTGATAGAGCAGTACCATGCATTCTTTGTCGTGGACGAGCGTCAACCCGTTGTAAGTGCCGATACCATGATCGACGTGAACGACGTAATCGCCGGTTTTCAAATCCTGCAGGTCCGATACAAATGCCGTAATGTTTTGACGGCGCCGATGCTGCTGTGGAAGGTGCTCGGATTCGTCGAAGATGTCCGTCTCGGCGTAAATCTCCAGACCGGCATCGGGAAGCCGCAACCCCGAAGAGATCTTTCCGATTCCCACGATCGGTATGCTGCGGTCATCTCCGCCCGCCAGCGTCTTCAACGGCTGCTCACCGAATTCACACCGGAACGGCACTCCATACTCGTGAAGAATATCGCGCAGGCGTTCCGCCATTCCCAGGGTACTTCCCAGAAGAATGACGTCCCGCCCAGCTTGATGCGACTGCCCAACGGCCGCAGCCATCTCCTTGATTCGGCCGTGAAATTTTTCCGGAGGCTGCCCCCTCACAAGAAATGACGAACCGGATGCGCCAAGCTCCTCGAGGTGCACCCGCCGTTCGGCGGAAGCACGCGCCTGGAAGTCTTCGGGCGGAAGGAATATTTCGCGCGGTGGAAGCGCCACACCGCCTGCATTTGCCGTCTGCTGGAAACGCTGCTCCAGTGCGGAGAAGAACTTCTCATAGGTTTCCTGCAAAACTTCGGGCTCGTCCAGAATCAGCACCGCCGCTTCGGCATAATCGAACAGCGTTGCTTCCATCGGTTGAACGATCGAGATGAGGTAGGGAAAACCGGTAAAAAACTCGCCGTTGTCCGCAAAAACGCGCTTGTCGTTGAGGTCTTTGTCGAAAGCTTTGGCCCGCCACTGCTCTCGAGCGCGCGCGCCCCAATCGCGAAGCATTTCCCGGCTGATGACGACATCCTGCATGGGAAGAATGTCGATATGCTGAACTGGACCGCGCGATCGCTGGTCATCGAGATCGAATTCGCGAATCGAATCCACGCTGTCGGCAAAGAATTCAATGCGCGCCGGATTACGCATCAACGGCGAGAAGACATCGACGATTCCTCCGCGAATCGAGAATTCGCCTGGCGCACCGACTGGTTCCTGGCGGAGGTAGCCGGCGTTTTTTAAGTGCTCGGTCAACAGATCCTGAGAAAGATCATCCCCTGTTGCGATATGGAGTCCGTAGGTATCGAATTGCGACGGCGCTACAAGGCGGCTGGCCAACGACCGGATGGAACCGACGACGATATCGACACGTTTGTTGCGAAGCCGCCACAGCGTTGTCGCGCGCGCCTGCTGAATATCGGCGTGCGGCGTCAGGCCGGCATATGGATCGGTCTCCCAAGCCGGGAAGGGGCTTACTCGCTCTGCACCGTTCACATTCAGTTCGCCATGAAAACAGGCGAGGTCGGTTGCGAGCGCTTGAACGCCGCGATCCTGCGGAGTGACGACAATCAGCGGCCGCCGCAAGAATTGCCAGAGGCCCGCAATAAACAGGGCGCGCGCACTGCCAGCCAGACCCGACACGATGATGTCGGTCTCGCCACGCAGTGTCTCCGAGGCAATGCGCCGAAAATCGGCGATATCGGAGATCCGCACAAGAATCTTATGAATGCGTTTTTCCAGTATTTCCATATCGGGCCAAGACTCGCTCCACAATGGCCGTGGTGGAACAACCTGGTATGAGTGGAAGCGCTACGACCTTTCCATTCCAGCGCTCCACCTCACTTTGGCCAACGATCTTGTCGGTCCAGTCGGCACCTTTAACAAGCACGTCGGGGCGAATCTTCAGAATCGCTTGTAGAGGATTGTCCTCATCGAACGAGCAGACAAAATCGACCATTTCCAAACCGTCAATCAGTTCGGCCCGTTCGTTCTCCGAGACGATTGGCCGCTTCGGACCTTTTATACGCGCGACGGAGGCGTCACTGTTGATACCGACGACTAACACGTCGCCCAATTCGCGCGCCTTTTGAAGGAGACCGATATGTCCGGAATGCAAGATGTCAAAGCATCCGTTCGTGAAGACGATCTTTCTTCCAGCAGCTTTCAGCTGATGAACGCGGTCTGCAACCTCCTCGAGCGACCCTACCATCCAACCATGATAGCATCGCGCTGTGCGCCGTCTTTGGCTCCCACTTGCAGCCGCGGCCAGCTTCCTGCTGGCTTCAATCGAAGATTCAGCGCTTGCTCCGAAACACGACTTGGGAACCTTTTTGATCGATCCGCCAACGCCGTACACCCATTACTTGCCCCCCGACGTTCCCAAAGGCACGGTTCTAGCCGTCCACGGACTGGATGTCAGCCGCGAGGTGATGTCCTTCATTTCCGCCGCGCTCGCCGATGGGGGTTTCGAGGTATACGCGATCGACCTTCCAGGTCATGGGGCGTCGAGAGCGAAATTTCAGACTGCGGTTGCCGAGCAGGCGATTCGAAACGTAGCGGCGGCACTCGGGGAAACGACGGTCGTTTTAGGACATTCTCTGGGAGCCGGCCTCCTTCTCGATTTGTCCGCAAACCACCACTTTTCGACGATGGTGCTTTTGTCGCCACCGCCGGTGGCGATTGATGAAATCCGGGCAGATCGCGTCTTGATTGCCACCGGAGCCATCGATCTCCCTCGCATTCGAAGCTTCGTTCCAATCGCGGCGGATATCGGGGGAACGCACGTTGAGACCTGGACGTTGCCTTGGGCGGCTCACTCCGCAGCGATTTTGAACCCGGTCTACGTCGGGCGCATCGTCGAGTGGCTTGGGGGGAATGCTCGAAGGACGAGAACACTGGCAAGGATGGCTTGGCTGGTTGTGATGTTTGTTGCGGCGATTGTGTTGGGAATCGAATTGTTGACAGTAGGTCCCTCTCCCTCTGGGAGAGGGCGGCGCGACAGCCAGCGGGCTGGCGCGCCGGGTGAGGGTGGCGCGAAGCGCGAGCCCGATAGGGCAAAGCCTCAAGAGAAGTCTATTCGAATCTTGAGACCCTCACCCCACCCTCTCCCAGAGGGAGAGGGTGGACCGTCCCCGCGCGCCGTGTTAATCCGCTATATCGCGGCATGCGGGACCAGCCTGATCATTTTAAAACTCGGCAATCCCCTTGGCTGGCTTCGCCTGTTCGGCACGGATTATCTAATCGGATTTATTTTCCTGACAGGCCTTTTTTTAACTGTAGCGGCACTCTGTGCGCGCCGGGAGGCGGTCATTGACCGCCCCTACAGTTTCAATCGCCGTGCGGTATTCAGGGCAGCCGCTGCGGCAGCATACGTTATTGTCGTTCTGGGCCTCCTCGTGAGCTCCCACGTATTGAACATGTCGCTTTCCGGCAACCGGTGGTGGCGCTTCCCGGTGATTTTTGCTGCAGGCCTCCCGTTCTTTGCCTCCGACGAATGGATGATCCGGCATCTCGAGCCGTGCTGGAAGTGCATCGGTGTTGCCCTGCTGACACGCGGACTGTTGTTGGCGTTCCTGCTCGCGGGCGTCTTGATCCTGAATCGTGAAAACGTGTTTTTGGTATTAATCGCACCTCTCATCACACTCTTCTGGATCGGCCTCTGGTTCGCCGCAGGCGTTGTTTATAAAAGCACGGCCGACCCCTACGCGGCCGGAATTTTTTCGGCTCTCGTACAAGGCTGGGCTTTCGCAGCGTGGTTTGTCATTTTATGATTCCCTTGGTCCGAGTCCTTGTGGTTAAATATGCAAGCTTATGAATATTTATGCACACGGTGTCGCCATCGTCGGCGTGACCGGTTATGCGGGTCAGGAACTGGAACGGCTCTTGGCCTCGCATCCGAAAATCCAGATCGCGGGCAAGTTCGCCTCGAAAGCCAATGAAAAATCCGGCGCCGAGGCGTTCAGCTTCGAACGATTGCGGTGCTTTTCGGCCGATGCCGTCGTTCTGGCAACGGAACACGAGCTTTCGATGCAGTTGGTGCCGCAATTACTTGACGCCGGCTACAGTGTGGTCGATATGAGCGGGGCCTTTCGTCTGAAGGACCCACAGTTATACCAGGATTGGTATGGATTCGAACATACCGCCCCGGCTCTCCTGGGCGAAGCGGTGTATGGGTTGCCGGAATTTCGCGCGGAAGCAATCGCGAGTGCCCGGATCGTGGCGAATCCAGGCTGCTATGCAACGGCCGCCGTGTTGCCGCTTATACCGCTATACAAAGCCAATGCGGTCGACCCGGAGTGCACGGTCGTCGTGGACGGAAAATCAGGAGTCTCGGGAGCGGGAAGGCAGCCGAAGTCTGAGACGCATTTTTGCGAGGTGAATGAAAACATCAGCGCCTACAGCGTGCTACAGCATCGCCACACACCTGAAATGGTGGCACAGCTCCCTGGGGCAACCTTCGACCGGTTCGTGTTCACTGCGCATTTGGTCCCAATATCACGCGGTATCTTAAATACGATAACACTTCGGACGCAGAACCGTATTTCGGCACACTCGGTCCTGGCTGAAATTTATGCCAAGACTCCGTTCGTTCAGGTGTTGTCCCCTGGGCAACTACCAAATGTCCACAGCGTGACGAAGACCAATCTCTGCGTCATCGGAACTGTCGCTAGAGGGGATAACACGGTTATCGTTTCTGTTCTTGATAACCTGGTGAAAGGCGCCGCAGGACAAGCGGTCCAAAATTTAAATTTGATGTTCGGGTATGAGCCGACGGCAGGACTGGTCTCGTGACAAAAGTCGTTAAAATAGGCGGGGCACTACTGGAGAATCCCGCCAAAGCGGTGAATGAAATTCGCAGCCTCGCCCGCGGCCGCACTGCGATCGTACACGGCGGTGGTATGCAGATCACGCGTATGCTCGAGCGGATGAACGTTCCCTCCACTTTTATCGAAGGCCTGCGCGTTACCGATGAAAGTACGTTGGCTGCGGTTTGTGCAGCACTATTAGGCGAGGTGCACACCGCGCTCATCCAGGCGCTGTATCAGCAGGGATTGCCAGCTGTGGGCATAGTCGGCGTGGTTCGCGCAGAAAAAAAATCTGGACCATGGGGCTTCGTTGGAGCGAACGTCCGCGCCGACGCGACCTCCTTAAACGCTATTCTCGATCGGGGTAAGATGCCCGTCATTCCAACATTGGCCATGGGGAAGAATTCGCTGCTCAACGTCAATGGAGATGAAACCGCTGCTGCCGTGGCAGTAGCGCTCGAATGCAGCGAATTGCTATTCTTAACCGACGTCGAGGGCGTCAAGGATGCTGGCAGCAAGTTTCGTCAGCGGCGGCATGATTCCAAAATTGAAAGCCGTGAAAGCTGCCATGGAGGGAGGAGTTGGTCTGGTGCGTGTGGGCCGGACGATCTTCGAAGGTGCGGCGTGAATATTCGGCCTGCGACACACACAGATATCGACACCATCGTTAGCATGATTGCGCATTATGCGGCACAGGGCATCATGCTCCCGCGCTCGCATAGCGGGCTGGCAGAATCTCTATCGAACTATGTCGTCGCCGATCTCGATGGCCAGATCGTAGGATGCGGTGGTCTTGAACAATACTCGAGCAGTACAGCGGAGATCTTTGGTCTGGCGACATCGCCCAACAAACCTGTCCGTGGAACCGGCAGTGCCATTGTCGAAGCGCTGATCGAAAAAGCCCGTTCCGGGAATATCGCCCATGTTTTCGCGCTTACTCTTGCGCCGGCGTTCTTTCAGAAAATGGGTTTCAGGACCGTTCAGCACACCCACCTGCCTATGAAAGTGTGGAAGGATTGCATCGCGTGCCCCAAGTACGGCAATTGCGACGAAATCGCAATGGTGCTCGATCTCAATTAGGAATTCGCGCTGTCGCCGTCCAGACGAAACCTGAAATCGCGATAGCAACGGGTACGATCAAAACGGCACGGGCAAGGCCGTGAGTGTCGGCCAGCCATCCAATGATTGGCGGAGAGATTGCATCGCCGAATAAGTGAATCGTGAAAATGCTCACCGCCATCGCCCGCGCGCGCGCGTCTGCTGGTACAACG
>WNGQ01005819.1_pt1 | contig 11996 bp, 11 predicted proteins | sample 5407661 | NCBI WGS metagenome assembly WNGQ01 (sample SAMN13153382, study PRJNA577476) | soil metagenome | isolation source: 60 cm soil or saprolite under Garry oak tree replicate 2 | place: USA:California | collected 2016-06-15
TGGGCGGACGGGCTGCTGCGGCTCGGCGGCCCCTGGAGCTTCCAGATCTTCGGCTACACCGTCTCCGAGCTCTTCTGGCCGGCGATCCTGTTCCCGGGCCTGGCGTTCACCGTCATCTTCCTGTGGCCCTGGATCGAGCGGCGCTTCACCAGGGACCGGGCCGAGCACCACCTGCTGGACCGGCCGCGCGACGCACCCGCCCGGTCGGCGACCGGCGTGGCCGGGCTGCTGCTGTTCTTCATCCCGTTCCTGGAGGGCGGCAACGACATCATCGCCGTGCTGCTGCACGTCCCGGTGGAGACCATCACCAGGATCCTGCAGTACTCGTTCTTCATCGTGCCGGTGGTGGCCTGGCTGGTGACCTTCTGGGTCTGCCGGTCGCTGCGCGCCACCCACCTGCACCCGGCCGCGCCCGACGCCGGGCTGCGCCTGCGCCGCACCGCCGGCGGCGGCTACGAGACCATCTCGCTGGACCCGACCAGCCCCGGTACCCCGCTCGAGTAGCTCAGCGGCGCCGGGCGCCGGTCTCGTCGCGGCCGGCCGCTGGCTCCTCGGCCACCTGGTCGACCGGCTGGACGCGTCCATAGCGGTTCTCCCGCATGACCGCGGCGATCCAGCCCCAGCCGGAGTACAGCGCGACGCCCAAGCCGAGGATCACCAGCCAGAGCCCGAAGATGAACCCCGACAGCGCCACCGCCACGCCGAACGAGGCCGCGAACGGCCAGATGGAGGGCAGCGGCAGCACCGCGACGTCCTGGCTCTCCAGCGACTTGGGCCCGGGCGGGTCTTCCTTGGGCAGCCCGGCGAACACGCGCAGCGTCTCCGGCAGCGAGCCGGTCCTGCGGTCCTCGCCTCGCCGGTGCCACATGATGAACAGCCCCGCGAACCCTGGGCCGACGCCCAGCAGCAGCAGCGCCACCGTGCCCAGCGGCTCGTAGCTCAGGAACCAGTAGACGGCCCCGGCGACCAGCCCGAATACCGAAACGCGCAGCAGCAGCGCGGCGTCGTCGCTCATGCCTGGCCTCGCCGGTAGTCGAAGGGCCCCTCACCGCTGGGTGCCACCCGGACCGCGCCGGTGCGCAGGTCGAAGGCCGGCCGTCCGGAGATGATCTGGGGCATCTGGTGGAAGTTGTGGTGCGGCGGCGGCGAGGTGGTCACCCATTCCAGGCTGTTGCCCCCCCAGGGATCGTCCGGGGCGGTCCTGGGTTTCCGCAGCGAGCGCCACACGTTCCAGATGAACAGCAGCAGCGCCACGCCCACCAGGAACGACCCCAGCGTCGACAGGGCGTTCAGGCCGTTCCACCCGAGGTCCGGCTGGTAGCGGGCGATCCGCCGCGGCATGCCGCGCAGCCCCAAGAGGTACATCGGGAAGAAGGTCAGGTTGACGGCGACGAACAGGGTCCAGAAGCCGATCTTGCCGAGCCGCTCGTCCAGGAACCGGCCGGTCATCTTGGGGAACCAGAAGAACGCCCCTGCCAGCAGCGCGAACAGCAGCGCCATCCCCATCACGTAATGGAAGTGCGCGACCACGTAATAGGTGTCGTTGACCGCGAAGTCGATCGGCGGCGAGGCCACGAACACGCCGGTGATGCCGCCGATCACGAACACCAAGATGAAGCCGAGCGCGTACAGCATCGAGGTGGTGAAGGTGATCGACCCGCGCCACATGGTCGCCAGCCAGTTCCACACCTTGATGCCGGTGGGCACCGCGATCAGGAACGACATCAGCGAGAACCACGGCAGGTAGACCTGGCCGGTGGTGAACATGTGGTGGGCCCAGACGCCGAACGACAGCGAGAAGATCGCGAAGAACGCGAACACCATGCTGCGGTAGCCGAAGATCGGCTTGCGCGCGAACACCGGGATCACCTCGGAGATGATCCCAAACGCCGGGAAGATGACGATGTAGACCTCGGGGTGGCCGAAGAACCAGAAGACGTGCTGCCACAGCAGCGGACTGCCGCCGACCGCCGGGTTGAAGAAGGTCGCCCCGAAGTTGCGGTCCAGGAACAGCATCGCCAGCGCGGCCGTCAGCGGCGGGAAGGCGAACAGGATCATCAGCTGGGTGACCAGCACGCCCCAGGTGAACAGCGGCAGCCGGAACATGGTCATGCCCGGCACCCGCGAGTTGAAGATGGTGACCACCAGGTTGAGCGCGCCGGCGATACTGGCGATGCCGACGATCGCCAGGCCCATCGTCCACAAATCCATGCCGCGGCCCTGCAGGAACTGCGAGTCCGACAGGGGCGGGTAGCCGGTCCAGCCCGCGCTGGCCGCCCCGCCCGCAGTCAGGAAGCCGCTGAGCACCATCAGGCTGCCGAACAGGTACAGCCAGTAGCTCATGGCGTTCAGGCGCGGGAAGGCCACGTCGGCGGCGCCGATCTGCAGCGGCACGAAGTAGTTGGCGAGCCCGGTGGAGACCTGGTTGGCGAACAGGAAGATCATCATCGTGCCGTGCATGGTGAACAGCTCGTTGTAGCCGCCCTCGCTCACCACCCCGAGGGCCGGCCTGGCCAGCTCCGCGCGGACCACCAGCGCGAAGATGCCCGCCAGCAGGAATATCGCCAGCGAGGTGAAGATGTAGAGGATGCCGATCTTCTTGTGGTCGACCGTGGTCACCCACTCGACCAGCCCGCCTCGGGGGTGACCCCCCGCCTCGACTTCGGGAACCCCCAGCTCCGTGGTTGCCATGGTGTCTGGACTCCGTGCTCTGTCTAGGTCCCGCCGCCGGTGGGCGCGCCGCCCCGGCCCGACGTCAGGAAGCGATCGAACTGGTCCTGCGACACGACCTTGACCCGGAACAGCATGTCCGCGTGGCTGAGACCGCAGAACTGGGCGCACTGGCCGTGGTAGAGACCCACCCGCTGGAAGTTCATGTAGAACTCGTTGGTGGTGCCGGGGATCGCCTGGCGTTTGAACAGCGCTCGCGGGACGTAGAAGGAGTGCACCACGTCAGCCGAGCGCAGCTTGATGTGGATCGGCACGCCGACCGGGACCACCATCTCGGGCACGTTGTTCGGCCCGCCGACGACCTGCAGGTCGGAGCCCTCGTAGTCGAACTGCCAGCTCCACTGGAAGGCGATGACGTCGATGGTGACGCGGGACGGCGGGTCGGACAGGACGGTGTGCTGCGTCCGGACGGTGATCACGAACAGGAACAGCACCAGCGCCAGCGGGATCGCCGTCCACAGCAGCTCCAGCTTGTTGCTGCCCTCGATCTGGGCGGGCAGCTCGTCGTTGCGGCGCCGGTAGGCGACGACCGACCACAGCAACCAGACGGTGACCACGCCGAAGACGACCGCGGCCGCGATCAGGAAGATGTTGTAGGCGTCGTGGGTCGCGCGGCCCTCCGTGGTCACGGCCGCCGGCGCGCAGCCTGCGATCAGCAGGGGCAGCGCGATCAGGGCGACCTGGCGGCCAGCCCGTTTCACGGTTCCGAGGGCAGGGTCATGGAGCGGCAGCGACTCCTCACGAGCTCGGTCGTCCCGGACCCGAGTAGCCTACCCCCGGCGCCGTAAACTGGCCCGGCAAATCCGCACGCTCTGCCAGGTCTTCCAGCCAATCGGCCAGGACGCCGGCTCGGCCCGGCCGCCGTCATCCGGCGCCGAGCCCGGTCATCAGCGCCCTGGCCGTCAAGCCGAAGATGAAGAACGCTCCCCAGGTGAAGAACAGGTGGTAGGGGCCCTTCTGCAGCGAGCGGGTGAGCAGATGGCAGACCACCAGCACGATCCCCGGCAGCACCGCCCCGTAGAGGTAGTGCAGGACCGGCCGCCGGTCTCCCAGGCCAAGCAGCACGATCCCGGCGATGAGCTGCAGCCCCAGCAGCACCTGGAGCGCCGCCAGCAGCCCCCAGTACAGGCGCCCGGCCTCACGCTTGAGGATGAACAGGCCGAGCCCCCACAGGAACAGCACTCCCCACCCCACCACGATCACGAAGCCTTCGACCTTGTGGAACCCGGACATGGTGACCTTCCCTGCTCCGCTGCCGGTTGACGGGAGGCAGTCTCGCAGGGCACGCCCGATCGCGCTCGGCGAGCAGGCGCGCCGTGCCTGCCGCGGCCACCCTCGGAGGGTTCGCTGTCGGCGGAAGAGCTCGTGCGAGGGCGCCAAGGTCGGGTACCGTGCAGGCATGAGCATTGGTCACCACCCCGACGCCGTCGACCGCCCGATCGACCCGGTCGACCGCCTGCTGCGCCGCCGCGTGCTCATGCTCTCGGGCATGGTCACCAGCGACATGGCCCAGGACATCATGGCCCGCCTGCTGTACCTGGAGGCGGAGGACCCCGACGAGCCGATCGACGTGCGCATCAACTCGCCCGGCGGCGACGTGCTCGCGGGCCTGGCGATGCTGGACACCATGAAGAACCTCTCCTGCCCGGTCGGGACCACCTGCGCCGGCCTGGCGGCCTCGATGGGGTCCGTGCTGCTGGCCGGCGGCGCCAAGGGCCGCCGGCGCGCCACCGCCAACGCCCGCATCCTGATCCACCAGCCGTGGAGCCAGGGGTTCCAGGGCCAGGCCACCGACCTGGAGCGCACCGCCCAGGAGATCCTGCGCCAGCGCGCCCTGGTCGACGACATCCTCGCCGAGGCCACCGGGCAGCCGGTCGACCGGATCCACAAGGACACCGACCGCGACACCTGGTTCTCGGCGGACGAGGCGGTCGTCTACGGCCTGGTCGACGAGGTCCTCCGTTGAGACCGGCGAGGCCGCGGCGGTGAGCCGGCTGCGGACGATCATCGGCGCGACCCTGCGCCGCAGGCGCCAGTCCCAGGCCCGGACGCTGCGTGAGGTCGCCGAGGCCGCCGGCGTGTCGCTCACCTACCTGTCGGAGGTCGAGCGGGGCTGCAAGGAGGCCTCCTCCGAGATCCTGGAGGCGGTCTGCGCCGCCCTCGGCCTGGTCCTGTCGGACCTGCTGTTCGAGGTTGCCTCCGAGCTCGTCCGCCTGGAGGTCCGCGGCTCGCTGCCACGGATCGGCTTCATCCCCGACCAGGCCGACCAGGTCCGCGCGCGCCCGCCCACCCGTCCCCCCGCCTCGGCGAGCGCGCCGCCGGTCATCGTGGAGCGCCCCGTCCCGGAGCCCGCGGCCCCAGCGCCGGTCGCCCGCGTCATCGACCTGCGCGCCTACGCCGGCCGCCGCTCCGCCTGAGCGGATCCCCCCTGGCCCCACAGCCCTCCGGCGCCGCACGGCCCCCGACCCGCCGAGCCTGCCCGCGCCCGGTTGGAGTTGCGGCGATCGGGCATGATGGCCAGCGTCGGGCGTCGGGCGAGAGGACCTTCCAGCCATGCGCTATGTCGAGGCCCAGGGGCTGCGGACGTCGGTGATCGGACTCGGCGCCTGGCAGTTCGGGTCGCCGGAGTGGGGCTGGGGCAACGGCTTCGGCCCCGCCGAGGCGCAGGCGATCGTCGAGCGCGCCAGGCAGCTCGGCGTCACCCTGATCGACACCGCCGAGATCTACGGGAGGGGCGAGTCCGAGCGCATGCTCGGCCGCATCCTCGCCGCGCGAGACCTCAGGGATGCGTTCGTGCTGGCCAGCAAGGTCGCGCCGACCTGGCCGACCAGGGACCGGGTCAAGGCGGCCGCACACGCCAGCCTGGCGCGGCTTGGCACCGACCGGCTCGACCTCTACCAGGTCCACTGGCCCAATCCACTGGTCCCCCAGTCCTCCACCATGGCGGGCATGCGCGCGCTGCAGGCTGGAGGGCTGGTGCGCTACGTCGGCGTCAGCAACTACGGCCTCGGCCGCTGGCGCGCCGCCGAGGCCGCGCTCGGCGCGCCGGTCGTCTCCAACCAGGTCCAGTACAACCTGCTGCGCCGCAAGCCGGAGCGGGAGCTGCTGCCCTTCGCCGCCAGCAAGGGCCGCCTGGTCGTCGCCTACAGCCCCCTGGCCCAGGGCGTGCTGGCCGGCAAGTACACCGCCGCCGACCCGCCAGGCGGCGTGCGGGCCCGCAACCTGCTGTTCTCCGAGGAGAACCTGCGCAGGGCCACACCGGTGCTGGACGCGCTCCACGAGGTGGCGGCCAGCCACGAGGCCACTCCGGCGCAGATCGCGCTCGCATGGGTCGTCCACCGCCCCAATGTCGTCGCCATTCCCGGCGCCAAGAGCGTCGCCCAGCTCGAATCCAACGCGCGGGCCGCAGAGATCGTGCTGGCCGACGACGAGTTCCTGCACCTCAACCAGGCGGCCGACCGGTTCCACCGCGACACGCTGGTAAGCGTCGGCGCGATGGCGACGGCGCGCGCCCGCACGCTGCTCGGCCGGCGGTAACGGCCGGCCGGCTCGGGACCGGCCCCGGCGCCGCTACCCCGGCGCCGCTACCCCGGCGCGTCGGGCAGGGGCAGGCGCAGGCGGACCCTGGAGCCCTGGCCGGGCGCGGCGTCGACGGTCAGCTCGCCACCCACGGCCTCCAGGCGCTCGGCCATCGACCGGAGCCCGAGGTGCCCGGTGGCCATCGCCCGCTGGCGGGCCTCCGCCTCGTCGAAGCCGACGCCGTCGTCGGCGACCTCCACCTCCAGCGCGCCGTCCCGCAGCCGCCCACGGACCCCCACGCTGCTGGCGGCGGCGTGCCTGGCAACGTTGGCCAGCGCCTCCTGCACCACCCGGAATACCAGCACCTCCAGGTCGGGGTCCAAGCGCTGGTCGACGTCCCAGCGGAACCTGGTCGCACAGGCCCTGCGCTGCCCGAGCTTGTCGAGCTGCTGGCCGAGCGCCGGCGCCAGCCCCTCGCGGTCCAGCAGCGGCGGCCGCAGGTCGAACAGGAACGTCCGCGCGGCCGCCAGGCCGTGGTCGAGGTTCTCGCGGACCTGCTTGGCCGTGCAGCGCAGGTCCCCCTCGGCGTCGACGCCCAGCTTGTCCATGGCCGCCTCGAGCACCGACAGGTGCATCCGCGCCGCGCTCAGCGCCTGGATGGCGTCGTCGTGCAGGTTGCCCGCCAGCCGCCGCTGCTCGCTCTCCTGGGCGGTGATGAGCTGGTGCAGCAGGCCGCGGCGCTCGCGCTCGGCCCGCTCCAGGTCGGTGATGTCCACCGCCACGCTGATCACGCCGGCGACGTCCCCGCCGTCGCCGTCCACCGCCGGCAGCGGCCCGTAGTGGACGTCGAAGATCGCCTCGCCGTGCGGGTCCCTGGGGGTGATCTCCCGCTTGGCGCTGAGCTCCTTGCCGGCCAGCAGCCGCTCGAAATCGGCGGTCGCCTCGGCGATGTCGCCGCGCAGCTCGACGTAGGAGCGTCCCAGCCGCTCCTCGGGCGAGATGCCCACCCGGTCGAAGGCGCGGCCCGCCGAGAAGGTGCAGATGCCGTCGCGGTCGTAGACCGACATCACCACCGGGGCGTTGACGATCACCGAGCGCAGCCACGCCTCGTTGGTCTTGAGCGCCCTGGTGGCCTGGTTGCGCTCGGTCACGTCCTGGGCCTGCGCCAGGAACCCCAGCGGCCGGTGCCGGCTGTCGCGGAGCACGGTGACCCCGAACAGCAGCTCCACCACGCTGCCGTCGGCGCGCTCGGAACGGTGCGCGACCTCGAACGGCGGCGGCGGCTGCACGCCCGCGCGGACGCGCTTGCCGACACTGGCCAGGTCCCCCAGGCTCGCCGCGGTGGCGACCGCTCTGGCGACCAGCTCCATCTCGTCGCGGCCGAGCAGGTCGCACAGCGCCTGGTTCACACGCAGGAAGCGCCCGTCCAGCCCGACCAGCGCCATGCCGATGGCGGCCTGCTCGAATGCCAGGCCCAGCTCCAGCACGGCGGGGACTGGTCGTTCCCCCGCCCCACTGCTGCCCGCGTCCGCTTCCATTGGCCTCCCCCCGGGCGGTACCTCCCAAAGCCTACTGCATTCGGTCCAGCATTCCGCCGGTACCATCGCTCCTGAACGCTCGGATGGAGCGGCCGCCGCCGGGGGAGGTTCATTGAGCCGCGTCACCGAAACGATCCTGTCGCTGCACGGCTGGGTCGCGTTGCTGGTGGTGTTCCTGCTGCCGGCGCTGGAGGCCTCCGCCTTCTTCGGGGTGGTGTTCCCGGGCGAGATCGCGGTCATCCTCGGCGGCGTGCTGGCCTTCCAGCATCGTGTGGACCTGGGCGCGGTGATGGCGGCCGCGATCGTCGGCGCTGTCGCCGGCGACACCGTCGGCTACCTGGTCGGCAGGCGCTGGGGCCGGCGCATGCTCCACGGCTGGCTGCGCCGCTTCGTCAAGGCGCACCACCTGGACCAGGCGGAGGCCTTCCTGGGGCGGCACGGCGGCAAGGCGGTGTTCTTCGGCCGCTGGACGGCGGCGCTGCGCGCGCTGATCCCCGGTCTTGCCGGCATGTCCGGGGTGCACTACCGAACCTTCGCGATCTGGAACGTCCTCGGCGGCGGGCTGTGGGCCGCCACCTTCGTGCTGGTCGGCTTCGTCGCCGGCGAGGGCTGGCGCAAGGTCGAGGAGATCGCCAAGCGGGCCAGCCTGGTGCTGCTGCTGATCGTCGTCCTGGTGGCCGGGATCGTGCTGGCGGGCCGCTGGATCGCCCAGCACCCCGAGCGGGTCCGCGCCGCCATCCGCCGGCAGCTCGAGCGGCCGGCCGTGGCGCGGCTGCGGGCCCGCTACGAGCGGCAGCTCGCCTTCCTGGCGCGGCGGCTGCGCCCCGGCGGCGCGCTCGGCCTGTCGCTCACGCTCGGCCTGCTGGCCATCGCGGTCGCCGGCTGGACGTTCGGCGCGGTCGCCCAGGCCGTGCTGGCCAGCGAGGACCTGACCCAGTTCGACGGCTTCGTGCAGCGGTTCTTCACCGGCCACCGGGAGCCGTGGCTGACCAGCGTGCTGCACGGCGCGGTCGGGCTCGGCGGCGCGGGGCTGCTGCTGGCCATCGGCGTCGGGGTCGGGCTGGGCTTCCGGCTGGCGCGCGGGCGCTGGCAGCCGCTGCTGCTGGCGCTGGGCGCCTACGCCGGCGCCGAGCTGCTGGCGCTCAGCGTCGACGCGCTGGTCAAACGCCCGCGTCCGCCACGGCCGCTGGTCCCCGCCGACGGCTTCGCCTTCCCATCGAGGGAGGCGACCGCCGCCGCCGCGGTGTACGGGATGCTGGTGGCGCTGTCGGCGATCGCGACCGGCAGATGGTCGCTGCGGGTGGCCGCCGCGACCGGCGGGATGCTGGCCCTGGCGCTGCTCGGGCTCGGCCAGGTCTACCTCGGCGCCAACTGGCTGAGCGACGTCCTTGGCGGCTACGCCCTCGGCGGCCTGTGGCTGTTCGTCCTGCTCACGGTGGTGCACACCCTGGTCGGCTGGCGGGCGTCCAGCCGCGGCCGGCGCAGCGAGCGTGCCGAAATCAAGGCTTGACCTCGCGGCGCGGCCCACCCACCATTGGCAGCAGCCTCCGGAGGGTTGCCTGCCCCGGAGCCAGGGTAGGACTCCCCCCAACTGAGCAAGCTCGACGCGACCGGCCACGATCTCACAGGAGCGGCGGATGACCAGCAGCCACCACCGCGACCTGCTGCCCCGGGCGGCACGAGCCACGCTGGCCGGCCCCGGCTTATAGCCACACGGCCGGCGCGTCCCCGCTGAGCGACACCTTCTTCAGCCCCCACGCGCCCTGATCGCCTCCCGCTCCAGCGTTCCCAACCCTGCACACATGGCGGCCTGACCGGGCCCCTGCAGGGGAGAGCCTCCCGTGCCGCGCCAGCAGAACAAGACAAAGGAGACAACAATGGTCATGGTGCCGCGCAAGCGTCCCGGCGAGCCCGCCGCCGCCAAGCGGCCGGCCGTCAAGGTCGTCAAGTCCACCTCCAAGTCCCCGTCCAAGTCCCCGTCCAAGTCCCGGCCGGTCGCCATCCGCCGCGTCGGCACCCGAGCCCGCCTCCGGGACCGCCGGGGCCTGCCCGTGCTGATGGCCGCCTACCTGGCCGGAGCGTGCATCGTGCTGGCCGCGGTGTTCCTGGTCTTCCCGCACCGCACGGGCGGTCCGCCGGCGCCCGGCGGGCGCACCTGGGACTACCAGCTCGAGACGGTCGCGCTGCAGGGCAGGGGGCTGCTCAACGCGTACGCCCGCGGGGCGGTTCGAGCGACCGCATGGCTGGCCCGAAGCTCGATCGAGCGGCAGCGTGACGTCCACCGGCTGAACCTCCTCGAGTTCCTGGCCGGCGAGCCCGCCGCGGGCGCCACCGGCCGCTTCGTGGGCGCGCACCGCCTGGCGCTGGAGGGAGCCACCATCGCGCTGCTGGTCGGCCTGGCGGCCTACGGCGTGCTGCGCCGCCCGGCGGGGCGGCGCTGGCTGGTGGCGATCCTGGTGCTGCTGGCGGTCACCGCGGTGGTCACCCGCCCGCTCAGCGCCAGCCGCCTGGCCGGGCGGGCGGGCGTGGCCGTGCCCAACCTGGTGCTGCGCGCCGCCGTCCAGGGGGACCCCACTCAGGAGCTCCGCGGCGGCACCCAGCAGGTCCAGGAGGCGCTCGCCAGCGGGTACTGGACGGCGTTCGTCGCCGAGCCGCTGTCGCGGCTGCAGACCGGCACCGCCGTGCTGGCGGGCGCGCCGCCGACCCGCAAGCCCGGCGTGCTGGGCTTCCTGCGCGGCAGGATCGGCGCCGTCAATGACTGGGCGGTCGGCCGCCACGGTGTCGAGCGGTCGGTGATCTCCACCTTCGCGGTGGTCTACGTGCTGCCGTTCGCGCTGGTGCTGTGCGCGCTGGCGATGCTGGCCACCTGCGCGCAGGCCCTGGTGTTCCTGCTCTGCCTGGCGGGGCCGGTGGCGCTGGCGGTGGCGGTGGAGCCGCACTGGCGCCGGGGCGTGCTGCGCTGGTGGCTGGTGCCGCTGGCCGCCGCGGTCGGGCTGCTGTCGGCCGCCGCGCTGGTCTCGTTCCTGGTGGTACGCGTGGCCGAGCTGCTGCACGCCTCCGACGACTACGCGGGCCTGCTGCTGGCCGGCTCGGCCTGGCCGATCATGGCCGGCGCGCTGCTGGCCCGCCGCTTCGTCCGCCGGCGTCGCGCCGCCCGCCGGCGCCCCATCGTGGTCCGTGGAGGTGCGGCATGAGCCAGCCGCGCCGCCACCAGCTCCGCGACCACCTCGGCCGCTTCACCAGCCCGACCGGCCACCCGCGCCCCGGGCGCGGCCGCCGGACCGCCGGCGACGAGCCGCGCCCCGGGAATGCCGGGCCCGCCGCCGCCGGGCGGCCGGGCGGGCGCCTGCGGGCTGTCCGCAACAGCCTGGGGCGGGCCCCCGGGCTGGTGCTCGCCGCCCTACGCGGCGAGCTGGCCCGCCGGCTCCACCGGCTGGCGGTGGTCGCCGTGGCGCTCGGCGCGGCGGTCGTGCTGCTGTACCAGCACGGCGACAGCCCGGCCGCGCTGGGGCGCACCCTGCAGGCCGCCTCCGCGGCGCCCTCGGCCGCCGTACCCTCGGCTCCCTCGGCCTCCGCCGGGCCCTCGGCCCGACCGGCGCAGCCGCCGCGCGAGACCGGCGCCACCCGGCCGACCCCCGGCACGCCGGAGCGGGCCGCGCCACCGGCGGCCCGTCCGGTCCGCCCGTCCAAGCCGGCGGAGGCGGCGGCCGCCTGGTACGCGGCCCGCGAGCACCTGGGCGCCAGCCAGGTCCGGCCGCTCCAGCAGGACAAGGTCTCCAACCGGGAGGTGCGCGTCCTGGTCCTCGCCGACCGCGGCAACGGCAACCTCGACACCGCGCTGGTCACCGTCCGGCGCGACGCCAAGGGAGGGTGGTCGGTCCCATGAGCTCGCGCGTCAAGCTGGCCAGCGGGGGAGTGGTCGCCATGCTGCTCGTCCTGGCGCTGCTCGGCGGCATGGCCTCGCCGGGCTTCTCGATCCCGGTCAGCCCCGCCGCCGTGGGCCGCGCCGTCGCCAGGATCGTGCGGCCGGGCCCGGCCACCGCGCCCGGCATCCCGCCGGGCCCGACCGTCAAGGCGAGTGGGTTTGCGCTGGCGGATATCCCCTCGGGGTACCTGGCCCTGTACATCCAGGCCGCCCACACCTGCCCGGCGCTGACCTGGCAGCTGCTGGCCGGGATCGGCAAGGTCGAAACCAACCACGGCCGCAGC
>WNGQ01007651.1_pt1 | contig 11995 bp, 13 predicted proteins | sample 5407661 | NCBI WGS metagenome assembly WNGQ01 (sample SAMN13153382, study PRJNA577476) | soil metagenome | isolation source: 60 cm soil or saprolite under Garry oak tree replicate 2 | place: USA:California | collected 2016-06-15
AGGTGGCTGAAATTGTCCAGGCGCTGGCTGGTGCGATGGTTGATAGGATTGGTAGGAAGGCGGCATCGATTGTGGCTGGCCAAATTGTCCATATTGCTCATTGAGGTTTGAATACGAACGTGATGGTGGGAATTGTGGAGATTCCGGAGATTGTGGGGATTGTGGCGTTTGATCTGGCAATGGTGTATGTTCATCATCGACATACGGATTTTGCATAGTAGTCATCCTCCTGGTGTAGTTCGTACGGGCGCGATACATCGGGCCCCATATTCGCTTAAAAACATTACGGTTCATATGCATCTGCCGATAGTGTAGCGCAAATATGTCAGAAAACTACGAGAGAACTGTAAAATGTCTGTAAGTTGTGCGAAGGCATTTCGCGGTGAAGGCAGAGGACATCTTACAGAAACTTTACATATTCCCGGCATGTTTTTTGATCTTTTCTCTGTACACTAAATGCTGTATGATGATAGGTGAAGAGGGAATAGTAAACCATGGTAAAAATTCTGATTATTGAAGACGAAGCAAATATCGCGCAGATTCTCCGGCTCTACCTGGAACAGGCCAACTTTACCACCCTGATCGCCAGCGACGGCGCGGCGGGGCTGGAATTACATGCCCGCGAACACCCCGACCTGGTGATTCTTGACTTGATGTTGCCCGCGCTCGATGGCATGGAGGTCTGCCGCCGTATTCGCGCCTGGGCCAATACGCCTATCCTCATGCTCACCGCTCGTCAATCGGAAGAGGACCGTATCGAGGGTTTGGAACTGGGAGCCGATGATTACCTCGTCAAGCCTTTCAGTCCCCGCGAGGTCGTGAGCCGTGTCAAAGCTATACTGCGCAGGACTTCTCCAGTAGCTATGCATGACGCGGGCGCGATACATCGGGTCTCTCCATCAGAAAGCGCAGGGTATCTCGCGGGCGCGATACATCGGACCTCTCCAGCAGAAAGCGTAAGTGCCAGCACGGGCGCGATACATCGCGCCCCTACGGATAGAGGAGAAGAATTGCGTTATGGCGGGCTGCACATTGCTATTCCCGCGCGGCGGGTCGAGGTCAACGGGCATACTGTGACTCTGACCGCCAAAGAGTTCGACCTGCTGGTCACGCTGGCCTCCGCGCCCGACCGCGTCTTTACGCGCGAGGCATTGCTCGACAAAATCTGGGGCTATACCTTTCTTGGCGATGGACGTACCGTTGATGTGCACGTGGGAACGCTGCGCAAGAAGCTGGAAGCGGCAGGCGAACAGGACAAACAGGGTGCTGCCTCTCCTATTAAAACCGTATGGGGCGTAGGCTACAAATTCGCGCCTGAGGAGTAAGTATGGGCTGGCGTGCTTTGCGCATATCCCTGCGGGTGAAACTGGTCTTGAGTTACGTGGGCGTCGCGCTTGGCGCGATCCTGCTGCTGGTTGTGGTTATCTCGCTGACCGTGCAAAGCTATTTCTTCGGCGTGCAGCGCGACCAGCTGCGTTCACGCGCCGAGTACCTGGCGCAGCAGGTTGGCAGCATTTACCACGCTAGAGGCCAAAGCTGGCAGAATGTCGGGAAGATTTTCGACTACAGCCCGGAGCTATTCGTCGTCATCGATACTACCCAGCAGCTTCACAGCGCCCGTCCACCAGATTTTGTCAAGCTGAGCGATGCCGATATTCCCGCGCTCAACTCGGCCCTGACCCAGACATTGCAAGGACAAGAGGTAGCGGGAAGCCTGCAAGGTTCTCCTGGCGACAGCAGCGTCTTCTCTGGACTCTATATCAGCGTGCCTATTTATGATGGCGGACAATCCAATGGCCGGGTGATTGGCGCGCTGCTGCTGGCTCAACCCGATAAATACCCGCAGGGTTTCTCCCCCAACGATGTGATCGCCACGATTGACCTGGTGATCCTGGCTACGGGCGCGCTGATCGCGATTATCGTGATCGTTTTCAGCATTTTCCTGACACGCCGCTTAACGCACCCGCTGGTAGCGCTTACCGCCGCCGCCGAAAAGATGAAAGGCGGGGACTACACGCAGCGCGTCACCCCGCCTAAAAATCAGGACGAAATTGGCACGCTCGCGCAGACCTTCAATGCTATGGCGGGCAAGATCGAGTCAGACGTGACAGAACTGCGCCGCCAGGAACAGCTGCGCCGCGACATGGTCGCCAACATCGCCCATGATCTCGTCACGCCCCTCACCGCTATACAGGGCTTCAGCGAGGCGCTGGCGGACGAGGTGATTACCGAGCCGGAGGCGCGTTCCGAAACGGCGCAATTGATAGGGCGCGAGGTGCAGCGTTTGCGCCGCCTGGTGAGCGATATGCAGCACATGACGGCGCTCGAAACGGGCAACATGCAGCTCGACCTTGCTCCCCTGGACATGCACGCCCTGGTCGATGAAGTGCTGGCGGTAATTGGCCCCGAATGCGAACAATCCGGCATCACGCTGCGCAACGAGATCGCGCCCGGCACTCCGCCCGTCCTGGCCGATAGCGACCGCATCACCCAGGTGCTCCTCAACCTGCTGGACAACGCCCGTCGTTACACCCCGCCAGGGGGCAGCATAGTGATAGACGCAGCCATCGTGGTCGCCGATAGAGGAACGAAGTGGCTGAGCATCTCGGTACAGGATACAGGCAGCGGCATTGATCCCGTTGATCTTCCATTCATATTTGATCGCTTTTTCCGTATCGACCGCGCCCGCTCCGGCTCCCATAATGGCAGTGGACTGGGCCTTGCCATCGTGAGGGCGATCATCGCAGCGCACGGTGGAACCATTCGGGCCGAAAGCACCTCCGGCGAGGGGACGAGGATTACGTTTACGCTGCCGGTTGTGGAATCTACCAGGCCGCCAGGGGATGAAAAAAATACCAGGCTGTAAGCATGGTACTTTTCATGTTTCAGTAGGGAAAATCTGGTTTCCAAATGACATTCACGCTATTTTCATCACTTTAGGGGCAGGAATTGGCCGCCCTAATTCCTGAGCAACCATAATCCAACTGGCAATGGCATCTTGCCCCTGCCGGACCGCTTCCTCGTAAGTTGATCCATGCGTCCGACATCCAGGAAGTTCAGGAACGGTCACCACGTAAATCTGATCGTCCTCATCCCACTGGATATTCATGGAGTAGTGAGCATACTGATTTGCTGTCATTTGCCTTGTACCTCCCTGATCTTTTGAGGCACTTTTCAATCTCAGATTACAAGCATTCCCGAGTCCACATATCGACCTATCTCATTAGGATTATACATGGTATTGTTCCTGCATACAATATTTACCATGTACTTTCGACCGAATGATAATTGTCCTCGACAACCGATTTCCGCTATGTTACACTTCAATCAGATAAAATGACACGCGTTGATACACACAAATGCAAGGAGCCGCTATGCGCTATTATAAGCTCTCGCCATTCCTCCTCATCCTGCTCTTCGTGCTTGCAGCTTGCGGCAGCAACGCCGGCCAGACTACGACGATCTCCCAGGCGATAGTGAAGGCTCCAACGTGCCAGTCAACGGTCTCAGTAAGTGTAGCGAACCCTTCGGCGACGATTTCATCGGCCCCGCGACACATGGATATGGGGCCGCATATGAAAATGACCTCGTATAGACCGGTGACGGCGGGGGATGTGGCGCGGGTAGAAGCTATTGCGCAGAACGCGCACGTGTGCTTTGACAAGTACAAGGACTACCACCTGGCGTTGCGGGACGGCTTCCAGATCTTCACGCCAGACGTAGCGCAGGACATCTACCATTTCGCCAACGTACGGAACTTCAGCGAGGCTCAGACAACCTTTGACCTGGCCCACCCAAGCGCGTTGCTCTACAACAAAGTGGGCGATGGCTACCAGTTCGTGGGTGTGATGTACAGCGCGCCACCAGATGCCACCGAAGATCAGCTTAACGCACGCATTCCACTGAGCGTCGCTCCCTGGCACCTGCATACCAATATCTGCCTCCCCGCGGGAGACGAGAATAAAACGCTGTTCAACCCCAATTCGCTGTTTGGCCTGGCCGGCACGATTACGACTCCGGCTCAGTGCAGTAAAGTTGGCGGCACGTTCTTCCCGCAGTTGTTCGGGTGGATGGTACATATTCCTTTGTTTGGGAATGTAGGGATAGGTTAGATACTTGTTAATGATTGCCAGGGCGACCCTCGCGATCGCCCAATACGCATCAACCTAAGAACAAACCCATCAACATCCGTAGGGGCGAGAGCGGCGGATGAGGGGTTGGGCGACCCTAAAGGCCCTCCCAACCCCTCATCCGCCGCCCTCGCCCCTACGGATCGTCCAGCCCTGTGCCTGGCTTCCCGGCTCCGGTTGATGCGTATTGGGCGACCTCACCATCGCCCTGGCAATCATTCACAGACCCTGGCGCTCGGCCCACCGAATCTTCACTCCTGAACCACGACTTCATAGATTTCTTGATACAAGGGGGTGGCGGCGAAGCCTAACAGAGGCTCAGCCTTGGCAAGCTGCGCTCGATAGTAGCCACTGGCCTCGCTTGCTTTCAAATCGGCTTCTGTCTCCCACAGCGTAATCGCCATACCTCTGCCTTCGCTACGATCGAGCAAGCCAAGAAAACCTTTGAAACCGTGTTGCTGCTTTGCATCTGGAACAATCGACTCCCTCATAACGGGGATTAGCTCCTCTAAGCCCTCACGCTTATGCCCTGTCTTCCATTCTAGAACCGTGACTCGTGCGTACATAGGTGCTACCTTTCTAACCATCTCCACCGATGGCTGGCTGATAAAACTACGGGAACACGTTACGAAGCACTGGCTCTGCGATCAGGCGACTCATAGAGAGAGAGTAGCCACCTTCTCGAAATTATTGTAACATGCTGGCTCAGTCATTCGTCTTTAATCCTCCTTCGTCACTACCACAAAGTTATCGCTTCCATACGGATTTTGCGCGTATGCATCAGCCTGGTTATCATTCATCCATTCGCCATCTTTGAGATAGCGGAACTGGTATTCGCGGTTAAGTTCCAGGTCAACGGTAATGGTCCATACCTCGTCGCGTCCGCGCGAGAGCGGGTGAGAGGTATTATTCCAGTTATTGAAGTCGCCGACCAGGTAAATAGAATCTGCCCAGAGACTGTTTGGCAGGCTAAATGTGACACGGGCAACTCTGCCCTTGCTGGTTTTAACAAAACTTTTACGTATCATAACTACTAACCCTTTGACGAAGTGGTCTACATTGAAGTACTCATCTGAATGCAAGGTAGTTCTCAAAACCATGCCGGGCGGCGCCGAGCAGGGCGATTTTGGGATTCAGGATCACATGCACCGGAATCGTTGAGAGCACTTTACCAAGGCGTCCTTTGTTGCAAAATGCCTTCATAAAACGCTCGCTATAGAGATAAGATAGGATACGCGGCGGGATGCCGCCGCCGAGATAGACGCCGCCGGTTGACAGCACTTTCAGCGCCATGTTGCCCGCTTCCGCCCCTAAAACAGACACGAAGGTATTGAGCGTGGCGATGGCGATATCACAGGGGTCATCCTTGTTGAGCGCAGCATTCCTGATGACGGGTGTCTTATCCTGGGCCTCAGCCAGTTCCTTCGCCAACCATTCAGGCTCTACTGCATGACCGCTGTCTTTGAGGAGGGCATAGATATTGGGAAAGCCCTTGCCGGAACACACGCGCTCGTAACTCACATGGGGAAAACGCTCCAGGAGATAGCGCAGCAGTTCAAGTTCAAACAGGTTGGTCGCTGCGAAATCGGCATGACCACCCTCGGAATTATGCGACTGGTAGGAAGAGCCGTTCCAGGTGAGGAAAGCTTCGCCCAGACCGGTGCCGGGGGCAATGACGGCGATGGCTCCCTGGGGGGCTGGTTGACCCTGATTTACGGTATGCAGGTCGTGCGCTTCCAGGTAGGGAACGGCGTGCGCAATCGCATCCAGGTCGTTGAGCAGGCGCACCGATGGGATATGCAGCACGTCCTGGAGCTGCTTTTCGTCCATTTTCCAGGGAAGATTGGTGATGGTGGCGTGTCCTTCCAGGACAGGGCCAGCCACTCCCAAACTGGCGTGATCTATCGAGACGTGTTGTTGCGCCAGATATGCCTGTACCAGCGCCTCGAGACTTGCATAGTCTCCGCTGGGAAAAGTCGCCTCATGCACAGGATCGCGCCAGCCTGTACCTTTTTCATGCTCAAAAAGAGCGAGGTTGGTTTTCGTTCCTCCAATATCACCCGCGAGTAGCATGCCCAATTCCTCCTTTGATATCGATTGTATTAACCTTCCAGGCTCTATTGTATTATGTTTTAGGAAAATTCGTAGGGACAAGGGGTTGTGCGGTGTGGGGAAGGGGCCTTGTGCTTGTCCTCTGTGGGAATCGAGCGAGTACCGAGGACAAGCACAAGGCCCCTTCCCCTCTTCACCACGGCCCCTTGTCCCTACACACAAGCCAACAATCGATCTGTATCCTTAAAAGGACAAGCACAAGGCCCCTTCCCCTCTTCATCACGGCCCCTTGTCCCTACACACAACATATGCATTCTGTCTCTTTACCAGCATAGTTGTTACATAGAGATCATAGAATGCTGACTTGGCCTTGTAACAAATCCGCGACAAGTGAGACATAATAAGAATATATACCACCAGTAAGGAGTAGGAGATGACAACAATACAGTATGATGCAATCGTAATCGGTGCTGGCCAGGCAGGAGGACCACTTTCTACCGCGTTAGCACGGGCCGGGTGGAAGGTCGCCATTATCGAGCGGGAACATGTAGGAGGAACCTGTATAAACGAAGGCTGCACACCAACAAAAACCATGGTTGCCAGCGCTCGCGTTGCCTATCTAGCACGCAGAGCGGCAGACTATGGTGTGCATACCGGGCCTATTTCAGTCGATATGACCGTCGTGAGGAAACGCAAACGCGATATCGTTGAGAGTTTCCGCAGCGGCAGCCAGCGGCGCATCGAAAGCACACCAGGCGTCGATCTCTTGATGGGAGAGAGTTATTTCGTCGAGCCAAAGGTGGTCGAGGTACGCCTGAATACCGGTGAAACACGCCGTCTAAGCGCTGGCATGATCTTTATCAACGCTGGCGATCGCCCTTCCAAACCATCCATAGAGGGCTTAGAACAGGTGCAGACGCTCAACTCAACCACCATTATGGAACTGGATACCGTTCCTGAACACCTGCTGGTGCTGGGAGGCGGCTATGTCGGCCTGGAATTTGGGCAGATGTTCCGCCGCTTTGGCAGCCAGGTGACGATCATACAGCGCGGCTCACACTTGCTGGCGCGCGAAGACAACGACGTAGCCGACGCGGTCGCCGATATTATGCGCGAGGATGGCATAACCGTGTTGCTTGAGACGACTCCAGTACGCGCATCCCAGGATAAAGACGGCCCTATCCGGTTAACGGTGCGAACTCCCGAAGGCGAACGCACGTTGACAGGTTCCCACCTGCTCGTGGCGACTGGTAGAACGCCAAATAGCGATTGGCTCAATCTCGCGGCTGCCGGTGTGCAGACCGATAAAGGTGGTTTCATTCATGTGAATGAGCGCCTGGAAACGAATGTACCAGGGATTTACGCGCTGGGTGATATCAAGGGTGGTCCGGCCTTTACTCACATCTCGTATGATGATTTTCGTATTATTCGAACCAATCTGCTTGAGCACGGCAACGCCACTATTCGTGATCGCCTCGTGCCATACACGGTTTTCATTGACCCACAATTGGGACGAGTCGGCTTGAGCGAGACCGATGCACGAAAGTCAGGCCATACGATCAAAGTAGCAAAGATGCCAATGAATTATGTGGCGCGCGCATTGGAGATAGACGAATCACGCGGCTTTATGAAGGCCATTGTAGACGCCGGCACCGGCCATATTCTGGGCTGCGCCATCCTTGGGATTGAAGGCGGCGAGATCATGGCTATGCTAGAAATAGCGATGATGGGGAAGCTATCCTATACCGTTTTGCGTGATGCAATCTTCGCCCATCCAACGCTGGCAGAATCATTGAACAACCTGTTTTCTTCGCTCGATTAACCTTCCAGGGCAATAGAGCGACCAGGGCAGGCGATCCCAAGCGGGCTATATTCTGCGTTTTGCTTCGATTAACCTTCCAGCACAACAGAGCGACCAGGGCAGGGGCAAGCCCAGCCCGTACCCTATACGGGTCGGAGTCGCGCTTCGTATAGGGTACGGGCTGGGCTTGCCCCTGCCCTGAGTGGTGGTAGGGCTAACTTGACTGTCAAAAAAGGCTGGGGTATACTTCTTCCCGTTGATAGCCGAACGCTGCGGTGAGAGGAAGTGCCCATGAGCGAAGGAACATCCCAGCCGGACAGTCCATTTGAGCTAGCTGCCGATGCTACAGCAGGGAGCGCAATAAATCGCGTCCCTACATCTGAGGCAGTTAGCACAGCATCTCCAGAAGAGCTGCAACTGCTGATGGCGTTACGCAACGGCAGTGAAGCGGCTTTCGTCTCGTTGGTTGAGCAGTATCATAGAGCGTTGTTGCGCCTGGCGTTGGTTTTTGTGCCATCGAAAGCCGTTGCCGAGGAGGTCGTCCAGGAGACCTGGATGGGTGTGCTGCAAGGGCTTTCCCGCTTCGAGGGAAGGTCCTCGCTCAAGACGTGGATTTTCCGCATCCTTACCAACTGTGCGAAGACACGCGCTCAGCGCGAAGGTCGAAGCGTGCCATTCTCGTCGCTGGCTGCATATTATGACGATGGCGAGGAAAGTGGGGAACCGGCCGTAGAACCAGAACGTTTCACGTCCCCAGATTGGGAGAGGCCGGGGCAATGGATATCTTTCCCACGTAACTGGGATGACATCCCGGAAGAGCGCCTTCTCTCACAGGAAACCCTTAGCGCTATTTCGATGGCGATTGACGCACTGCCGCCGAACCAGCGCGAGGTGATCACATTACGCGATATAGAAGGATGGACCTCAGAAGAGATTTGTCGCTTCCTCGGTATTTCCGAGGTAAATTCGAGAGTGCTGCTGCACCGGGCGCGGTCGAGGGTGCGCAAAGCACTCGAAAAGTATTTCGAGGAGGAGGTGTAAGCTCTGCATGATGAAGAAGAACAGTGATCAGAATGTGCTCACCTGCCAGGAAGTCGTAGAGCTTGTCACCGATTATCTTGAAAATGCGCTGCTTCCTCGAACACAAACACTTTTCGAGGAACACGTGGCGGGATGCCCTGGCTGCACGAATTACGTTTACCAGGTGCAGAAAACCATCGAGATGTTGCGCACATTGACACAAGAGCCGATCTTTCCTGAAACAAAAGAAGAGCTGCTTGAGATTTTTCGCGAGTGGAAGCAGGCTTCATGAACGACCTTTATTCTTCAAGTATTCCAACACGCCAGGCCGATGTGGTGATCATCGGCGCGGGACTGGCAGGTCTTACGGCGGCTCGCAAGCTGACGGCGGCCGGCGTTGATGTGGTAGTGCTGGAGGCGCGCGACCGTGTAGGCGGGCGTACCTACACACGACCGGCCAGCGACGGGACATTGATCGATCATGGTGGGCAGTGGATTGGTCCAACGCAGGACCGCCTGGCCGGGCTGGCAGAGGCTGTAGGGGTAACGACATTCCGCACTTACGATAGTGGTAATCATATCGAGTACAAAAATGGACGGCATACTCTCTACTCTGGCGCGATACCTACGAGCGATTCTCTGGTGACGATGGAGGTGGTTGAGGCGCTCCTGAACGTGAGTATGATGGCGAGCGAGGTGCCGCTTGATGCGCCCTGGACGGCTCCTGCAGCAGCAGAATGGGATGCGCAAACAGTAGCCACCTGGATGGAAAAGAACATTTCATTCGGGGACGTGCGCAACCTGTTCACCCTGGCGATACAGGCTGTCTTCTCCGTAGAGCCGCGCGACGTATCCTTTCTCCACTTCCTCTTCTACATCCATTCGGGCGGCAACCTCAATGCACTCTTGAGCGTGACCAGGGGAGCGCAGGAAAGCCGTTTTTCTGGCGGCGCTCAGGCTATTTCCAATAAAGTGGCGGGGGCGCTGGGAGAGCGCGTGGTACTGAATGCGCCCGTGCATACGATTGTGCAGGATAATACAGGCGTGCGCGTGGAAAGCGATGCCCTGCATGTTGCAGCGCAGCGAGCCATCATCGCCATTCCGCCTACGCTGGCGGGGCGGGTGCGCTATCGACCGGCCTTGCCGGGATATCGCGACCAGTTGACGCAGCGCATACCGATGGGAACCGTGATCAAAGTGCATTGCCTCTATGAAACACCTTTCTGGCGTGAAGAGGGATTATCGGGCCAGGTAGTGAGCGACGGGGGTATTATGCGCATTACGTTCGATAATTCGCCGGAAAGCGGTAAGCCCGGTGTGCTGCTCGGCTTTATCGAGGGAGACGAGGGGCGTATCTGGGGGAATATACACGCGGGTGTTATGCAGGAATAATGCCTCCCGGCGTGTGGACTGCCTATGGTGAAGCACTGCGCGCACCCATTGGCCGCCTGCACTGGGCGGGGACAGAGACGGCGACGGTGTGGAATGGCTATATGGACGGCGCAATCCAATCGGGCGAGCGCGCAGCAGCAGAGGTGTTGGAGAAGGAGTAAGAACTATGGCAACGCGAGAAGAGCTGCGGGAAGCGCTGGACGAGTATGTAGCCAACGCCGGTAAAAACGAGCGCGTGCAGCGTTCGCTGAAAAGCTGGAACTGCATTATCTATATCGAAGCCACCGATATTGAGGCGGCCTTCACCATGACGATTGCGGGTGGAATGGCAGCCATCAGCGATGGGTCGCAAGTATCGCCCGACCTGATTGTGCGCGGCAATAGCGAAGATTTATCCAACATTTTCTGGGGTGATGAGAACCCCGCCTCGAATTACATGCAAGGCGCGATCAAGGTACAGGGTTCCCAGGATAACGTCATGCGCCTGGACGCGATGGCTCTGCTGATTTACCTCGAAGGGCAAAAGGCTTAAATGGAATTTCGGCGGCGCGCCTCGGCGGGAGACGCAGCGCCAACAGCGGCAACAACCAGATCCACGGGCCGCGCAGAGATGTGAGGAGAAGGCCTTGATCGCCAAGGATGGCTGTATGGGTTGGTCCCCATGTGTAGAAGCAATAGAAGCTAAACGAGCTAAAAGCCAGTAAGCGCACTGCCGCAGGCAGTTTGAAAAAAGAGAAAGACCAGGATGCCTCGCCGTGGATGGCTTCAAGCAAGGCAAAGAAACCAAAGAAAGCCACAAGGTACCAGGGCCAGAACCAGGGCGAACCAACGGCGCAGTAGAGCAGCCAGACAAGAGCCATCCAACGAATGAGGCCCGGAACTGAATTTACCTGTCCTGGTCGGCGGAATGCGCGCCAGCAGAGTATGGCATAGAGAATAAGGAATATAGCGATGCTGGCGGTGTGCGTTGCGTTTTCCGAGACCGATGTATACAGCCCGCGACCCAGGGAATGGACACGCACGTGTACGATACTGGCATAGAACTGGTTTACAAAATCAGCCACGCTGTTGAGGTTGCGTGTGGAGGCGGGATTGATGCGGAGGATGTCCAGTACATGACCCCCTTGCCAGAAAGCTGCGTAGAGCAGGACGATGCTTCCAAAATAGGCGGCAATTGACGCGAGTACGGGAGCAATGCGCCTCGATTGGTGCCATGTATAGAAGAGCAGACCGGGAAGCAGCAGGAGGAAATTTAACTTGATAGCGGCGACGAGGGCAAATACGACGATAGCGAGTAGGTAGGACGGTACGCGCGCTACAGGTTTAGAGAGCAGCACCCAGATTCCCAGCAGGATGAAAAAGAGGATAGTTGTATCGATGTGCGCGTTGACGCATGCCTCAAAGAGCAGCAGAGGATTCCAGGCGAAGGCGAGGGCTGCCCGCATACGTTGTTTGCTCGATATGTTGCCGGTAAGAAGTTGTAGCTTTCCACTGAGATTCCACACCAGTGCCGTAGAGCCGAGATGCATAGCAAGCCCGAGCAGGCGTAACAAGAGGACCATGCGCACGATACTGCCAATGCCTGTCCCCCCTCCACCCA
>WNGQ01005825.1_pt1 | contig 11990 bp, 4 predicted proteins | sample 5407661 | NCBI WGS metagenome assembly WNGQ01 (sample SAMN13153382, study PRJNA577476) | soil metagenome | isolation source: 60 cm soil or saprolite under Garry oak tree replicate 2 | place: USA:California | collected 2016-06-15
GGCAGGGCAGTCAGTTCGGTGAAGGCCGCGGGGATCATGAACCCGGGCAGCCGCCCGGCCAGGTAGTCCCGCAGTTCCCCCGCTGCCGGGATCCCGGCGGCGGGATCGGCGGGTACCAGCCAGGCCGCCAGCCGGGCCTGGTCCTGCTCCCCGGTCACGGCCACCGCCGCCGCGGTCACCGCCGGGTGGGCGGCCAGGACCGCCTCGATCTCGCCGGGCTCGATCCGGAACCCGCGCACCTTGACCTGCTGGTCGATCCGGCCCAGGTACTCCACCTGCCCATCGGGCCGCCACCGGGCCAGGTCCCCGGTCCGGTACAACCGCCCCCCGGGGCTGAACGGGTCCGCGACGAACCGCTCCGCCGTCAGCGCCGCACGGTACCCGTACCCCCGCGCCACCCCCGCCCCGCCGATGAACAACTCCCCCGCCACCCCGGCCGGCACCGGCCCCAGGCACCGGTCCAGCACGTACACCCGGGTATTAGCCACCGGCACGCCGATCGGCACCCCCCCGGCCGCCGCGCCCGGCCCGCACCACCCCGCCGTCGCATACACCGTCGCCTCAGTCGGCCCGTACGCATTCATCACCCGGCACCCCGGCCACGCCGCCCCGATCACCGCCGCCGTCCCGGCCGCCAGCGCCTCCCCCGCGCAGACCACCACCCCGCCGAACCCGGCACCCGGCACCGCGGCGGCCACCTGCCCCAGCACCGACGGAACCCCGCTGACCGCACCCGCCCCGCCCCGGCCCGCCAGCCACTGCGCCAGCGCCAGCCCATCACGCACCACCTCAACGCAACCCCCCCAGGCCAGCGGCGCCACCAGCTCGAACACCGACACGTCAAAACTCAGCGACGTCGACGCCACCACCCGGCCCACGCCCCCTTCCCCCACCGCCCCCGCCGCCCAGCACGCCAGGTTCACCACGCCGCCATGGGCCACCTGCACCCCCTTCGGCGTCCCCGTCGACCCCGAGGTATAGATCACATACGCCAGCTGCCCCGCCGCCACCCGCGCCGGCCCCGCCGGCTCGGCCGCGGCGATCCGGGCCCGCACCGCCGGGTCATCCAGCCGCACCACCGCGACCCCGGCCGGCACCTCCAGCCCGGCCACCTGCCCGGCACCATCGCTGACCAGCAGCCGCGCCCGGCTATCAGCCAGCATGAACGCCAGCCGCGCCGCCGGGTAGCCCGGATCCAGCGGCAGGTACGCCGCCCCCGCCACCCACGCCGCCAGCACCCCGGTCACCATGCCCGCACCCCGGCCCAGGCACAACCCCACCACCGACTCCGGCCCCGCCCCCCGCTCCCGCAGGTACCCCGCCAGCCGCCCGGCCCGCTCCATCAGCGCCCGGTACGTCAGGCACCCATCCCCCGACGCCACCGCCACCGCATCCGGGCACACTCCGGCCCGCCCGGCGATCAGCTCATGGATCCCGCCCGCAGCCGGCACCGGCGCCGCCGTGGCATTCCACCCCGCCACCAGCTGCTCCCGCTCCCCGGACGTCAGCACCGCCAGCCCCGACAACGGCACGGCGGGATCAGCCGCGACCCCGGCCAGCAGCACCCCCAGGTGCCCCGCCATCCGCCCGACCGTCGCCGCGTCAAACAACGCCGTGCTGTAAAGAAGCGAGCCGATCAGATCGGGGCCGTATTCAGCCAGCCCCACGGAAAGGTCGAATTTCGCCGGACGTGATCCGGCCACCATCTCCCTCGGCCTAGCCTCCGCGGCATTAGCCCCGTTGCGAACGGCATTCTGAAAGGAGGGAGTGCTCTCTGGTTCCGCGGCCACGTAACTGAAGAACACCTGGAACAGCGGGGTGCGGGAGCGGTCCCTGTCCGTGACCAGCTGCTCGACCAGCTTCTCGAATGGCAGGTCCTGGTGGGCGTAGGCATCCCGGGCTATCCGCCGGACCCGGGCCAGTAGTTCAATAAACGATAGGTCTCCGGTCAGGTCGACGCGCATGACCAGGGTGTTGACGAAGAACCCGATCAGGTCCTCGGGCTCCGTGCGGCTGCGGCCGGCGGCCGGGGTGCCGACGACGATGTCATCCTGCCCGCAGTACCGGCCAAGCAGCACCGCGAATGCGGCCAGCGTCGTCATGAACATCGTCGCCCCGGCCTCATCGGCCACCGCCCGCAGCCCGGCCGCTGTCTTCGCCGACACGGCGAATTCCACTAGGGCCCCGTCGGGCGAGCGCACTGGCGGGCGGGAGCGGTCGGTCGGCATCTCAAGCACCGGTGCCCCGGCCAGCTGCTCCCGCCAGTACGCCAGATGCTCGACCAGCACTTGACCGGTCAGCCACCCGCGCTGCCAGACCGCGAAATCCGCGTACTGCACCGGCATCGGCGGCAGCGGATCCGGTTCACCCGCGCCGAACGCCTCACAGAGCAGTGTCAGCTCACGCCGGAAAATTCTCGCTGACCACTCGTCGAAGACCACGTGATGCGCGCACAGCGCCAACACGTGTTCCTCTGCGTTCACCCGGATCAGCCACGCCCGGATCAGCGGACCCGCGGACAGATCGAACGGCGTGGCCGCATCCGCCGTCACCAGTTGCTTAGCCGTGTCCCGCGAATCAGATGCCCCGGATGCATCCACCACCGGAAGTGGTAACGGATTCGGGGGGTCGATTACCTGGTACGCGGTCCCATCCGTCCCCGCCACCAGCCGGGTACGCAGCACCTCATGCCGACGTGTGATCGCGTTCAGCGCCGCGTTCAGCGTCCTGACATCCACCACGCCACGCAGCGTGACCGGCATAGGTACGATATACTCAATGGATCCTGGCTCCAGCTGATCCAGGAACCACAGCCGCTGCTGTGCGAACGACAACGGCAATGGCCCGTCGGGCCGCGGCTCCCACTGCTGACGCGCTACCTGCTCCCCCCGCAGACGTAGCATCACCAATTGACGCCTGGCCTCTGAACGCATGCGCTGTCCTCCCTTGCTCCGCCACTCCAGCACGAGACGTACGGCACCACCCCGCACCACATAACAGAGCCGTGGGCTATTCCGCTGCGGTCATTTCTTCGGATGCTGGCCCATCCAGTGGCCTCATCCCCTCAACAAGATGCCGTACCAGGGTGCCCGTCGGTAGCCATGATGGCCTGACCCGCGCAGTTTCCGTTTGCGCGTTTATCTGTAACGTCGCACCAGTTGAACACCAGCAGAAGTTCGTCGTCTATCTTCTTCGAGGCTTGCCGCAGCAGCTAGTAGATGCAACTCTTACAGTGTCACAACCAGGCCTGATCTGAAAAGGGCACCCAGGCAGAGGGTCGAGAACACAATGAATGACGTATTACTCCATGTTTCCGAGGGCCGGGGAAAGATCGACAAGGCTTGCCGGGCACGCAGGGAAGAAGTCAGGGGACAGATTGCCGGGCATCGCCCAGGCGCTCCTTTGCCGGAAGTAACCTACAGCGAGGAGGAGAACGTCCTCTGGCAGACGGTGATCTCGCGGCTCAACGCTATTCATCCTGATGTGGCTTGCTCCCTGTACCTGAAGGCGACCGATCGCATAGCGCTACCAATCACCCGTGTACCGCGCATGCAAGACATCTCTGATCAGCTGAGGAGTCATACTGGATTTCAGTTGATTCCGGCTGGGGACCTGGTGCGTCCGCAAGATTTTTATTCCACGTTCACCGATGGTTACTTTCAGAGCACCATGTATATGCGCTGCCCCGCGGTGCCGCTCTATAGCCCAGACCCCGACGTCCTTCATGAACTCGTGGGACACGCGGTCATGCTGACCGATCCACTGTTCGCCGACCTGTACCGATCCTTCGGCAAGGCCGTGGCCCTATGCCAGTCGGAAGACAAGGTTAAAGAGATCAGCAAGGTCTTCTGGTACACGATGGAGACCGGGCTCGTCCGTGAGTCGGGAGGGCTGCGCGCGTACGGAGCCGCCCTGCTCTCTTCGGTGGGCGAGCTGGAGAGCATCACCAAGGTGGACCTCATGGAATTCTCCATCGAGAAGATGCTGAACCAGCCCTATGACATCTACCAGTATCAGCCCATGCTGTTCGTCGTCGACTCCATTGACGTTCTGGCCAATGAGATCCGCAACTTTCTTGACGACCAGCTGAGGGACCAGTCCTGATCTATTAGTCTTCCCAGTCAGGGACCTTGGACAGGTCGCCCTTGAGGTAAACAGGCAGGCTGCTCATCCCCTGCAGGAAGTTGGAGTAGATATGCCTTTCTGGGCCCTTCTGCTCCATTTCGACAACGAAGGTGCGCAGCGCGTCCAGCATGGTGGTGATCTCCACTCTTCCCAGGTAGCCGCCTAGGCAGAAGTGCCGACCGTATCCAAGTGACATATGCTTGTTCGGCGACCGGCCGAGGTCGAACGTATCCGGCTCGGGAAATACCGTCTCGTCACGATTGGCGGAAGCGAACCATAGGGTGACGAGGTCGCCTGCCGCTATGTTCTTATTGGCTAGCGTGGTGTCAGCGACCGCGGTACGGCCGAAGTGCATGGTGGGCGTGGTCCACCGAAGCACTTCCTCGCAGCCCGCCTGGGGGGTGACATCGCCGTTCTTGAGCGCGACCCACTGATCCGGGTTCTCGATGAGCGCCTTCAGCCCGCCTATCATTGCCAGCCGGTTAGTTCCGTCTCCGCCCATAACGAGGCTGTAGCAGTTGACAATGATGGTGAGATCGTCGAGCCGCTTGCCGTCCACCTCGCCGGTCGCCATCAGGCTGATCGGATCCAATCCCAGGGACTGGCGACGCGCTTCGACGAGGCGGGAGAAATATATCACGATCTCACGTCGCGCATCCGGGTTCTCGCCGCTCTGCGATTCGTAGTCCAATGACATTGCCGATTTGGTGAGCTTGAAGATGTATGGTCGATCGCCAGGCGGAACATCCAGCAAGTCACAGATCGTCTCTATGGGGAGAACCGAGGCGATATCGCGGGCGAAATCACACTCACCGCGCTCTACGGCTTCTGTCAGCAAACGCCGCGCGGTCCGGCGCACTCGCTGCACGACGTAATCAAGAACTCGTGGCGAGAATGCCTTCAGCAATAGCTTGCGCAGTTCCGTATGGTAATGCCCGTCGGAGACTGCCAGCATCCGGCCCGCTGCGGAGTCGCCGCCGTGCAGCATGGTGGCGAGGACGTTACCCTTTTCGGATGTGAACGTACTATCGTCACGTAGTACCTTCAATACGTCGGCGTAACGACTCAGCACCCAGAAACCGGGGCCATAGTCGCTCTCCGGATGCCAGTGCACCGGATCCCGATGTCTCAGATCACGCCAGAGTTCGCTCATATTATGGGTAGCGAATGTCCGTGGATCCACGAGGTTGGGGACACTTACACTGCCTGAAGTCTCAACCATGGTTCTTTCCTGTTTATTTAGTTCTTGTCCAAGAACTCGATGATCGCGGCATTGACCTCATCGGGGCGTTCGAGGTATCCCGAGTGCGCGCACCCAGAGATCTCGATGAAGTCGCAGTCAGGGATCGAGTCGGCGACCTCGGCACCTAGGTGCGGCGGCGTGATCAGGTCGTCGGCGAAGGAAATGACCCGGCAGGGCGCGGTTACCGTTCGCATAGCGGCCCTGCGGTCTGCGCCGGTATCGATCCCTACCTGCCCTCGGGCGGTATCATCGCCAGAAATCCGGAATGTCTCCAGCCATATATTGAAAGCCGCATCGTTATTGAGTGTCGCCGGGGAGAGCATCTGGAAGACCGTCATGGCCGCCCGGTAATCGGCAGGAAGATCTATTCCACTCTCCAGAACGGCTCGTTCAGCCTTCTCCAGCGCCGCCCTGGCCCTGTCCGACCGCGACTTCGTGGATATCAGGACCGCACACCGGACCAAGTGCGGCCAGCCGATGGCGATCTCCTGCGCGATCATCGCGCCCAGCGAAGCCCCGATAATCCGGCACGGCGCGGCATCCAACGCCTCGATAACGCCTTTCGTGTCGGCGACCATGTCGGTGAGGGAGTACCTCCCCTGTGGCACGTCCGAAGGCGGGATTCCGCGGTTGTCGAGCGTAATAGCCTGGTACCCGGCTCGGACCAGCGCGGGAGTCTGGTGGAGAGTCCATACCCGCCCCGCGGCCGCCTGACCCATGATCAGGAGCACTCGTTCCCCTCGGCCGTGGCGTTCATAGGCGAGGCGGATACCGTTCGTGTAAACATATGGCATGATACGGTCCGGTCTCCCTTACCAGCGAAATTCGTGCTGTCCGTAGAGGTGATCCGCTTTAATGCCCTGATCGGCACACCAGTTCATAAATTCCGCTACCTGCTTGAGCTGATAGGAATCTTTGCTATAGCTGGTGGCCATGACGTGCCCCACCAGCCAGTCTTCCTCTCCCATCGCGTACACGTAGGCTTCCGAGGCACCCAGCTCCGTTACGATCGCGCCAGCCTGCTCGGCGTTGGAGCCGGACAGCGTGCGCGAGTCGCTCATCTTCTTCGTCATCGGCCGGGTCAGCAGCGCCTGATAGACCCAGGTCAACGGCGCCCCAGCGCACTCCATGCCGAGGAAGGCGAGGTCGGTCTTCCCCACGTACCTGCGGATACGCCGGTACAGTCCCGGGTCGATGCCCGAGGAGTCCGCTCCGACGAAGATCGTCCGGCCTCCCAGCCGTACGCAGTAGGTCGTCTTGGCGCGGATGTCCAGGTCGGCGTGCTCCCCGAGGAAAGGCGTCGCGGTCACGTGCCCGCCAGGGAACGTGACCTGTGAGAAGTCGTCCACCTCCACCACCGGCAGGCCCAGATGGGACAGGTAAAGCGCCAGGGACGGATCGCAGAGGTTGCCACGCGAGGATCGCGGCACCACCACGGCACCGACCCGGCCGCGCAGTTGCAGCAGCGTCTCGGGCACGACGTGATCCTGGTGCCCGTGGGTGATCAGCACCAGGTCGATGTGATCGGGCAGGTCGCGGTAGGTGTACCGGCCGGTCGCCGTGCTGTCCGCGCTCACCCACGGGTCGGTGACGATCGCAGCCTCCGGCGTCTGCATGACCAGGCACGCGTGCCCGAAGTAGCGGATCCTGGCCCCGTCCTCGATGTGCCGGTCGGAGGCCAGGTCGGGCTCGGCGGTCAGCAGCCCCGACAGCTGAGCGCTCTGCTCGTCATCCAGCTCAAGTACCTCGTGCAGCCGGCCCGGCGTCGTGGCGCTGAGCCTGGCGCGGAACACCTCCGCCAGGCCCGGGTGCCGGAACGGGATATGCAGGTCGAGCGCGTCCGGCGAGGGAAGCCGCGGCGTGCTCATGATGAACGGCCGCTCGACTCCGGTCTCAAGGGACAGCTGAACCGACTGCCGGTCCTCGTCGTAGACGCCGCTCTCGTACGCGAGTGGCTCAAGGTAGCGTATCGAGGCATGGTTATTGGTGTTATAGGCCATCTCAGTCAAGCCAGAAAGAATATGCGGGAGCTTCGGGTAGAGCGGGGTCAGGTCGAAACCGGTCGCACCTTGCCGCACGATCTCTTCAGCCGCGGCGATCGCCTCCGCGAGCCTGAGCATCTCGGCGCGATCACGCCTGATCGAGGCCAATAGGTCGCGAATCTCACCGCTGCGGTTCTCATCAATATTGACGAAAAAACCGCCTCTCATTTCCGGGTTCCTGCACGCGCTAATGTGGACCTGCGGAGCTTGCAGATACGCTTCGAGCATCGGTACTTGCAGGAATGCCAGATTCATTGCCCCTTGCACCGGCGCCAGAGTGCTCAACGACACATAGAACCTGTCTACCAGCGGTTCGATGATCACGTTTGATCGGAGGAATTTCGGCTCGTCATTCATCTCCGCTCCCGTCGTTTACGCCGGTTCTCAGATTGATTGTCAGGTTGACACTGCGACATCATCTCATATAGCCTCACCCGGCACTATGCGTTCAACTGCGGCATAGTGCCAGTTGCGGGCGTTATCGCTTTCCCCGCCGCCAGCGGGTGATCTCGGAACTCAGCAAGGCGCCAATCGCCTCCGCACCTTCGTCACGAACCACCGAGGCGTGTGTGCCGGGCACTTCCACCACCTCCGGCTCCGAACCAAGCATCCTGCGCCACTGCTCGAGGAGCACTTGATTTTCCCGGGGTGGATCGTCGCGCGGGACCAGCAGCACCACGCGACCCGTAAAGGGTTCCAGGCGGTGCCACATGAGAGCGCAGTAATGACGGAAAGCCACCTTGTAGATCTGCATGGACCGCATGGCTTGCAACCCGTCCTTGTCACCCGCACGGATGGCTGCCGCGATCGCGTCGTCCTGGCGGCGGCGCCGCAGAAGCTCCGCCTCCACTTTCGACGGTAGCCGTGTCCCTGGTTCCGCATCGATGGTTTTCTCGATGACACGCAGGACCTTGCGCTCAGCTCGGGTGGAGGGCCGCCGGGCAACCCGCCGTTTGAGCGGAGACTGAATTGGCGGGCCGATCAGGAACGCACCCGCCACTTCCTTACCCATGGCGGCCGCCTGGCGAGCCATCTCGACGGCGATGTAGCACCCCCCAGACCAGGAGGTGAAGAGATAGGGGCCGTCTGGCTGCAGGCGTAGCACATCACTGAGGTAGGCCGTTGCCATCTGCTCGACCGACGCGAGTGGCCGTTCGTCACGCACTAGGCCACGTCCCTGCAGCCCGTAAAGCTGCTGGCCTTCTTCCAGGTGCCCGGCCAGTTCGGCGTAGGCCGCGACCTCTCCGGTCAGCGTATGTGCGGCGAAGACAGCGGGCATGATCGTTCCGCTCCGGATCCCGACCGCCGAACGGAACTCCTGGACGCCGGAACGCTCGTGCAGCAGTGGAGCGGCAGCGGCGATGGTTGGATGGTCGAAGAATTCACCGATGCTCATGTCGTAGCCGCCGGCCCGGATTCTGGCGACTACCTGGGGCACCAGCAGTGAATGCCCGCCGAGTTCGAAGAAGTTGTCACGGGCGCCGACGCGTTCAGTGCCAAGCACCTGCGCCCAGATGTCGGCCAGCAGGCTTTCTGCGGGGGTGGCCGGGGCGACGAACCCGCCCAGCTCCGGGCGGTCGGTGTCGGGGGCGGGCAGCGCGGCCCGGTCTATTTTTCCGTTCGGGGTCAGTGGCAGGGCGGCGATCTCGGTGAAGGTGGACGGGATCATGAACTCGGGCAGCCGGCCGCGCAGATGCTCCCGCAGCTCGCCCGCCGACGGGATCTGCGCCGATTCGCCCGCCGGGACCAGGTAAGCCGCCAGCCGGCGGTCCGTGCCTTCGCCGAAGGCCAGCACCACCGCCGAGCGCACGGCCGGGTGGCCTGCCAGCACGGCCTCGATCTCGGCTGGCTCGATGCGGAACCCGCGGACCTTGACCTGCTCATCGGCCCGGCCCAGGAACTCAAGCACCGCGCCCGGCCGCCACCGCACCCGGTCTCCCGTGCGGTACACCCGCTCTCCGTCACCGCCGAACGGGTCGGCGACGAACCGCTCCGCCGTCAGCACCGGCTGGCCGTAGTAGCCGCGTGCCAGTCCGGTCCCGCCGATGAACAGCTCGCCGGGCACGCCGGCGGGCACCAGGTTCAACCATCGGTCCAGGACATAGGCGCGCATGTTCGCCACCGGGCCGCCGATCGGGACCACGCCGCCCGCGACGTCTGTTATCTGCCCCCAGGTGGCGAACGTGGTCCCCTCGGCGGGGCCGTAGAAGTGCAGCAGCCGCCCGGGCCGGCCTTCCTCGAGTATCCGCCGCACGCTCCGCGGGTCGGCAGCCTCCCCGCCGAACAACAGGTGCCGCACCGAGTCCAGTCCCTCGGGAGCTCCAGCCGCGAGCTGATGGAGCAAGGCGGTGATGAGGAACACGATCGTGATCTGCCGCTGCCGGATCTCCGTGTTGAGCCGCCGCGGCGACAGGAGCACGTCGCGCTCGACTCCCGCCAGCGTCGCGCCGTTGGCCAGCGCTCCCCACATCTCGTACACGGCCGCGTCGTAGGACGTGCTGGTGGTCTGCGCCACCACGTCACCGGGCTCGATCGTGAGGTAGTCACCCGTGACCAGCGCGGCGATATCCCGGTGACACACCGCGATGCCCTTCGGGCGGCCGGTGGATCCCGAGGTGTACACGATGTAGGCGAGCTGGTCCTGATGCGTCGCCTTAGCCAGCCCGGCGGCCCGGCTCTGCCCGATCGCCGCCCTCGTCTCCTGGTCGTCCAGCCGCACCACCACCAGGCGCTCACCCAGTTCCGCGGCCAGCTCCCCGGCCCGGCCACCGCAGGTCATCAGCACCCGCGCATCGCTATCAGCCAGCATGTACTCCAGCCGGCCAGCCGGGTACTCGGGATCGAGCGGCAGGTAGGCGCCGCCAGCCTGCCACACCGCGAGCATGGCCACGAGCATGTCGAGGCCGCGTTCCATGAACAGCCCGACGACCGTCTCGGTCCCGACGCCCGCGCCGCGCAGGTAACCGGCCAGCCGAGCCGACCGGTCCACCAGAGTCCCGTACGTCAGCGCCGCACCGCCAAACACGGCCGCCACCGCGTCGGGACGGCAAGCGGCCTGCCCCGCGACAAGCTCATGCGTGCCGCCGGGGCCGGGAACCGGCAGCACGGCACCGGTCCCCCACCCCAGGAGTTGCTCACGGTCCTCGTCGGCCAGTGCCAACAGCCGGGACAACGGCGCCTCCGCGTCGTCCGCCGCCGCCGTCAATGTCGTCACCAGGTGGCCGACCATCCGCTCGATCGTGGCGCTGTCGAACAGCGCCGTGCTGTACTGAATCTCCCCGGCGAGCACCTCATCGGCCTCGCCTAGTACCAGCGCGAGATCGAACTTCACCGGCAGTTCGTTGGCCTGCGGCCGTTCATCGGCGTCGGTGCCTCGAGCGGCCGGGTTTTCCGGCTCGTGGGCGCCACGGTGATCGCCGGCGGCCGCGTAGTCGAACAGGACCTGGAACAGCGGGGTGCGGGACCGGTCCCTGTCGGTAACCAGGGCGTCGACGAGTTGCTCGAAGGGCAGGTCCTGGTGGGCGTAGGCGGCCAGTGCCGTGGCCCGGACCTGGGTGAGCACTTCCGTGAAGCCGGGGTCGCCTGACAGGTCCACGCGCATGACCAGCGTGTTGACGAAGAACCCGATCAGGTCCTCGGTCTCGGCCCGGTTCCTGTTGGCCACCGGCGTGCCCACCGTGATGTCGTCTTGCCCGCAGTACCTGGCCAGCAGCACCATGAACGCCGCCAGCGCGGTCATGAACATCGTCGCGCCGGCCTGGCGCGTCACCGCACGCAACCCGGCGGTCACCGGCGCCGGGACGGTGAACCGGACGAACCCCCCGGCAGTGGAGCGGACCGGCGGGCGGGGCCGGTCGGCGGGCAGATCCAGCACCGGCGCGCCGCCCAGCTGGCCGCGCCAGTAGTCCAGCTGGGCGGCCAGCACGTCCCCGGTCAGCCAGGCCCGCTGCCACACCGCGAAGTCGGCGTACTGCACGCCAAGCGGCGGCAGCCGGTCCGGCTCCCCGGACCGGGCGGCCTGATACAGCGCGGCCAGCTCGCGTTTGAAGACCTCTTCCGACCACTCATCGAAGGCCGCGTGGTGCACCGCCAGGGCCAGCACGTGCCGGTCCAGACGCAGCCGGATCAGGCAGCCGCGGATCACCGGCCCCGCCGCCAGGTCGAACGGCGCCGCCGCATCGGCCGCCACCAGCGCCTCCGTCGCCGCGACCGGGTCAGCCGCCCCGGACACGTCCGCCACCGGCAACCGGAACGGCCCCGGCGGGTCGATCACCTGGTACGGCACCCCGTCTTCCCCGGCCACCAGCCGGGTCCGCAGCACCTCATGCCGGCGGGTGATCGCGGCCAGCGCCGCCCCCAGCGCCGCCACGTCCACCGCCCCCGGCATCCGCACCGGCGACGGCACGTTGTACTCCGCCGAGCCGGGCTCCAGCTGATCGACGAACCACAGCCGCTGCTGCGCGAACGACAACGGCAGCCGCTGATCCCGCGGCACCGGGACCACCGGCGGCGCCGCCGGTCCCGCATCGGTGCCCGCGATGACTGCGGCCAGGCCTGTCACCGTGGGGTGGTCGAACAGC
>WNGQ01005829.1_pt1 | contig 11987 bp, 8 predicted proteins | sample 5407661 | NCBI WGS metagenome assembly WNGQ01 (sample SAMN13153382, study PRJNA577476) | soil metagenome | isolation source: 60 cm soil or saprolite under Garry oak tree replicate 2 | place: USA:California | collected 2016-06-15
CGGCACGTGGCCCTCGTCATGGACGGCAACGGTCGCTGGGCCAAGCAGCGCGGCCTGCCGCGGACGGAAGGTCACAAGCGCGGCGAGTACTCGCTGTTCGACGTGATCATGGGAGCAATCGAGCTTGGCATCCCGTACCTGTCCGCGTACGCGTTCTCCACCGAGAACTGGCGGCGCTCGCCGGACGAGGTCCGCTTCCTGATGGGCTTCAACCGTGATGTGATCCGCCGCCGCCGCGACCAGCTGAACGAGATGGGCGTGCGGGTCCGCTGGGCTGGCCGGCGCCCGCGGCTGTGGCGCAGCGTGATCAGCGAGCTCGAGGACGCGGAGCAGCTGACCGTCGGCAACTCCGTGCTCACCCTGCAGTTCTGCGTCAACTACGGCGGCCGTGCCGAGATCGCCGATGCCGCGGCGGCGCTCGCGGCCGATGTCGCGGCGGGAAAGCTGCGGGCCGACCGGATCGACGAGAACGTGTTCGCCAGTTATCTCGACGAGCCGGGAATTCCCGACGTCGACTTGTTCATCCGGTCCTCCGGCGAGCAGCGGACGTCGAACTTCCTGATCTGGCAGTCCGCGTACGCCGAGTTCGTGTTCCTTGACACGCTCTTTCCCGACTTCGACCGCCGCCACCTGTGGCACGCCTGCGAGATATTCGCGAGCCGGGACCGCCGGTACGGCGGCGCCGAGCCCAGCCCGGCCGGGCCTGATCCGGCCGAGCCGCCCTCCCAGGACTAGGCCGCGGGACGAGACACCCGGCCAGGCTGCGGGCCCCGGCGGCCCTGGCCGGGACTGGGCCCCGGCCGGGAGCATCGGGCAACTGTCCCTGGTATCGGCCAGCCCGCCCGGGCCGCCTGGGGCGAGCCGCCCGGGCCGCCTGGGGCGAGCCGCCCGGGCCGCCTGGGGCGAGCCGCCCGGGACCGCGTCAGCGAGCAGCCTGCAGGACGGCGAGCGCAAGTACGCAAGCGACCGCGGCGACGCGGCCGGCCCGGCCGGGCCCGCCCAGCCGGGGCCACGACAGGTAGCCGAGCCAGCCGATGAAGACGGCGACCACGCAGAGCGCCGCCGCGCCGGCCAGGCCCCGGACGGCAAACCCTGCCACCAGCAGCCCGGCAAGCACGAGCGGCGGGAGCCAGGCCGGCAACTGGCGCAGGAACACCAGCGGCGCTGCGCTGCGCCGTTCCACCGCCAGCCTGCCGCCGCCAGGCCGGGGCGTCGCCGGAGTCCCGCGGTCCGGCCGCCGCCGTTGCGGCTGGGGCCGTTGCGGCCGGGGCCGTTGCGGCTGGCGTCGTTGCGGCTGCCGCTGTGGTGGCCGCGCTGGCCGGTTCGGTGTCACGGTCGCCGGCCTCCCGGTCAAGACCTGACTGCTGCTGATGCACCAGGCTGCCTCACGGTACACCCGCAGCGCCTGTGCCACTCGCCTGTGCTCACTCGCCTGTGCTCACTCGCCTGTGCTCACTCGCCGAGCGGCACAGGCGATGCTCGGCCGACCTGCCGGTCGCTCAGGGAGAACATGCTGGCGTCATTCAGCGGCTGTCACAGCAATCGTCCTCAGTGACTGGTGTGTATGCCGCGGCCAGTGTGGCGTCGCGGTGCCATTTCCCCCTAGTCCGGCTCACGTCATGTGACACCTTGTTCCGTACCAGCATCGAACCAATTGTCCTGATTTTCTGGCATTATTGTTAGGATAGCCAATTGTAGCTAGTTAGATATTAGTAGAAATGCTTTAGTGCTGATACGGTGTGACAACGCCCGCCGGACCTGGCGCCCGGCGCTGTACTATTTCCTGCGAGGCCCGGACCCTGCTTGCCGGCGCCGCTTTACCTGGCAGCCTCGCAGAGCGCAGCTCGCGATGGAGAACACGGCGCGGGGGGAGGGGCCGGATTCGGCGGCCCCAGAACACGTGCGGGGGCCCGTGTTGTATCTCCGGCTCCTGCGGCCTGCGGTCGCCTCGGCCGCCGTTTCGTACAGGGGGATTCACCATGATCAAGTACATCCATCGCATCGCGACCGTCGGTGCGATCAGCGCGGGCCTGGCTCTCGCTGCCGCATTACCGGCCGGCGCATCGATCGGCCCGGCGTTTACCAGCCACGAGCAAGCCGCCTACGCGGTCACCAACGCCAGGTTCCGGTTCGTCCAAACGACGTTCACGCTGCCGAACGCCACCACGTTCGCCAGCGAGGTCGGCGCCCTGGGCATCTCCGTCCAGCTGATCTCCAGCGAGAACACCTGGATGGTGTTCAGCTTCAACACCACCACCGCCTCCGGTGTCTACTCCGCGAGTTTCGCGAACGAGTTCAACGGCGGGCAGTCGATCGGCGCAACCGGCACGCTCGGCACGACCGGCTGGGCCAAGGCGGGCGACTCGGTGACGCTGTCGATCTTCTACGACCGCGCCGGGCACGACCACCTGACCGCGGTTGACAACACGAGCGGCGAGGCGCACTTCGCCAGTGTCGCCATCCCGTCGACGCAATACACCCAGGCCCGTGTGGGCACGGAATTCGGCGCCACGCCAAATTCCACCGCGCCGTACACGGCCCCGGCCAACGAGACTCGTCTCGTCACGCTCAACGACATCCACCTGACGTCTTACAGCGGGCACCGCGCCGGGCTGGTGTCGTGGTGGGAGCGCCATAAGGTGTTCATGGTGAGCAACAGCAACGTGGTCGAGATCGCGCCGCACGGCGTTTTCAATCTCGGCCGCTCGTTCAGCGTCTTCATGGAGCCGTAAGCACTCACTCACTCACTCACTCACTCACTCACTCACTCACTCACTCACTCACTCACTCACTCACTCACTCACGCCCTGGCCCGCTCCGTTGCCTTCCGCGACGAGCGGGCCAGGGCCTTTTCGTCCGGCGTTCGCTGATGTTTTGACGTCAACGCGGTAAAGATACGGTCTGCCGCCAGGCCAGCGGGCCGGGCTGCGGGCCACGATGGCCCGGCTGCCCGGGGCCGGCAGGCCGGCCGCGCCGCTAAGCTTGGCTACTGACCGCGCCCCAGCTGATGAGCGCTGAGACAGAGCCGCCGACCGCCAGCCGGATGGAGATATTGATGGCCCGCCGCAGTGACCGCCTGGACACCATCGTCAGTCTCTGCAAGCGGCGGGGGATTGTCTTCCCGTCCAGCGAGATCTATGGCGGCCTCCGGGCCTCCTGGGACTACGGCCCGCTCGGCGTCGAGATAAAGAACAACATCAAGCGCCTGTGGTGGCGCACGATGGTGCAGGAGCGCGACGACATCGTCGGGCTCGACTCCTCGGTGATCCTGGCCCGTGAGGTGTGGGAGGCCAGCGGCCACGTCACCGAGTTCGTCGACCCGCTCACCGAATGCCAGTCCTGCCACAAGCGATTCCGGGCGGATCACCTGCTCGAGGCCTACGCCGATAAGCACGGCCACCCGCCGGAGGACGGCCTCGCCAGCCTGGCCTGCCCGAACTGCGGCACCAGGGGCGCCCTGTCGCCGCCGCGCATGTTCAACCAGTTGCTGCGCACCTACCTCGGCCCGGTGCAGGACGAGTCCGGGCTGGCCTACCTGCGGCCCGAGACTGCCCAGGGCATCTTCATCAACTACCGCAACGTGCTGCAGACATCCCGCAAGAAGCTGCCGTTCGGCATCGGCCAGATCGGCAAGTCCTTCCGCAACGAGATAACCCCCGGCAATTTCATCTTCCGCACCCGTGAGTTCGAGCAGATGGAGATGGAGTTCTTCGTCCAGCCCGGCACCGATGAGGAATGGCACGAGCGCTGGATCGACGAGCGGCTGAACTGGCATCTCGGCCTCGGGATAAGCAGGGACAACCTGCGGCTTTACGAGCACCCCAAGGAAAAGCTGTCGCACTACTCGAAGCGGACCGTCGACATCGAGTACAAATTTGACTTCCCCGGCAGCGAGTGGGGCGAGCTTGAGGGCATCGCCAACCGCACCGACTTCGACCTGACTACCCACGGGAAGGCGTCCGGCCAGGACATGTCCTACCTCGACCCGGAGTCGGGGGAGCGGTACGTCCCCTACGTGGTCGAGCCGGCCCTTGGCGTCGACCGCACGCTGCTCGTGCACCTGCTCGACGGCTACGCCGAGGACGAGGCGCCGGATGCCAAGGGCAAGCTGGAGAAGCGAACCGTGCTGCGGCTCGATCACCGCATCGCCCCGGTCAAGGTGGCCGTCCTGCCGCTGTCACGCAACGCCGACCTGTCCCCGAAGGCCAGGGACGTCGCCGCCGAACTCCGGCGGCACTGGAACGCCGATTTCGACGACGCCAGCGCCATCGGCCGGCGCTACCGCCGCCAGGACGAGATCGGCACCCCGTACTGCGTAACCGTGGATTTCGAAACCCTCGAGGACCAGGCAGTCACCGTTCGCGAGCGGGACTCGATGAAGCAGGAGCGGATCGGCATCGATGGGCTGACTGCCTATCTTTCTGAACGGATGGCCGGCTGCTAGTCGATCAGCCCTGGCCAGTCCCGGCTGCTGGCCAGTCCCGGCTGCTGGCCAGTCCCGGCTAGCCGCCTGCCGAGGTCATGGCGGCCTGCAACTGCGCCTTGGACTCCCCGGTTCCGCACGCTGCGCCGGCCTCCGGCGTTGTCGCGGTGTAATGCCGGATGCCGACCCGGTAGTGGACGGCCATCGCCTGCACCGTCCAGCATTGTCCGGTGGCCGGCGGGCCAGCCTCCGCGACCAGCCCGAGGCTGGATACCGGCACTAGGTTGCCGGTGACCCGGTCGAGCACCTTCCGGCTGGGCGGAAAGGCCAGCCCGGCCAGGGCCAGCCGCCCGCCGGCGCATCGGGTGCTGACCGCCTGGCCGTCCGGCCCGGTTAGCAAGCCGAGGCTCGAGCATCCCTGGTCTCGTGCGGCGTAGACGGTGATCAGCCGCGGTGCCGGGTAGCCGTTGCCGCCGCCGACCAGCGTGACCCCGTTGACGATGGCCGGCGCCCGGCCGTGGTTGATCACGTCGATGACAAGTCCGACCGGCGCGCCACGGGTGTCAAGGATGCCGGCGACGCTGAACGAGCCGAACGTCAGCGGGCCGTTGCCGAGGCCGATCGGGCCACGGTCGAGAAAGGCTCCGATGCCAAGCAGCACTACCACCACCGCAGCCAGAACCCACGAGTGCCGAGTGGCAGGGCGCGGCCTCATGTCCCCTCCGGGCTGCCGACTTGGTTGGGCCGATAGTAATGTGTCCCGCCGCCTGAAGGAGAACTTGTTCGCCGCTGCGTCACGTGACCGTGTCTCCGGTGGTCGGTCATGCTCGATAGAGTCCCAGGGAGGGGCCGTGAGGCCACAAATGACATAGCCGCCCTGCGTCCGGGCCTCGTGCCGGGCCGGCGGCATCATGAGGAGAGCGTGCAGTGCCGAAGCTCGTCTATGACTTCACCGAGGGCAATAAGGACCTGAAGGACCTGCTGGGCGGCAAGGGAGCCAACCTGGCCGAGATGACCAACCTGGGCCTGCCCGTCCCGCCCGGTTTCATCGTCAGCACCGATGCATGCCGCCATTACCTGCGGGAGGGCGACGTCCCCGCGGGCCTGGACGAGGAGATCACTTCCCACCTGCGGGACCTGGAAGCCAAGATGGGCAGGCATCTGGGCGACCACGCCGACCCGCTGCTGGTCAGCGTCCGGTCCGGGGCCAAGTTCTCCATGCCGGGCATGATGGAGACCGTGCTGAACATCGGCCTGTCCGATGAGTCGGTGCACGGCCTGGCGAAGCAGGCGGGCAGCGAGCGCTTCGCCTGGGACTCCTACCGGCGGCTGATCCAGATGTTCGGCAAGACCGTGCTTGACATCGACGGCGCGGCATTCGAGCACGCGATCGATGCCGCCAAGACGGCGAAGGGCACCAAGAACGACCTGGACCTGGACGCCGCCGACCTGCGCGGGATCGTCGAGGCGTTCAAGGGGATCGTCCGCGAGCAGACCGGCCACGACTTCCCGCAGCAGCCGCGCGAGCAGCTGGACCTGGCGATCCGGGCCGTGTTCAATTCCTGGAACGCCGACCGGGCGATCCTGTACCGGCGCCAGGAGCGGATCCCGGCCGACCTGGGCACGGCGGTCAACGTGGTTGCCATGGTGTTCGGCAACCTCGGCATGGACTCCGGCACCGGGGTCGCGTTCACCCGCGATCCGGGCAGCGGCCAGCAGGGTGTCTACGGGGATTACCTGCAGAACGCACAGGGCGAGGATGTCGTGGCGGGCATCCGCAACACGGTCCCGCTGCAGGACCTGGAGCAGATCGACCCGAAGTCCTACGCCGAGCTGATGCAGATCATGCAAACCCTGGAGAACCACTACCGGGACCTGTGCGACATCGAGTTCACGATCGAGCGCGGCAAGCTGTGGATGCTGCAGACCCGGGTGGGCAAGCGCACCGCAGGGGCCGCGTTCCGGATCGCTATCCAGCTCGTCGACCAGGGCCTCATCGACATCGACGAGGCGCTGAACCGGGTCACCGGCGACCAGCTAGCCCAGCTGATGTTCCCCAGGTTCGACGCGAGCTCGGACGCCAAGAAGATCGCGAAGGGCATCAGCGCCTCGCCCGGCGCCGCGGTCGGCAAGGTGGTATTCGACTCCGCGCGCGCGGTCGAGGAGGCCGCGGCCGCGCGCGACGTCATCCTGGTCCGGCGCGAGACCAACCCGGACGACCTGCACGGCATGATCGCCGCGCGCGGCATCCTGACCAGCCGCGGCGGCAAGACCAGCCACGCCGCGGTGGTGGCCCGCGGCATGGGCAAGACCTGCGTGTGCGGCGCCGACGAGCTGGAGGTCGACGTCGCGGGCCGCAGTTTCACCGCGCCAGGGGGAGTGAAGGTCAGCGAGGGCGACGTCATCTCCATCGACGGCACCTCCGGCGTGGTGTACCTCGGCGAGGTCGCGGTGGTGGCCTCACCGGTGGTGGAGTACTTCGAGGGCGGCCTGGATCCGGACTCCGATGAGCTGGTCAGCGCCGTGCACCGGATCATGACGCGGGCCGACGAGCGCCGCCGCCTCGGCGTGCGCGCCAACTCCGACACCGGCGAGGACTCGGCGCGGGCAGTCAGGTTCGGCGCCCAGGGCATCGGCCTCACCAGGACCGAGCACATGTTCCTCGGCGAGCGGCGGCAGCTGGTCGAGCGGCTGATCCTGGCCGACGACGACCAGACGCGGCAGTCCGCGCTCGATGCGCTCGAGCCGCTGCAACGTGGCGACTTCGTGGAGATCCTCGAGGCGATGGACGGGCTGCCGGTCACCATCCGGCTGCTCGACCCGCCGCTGCACGAGTTCCTGCCCGATCTCACCGAGCTGACGGTCAAGGTGGCACTGGCCGGCCATGACGCGAGTGCCAAGGACAAGAAACTGCTCGACGCGGTGCGCCGCCTGCACGAGCAGAACCCCATGCTCGGCCTGCGCGGCGTCCGCCTCGGCCTGGTCGTTCCCGGCCTCTATGCCATGCAGGTCCGGGCGATCGCGCACGCCGCGGCGCAGCGGGTGCGTGACGGCGGCGACCCGCGTCCGGAGATCATGATCCCGCTGGTCGGCGCGGTGCAGGAGCTTGAGCTCGCGCGCGAGGAGACCGAGCGGGTGCTCGCCGAGGTCGCGGCTGAGACCGGCACCAAGGTGCACACGCTGATCGGCACCATGATCGAGGTGCCGCGGGCCGCGCTGACCGCCGGGCAGATCGCGCAGGCGGCCGAGTTCTTCTCGTTCGGCACCAACGACCTCACCCAGATGGGCTGGGGCTTCTCCCGCGACGACGTGGAGGGCTCGTTCTTCAGCCGCTACATCGACCTCGGCGTGTTCGGCGTCTCGCCGTTCGAGACGCTGGACGCCGACGGCATCGGCCGCCTCGTCAAGATCGCCGTCGCCGACGGCAGGGCCACCCGGCCCGACCTCAAGATCGGCGTCTGCGGCGAGCACGGCGGCGACCCCGAGTCCGTGCACTTCTTCCACCAGGCCGGGCTCGACTACGTGTCCTGCTCGCCGTTCCGCGTTCCGGTAGCCCGGCTCGAGGCCGGCCGTGCCGCCGTCGAGGAAGCCACCGGGGCCAGCGACACCAGGTGACCGCCGGCTACGACAGCCATGCGACGGCGCGGTGGGCGGCCGAGCCGCCCAAGCGCGCGCGCAGCTCCGGGCGCGGTCCCTTCGAGCGGGACCGCGCCCGCGTGCTGCACAGCGCTGCGCTGCGCCGCCTGGCCGCGAAAACGCAGGTGGTCGAGGTGGGCTCGGGCGACTTCCCGCGGACCAGGCTCACCCACTCGCTGGAGTGCGCCCAGGTCGGACGCGAACTCGGGGCGGCGCTTGGTTGTGATCCCGACCTAGTCGATGCAGCCTGCCTTGCGCATGATCTCGGGCACCCTCCGTTTGGCCATAATGGCGAGTCAGCCCTCGCCGCGCTGGCTGGCGGCTGCGGCGGTTTCGAGGGCAACGCGCAGAGCCTCCGGCTGCTCACCCGGCTGGAGGCCAAGATCCCCGGCGCCGGGCTGAACCTGACCAGGGCCACCCTGGACGCGACGCTCAAGTACCCGTGGCTAGCCCGGCCGGGTGAGACGAAGTACGGTGCCTACGCGGCGGACCTGGCCGCGTTCTGCTGGATCAGGGACGGGGCGCCGGCTGGCCGGCCGTGCCTGGAGGCCCAGGTCATGGACTGGGCCGATGACGTGGCCTACTCGGTGCACGATCTGGAGGACGGGCTGCACGCGGGCATGGTCACGCTCAGCCAGCTGCGGGATGCCGCCGAGCGCCGCGCGGTGGCCGAGCTCACCGCCACCGCGTACTGCGAGCCGGGGTCTGTCAGCGTGGCGGAACTGACCGAGGTGTTCGCCGCATTGCTGGAGCTGCCCTGCTGGCCAGCCGCGTTCGACGGCGGGCCGGTCACGCTCGCCGCGCTGAAGAACCTGACCAGCGAGCTGATCGGCCGGTTCTGCGAGGCGGCACTGGACGCGACGCTGGGTGCGCTGGACGAGCCGCGGCTGGCCGCAGCCGCCGCAGGCGAGCTGGCGGCAGCCGCTGGCCGCGACGAGCCGCCAGCGCCCGGGGCCGCCCCGGTCACCAGGTATTCCATGGATCTCGTCGTGCCCAGGCGACAGCGGCTGGAGTGCGCCCTGCTGAAGGGCGTGACCGCGCATTACGTGATGAGCCGCCCCGGGGTCGCTGCCGCGCAGGCACGGCAGCGCGAGCTGATCGCCGAGCTCGCCGCCGCGGTGCTGGCGGGGGCGCCGCAGACGCTGGAGCCCGTGCTCCGTCCCGCCTACCGCGCGGCCGGGTCCGACGCGGCCAGGCTGCGCGTGGTCGTCGACCAGATCGCGTCGCTCACCGACACGTCGGCCATTGCCTGGCACGACCGGCTTTGCCGATGACCCGGCGAGCCGATGAGCCGGCGAGCCGTCCCCCCGCCGCCCGCCGATCCCGGCTGACGGATTAACGGTGAAGATTTGTCCGGCCAGGGCCGGACAGAAGTTAACCGTTCTTCATCGCCGCGTTGTAACTGATTCTCGTGTTGCTGCTGAGGCCTAGCTGCCGCCCGGCGGGCCCAGGATCGCGGCCAGGACGCGGCTCGTGTCGGTGAGATCGGGCAGCACCGCGTCCGCGCCGGCCCCGGCAAGCTCAGCCATGGAAGAGCCGCCGGTCGCGACGCCGACCGCCCTGGCACCGGTGACGACCGCGGCCTCGATGTCCAGCGGAGTGTCTCCGACCAGGACCGTCGCCGGGCCGCCGAACTCCGCCCCGTAGGCCAGCGCCGCCCGTCGCCGGGCCGGGCCGACCAGCTCTGACCTGACCTCGTGCACGTCACCGTAAGCGCCGACGTCAAGGTCGAGATGGCCGGTCAGGCCGACTGCCCCGAGCTTCACCTCCGCGAGCGGGCGGATGTTGCCGGTCAGCAGCGACTGCACGACCAGCCGGGCCCGCCGCCCGCCGGCGGAGCCGGCGCTGCCGCCATCCTCCGCTGCCGTCATTGCGAGCGCGGCCAGTGCCTCGGCGGCACCGGGCAGTGCCCGGCCGCGTTCCCTCAGCAGGCCGGTCAGCTCCGCCGCATGCGCCGCCATCACCGCCTGGAACGCGGTGATCTGGCGCCGGGGCTCGGGCACCCCGGCCAGCGTGAGCAACTCGATGCCGATGGCGCGGTCGGTCCGCCCGGCCATCGAGCCGGGCATGGGCGCCTGTCCGTCGAACATCTCCGCGAATGCGATCTGGTAGAGCTGAATGCCAACCCCGCCGGCATTGACGAGCGTGTGGTCGACATCCCAGAGGACCAGCAGGCGGGGCACGCCGTGACGGTATCAGCCAGCTCGCCTGCCCCGGCAGCACGTCGGCCCCGCCAGGCACGCCCAGGCCAGCCGCAGGTAACGCTGCCTCGTCAGGCTCGTCTGCCGATGCCCGGATACTCGACGACGAGGCCATCGGCATCGAACACCACATCGGCGGTGAACGCGCCGCTCTCGAACCGGATCACGCTGAGCCCGGCGGCCTCTCGGCGCACGAACGCGTAGCTCTGCGCGGATGACAGCACGGCCAGGTCAGGGACGCTCACCCACGCCATCAGGAAGTCCACGGACCCGCCGCCGGCCAGCAGGCCGTGCCGCAGCACCGGCATGGTGTTGGTCAGCGGGGACAGCCCGAGGTCGCAGTCCAGTGCCTCCCGGAAGGACGCCGGATCACCGCCCGGCGGCGGCAGCGACAGGCCGGGCTCGCCCTTGGCGCTGGCCTCGACGGTCCAGCCGCCGTCCGGATCGCGCGATAGCTCCAGCTTGCGCTGCCAGCCCGCGCCCTGCGAGCGCACCGACAGCCAGCGCGTTACGTAGCCATCCCCGCAGTCCAGCTCGTAGTCCAGCCGGTACGGCAGCGGATCGGCGCCGACCGCGATGCCGGTTGCGCACAGCAGCCCGCCGCTGACATCGGCCACGGTGCTGACGTCGGCGACGGTGAACTCGGCACCGCGATCCTTGATCCAGGTGATCGCCCGCATGCTGAGATCCTATGAGCGCGCGGCTCGCAGCGGCACCCACCAGAACAAGTCCAGCGCGGGACGCAATGACGGTGCCGGGGACTAGACTCGCCGCGACGATAGCGGGCAACTGCGGAGGGCGGACGTGGCAGGCCGGATCCGCGACGAGGACATCCAGCTGGTCCGCGAGCGCTCGGCCATTGACGAGGTCGTCGGGGAGTACCTGCAGCTCCGCAACGCCGGCGGCGGGTCACTCAAGGGACTGTGCCCGTTCCACGACGAGAAGACGCCGTCGTTCAACGCCACCCCGGCCCGCGGGCTGTGGTACTGCTTCTCGTGCTCCGAGGGCGGCGACGTCATCAAGTTCGTCCAGCAGATCGACAACCTCAATTTCGCCGAGGCAGTCGAGCGGCTCGCGGCCAGGGCCGGCATCGACCTGCGCTATGAGCAGGGCGGCCATGTGCCCGGCCAGGAGCAGAGCCAGCGCCGCAGGCTGCTGCAGGCACACCGCGCGGCAGCCGACTTTTATCTGGAACGGATGTCTGGCGCCGATGCGGGTGCGGCCCGCGCTTTCCTTTCTGAGCGGGGATTCGAGCTGGCCGACACGGCGCGGTTCGGCGTCGGCTATGCGCCGGCCGAGTGGGATGTGCTCACCAGGCACCTGCGCGGCCGCGGATTCACCGAGGCGGAGCTGCTCCTCGGCGGGCTGGCCAAGGAGGGCAGGCGCGGGCCGATCGACCGGTTCCGCGACCGCCTGCTCTGGCCGATCAGGGACCTCGGCGGCGACGTCATCGCCTTCGGCGCCCGCAAGCTGTCGGCCGAGGACCAGGGGCCCAAGTACCTGAACACGCCAGAGACGATGCTGTTCAAGAAGAGCTCGGTGCTGTACGGGGCTGACCTGGCCAAGCGGGAGATCGCGAAGCGCCGCCAGGCAGTCATCGTAGAGGGCTACACGGACGTGATGGCCTGCCACCTGGCCGGCGTCACCACCGCGGTCGCCACCTCGGGCACCTCGTTCGGCGATGGTCATATCGGCGTCCTGCGGCGGCTGCTGATGGACGAGAGCCA
>WNGQ01007633.1_pt1 | contig 11984 bp, 13 predicted proteins | sample 5407661 | NCBI WGS metagenome assembly WNGQ01 (sample SAMN13153382, study PRJNA577476) | soil metagenome | isolation source: 60 cm soil or saprolite under Garry oak tree replicate 2 | place: USA:California | collected 2016-06-15
ATAACGATTTTAGTTTTAGCTCCTCCCCATCCGATATTTAATATCGTAGTTAGTAATGAAATCGAGTTCTTCATCAGTAAACCCGTAGTGTTGTGCCAGCACTCGATCTATCTCGTCAATGATTGGTTTGGATTTCCCGGGATAAATACATTGAATTGTAAGCTCCCCAGTATCTTTAAAGCTCATTCTTCTCATTTCAGAATGGACTAATAGCTCATCGGTAAGTAGATGAGCGAGTTTCTGAAGATCTTTTTGGATCCAGGGAGTCATCTCGTCTATGTTAATTGGGAATCCCAGAACTTCACGCATATTCAGATTGCGACAGTCACTACCTGTAGTTAGAAACCAGTAGAAGAGATTGGAGTTTAAGGCAATAAAGGCGATATCTGCTAGAGCGCGAGAAGGAAAGAACAATGTTTTGAGTTCAGAGGGTTTTCTTATTCTACCCTGTGCGTCGAGGATTCTCGGTATAAAAGGCGTAACCTGGACAAACCAGCTTAGCTTGCGTGTAAAAAATAAAGTGTGCGTTCCCGTTTTGCAAACGTAATGACCCAAATGTTGTGATTGGCTATGTAGTTTAGCGTGCAAGTTTTGTTCAATTGCTGATCCGTAACGTGGAATGATACCAGTTTTCACTTGACCTGTGACTTCAATATATTTCAGTCTTTGAAATAGAATCTCGCGAAGTTTCCATTCAGGCTTAAGGTAAGGTGTGGTGAAAACTCTCTTTAGTCCGGGGTGTTTCTGATAAGAGATAATGCAAAGACGGGGATGTGGTATAGCAAAAAGTTTGCCCCGCTGATCGCTGAAAGAAGAGATGTAAAGAGAAGATTGCTCTAGCAATATCTGCTGTAAGGGTAGGTAACCATCAGTGCAGGTAGCGGATGCGGGTACAATCATGCCAAAGCGGCCACCTGCTACAAGCAGGTTTGCACAGCGTTCCATGATTAAAGCATATAGATTACCAGTGGCTAAGGTTGTGAAGTTTTCAATCTTATAGAAATTGCTGACTTTCTCAGACTCTACATATGGTGGGTTCCCAATAATAACATCGAATCCACCATTTTGCATAATAGTGCTAAACTCATAGAGCCAGTGGAACGGTTGGTCTTCGTGTGAGGGGCGAGGTTCCTGGTGGGGGCTGGCACCTATCCATCTCGCTAACGGCGCTGCCGCGTCTACTGCTACGCAGTCAGGCGAGATGCAAGGAGAAGCCCCGCTGCTACATATAGGGTCGTCTAGTCGGTTAGTAGAGCCAATAAGCGTATTGCCGGTACGTATCTTGTCAGCCAGATTGGTAAGTGGCTCGATCTCTTCAAGCCGCTCTATCTGAGCTAAGAGTTTGAGAAACAGGCGCAATTTGCATATCTCAATCGCCTCTTCCATAATATCTACTCCATAGAGGTTGGAAGTGATGAGGGATTTGAGTATAGCATAGCGACGGTTAGGATGTTGAAAATCTTCCTGGTGGAAGCAATCTCTCCCAGGTTCTAACGCACTGTGTTGGGTGTTGCACACCCCTAAGCCATTGATAGGCTCCATTTGTTTCAAGCGGTCAAGGCATGCCGTGTAGAGTGGTTCGAGAATATTGAGTGCAGCAAAAAGGAATGCGCCAGTGCCACAGGTTGGATCGAGTACTGAAAGCTGCGTAATACTCTCGTAGAAAGCTTGTAACTGTTTGTGGTCTTCACATCTCTCAATTACGTCTTGAGCAAACTGGCATATATCAATATTGTAGATGACAAGATCATCGATAGAGAGCGGAGAATCAGCTACAAGTTTAATGCGTATCTGCTGATAATGTTGACGACGCGCAATAACCTCACGCCAGGTTTCTGTAGGCAGAGCATATGCATCCAGGGCGAGTCTGTTCCAGCTATTGCGCCTGGAGATATCATGCAGACCCTCCTCGATTTCAGAAGGTAATGCTATTTCAACACCTTTTTTTATAGCTGAATAAATATAACGGTCAGGGTTGTCTTTCAAAAGTTGCCAGACATGCCCATTGCCTTGAAAGGGTTCAGGGTATTTTTTTTCGACTGCATTGAAGAGAAAAGGAATGATGGTGCTTATTGCAATGTATTCACTAATGTCTCCTTGTGAATAATAGGCTCCCATTTGTTTTTGATTGATTTGCCTTTCAAAGATGTAGACAAAAATCTCAGGAGTGATCACATTGTCACCGGGTGATGTCTGATCATCCTGTTGCCAGTTGTACGTATCGAAGAAAGTGAATATGCCCTCAAAAGCTTCGTTAGATATCTGGATGAAACTGTTGTTGCTCTCAATCTGGTTCTCTTTGAAAAGATCGATGTTGAGGAAAGGTATATTACCTGCGACAGCAGAGAGTTCGGATGAATGGATTGGATTGCTCAGTCCTTTAAAGAAGAGGATTAGAAGGAAGTCGTGATAAAAGTTGAGGCCTGTGATATCTCCGCCATTCTGAAATATTTTCAAATGCTTTGATAGATAATTTGGATCATTATCGAGGAAATGTTTGTGTTGCAGGAAGTAAAGGAACATCAAACGGGTAAGCATGAGTGAGGCGTACTTGTTCAGGTCAGTATTATCCAAAATACCATTAATGTGTGTTAAAAAAATGGTATATTCGTTTTGGAAGCGTTCAAAAAAACGTTTATAGATGCGCGCTTTATACTTAGAAGAGGCGATGACATGAGCGGAATGCCTGGAGTTTGGTTGTGATTTTCTTATAGCCATTCTTATACATCCAATTAGCCACCAGTATGCTCATGCACCACTACTGGTTGGTGTCAGGTTTTCTCTCGTGGCTTGTAGGGCGTAACCACAAGGAGAGATATTCTGGCTGCATCGTCTCCTGAACGACATTGAGCAAATGAAAACGCAACTGGCTCAAGTCTACTTCATTGTTTGTGCCACACATCAAGCATTCCAACGGGAAGAAAAACGCAACTACCCAGGTTTCTACTCTTCTCAGCAATATCATACCATAACTCCGTCTTGCTATCTCTCACTCTGCGCTTTCCCCATTGCCCTTTTCGTTTCTTTCGCCGGGGAGCGCTCCAAGCAGCGTTTCAGAAGCGGTCCATCCCTTACACTCTTCTCAAGTGAGAAAGTTAGTTTTTTAACGTTAATGAAGGGAACAATCCATGAGACGTATTATTTTACACATGATGATTTCAGTCGACGGCATGATTAGTGGACCTCAAGGCGAGCTAGACTGGATCGCCAATGATGAGCCACTCAATCAAGACCACTTAGCAAGACTAGAGCAAGCCGATGCAGTTATATTAGGCGCAGGCGGGTATTCTATGTCTAGCTTTTGGACGGCCGCCGAACATGACGAAAAGGCTGAAGCGATTATTCGAGACCTTGGCCGTGCCATGAATAAGATACCCAAAATCGTGTACAGTCACCAAGACATGCCAGTTGACTGGCGCAACACCAAAGTACACGTCGTTGACGATGACAACGCGCTCGTGGAGGACGTAGAGCGTTTGAAGCGGGAAACTGAGGGCACTATTATCTGCTATGGCGGCGTACGTTTTGCCCGAACATTGGTGCAGCAGGATCTCCCTGATGAAATTCACTTAGACGTTTGTCCAGTTCTCCTTGGCGTGGGTCAGCCGCTCTTTACTGATCTTATGCATCGCACAAACCTTCGGCTTCGTCAATCCGTCACCTATGATTCTGGCGCTACGATGATGCATTATGAGGTGGTGAAGACCTCATGAGCCGCGTTACCCTATGTATGTCGATGTCAGGAGATGGCTATGTGTCAGCCACGCACGATAACGCCGAGAATCGCTTGGCTTGGGCGGCCAGGTACTATACGAATGGACTGACGATGACGACCCGGCAATGAGAGCAAGTATTCATGAATGAGACAATGACAATGGTGCTGTAATTTCGGGTCGCCGTACCTATGACAACTGCGCTGTGGCATTTTGATTGGGAACGCGCAGGCCCGCCTTCCGCTCTGTGTGTCATAGGCCATGATGACTCGGTCCAAACGTGTACCATGCTCTCTTCTGATGTGCGGGGGTTGCCAGGATCTTAAAGATGAGTCTCGAAGGCGGCTGTTTTCAGGTATACTTTCTCTACCTTCGGCATGTGAGCGGAAGGTGAAGCAAGCGCACGTGGACAGCCGTGCGCAGGAGTACAAGGAGAAAATATGGATATGACGAGCATGGTGATAAATAAGGAGGAAAACTTTTGTTGAGAAGAACATCTCCAAAGAGAGGAGAACCCTATGGGAAAAGTGAGGTTTAGCCTTTCGGCATCGTTAGATGGATTTATCGCTGACCCCACTGATGACATAAGAGAGGTCTTCGCCTGGATGGGAAGCGCAGCGGAACATTTCCTTGAAGTTGAGAACGACCAGATCAACCAGGTCGGAGCAGTGATCATGGGGCACAGAAGCTTCAATCAGATTGGTGAGGATTGGTGGATCTTACCTGATGACACGTCGCTCTCCTGGCCGGTGATTGTCTTGCAATCCCAGCCCAGAGAAGACGTTCACATGGGCAAGACACACTACCACTTTGAAACCGCTGGTATTGAGAGTGCGATAGCCAAAGCGCAAGAGATCGCAGGGGAGAAAACGGTTGCCCTTCACGGTGCTAGTGCGGTCCAACAAGCCTTCTCGGCGGGCCTGCTTGACGAGTTTCATCTGCACATTGCCCATGTTCTGCTGGGTGAGGGGGTTCGCCTCTTCGATCATCTCGGAAAAGAGCCGATCCACCTGGAACGCATAGCAACGCTTGAGACACCGGGGGCGACCCATCTCAAGTTCCGTGTGGTGAAATAGGACCGTGTGGGGTTTGGGACTGATCCCATGTGTTCCTGTTCCCTACCCGGCTTCGGTCACAACGGCAGGAAGGTGAGTCTGCAAGTTAAGAGCGAGGGTGCCATCTGTCCGCAAAATGCCCACGTTCTGGACGGGAGCATGGCAGACTTCAATGGCAAGAGATAAGGAAGGCGAAGCCTGTTCACATTGCCATCCTTGATCAGCAAGAGGGGTTGTTTAGCCGAATCGTGGAGCCAGAGCAAACACGGCACAACCTGCTCGGCCTCGCCCGCGGAACCAAAGTGTTGGGAGTGCCAATGATTATGACGACCAATCTGGTTGCCGGACCCCAATTGGACGACCTGACGAAGCTGTATGCAGGAGCGGAAGTCATCGAGCGCACGGTCATTAACGCCTGGCAGGACCCACGAGTCCACGAAGCCCTCACGGCTACCAAGCGCAAGAAAGTGCGCATCGCGGGCACCGGCTTTGACATCTGTGCAGCCCTGCCCGCTCTTGCCAGCGTAGCTGAAGGTTACCAGACCTACGTCATCTTCGATGCCTGCGGCCGCTTTGAGCCGTTGCCCATAGCGGCCATTACCCGTCTGGCTCAGGCAGGGGTCGTCCCGGTGGACGCGAGAACCATCGTCCTTGAGATGATGGCAGACAATGCCCATCCATCCGCCAACGAGATCTACGCTGCCCTCTTCAACGCGTAAGACCGCTGGCAGAATCAGGCAGACGCAGCGCTATGCCTGGTTTGCCCGCTCTGGCCTTGTTGGTAAATGACCTGAAGGGTGCAGCTTATCGAGTATGAAAGAGAGACAAACCCCATGAGAAAAGTCATTGTGTCCGAGTTTCTGACCCTGGATGGTGTCATGGAAGATCCTGGTGGTGCTGAAGGGTTCAAACACGGCGGTTGGGGCTTCCACTTTGGAGGCGCAGACCAGCAGCAGTTGAAAGTTGAGGAACTTTTCAACGCTGGCGACCGGATGAGGGAACGGAAAGCACAGACGGGAACACCTACCATGCGATCATGTGAAGAGTAGAAGGGAAGAGAGAACAATGAAGCAGCAGAAATCAGCCATGACCTCTCTTCTCTGGGCCCTTCAAGTGCTGCTGGCCCTGGTCTTTCTGCTCGTTGGCGCTATGAAGCTGATCGTTCCAGTCCAGGTGCTCCTGGCGCAGATGCCGATACAACTCCCGGCTCTGTTCGTGCGCTTCATCGGCGTCGTTGAGGTAGCTGGTGCCCTCGGCCTGATTCTGCCCGGCCTTGTGCGCATTCGGCCCATATTGACCCCGCTGGCAGCCTGTGGACTGGTCATCGAAATGATCTGTGCAACCGTCTACACAGTCATCGGTGGCCAGGGGGTCGTGGCAGTGCTCCCACTGCTATTGGGCCTGCTCTGCGCGTTCGTCGCCTACGGACGCCGCTCCTGGGCCAACCGGTAGCAGATAGGTCATCATTGGCGCACAGATGCCTACTTGATGGGGTGTTTTCCCGGAGGAACGTTGAACGTCAATGAACGGTCTGTGGAAGCTAGTCTGTTTATGGCAGAGTATGATCTATCCCCCTGCAAGAGTGAACGCAACGTTGCGTAAACGCTTCTTGCTTGCTGCTCTATGCCGGAGTACGTTCTAGAAGATGCTAGCGCTCCAGGTTGTCGTCTTACACGACATTCACGTTAGCCAGTACGACGCTATGATCAAATATGCTGAGAAAAGCGCAGAAGTCTCTCTGCGCAGACCGCTGAATATTTCCCAGAGGAGAAAAGCAGATGAGAAAGGTTATTGCTTCCCCCTATATGAGCCTGGATGGCTTGATCGCGCTCCCAGATGGGGCATCGGGCTGGCCGACGACTGGCAGTGAACGGTATGCCCGTGAGATTCTTCCGCTGCTGTTTGAGCAGTCGGATACGATTGTGCTGGGGCGCAAGACCTACGAAACGATGGTGCAATTCTGGCCCTCCGCGTCCTTGGAGGAGGATCGCTTTGCCACGCCAATGAACACGCTCCCCAAAATCGTCTTTTCCCAATCGCTCAGCGAGGTGAGATGGGGAAAGTGGCAGAATGCCACGCTGGTGAAAGACGATCCGGCACAGGCCATTGCCAGGCTCAAGCAACAAGAGGGCAAAAACCTCCTGATCTTCGGCAGTGGGAAGCTGATTTCTACTCTGGCACAGGCAGACTTAATCGACGACTACTGGCTCCAGCTTCACCCCATCGTTTTGGGCAGGGGAGTGTCTCTCTTCAGCGATCTAGAGCGGCGGCTCGATCTTTCGCTTCTGGAAGCAAGACCCTCTGAGGAAGGAGTACTGATCTTGCACTATCAACCAGCGAGAAAAGCCGCCTGATCCAATGGCGCTGTGCTTCCCCGTGGGAAGTTCGCAGCTTTCGATGATTCTGGGCCAGCGTTCGAGGGTTCCGTTTCAGAGTTGCGCAGCCATCGCGGGCAATTCCCACTCCTCCGCGTGAGTAAACCGCCGTCTTTCGCGGTTTCGCGAGATCAGCCAATGGCTGTGCTACTCATGAGTTGGAGCCAGTGCTCACGTTCCAGGGCAGAATCGGGCAAGGTTTCAGGTCATTTACCATTTGCCGGCTTCCTGTGGTAAGTTGGCTCAAGGTTCGGACAAATTAGATGCAATGGCCGCAAATCAGGCCAAATCTTATGCTCTCTGGCCTTACCGTTGCTCTCTCCCTTCTCGTACTGAGTATGCTCTGGCTTTTCGCGGAAGCGCATGAGATGGCAGGGGGCCGTTGGCGTCGTGTATGCTTTCATCTTGCCTGCCTTTGGCATGACACAGGCGGGCATCCTCATCGGCCCTCTCCACTGGCTCATCCGGACGAGGTAGGCCCAGGATACGTGTAAAATTCGATCACAACGCACGATCCTCTAAAAGAGGATATATGAAACTTTTCCAGCGCTACGCTGACGAAAAAGGAGAACGAGAGTGATGGCAGAGAGCATAGTTGAAACAACAGCAGGCAAAGTTCGAGGTGCTATGAACAACGGTGTTCATGTCTTCAAGGGAATTCCTTACGGAGGACCGACTGACGGGCGCAACCGCTTTCAACCACCAACCAGGCCCCAACCCTGGGTAGGTGTGCGCGATGCCTTGCAGTTCGGAAACAGAAGTCCACAACTGACGGGCAGCGTGGAACGGCTGCGATCCATTATCTCTTCCTCTACTTCGCTTGTAGAGGAGCCGCAAAGCGAGGACTGCCTCTGCTTAAATATCTGGACGCCCGCTTTGCGTGATGGAAGAAAACGACCGGTACTCTTCTGGTGTCATGGTGGCGCATTTACGATGGGCGCGGGATCATCTGGCTTATATGATGGAGAGAACCTGGTGCAGCGTGGTGATGTCGTGGTGGTCACGGTCAATCACCGCCTCGGCCTTGCTGGCTACTGCTATCTCGGCGAGCTGCTGGGCGAGGAGTATCAGTCATCGGGCAATGTTGGCATGCTCGATCTGGTCGCTGCTCTCGGATGGGTGCGCGATACTATTGAGGCTTTTGGTGGAGACCCTGGCAATGTGACGATTTTTGGAGAATCGGGCGGTGGCGCGAAGGTCAGCGTGCTGCTCGCGATGCCTGCCGCAGCCGGTCTCTTTCACCGCGCTATCGTGCAAAGCGGGCCGGGCCTGCGCGTGACGACTCGCGAAAAGGCGACGGCGCGGGTTGAGCACTTGTTGAAGATTCTGGGGATCGCTCCGAAAGACGCTGAGAGGCTATGCACTCTGCCTATCGCAGAACTGCTGGCGACCAATGCCGAGTTGAATCAAAATCCTCTGCGTGGTTGGAGTCCGGTGGTCGATAGGAGTATCTTGCCTCATCAGCCCTTCGATCCGGTTGCACCGGCTATCTCGGCGAATATCCCGCTCATCATTGGCACGAACAGGGATGAAGCGACGCTCTTCCTCGTTTTAGCCGACACGGGATTCAGCACGCTTGATGAAGCTGGCTTACAGACACGTGTACAGGCGCTGGCGGGCGATGCGGCACAGACGTTGATTGCAGCCTATCGCCGTGTCTCTCCCCTGGCATCTCCGGGCGATCTGCTCACCTCTATCAGAACTGACCAGTGGATGCGGATGCCCTCGATAACGATAGCTGAGCGCAAAGCTGCTCCCTGTGCAGCTCCGGCTTTTATGTACCTGTTTACCTGGGAAACTCCGATACTGGACGGACAGTTGAAATCTACCCACGCGCTGGAAGTTCCCTTTGTGTTCGATAATCTGGCAGTCAGTGAACATCTGACGGGCACGGCCCCTGAACGTTTCCCTCTTGGTGCAACCATGAGCGAGGCGTGGCTGGCCTTCGCTCGTAATGGCGAACCGTCACCTTCCTGGCCTGCTTATACCCCGGAGAAACGCGCCACGATGATCTTTGATGTGGAATGCCATGGAGAAGACGATCCTGGCAGCGAGCTTCGCCAGGCATGGAGCCGCATTCCAATTCCAAGCGAGTTCGAGTGAATGACGTCCCTTTAAAAAGGGGGGCCCAGGATAGGTGTAAAACTCTATCACTATGAGTGGTTTTTCCATGTATCCTGGGTCTGCCTCCGCGAGGGTACAGGCCAGCAAGAAAAGAACAGGATTACATCATGACAACAACGTGGCAGACAGCTCTTACGATCAGTCAGTTTCCCTCTCATAGGCAGCAGTGGAGAAGGTTTGCAATGGGCGGCGATGGAAGGCCTTTCTCACAGAACGGTTTAAGAACGGTATCTTTTGTAAACTCTCTTCTCAGAGAGGAACCTTCTTCTTGATAGGCATTGCTCTGTGAGAAGAGAGAGCAGGAGGGAGTGTATGAACATGGACAAACCATACCAACATCCTCGTTCCCATCTGTTTACCGTACGTGTATGGCAGGAGGAGGTGAGCAGGGATCAGACCGAGTGGCGTGGCAAGGTCCATCTCATCACCGATGGAACCGTGCGCTACTTCCTGGGATGGGAGGCACTGGCACCTCTCCTGCTCGCTCTGCTCTCGGAATTAGAGACACTTCCTGAGCCAAACTGCTAAACTAGCTTTTCGATCTGAAGATGGTAGATGAGCGATATTGAGCGATAAAGAAAGAAGAAGTAAATGATGAACATGAAGGATTCGACAACACATACAGCACCATCACAGGCACACCTGTTTGCCTGGCACCCACACTCTGCCTTTGGCAAGCTTTCCATCGTGGCACTCCTTGGAGCGGCTGGAACTTCCGGAGTTCTTGCGCTCACGATAGGCTTCCCGGCGAACACCGCATTGCTCATTGTCACCGTCAGCCTCTTAGTTGGCGCTGGTTTTGCTACTCTCAGATGGCGCTGGATGCCGCTGCTCCTCATCCTGTTGAGCGCTCTATTTCTCTCTCAGTTTCTGCGGGCACCCTTTGTGCTCTATCATCTGACCGATCCAAAGGGACATGCGTTCTTTCCCTTTGTCATGGATGTGTTGCTCATTGCATTCACCACTCTCGCTCTGGGAGCCAGTATTGGTGCTGCGGCCCAGAACTTTCGTCGGGACGAGCAACATGCTTCCAGCTTTCGACCAATTGCTCTGACCGGACTGATCGCGGGAGTCGCGGGACTGCTCCTTGGCGTCATTCTTATCGAAGGCTCAAAGCTCCTGCTGGTGGATGATGTGTCCGTGCTCCATATTCTCGCCAATGACATCTGGCAGCATGGCACAGCCATACCTGCGCACGAGCCAGGTGCGCCCACTGTCAACAACGTGCAGGTCAATGGCAATAGCACGCAGATCGGACCATTTACCACTGCAGGTACGTATCACCTCTATTGTACGATCCATCAAGGGATGAATCTGACGATCATTGTCCAGTAGTGCAAGTACATATCAGGGGAATCGCTTATGTCAGCTCTTACCAGAATCGGGGGCCACAGGAGAGGGTGGTGGTCACGATTACAGGTGCGCATGACCATCTCGTATCTGGTGGTGGCAACTTCTACCGCTCTGTTCCTCGAACTCGCGGTCTTCATTGGGTTCTTTCTGGCCGTCTCGGCCCTAGTACGGCTGGACTCGATCCACATACCACGTTTCAACCAGGGCAACCAGCCTCCATTGCGCTGTCGAGAGGGGATCACTCAGGAACCATTCCTTACCTTGATGATCAGGTTCCCTATAGAGATCCGCACGCTCCTTCCCCTGTTCACGGAAGCTCCTCAGGAATAGAGGTGAGTGGATTTGCGCTGCTGGTAACTCCAGCCGGCCAGGTGCTTGCTAGTTCTGATCCCGCACACTATCCAGCCGCGAAACCGATCACGAGTCTGCTCCCCAGGCCACAGGCTGGCGCTGTTCTCGCGGCTTGTGGAGGTCAGGTGACAGAAAGGAGCATTGCGGGCGGACAGGAGCGCTTCGTTTTTGTCACAGAGCCTGTGCTAAGCAAGGAGAAGCGAATACTGGGAGTCATGTATGTTCAGGTGTCCACTCCCTCGGCTGGAACGATTTTGCAGGCCTTCGCCCTGGGATGGCTCAGAAGTGGACCGTTGTTGTTCCTCCTGCTCACCCCTCCTTGTGCGCTAGTTGGAGTACTGACCACGCGCGGGCAGGTGCGGCGCATTCACCGGCTCATGGGGGCGACAGCGCGCTGCGCCAACGGTGATTACACGCAGCGCATCGCGGACCACCGGCAAGATGAAATCGGACAATTAGAGGCACAGTTTAATCAGATGGCGGAGCAACTAGTGGAGAGCATGGCGTCCCAACGACGGCTTACTGAGCAGCAGGCGCGCAGGGAGGAGCGTGCTCGTCTCGAACAGGAACTCCAGACCGCCCAGACCATTCAGCGTTCCCTCCTGCCCAAAGCGGTGCCCACCCTACCTGGCTGGCAGATTGCGGCGTACTATCAGCCAGCACGTGAGGTTGGGGGCGATTTCTACGATTTCCTTGGTCATCGGTGATGCCACGGACAAGGGGGTACCCGCTGCCTTACTGATGGCCAGCGTGCGTAGCATGATCCGGGCCGCGGCTCTGCTGATGGATGCGCCAGGCGAGGTTCTGGCTCATGTCAATGACCTGCTGTATGCTGATACTCCCACAAGGATGTTTGTCACCTGCTTCTATGCGTTGCTTGACCCTCAAAGCGGCTGTCTGCGTTATGCCAATGCGGGACAGGACCTCCCGTATCGCCGTCGTCGCGATGGAGTCTCTGAACTGTGGGCAACAGGCATGCCGCTTGGGATGATGCCTGGCACACGCTACGAAGA
>WNGQ01014116.1_pt1 | contig 11984 bp, 11 predicted proteins | sample 5407661 | NCBI WGS metagenome assembly WNGQ01 (sample SAMN13153382, study PRJNA577476) | soil metagenome | isolation source: 60 cm soil or saprolite under Garry oak tree replicate 2 | place: USA:California | collected 2016-06-15
TCTCCTGGACAACCGCCCTGGCCACCAGCGCACCCGCCTTCCCCGCCCGCCCCGCGGCCGGGAAACCGCCCGGGACCGCGGCCGGACACACGGGGATGCACGCCCGACTCGGCGGCCCGCATCAAGCCGGAAACACGCCGGCGGCGCGGCCCGTCCGTGGCCGTCCGTGGAACAGCCGACGGTGCGCACCGACCGTGATGAGGCACGAATCCCGTCCGCTATACGTCCGTGGACACCGCGACACGCCGCCCCGCAGCGCTACAAGATGACACACCACGGGACAGAGAAGAAACGGCCCGCATAGCCGAGAATTCCTAGCTAGCGGGCCGTTTTCGCAGGTGGTGGCAGGTGTTGGGTTCGAACCAACGTAGGCTGAGCCGACGGTTTTACAGACCGCTATGGCTCATGTTGTTCTTTGCTGTGTGACCTGCGGTGACGCTCGTATGCTGGATCGACGGCCGCGTTGCGTCCCACGAATGTCCCACGCGGTGAGGACCAGGCTCAGAATGACATGCCCGGCCCCCGATGCCGGGCTGATTACGGCGCGAAGCGCCACGATCTTCATCGGATCTCCACGACGTCTCCATATCGTCTCCACGCCATCGCCTTCGGCTCGGGGCGTACGGGGCTTACCGGGCGTTGCTTGACGCGCGTGACATACGTCGACGCTGCAGGTCGCGTGTCGCTCTGCCAGACCGGTGGTCCCGGCAGCGGTGTTCTGTGCCTGCATGTCCTCACCGGGCCCTACGCCTGAGCCTGCACCGATGATCGCCGCAGATCAGGCGGCGGAAGACCAGGGAGGGATTCATGAAGAGGAAGATGTCATGGGCGCTGCTGGCTGGAGGGATCGCGCTGACCGCCTCGACCGTGGCGGCGGCGCCCGCGGCCGCGGCTACCAGCGGGAGCGAGACGTTCAAGGGCACCATCGTGACCTCGGGGGTGTCGGGTACCCGTACGGTCATCACCAGCGTGGTCATCGCCAAGGGGGCGTTCAGCGGCGTCGGCCGGATCGTCGAGGTCCCGAACCTGCCCACCGACCCGGACAACGTCAGCCGGGACGACCTCGTCTTCGCCAGTGGCAGCATGCACCTGGTCAGCACGAACCTGGACTTCTCGGTCTCCGTCAACCCGCTCAGCTGCGTGGCCACTGCCACGATCCACCCACCGGGGAAATCGTCGGCGGCACCGGGCAGTTCGCCAATGCGACCGGCAGCGGCACCGGCACCGTTACCGGACCGGCGGTCCTGGCCCGCAACCCCGACGGCAGCTGCAATTTCGAGCACGTTCCGCTCCACGAGGTGGACATGTTCACATCCACCGGCACGCTGTCGTTCTGACGATGCGCGCCGTGGCACCGCGGCGCCCTGGTCCTCGTCATCACCCAGCGATCTACGAATTACGAGCGTGTTCCCGTGCGTTGGCCGCAGGTTCAAAGCCTGCGCTGGCCTCATGTTCACGAGTTGTTGCTGGTGGCGGTCGTTGGCTGTTGACGGCGGTTCGGGGACATCTCGGGGACACGCTCGTAATGCGTAGGCCAGGTGTTCGATGGAGCTGCGCTGTCGTACGACCGTCCGTTTTTCAGGCCGGACATACCCCCAGTTGCCGCGGATCGTGCGAGTGTGCTGCGTCGTCGCTGGTCGCTGAGGCTTGCCGTTGGCTGCTGCTGTCACCGTTGCTGTCAGGCGGCAGCGGCTCTCTACCCGTGGGGAGGGTAGGCATCGTTCAGGTGCTGCCGGATGGCCGTGATGTTGTCCAGTCCTCTGGCCTTCAGTCTCTTGATCACATCGCGGCCTGCCAGGACGACTACCGGGTACCCGTCTTCGCGGATTTCCTTTTAAGCCTGGCGTCGAGGTAAGAGGTGGTGACCAGGACGCCGAATTGGCGGTGCCGGAGCCGCGAGATGAGACGGCTTTGTCTCTCTTACGCCGACACTGTTGGTCGGCGCGTAGCACTTGGCCTCCAACGCGAACTCGACGGCAACGGGGTCCGCATGCGGACCGAGCAGGTACTCCCCGACCGCATCCCGGCCACCGTCGCGCCACGGGCGGGTGACGTCGATCTTGTCTACGTTGGGCTCGCTCACCCGCATTAAGGGCAAGGTTGCAGCCATTCTGAGCAGGCGTGAACTCATCCTCAATATTGGGTCGGAGGATGGGGTTGAAATCGGAATGAAGTTCGTAATCTTGAACAGTAAAGGCATCGACGTGACGGACCTGATAACGGGGAGGTCCTCGGGACCGTTGAAGTCCCTAAGACCGTTGTTAAGGTGGTCCGTGTCGACGGCCCGCATCTATCTGTAGCTAGGACTTTTAGAACACTTAGGGGGACTCCAGGTATCTTTGGTTCCATTTCCTCGATCACCGGCACGCCGAGCAGACCTGAGACTCTCGATATCACACCGGGGTCAAGTCTCAAGGCTGAATTGTCCGAGGAAGAGTCCTATATCAAGCGGGGCGACATTGCACCCGCAACGCAGGGGATGAATACGACGACCTGTAGACCTCTTCAGCGGCTATTTCCTCTCGGATTAACATGGTAGTCAGTGCGTAGTACGTTAGTCCCTCGCGGGACGGTCATAAACGGCTAGCGCCTAACCAGGTTGAACTCGTAGGGCTCGGTTCATTGCCAGGGTTCTGTGGGTGAGGACCTCCGGTCGGCGCTTCACGACCTGCGGCGGGAGAATGTGCGCCTGCGCGTGCGGCTGGGCGAAGATGGCAGAGACCGGGAGGGGGACAGCTGGCCAGGTGGCCCTGGACGAGATCAGCCGTAAGGGCCGTGCGGATGCTCCCCGAGCAGCCTGCGGCGGCGCGGCGGTGCCGAAGCCCAGAGGTCTTCGGGCAGCGAGAAATTGACAAATGGCCAGAACCGCTGGGAAATGTAGCGCCTCCCGTAAATCACCTGAAGCACGATCCGGTGATGGCCGGAGCGGTTGGTGGCGCCACGGTGCCAGGCCTGGCCGTTAAGCACCACACAGTCGCCAGCGCGGGCCAGGAGGCTCACATAGCCGCGCCCGTCCCACGCCAGCTCGTCCTCGGATCTGGGCGGCAGGCGGCCGCTGCGATGGCTGCCGGGGACAATCTGGGTGGGGCCCAGCTCCATCGGGACGTCGTTGAGGTAATACATGGCGGTGACCACGAAGCAGGGCATGTCCATGCCTTCGGGCAGCCTTGCCCCTGCGGGCACAGGCACCAGGACCGTTTCGTCCACGTGCCAGGTATCGACTCCCGTGCCCGGCCCCGTGTAAATGGTGTTGTTCGCGATGACATGGCAGGTGTCACCAAGGATCTGCTCGGCCAGGTCAACGACCGGCGGCCGGTCGAGCATCGCCGCGAATTGCGGTCCACGGCGGAACATCTGGGTCCGGTGCAGCGCAGTCGGAAGGCCCGTGGGGCATGGCGACTGATGCGCCTGGACGACACCGTCGCGGAGGATGGCTACCTCCTCCGGGGAGAGCAAGCCCGGGGCCATCACGAACCCGTCCCGCGTGAAGTCACGCACCCATTGGCCCAGCGATCCCGGCGTCGCCATGACGGGCCGACCGCCCCGGTCACTCATCACGCCACCTCCCGCATCCCCGCACGGCGGGCGCCCGAGGCACGATCGGGCGCCTGGCGGGCAGCGGCGGCTGGCGGCCGCAAGCAATGCAGCGGGCCAGTTGTGAACGGCTGCCGCAGCCGTGGCTGTCGGTATGATACGGGGCCATGCCCGAAGTTACCCCAGGCTGAACTCGCAGGGCTCGGTTCATTGCCAGGGTTCTATGGTCAGGCCGGTCTTGGCGAGGCAGGCCCTGATGAGATGGGGCCGGATCTTCTTCAGCCTGCGCTTGACGATGCGGACCAGGCTCGCCAGGTCAGGTGCGGCGACGTTGGCCATGGCCCGTTTCAGCAGCGACCACACCGCCTCGCCGATGCTGTCCCCCAGCCGCACCCGTTCACGCCGCTGCTGCCCGGCGGGCGTGTACCCGCCGCTCTGCGCGTACCGCATGACACGGTTATAGGACAACAACCGGCGAACGCCGCGACCTGACCACTACGAGTTCAACCTGGTTAGCTGGCCGGGCGGCGACTGATGGCAGTCGACACCAGCAAGCCTAATATCGCCCGTGTGTACGACTACTACCCGAATGTACGATTACCAACTGGGCGGCAAGGACAACTTCGAGCCGGACCCGGATCGCGGCGGAGAAGGTGCTCGCGCTGGTGCCCGGGCTGCGCCGGGCGGCGGTGGAGAACCGGCGCTTCCTGCGCCGGGTCGTCCGGCTCCTGGCGGCCGAAGCCGGCATCAGCCAGTTCCTCGACATCGGCGTGGGGCTGCCCACCCAAGGTGCCGTGCACGAGGTCGCGCGCGAGGTCAACCCCACGCGCGCGTCGTCTATGCGGACTATGATCCGGTCGTCGTCTCGCATGGCCAGGCTCTGCTCGCGGTCAGCGACCTGAGCATCATGGGCAGCGGCTTCTTCCCCGATAAGTCGGCCCTGGCCGAGGCGGTGGCGGTGTATGAGAGGGCCAGCGAGCGCGCCTGAAATGCGTTGCGCGCAATGGGGCGGCATGGCAGCGTTCTGACGATGCTTCCAGCCGATCACGGGAGGTTGATCGCGGTGATCATGGTTCGTGGCAAGGCTTCATCCGCCGCCTCGGCAACAGAGCGCATCGCAGCCTGATCAGGCAACACAGGAGCAGACCGGCCACGCTGGTCCGTACCTGGGTCCAGCGACTTCACCGCATCGAACCCCATGGAGCATCAGTGTCTTCGCATCCTTCCTTCGAGCCGCTCCCCGGACCCGAAGGCCAGACCACCCCAGTCCTGCGGCACGGCGACACCGTGCTGCGTCCGGCAGGACCATGGACACCTACCGTCCACGCCCTCCTCATCCACCTGGAGAACGCCGGTTTCACAGGCAGTCCCCGCGTCATCGGCAACGGATATGACGGTCACGGACGCGAGGTCCTGACCTACATTCCCGGCGACTTCGTGCACCCGCACGCCTGGAGCGACGAAGGGATCTGGCAAGTCGGCCGTCTACTGCACGATCTTCATGACGCCACCGCCGACTTCCAACCCCCACCCGACGCGGTCTGGCACCGCTGGCCCTTCAACGGTGACGCACCCGACGCCATCATCAGCCACCGCGACACCGGACCGTGGAACATCGTCGCCCGCGACGGTCTGCCGGTCGCCTTCATCGACTGGCCGACCGCCGGGCCGACCGAACGACTCGACGAGATCGCCGCTACAGCCTGGCTGAACGCGCAACTCCACGACGACGATGTCGCCGAACGCCAGAACCTACCCGACCCCACCGCCCGCGCCGCCCAACTGCGCCACTTCCTGGACGGCTACCGACTGGCCACCACCGATCGCCGCGACTTCGTCACCAGGATGATCGAGTACGCCATCCGCGACTGCGCTGCCGAAGCCATCGAAGCCCACGTGACACCCGCCCAGGGCGACACCACCACGCTCTGGGCCATCGCCTGGCGGGCACGATCCGCCGCCTGGATGATCAGGCACCGGCACCTGCTCGAACACGCCACCACTACCTGACCAACATCCCATCCCCGGGCCTGGGGCGCCGTCCGCAGGGCAAGGCGCCTGGAGGCGGAATGGCACCGGAGGAACCCCGGGACGTCATCTGGATGCGCCCTGAGCACGCGGCCCACCCCCGGCTCGCGGAACTGCTCGCACCGGCCTCACAAGCGCAGCCGAGCCCAACCGAAGCAGCCGCTGAGCCGCCCGGCCGCTACCGCGACATCCTCGCGCGCATCCTGAGCGGCCTCCTTGTCCCGGACCTGGCAGGCGTGGACCACTAAGGTACCGAAGACGTCCTTCTGGTCTAGGATCAGCATCTTTGGGTCGGCTCAGGACACGGCCTTCCAGCGGTCGCAGAAGGCGATGACCTCGCGGTCCTGGGTGTCCTTCGTCAGGTCGGCCAGGAACCGCAGCCGGTAGTCATGCGCCAGCCTCCTAACGGTTCTTTCCTATCCATGAAAGACCTTCCCTGGCGTGGGTGCCGGAGGTCGGCTCGTGCTCGGCCGAATCACGAGAAAAGGAGTCAATCACTCCGGCAAATCACGGTAGAACGGGTACGGGCCTTTTGCGCGGGCCGGGACGGGGCCGTCTGGGCGGTGGGAGAGAACTGGAGGGTTGATGAACATCAGCGTCCGGTATATGCGGGATCTCAAGCGGACCTATTGGTGCACGCTGTACCTCCGCCGCAAGGCGACCATGGTGCTCACGTCCGCCGGGGTCCTGGTGCTCCTGGCCGCGTTCCTTCCCTCGAGGTCCAGCCAGGCGGCGACGGTCGTGCTGGCCGCGATCGGCATCATCCTCCTCGTCGAGGTGCCGCTCGTGATCTGGCTCATGGTGGTCAGGAACTGGGACGCGCTCAACGAGGAGGTCGAGGTAACGGTAACCAGCGAGGAGATCGTCCAGCGGACGGCCACGACGTCATTGCGGCTCAGTTGGGACATGGTGCAGCGGATCATCAGCCTGAAGGACATGTGGCTCTTCTACACCAGCCGGCTGAAGCTCGTGACGCTCTACAAAGTGGCGCTCACCGCCGCGCAGCAGGCGGAGTTGGCGGCTTTCATCGAGGCCCGGAAGCGCTTGTTAGCGGGATTTCCGCACCTGTACTTTCCACCCTTGGAGCCTGCGGCTCTCGCGGAGCGAGGCGGTCGGGAGGTTGCACTTTGCGGCGATTTCGTCTTACAGCCGGGCGAACACGTTGATGGCCGAGGCCGGGGGCCTGCTGCCAGCTGCGACACGGAGCAGCGAGCTCCTCGGCCTGGCTGGCCCTTGCCCGCACCGGCACCGGCACCTTGAGCTCATCAGCTGGGCAGGCCCGCCTGGTCGAACCGATCCAGCAGGCTGGGCTTGCGTTGGTGCTGGGCGCGCAGGTCCAGGAACCGCTTCCTGAACGCAGCCGGATCTTCCTGCCGGTCAGCGAGCGCCTGCAGGTCCCGCAGCAGCGACGCGGCCAGGTTGTACGACCCCGCCGCGGATTCTAGCGACGCCGAGCTCGGTAAGGATTATCGTCGCTCGCATGGCCTGGACGGGTTCGAGGCGCACATTCTTCCTACTGCCGCGCTTCGCCATGAGCCAGGCGCTGGCCGAAGCTGGCGCCCAGGTCGCCGTCAGTTCAGACTCCGTGGCTTGGGGGAGGCTCGTACCAGGTCCGTTCGGCCCTCAAATCGGGTAGTGGGCCGGACCTGAACTCTTCCTCAGTCAGTTGCCGGCCGACATCTGCCCGAGGGCGCTAACCGCTGGTGATGACTGGACTCAGGAATGTCACAGGCTCCTGGCCAAGTGGACGCCATGCGTAGAAGGGGGCACCATGAGTGACGTGACGATCGCTCAGGCCTGGCCCGCCGCCGTCCGTGTGCTGGCAGATGCTTGCCCCGAAGACCTTTGCGTCGTACCTGAGTCGGCCGTCGAGCTCGGCCCGCAGACCGAGTTCGATCCCGATCTGGTGGTGGTCCGCCTGGACCAGATCGGCGGCGCGAAGTTCACCGAGCCGCCGCTGCTCGTCATCGAGATCCGGTCGCCCAGCACCGCCCTCATCGACCTGAACAGGAAGAAAGCCGCGTACGAGAGGTTCGGCGTCCCCGCGTACTGGATCGTGAACCCGGACCCGCCCCAGCCGGAACTGACCGTTTTCGAGCTGCAGGACGGGCGTTACGCTCTCGCGGCGAAAACGTCAGGGCCTTTCGCCGCCCACCGCCCCTTCACCGTGAGCATTTACCCAGCGCGCCTGACCGACGGACTGCGCACCTGACCGGGCACTGCTTTGCCGTGGGCCCACCGCGTGGGCCGCACCGATCAGGTACTTGCACCGCCAGCCCGGACGCCGGTTACCGTCGGCCCTTTCGCTGGGATCTGGTCGGCCTGGACCGGGGCTGGCGGCGCTTCACCGCCTCACCGGTGGCGGGACGGGTGAGCCGGAATATTCGGGTGGACAGGTCACGGATCGCCTTGTAATCCTTGGCCTGCTGTGCCAGCGGCAAGGCCGCCTGGAAGTGGGCGAGCGCCGCTTCGGTGTCGCCGAGGATGGCCAGCGCGTCACCGGCGAGTATCCGGGTCCGGATGTCATCGGGCCAGCGTTCGAGGTTCTCGGCGATCTTCGCCCGCGCGTCGTCTGCATGCCCGGCTTCGGCGAGCGCGACTGCCGCCTGACCGGCGAAGAAACCGTGCCTGGCCGGGTCGACGGCGGCCAGCGCCTCGCTCAGCGTGACGGCTTCGGTTCCCTGGCCTGCGCGGCCGAGGTCACCGATGAGGGTGACCGGCCAGCCCGGGAACCGGCCCGCCTGATCCTGGTTTCCCGCCAGTGCGCTGCCGAACTCCTCCGGGCGGCCCGGGAACCCGGCTGCGGCCTCGGCCAGGAGCCGGGCGCGCCGCGCCAGATCCTTCTTGGCGGCCGCGAGCCTCGTGGCCAGCCCGCCGGGCAGGTGCGGCAGCGACAGCCGCGCGGAGGCGTCCGCGAGCATCCGCCACCCAGCCGGATTGCTGGCCCCCGCCCGCGCCATCCGTCTCCTGATTACCGCGTCCGCCTCGTTCCGGTGCGCCGGGCACATGCGGTCCCGGGAATCGGCCAGGTCGGCGGGGAACTTGAACCGGCGGCCCGCGCAGGCCGGGCAGCCGGGCCGGGGAGAAGCCGTCACGGTGAGCTCGACCAGCGACCGGTCCAGCTCTACGGGGCCGAACGCCTGCTGAACGAAATCGGTGATCGCGCCGAGGCCGATGGCTTCCCACTCCGCGGACTCGGCCACGATGACGGCCTCACCGAGCGCTGGCCCGGGGTTCCCGGACAGCAGGGCCGGCACCTCCCCGTGTGCCGCGAGTTCCGCGTACCGTCCGGACGTAACGGCGTCCTCATGGGCGGCGGCAGTCGTTATGGCCCGGCCGCCGAGCCCGGCCAGCACGGCCGCCATCGTCGTTTCCCGCTGTCTTGCCATCTCGGCCAGCGACCACACCGGCACGTAGACGACGATCTCGAGCGGCCATGCGTTGGCGGTAGCCACCGCCTCGGGGCGCGGCGCCAGCCATTCGAGCGGGTCCCAGGTGACCACGAACAGCCGCAGCACGTCGGCCATCCTGGCCTGTGCCGGGGCAAGGCCTTCCCACCTGGCCGCCAGTTCGAGCAGCCTGGTATCGGTGAGTGGCGGACTGGCCAGCAGGGCCCGGACGTCGCCGGGAAGGCCGGACAGCAGGGCCGCGTTCGTCTCGGTCATCGCTACCGAGGATTTTGGCACAGAACGGCCATTGACCGGGTCCTGGAGCTGGCACCACCGGTCGTTCGGATGAATATTCCAGCGGAAATGGGTGCGGCCGGACAGCGTGGCGGGCGAGAGCGGCACGCTCGCTGAGGCGGCTACCTATCACCGAGACCAGGCACCCCTCCGCGATCAGAGTTCGCGGGCGCGGGCTGGTCGGCTCCGCTGAATGACTACTTCGGCCCGTCCGTGCAGGCGCAGTACTTCCCCGGCGTCATCGACGCCTGCACCTACGGCGGCGCCATGCACGCGCTGCCCTGGTACCTGGACGCGGGCATGCTCTACTACCGCAAGGACCTCCTCGACGCCGCGGGCATAAAGCCCCCGTCATCCTGGAGCGAGCTCGTCGCCGGCGCGCAGAAGCTGACCGGCACGGGCAAGGTCGCCGACGGCTTCAACTGGCAGGCCAAACAGGCAGAGGTGCTGGTCTGCGACCTGGTGGAGTTCATCGGATCCAACGGCGGGTCGATCCTGGCGCCGGACGGCAAGACGGTGACCATCGCCGAGCCGAACGCGGTCGAGGCCGTCCAGCTCATGTACGACACGTTCAACAAGGACAAGGTCACGCCCAAGGCCGTGCTCTCCTGGGACGAGGTGCCGAGCGAGCTGCCCTTCCTCGGCGGCAAGGCCGCGTTCCTGCGCAACTGGTCCTTCGTGTGGTCCGACGCGCAGAACAAGTCGAGCTCGAGCGTCGCCGGCCAGGTGGGCGTCGTCAAGCTGCCGGCCTTCCCCGGCGGTAAGAGCGCCGCCTGCCTCGGCGGGTACCAGTTCGGCATGAACGCCTCGAGCACCAAAAAGAGCGCGGCGATCGACTTCCTCGCCTGGATGTCCAGCCCGGCGACCCAGCTGAAGTGGGCCACGCAGCTCGGCCTGGCGCCGAGCCGGCCTTCGGTGTACGACCAGCCCGCGCTGGCTGCGGCCGACCCGTTCATGGTGTCGCTGCGGGATGTCTTCACCGGCGGCACGCCCCGCCCCAAGACACCGAAGTACTCCCGGATCAGCCTGGCGATACAGGCCGGCGTGTCGGCCGCGCTCGCGACCGGCAACGTGCAGTCCAACTTGTCCTCGACCAAGGCGCAGATCGAGCAGATCATCGCGTGATCGCCGATGTCCTCGACCTCCGTAGCCAGTAAGACGTCACCCGCGGGACCGCCAGGTCACGCGGAACGCCGCCACCCGAAGCCCCGGCGGCCCGGGACGCCGTGGCGCCAGTTGCTCGCTCCGGTCCTGCTGGTCGTGCCGATGCTCGCGGCCTTGCTGGCCGTGTCGTTGTATCCGGTGCTACGGACGATCTGGATGGCCTTCCGCAACACCAGCCTGGAAACCCAGGGCGACCGGTTCACCGGCCTGGCCAACGTCCGCCATCTGGCCAGCGACGCCATGTTCTGGAAGGCGTGGCGGCAGACATGTGAGTTCACCGCGGTCACGACGATCGTCGAGACGCTGCTCGGCCTGGTGATCGCGCTCGCGCTGTTCAAGACCTTCCGCGGCCGGGGGCTCGTGCGGGCCGCCGTCCTGGTGCCGTGGGCCATCCCGACCGTGGTCACCGCCCGGATGTTCAGCTGGCTGTTCGACCAGGGCGGCCTGGTGAACTACCTGCTGGTGAGGCTGCACCTGGTGGCGCAGCCGGTGAACTTCCTCGGTTCGACCACGCTGGCGCTGCCGACGCTGATGGTGGCCGACATCTGGAAGACCACGCCGTTCATGGCCCTGCTGCTGCTCGCCGGCCTGCAGACGATCCCGCCCGATCTCGCCGAAGCGGCCCGCATCGACGGGGCGTCAGCCTGGGGATATTTCCGGCGGATACGGCTCCCGCTGCTGATGCCCACCCTGCTGGTGGCCTCCTTGCTGCGAGCGCTTGACGCGTTCCGGGTCTTCGACCTGCCATACGTGGTGACCGGCGGCGGGCCGGCTAGCAGCACGCAAACGATGTCGACCTACGCCTACAACACTCTGTTCTCAGGTCTCGAGCTTGGCTACGGCTCGACGATCGCCACCGCCATGTTCGTCACCGAACTCATCATCGCCGGCGTCTTCGGGCTGTTTATCGTCCGGCGCCTAAGGCAGGAGGCCTGAGATGGCAGCCATCGCCCACCCGGCGCCGGTCGCCAAAACCCGCAAAAGCACCCGCCTCCGCCATCCGCTCCGCCGCGGGTCGTTCGGCCTGCTTGTGGTCGTGATCGCCGTGTGGTCCCTGTTCCCGTTCGCCTGGCAGGTGATCACCTCGTTCGAACCAGACCGGGACCTTTCCCGGTTCGCCCCCACCTGGCTGCCCATCCCCGGCGGCACCTTGCAGCACTACCGCAATGTCTTCGTCGCGAAGGACTTCGCGCCCTACATCGTCAACAGCGTGATCGTCGACGTGAGCGCCACCGCGATCGCGCTGGTGTTCGCCGCGCTGGCCGCGTATTCCGTGGCCCGGCTTCCGCTGCCCGGCAAGGGAGTCGTCCTGGCGCTGGTGCTGGCGGTTTCCATGTTCCCGCAGATCTCGATCGTGACCCCGCTGTACCAGATCCTGATCAGCCTGCACTTGATCGACACCTATCCCGGGCTGTCGGGTGTCTACATCGGTCTGGCGCTGCCGCTGATGGTGTACATCCTGTGGGGCCATTTCCGCGCCATCCCGAAGGAGATCGACGAGGCCGCCAGGATCGACGGCGCCGGCCCGCTGCGCGCGTTGTGGCGGGTCATCATTCCCGTGGCCCTCCCGGGCGT
>WNGQ01005839.1_pt1 | contig 11981 bp, 11 predicted proteins | sample 5407661 | NCBI WGS metagenome assembly WNGQ01 (sample SAMN13153382, study PRJNA577476) | soil metagenome | isolation source: 60 cm soil or saprolite under Garry oak tree replicate 2 | place: USA:California | collected 2016-06-15
CTGTATCCCGTGATCGACGAGTCGGAGAAGGCCGACCTGAAGGCCGCTACGGTGATGGCCGGCCGGATCGCGAAGGTGTTCCCGGAGCTCGTGATCGGCCTGGTGCACGGGCGGCTCAAGCCGGAGGAGCGCGACGTCACGATGCGCGCGTTCCGGGACAATGCGGTGCACATCCTGGTCGCCACCAGCGTGATCGAAGTCGGGATCGACGTCGCGAACGCGACCGTGATGCTGATCGAGCACGCCGAGCGATTCGGGCTGGCGCAGCTGCACCAGCTGCGGGGCCGGGTGGGCCGGGGCGCGGCGGCGAGCCATTGCATCCTCCTGTCGGACGTGCCGGAGGCGGCGCAGCGGCTCGACGCGTTCGCCCAGACGACCGACGGATTCAAGATCGCCGAGCTCGATCTCGCGGAGCGGGGGATGGGCGAGCTGACCGGGGCGCGCCAGTCGGGGGGCGTGCCGCTGCGCTACGCCAATTTCGCCACCGACCTGCCGCTGCTCGAGGCCGCACGCCGCGCGGCGGCGCAGATCATCGCGCGCGACCCGGCGCTGACGGAACGGCAGCATGCTGCGTATCGGGAAAGGATTGTCCAGCGGTACGAACGGGGGTTTGAATTGTTCAGGGTCGGCTGACTGAAGGGTGCGCGGTACGCGGTGCGCGGTTGAATGAAGCGTGCGCGGTGCGCAGTGCGCGGTTGAATGAAGCGTGCGCGGTGCGCAGTGCGCGGTTGCCTCCGGAGATAACGGCGCACCGCGTACCGCGTACCCATTCCGTTGACATACCCGCGGACCGTCACTAGCGTACCGCCCCCATGCCCTCCTTCCACCGCATCGAAGACCTTCCTCGGCTCGTCGGCCAGTCCGTGCTCACCCGCGGCTGGGTCATGACCACGCGCTCGTCGGGCAAGATCGGGTTCGTGACGCTGCGCGACGGCACCGGCTACCTGCAGGTCGTGCTGTCGAAGAAAGACGTGCCGGAGGCGGCGTGGGAGGCGTTCGGTCGCGTCACCCAGGAGACCTCGCTGGAGGTCAGGGGCACGGTGCGCGCCGATGCGCGCGCGCCGGGGGGCGTCGAGCTCACCGCGTCCGACCTGAAGATCATCGGGCCGAGCGTCGATTTCCCGATCACCCCCAAAGAGCACGGCACCGCCTTCCTGTTCGAGCACCGCCATCTGTGGCTCCGCAGCCGCCGCCAGGTGGCGATCGCGCGCGTGCGCCACGAGGTGGTCCAGGCGATTCGCGACTTCTTTTACGAGCGGCATTTCGTCCTGGTGGACACGCCGATTCTCACCGGTGCGATCGGCGAGGCGGCGGGCCACCTGTTCGCCACGGAGTACTTCGATCTCGGCACTGCCTACCTCGCGCAGACGGGACAGCTGTACGTCGAGGCCGCGGCGGCGGCGCTCGGCAAGGTCTATTGCTTCGGACCGACGTTTCGCGCCGAAAAGTCCAAGACCCGCCGCCACCTGACCGAGTTCTGGATGGTGGAGCCCGAAGTGGCCTGGAACGACTCCGACGCGAACATGCGGCTGCAGGAGGAGTTCGTCAGCCACATCGTGGCCCGTTGCCTCGAGCGGCGCCGGACCGAGCTCGCCGAGCTCGAGCGCGACGTGAAACCGCTGGAGGCGGTGCGGCCGCCGTTCCCCCGCATTTCCTATACGGACGCCGTGGCGAAGCTCGAGACACTCGGCAGTGACATGGAGTGGGGGCGCGACCTGGGGGGCGAGGACGAGACGCTCCTGGCCAAGCAGTACGACCGTCCGGTGATGGTCTTCAACTACCCCAAGGCGGTGAAGGCCTTCTATATGAAGGAAAACCCCGCCGACCCCCGCACGGTCCTCAACAACGACATGCTCGCGCCCGAAGGGTACGGCGAAATCATCGGGGGCAGCCAGCGCGAAGACGACTACGACAAGCTGCTCGCGCGGATCCGTGCGGAAGAGCTGCCGGAGGACGCCTACAGCTGGTATCTCGACCTGCGCAAGTACGGCACGTTCGTGCACGCCGGCTTCGGACTCGGCATCGAGCGCACGGTGGCGTGGATCTGCGGCATCGCGCACATCCGGGAGGCGATCGCGTTTCCGCGTACCCTGTACAAGCTGTGGCCGTGAACCGCGAGGCGCGCTCGAGCTACCTCGCCGGCGGCTTCGTCGTCCTGCTGGTCGTGCTGTGCGGGCTGTTCTACTACAAGTGGGGCGGCGCGCTGCGCACCGTGTCGGGTGTCCGCGCCCTGGGCCACTGGTCGGGAACGGCCGAGGGGCTGACCACGGGGGGCGTGCTGCGCGAGTCGCTGTTCTACCTGCGCCGCATCTGGATCGCCCTCGTCTACGGGCTGCTGATCGGCGCGGCGGTCCGTGCGTTCGTCTCGCCGCGCCGCGTGGCAGCGCTGCTGGGCTGCGGCGGTCCGGTCCGCCGCCACGTGGCGGCGGGATTGGCGGGAACGCCGCTCATGCTATGCTCGTGCTGCATCACGCCGATCTTCCAGAGCGTGTACGAACGCGGCGCGCGCCTGGGCAGCGCCCTCACGGTCATGCTCGCGTCGCCCGGCTTGAATCCGGCTGCGTTGCTGCTCACGGCGATCCTGTTTCCTCCGACCCTCGCGATCGGCCGCTTCGCGGCCGCGATCACGGCCGTCTTCGGGCTCGCGCCCCTCATCGAGCGTACGGTGGGCCAGGGACTCGTGACCGACGGGCGGTTCGGAGCAGTCACAGACGATGCCGCGCCGCGCAACGCTCGTGACGTGGTCGTGCGGTTCGCGCGGGCGTTGGGCCACCTGACGCTCCAGACGGTCCCCTTGATCGTGGCGGGCGTGCTGCTGTCGAGCCTCATCTTGCCGACGGCCGTCGCGCTGTCGAGCGGGGCCGGCGTGCTCGCGGTCATCCTCATCGCCGCGCTGGGGGTACTGGTGGCGCTGCCGACCTTCTTTGAGATCCCGCTCGGAATGCTGTTCCTCGGCCTCGGGGCGCCGGGGGCGGCCGCTGCGATCCTCGTCGCCGGACCGCTCGTCAACCTGCCGTCGCTCTTGATCCTGGCGCGCGAAACACGCCCGCGCGTGGCCATCGCCGTGGCGCTCGGCGTGTGGGTGCTCGCGGTCGCGGCCGGGCTGGTGGCCGCGTAACTCAGCCCGCCTTCACCTCGTCCCACAACCGGTCCAGGTCCGCCAGACCGGCGCGTCCGAGATCGAGCCCGCGCTGCTCGGCGAGGTGTTCGACGGCCTCGAAGCGCCGGGTGAACTTGTCGTTCGCCTGCTCCAGCGCCGCGCGCGGGTCGATTGCCAGCTTACGCGCGAGGTTGACGACCGCAAACAGCAGATCGCCGATCTCATCCTGCAGCGCTTCACGCATCCCGTTTCCCGCATCCCGCATCTCGGCCTCGAGCTCCGCGGTCTCTTCTTTCACCTTCTGCATCGGCCCCGTCGCGTCCGGCCAGTCGAACCCGACGCCGGCGGCCCGCTCCTGCAGGCGGTACGCCATGAGCAAGGGGGGGAGCGTGGCCGGCATCCCAGCGAGGACGCTACGGTGCCCCGTTCCCGGTTCCCGTTTCGCGAGCTCCCACGATTGCGGCTTGTCGCCGAGCCCGAACAGATGGGGATGGCGCCGCCGCATCTTTTCCTCGAGCGCGCGCGTCACCGTCTCCGCATCGAATTCGCCGCGCTCTTCCCCGATCACGAGCTGGAACGCGAGGTGCAGCAGCAGGTCGCCGAGCTCGTCGCGCAGCCGTGCGGCGTCGCCCTGCTTGAGCGCGTGATCGAGCTCGAGCGCTTCTTCCACCAGGTACGGGCGCAGCGTCGCGCGCGTCTGCGCGCGGTCCCAGGGGCAGCGCGCGCGCAGGTCGCGCACCAGCGCGAGGGCGCGGGCGAGGGCGGTGTCACCAGGCATCGGGTCTCCGGAGCGGCCGGGGTGGCGGGGAATCTAGCAGGCGGGTTATCATACGCGCGCCTGTGAACGGGTCCGTCGGAAGGCGCGAGTCCCGCGCGTGGGTCGAGGTCAACCTCGCCGCCGTCGTCGAGAACGCCCGCACGGTGGCCCGGGTCGCCGGCTCACGGCTCCTCCCGGTGGTGAAGGCGAACGGCTACGGGGTGGGAGCCGTTGCCGTGTCCAAGGCCCTCGAGGCGCTCGACCCGTGGGGCTATGGCGTCGCGACCGTGGATGAAGGCGCCGAGTTGCGGGCCGCCGGAATCACCCGACCGGTGCTGGTCTTCATGCCGGCCCGGCCCGACGTGTTCGACGCCTACCACGAGCACCGGTTGACGCCGGCGCTCGGTGACCACGCCGGCATTCACGCCTGGATCGCGCGCGAGGGGCGCGGCGGCGCGTTTCACCTCGAGATCGACACGGGGATGGGTCGGTCGGGCGTGCGCTGGGATGAGATCGAGTCGCTCGCCGGTCTGCTCGACACGCCGAACCTCGAGGGCTGCTATACGCATTTTCACTCGGCCGACCGACGCGACGGCTCGGCCGACGCGCAGCTCGAGCGTTTCAAGCAGGCGGTGACACGCCTGGCGCGCCGGCCGCCGCTCTTGCACGCGGCGAACAGCGCGGCGGCGCTGCGGGGCAAGCCGTTCGCGCTGGATATGATCCGCCCGGGCATCTATCTGTACGGCGCCTCGCCCGGCGAAGGGCTGCCGGGCGGCAAGCCCGCGATCGCGCTGCGCGCGCGCGTGGTGAGCGTCCGTACGGTGCGGCAAGGAGAGAGCGTCAGCTACGGCGCGTCCTGGACCGCGGAGCGCGATACGACAGTCGCCACGCTGGGAATCGGTTACGCCGACGGAGTGCGCCGCCTGCTCGGTCGCGAGTCCGCAGCGAGCGTGCTGCTGAACGGCGCGCGCTGCCCGGTGGTCGGGCGCGTGACGATGGACCTCACCATGGTCGACGTGCGCGACGGGCGCGCCGCGGTGGGTGACGTCGCCACCGTGATCGGTGAGGTGGACGGGCAGGCGAACACGCTGGACCAGGTCGCGGTCTGGAGCGGAACGTTGCCGCACGAGCTGCTGGTTGGGCTCGGGCCCCGGCTGCCGCGCCTGTACCGGTGAAGCGCGCCGCCATCATCGTGCTCGACGGGCTCGGCATCGGGGCGTGTCCCGACCAGGCGGTCTACGGCGACGCGGGCTCGGACACGCTGGGAAACGTGGCGCGGGCGGTGGGGAGGGGCGGGTTGCAGCTGCCGAACCTGGAGCGGTTGGGGTTGGGGAAGTGCCGGTCCATCCCCGGGCTTGCGCCCGGGGTCAGTCCCAGCGCCGCGTACGGGGTTGCGCTCCCGCGCTCGCAGGGGAAAGACTCGACCACGGGGCACTGGGAGATCTGCGGCGTGTTGCTCGAGCACCCGTTCCCGACGTACCGGAACGGGTTCCCGACCTCACTGCTCGACGACTTTGCGAGACGGACCGGCCGTGGGTGGTTGGGCAACAAACCCGCCTCGGGTACCCAGATCATCGCCGAGCTGGGCGAGCAGCACCAGCGGACCGGCAAGTGGATCGTATATACGTCGGCGGACTCCGTGTTCCAGGTGGCGGCGCACGAGCACACCGTGCCGCCGGAGGAGTTGTACCGTGCCTGCCGGGTGGCGCGCGAGCTGCTCGTGGGCGAGCACGCGGTCAGCCGGGTGATCGCCCGGCCCTTCACGGGCCGACCCGGAGCGTATCAGCGGACGCCCGGCCGCCGCGACTTCTCGATCGAACCGGTGGGGGAGACGCTGCTCGACCGGCTGGCCGCGGCGGGCGTCCCGCGGGTCGGGATCGGGAAGGTGGACGACCTGTTCGCCGGCCGGAACATCACGAGCGAGCACACGCCGACCAACGGCGATGCCTACCGGCTGGTGGAGCGCGCGCTGGACGAGACCGAGAGGGGATTCATCTTCGTGAACGTGATCGAGTTCGACCAGACGTGGGGGCACCGCAACGACGTCGCGGGGTTTCATGAGGGATTGCGGGAGCTCGACGCCTGGATTCCCCGACTCGAGGCCCGCGCCACGGGAGACGACCTGATCATCCTGACCGCCGACCACGGGAACGACCCGACCACGCCGTCGACCGATCATTCCCGGGAGGCGGTCCCGATCCTGGCGCTGGGGCAGGGTGTGCGGGCGTGCCCGCTGGGCGAGCGGCGCACGTTCGCGGACATGGGCGCGACCGTGGCCGACTTTTTCGGTGTGACATCCCCGCTCGCCGCGGGGACGTCGTTCCTCCCGGAGCTGCGGACTTGAGCGGCGAGCTGGTGCGCCGGGCACGCGCGGTCAAGCAGCACGCCTACTGTCCCTACAGCAAGTTTCGCGTCGGTGCGGCCCTCGAGGCGGCCGACGGCGGGGTGTACGTCGGGACCAACGTCGAGAGCGCCTCGTATGGGCTCACGATCTGCGCGGAGCGCATGGCGATCGGGGCCGCGGTGGCGGACGGGGGCGGAGCGGGAGCGCGCGCGTTCCGGCGCATCGTCGTGGCGACGGATGTCGATCCTCCGGCCTCGCCCTGCGGCGCCTGCCGCCAGCTGCTCGCCGAGTTCGGGCTCGATCTCGAAGTGATCTCGGTGGGGCCCCGCACCGAGCGGCGCTGGGTGCTGCGCGATTTGCTGCCGGACGCATTCGCGAAGACGGCGCTCTCGCCATGATGGTGCGGCGCGCGACGCTGATCGGCGGGGTGCTGCTGGCGGCGGCCTGCGTGGAGCAGGTGTCCGCGCCCGGCCATTGTCCGTCGTTTTGTCCCTCGGGTCAGATCGAGATCGTCGACACCGTGCTGCGGGACGTCATCTCGCGCGACTCCACGTTCCGCGGCTATGTGACGGCGCTGCAGTCTCCGTTCCTGCTCGCGGCCGACCTCCCCGGTTTCGTCGATGGGCGGCCGATCGTCCGGTTCAACGGCTTCGGCCAGCGCTTCGTGTTGAGCGCGGCCGATACCGGCGCGATCCTGGGGGCGGACTCGGCGCGGCTGCAGCTCACCGTGGCGCGGCGCGACACCGGGGTACACAATCTCACACTCGCGTTCTACCGGCTGCCCATCACCATCGATTCCGCGACCACCTTCGCGGACCTGGCCGGGCCGTTCACGGACTCGCTCGTCAAGCGGGTGAACCTCGACACGCTGTTGGCGCGCCCGGGACGCAAGGACAGCATCACCGGCGACAGCGCGGTGGTGGACACGGTCAACCATGTCCTGGCAGTGAGCCTGAAGTTCGACACGGCCGCGGCACGGTACGTGGGAACGGATTCCGGCACGGTCGCGTACGGCGTGCGCGTCTCGGCCGACTCGCGCGCCAGCATCGCGATCAGCAAGACCCTGGCATGGCAATGGTACCTGCGGGTCGATTCCATGGGCACATCGGTGGCGCGCACGCCGGGCCAACTGGGCTTCGCATTCGCGAGCTTCGTGTCCGACCCGCCACCCCCGCCCGTCGATTCCACGCTCGCGGTGGGCGGCGTGCCGTCGGCCCGCAGCATCCTGCGCATCGCGTTCCCGCGCTTCATCCGCGACTCGTCGCAAATCATCCGGGGGACGCTCACGCTCGTCCCCAGCGCTCCGGCGCAGGGCGCGCCGTCCGATTCGTTCGTGGTCGAGGCGCACACCGTCTTTACGGACGTCGGCGCCAAGTCTCCGATCATCGTCGACGCGACGCGCACCGATACGGCCGTCGTTCGCGTCGGGACGAGCGACACCGTACAGATCGAGGTGACGAATCTGTTGCAGTTCTGGGCATCCGATACGACCCGGGCCACGACGCTGGTGCTGCGCGCCAAAGAGGAGGCAACATCCTTCTCACTCATCCGGTTCTACCCATCGGTGGCCCCGGCCTTCCGGCCGGCGCTGCATATCACCTTCGTGCGACGCTTCCCGTTCGGACAACCGTGACGACGCGCATCGCCTGGCTCCTCGGCGTGGTGCTGGCGGGCCCGGCCCTTACGGGCCGGGCTACGGCCGCCGCCCAGGATTCGCAATACGGTATCCGGGGATTGGGCACGCCCGGTCGCTGGGAATCGGTGCGGTCCCGCTCGACGGGGGGTGCGTTCGCGCCGTTCGACCCGCTGTCCACGCTCACCGAAGCCCCGCTGGCGGACGTACCGCAGCTCACCGCCACCGCGATGGAGAGCGCCTCGTACCGCGACGCCGACGTCTCGGGCACGACGAGCGCGTTGCGCGCGACGCGATTCCCGCTGCTGAACGTCGCGGGGCGGGTGAATCGGCGGCTCGTGGTCGGCGCGGGCTTCACGACCTACCTCGATCGGACGTGGGACGTGACCCTGCGCGACTCGACCCTGCTGCGGGGTACGCTCGAGCGCTATACCGACGAGGTCACGAGCGACGGCAGCATCGCCGATCTTCGGTTGGCCGCCGCCGGCCGGCTGTCGCGCCGGATCGCGCTCGGCGCCGGCCTGCATCTGCTCGCCGGGTCGACTCGCGAGACCGCGGAGCGCCGCTTTGACGACACGACCTTTCACACGGTGCAACAGCTCGCGGAAGTGCGCTATTCCGGAGTGGGCGTGTCGGGGAGCCTGCTGCTGGGCGTCGCCCCCGGCCTGAGCGTGATCGGTTGGGCGCGCGCCGACAACCGGCTGCGCGCCACGGTGGCGGATACGACGAGCGCCGAGACGGACCTGCCACGCATGGCGGGAGGCGGGCTGCTGTTTTCGCCCGGCCCGAGCGTGCGGTTCGGCGGGTCGGTCGCATGGCGCGGGTGGGCGCGCGCCGGCGCCGGCGCGTTCGACACCTGGAGCTGGTCGGCGGGAGCGGAGATCGGCTCGGGACGCATGCCGTTCCGGTTCGGCGCGCGGGGCGGCCAGCTGCCGTTCGGGCCCGGTCCGACGGCGCCGACCGAATTCGCCGTCGCGGCGGGGAGCGGGCGCGCGTTCGCCCAGGGGCGCGCCCTGCTCGACGTGGGCGTGGAGCGGCTCGAGCGCCGGGGCGGGGGGCTCACCGAGCGCGTCTGGACCGCCCTCGTGGGTCTCACCGTGCGCCCGTGAACGTCTACTTCCACACGTTCGGCTGCAAGGCGAACCAGTACGACACGGCGCTGGTCGTGCAGGCGTTTGCGGATCAGGGGGCGACTGTGGTAGCCGACCCCGCGGCGGCGGACCTCGCGGTGGTGAACTCCTGCACCGTCACGCACGAGAGCGAGGCGAAGCTGCGCAGACTCGTGCGCCGCCTGCGGCGCCAGGGCAAGCGCCTCGAGACCGTCGTGATGGGGTGCGCGGCGGCGCGCGATGACGGCGCGATCGCCGCGCTGCCCGGCGTGCGGGCCGTCATTGGGGGAGCGGAGCCGGCCGCTGTGCTGCGAGCCGCGGGGATGTCCTCCCCCCCTGTCCCCCTCTCCGCCATGCGGAGAGGGGGGACGACGTCCCGGTCCCGGGGGCTCCTCAAGATCCAGGACGGGTGCGACGAGCACTGCACCTTCTGCGCGACGACCATCGCCCGCGGCGCGAACCGCTCACGGTCGATCCCGGAACTGGTCGCGGAGGCGCAGGGCCTGGCTGAGCACCATGCCGAAATCGTACTGACGGGGATACATATCGGCACGTATGGGCAGGACCGCACGACTGACCCCGGGCGCAAGCCCGGGGAAGAACCCGACGGGCCCCCTTTGGGTGATCCCCGGGCTCGCGCCCGGGGTCAGTCGAGCCTCGGCCAGCTCCTCGAAGCATTGATTGTCGCCGTCCCCCAGGTCCGGTTCCGTCTGTCGTCGATCGAAGCGACCGAGGTCGACGACACGATCGCCCGGCTGCTGATCGACGCTCCGCGGCAGCTCGCGGCCCACCTGCATGCGCCTCTGCAATCCGGGTCGAACCGCGTGCTCAAGCGCATGGGCCGCCATTGGTACACGGCCGAATCGTACCGGGCGCGTCTGGAATGGCTCGCCGCCCGGCTGCCCGTGTTGGGGCTCGGGGCGGACATCATCGCCGGCTTTCCGGGCGAGACCGACGACGATCACCGGGCGACCGCGGCGCTGGTCGAGGCGCTGCCGTTCACCTACCTGCACGTCTTCCCTTACAGCGAGCGTCCCGGTGCCGCGGCGGCGCGGTTGGGCGCGCCCGTCCCCCCCCGCGTGCTGCACCAGCGGGCGCGCGAGCTGCGCGATCTGGGAGAGGCCAAAGCCGGGCGTCATCATGCGGGCCGGGTGGGCCGGCGCGCCGACGGCGTCGTGAGCGGGCACGGGGCGGGCAAGGTCGAGGTGCTCACGCAAGACTACGTTTCGGTCTATCTTCCCACGCACGAGTGGAACGGAAGCCCCCGCTTCGAGGTGACGGTCCGATAGCCATGCCGCGCATCTACATCGAGACGTACGGCTGCCAGATGAACGTCGCGGACTCCGAGCTCGTGCTCGGGGTGCTCGAGCGCGAGGGCTACGTCGCCGTGGACGATCCCGCCGCGGCGGACGTCGTGCTGGTGAATACCTGTGCGGTACGTGACCACGCCGAGCAGAAGGTGCTGTCGCGCGTGGGGGAGTTGAAGCGCTACAAGCAGCCGGGCGGCGTGCTCGGGGTCGTGGGGTGCATGGCGCAGCGGCTCGGGCCCCGGCTGCTCGAGCGCGTTCCGCAAGTGGATCTGGTCGTGGGACCGGACGGGTATCGCGGGCTGGCGGAGTTGATCGCCCGGGCGCGCGGCGGCGAGCGCTCGGCCGAGGTGGAGTTCAAGAGCTGGGAGCACTACGAGGACGTGCCGCCGGTGCGGGAGGGAGGAGCCGGGGCCGCATCCGCGTTCGTGACCGTGCAGCGCGGCTGCGATTATCGGTGCACCTTCTGCATCGTTCCGATGACACGCGGGCCGGAGCGGAGCCGCAAGTTGGCCGACGTGGTGCGGGAGGTGGAGCGCCTCGCGGAGGCGGGCACCACGGAGGTGACGCTCCTTGGCCAGACGGTCAACAGCTACGAGGACGGCACGCACGATTTCGCCGACCTGCTGCGCGCGGTCGGCGCCGTGCCGGGCATGCGGCGCCTGCGGTTCACGTCGCCCTATCCGACGGATTTCGGCGAGCGGGTGGTGGCGGCGATGGCCGAAACACCCGCCGTGTGCGAGCACGTGCACCTGCCGGTGCAGAGCGGCAGCTCGCGGGTGCTCAAGCGGATGCTGCGACGCTATGATCGCGAGCGTTACCTCGACGTGGTCGCCGCATTGCGCCACGCCATGCCCGGGCTCGCGCTCACGACCGACATCATCGTGGGGTTCCCGGGTGAGACCGAGGAAGATTTCCGGGACACGCTGTCGCTCGTCGAGACGGTGGCGTTCGATGACGCCTTCACCTTCCGCTATTCGGCGCGCGAGGGGACGCCGGCGACGCGCCTCAAGGACGTCGTGCCCGACCACGTCGCGGGAGAGCGGCTCGAGCGCCTGGTCGCCACCGTGCGGGGGATCGCGCGACGCAAGAACGTCGCCCTGGTGGGGAGCCGGCACGAGGTGCTGGTCGAGGGGCGCGCCAAACGCGGCGACCTGCTCCAGGCGCGGACTCGCGGCAACAAGGTCGCCCTGTTCCCGGGCCCCGACGCGTGGATCGGGTCGTACCGGATGGTGCGCTTCACGGGCACGACCGGCTCGACGTTCGCCGCCCGGCCGGTCGGCCAGGAGCTCGCCGTCGTGGGGTGACGAACGTGACGTACGAGGTGGTGCAGCGCGAGTACGCGAAACTGCGACCTCAGCTGCCGCGGTTCTGCGGTTGCGAGACATGTCGTGGCGACGTGCTCGTGTACGCCCTCAACCGGCTCGCCCCGAGCTACGTATCCACGCCGCAGGGCGAGGTGCTGGTGGAGCTGCGGCTCGAGAGCGATCAGGAGAAGGCCAAGCTCGACGTCGCCCTGCTCGATGGGTTCCGCAGGGTGGGGCTCGCGCCCCGCTGCGGCGCGCGCCCGGTGCAGCTGATGTAACCCGCTGAGGCGGCCCGTCGCGAGATGCGGCCGCCGATTCTCTTCCTTACAATAGCGTTCGGGGCCGGGCTGTTTGCCGGCCTCGACTTGTTTGCAGTGCGCGGCGCGCTGTACGCGGTTGCGCCCGTGCTGGTTGCAGCCCTTTG
>WNGQ01027171.1_pt1 | contig 11978 bp, 10 predicted proteins | sample 5407661 | NCBI WGS metagenome assembly WNGQ01 (sample SAMN13153382, study PRJNA577476) | soil metagenome | isolation source: 60 cm soil or saprolite under Garry oak tree replicate 2 | place: USA:California | collected 2016-06-15
TTGCCGCCGCGCATCTCGCGGATCAGCTTGAAGACGTGGCGATAGCGGTCGGGAAAATTCGACATCAGCCATTCGCGGAAGAGATCCCGCACCTCGAGCGGCAACCGCAGGATCACGTAGCCGGCGCCCTGCACGCCGGCGGCAGCGGCGGCGTCGAGAATGCGCTCGATCTCGGAATCGTTGATGGCGGGGATGATCGGCGCCACCAGCACGGCGGTCGGGATTCCCGCCGCGGACAATTGGCGCAGCGTCTCGAGCCGGCGCGAAGGCGTCGCCGCCCGCGGCTCCATGGTGCGCGCGAGCTTGGCATCGAGCGTGGTCACCGAAAGCGCCACTTTGGCGAGATTGCGCTCGGCCATGCGGGAGAGAATGTCGATGTCGCGCAACACCAGCGCCGACTTGGTGACGATGCCGACGGGATGGCCGGCGCGCTCGAGCACTTCGAGAATGCGGCGCATGATTTGGTAGCGGCGGTCGATCGGCTGGTACGGATCGGTGTTGGTGCCGATCGCGATCGTGCGCGGCTGATAGTTTGGCGCGGAAAGCTCGCGCTCGAGCAGTTCCGGCGCCTCCGGCTTCACGAACAGCTTGGTTTCGAAATCGAGCCCCGGCGAGAGCCCGAGATAGGCGTGGGTGGGGCGCGCGAAACAATAGACGCAGCCGTGCTCGCAACCGCGATAGGGATTGATCGAGCGATCGAAGCCGATATCGGGCGAGTCGTTGCGGGTGATGATCTTGCGCGTCGCATCGACCGTCACACTCGTGGCGAACGGCGGCAAATCCTCGAGACTCTGCCAGCCGTCGTCGAAGCCGACGCGGGCTTTCGGCTCGTAGCGCCCGGACGCGTTCGACAGCGCGCCGCGGCCGCGCCGGCGCTCGCGGTCGATCTCGGGGGCGAAGCCGCCCGCCGGCGCGTTGAAGCGCGCCGACGGGCTTCGCAGGGCAGAGGAGCGAGCCATGGCAGGATGCTAACGCAATCGCGCGAACAAAACAAGAACGATATTGCTGAAAATATCCGCATTTTCTGCTGGCATAACGAATTGATACTGCTTGGCTTTCGGGCTAAACGCGAGATCTCCCAAGGTCGGCGCGACCGAACCGGAGCCATCGAGACGTCATGCTGAGCGCCGTGATCGCCACAAGTGATTCGGAACGCGCGCTGGTGCAGACTCTGGCCTGCCTGGTGCCCGGCGTAACGGCGGGCATCCTGCGGGACGTGATCGTCGCCGATGCGGGTTCGCGCGATGCGACCGCGGAAGTCGCCGATATCGCCGGGTGCCGGCTGATGGTCGCGCCAGGGCCGCTGGGCGCGAGGCTCAAGGCCGCAGCCCATTCGGCGCGCGGCCCATGGCTGCTGTTCCTGCGGGCCGGCATGGTGCTCGAGCATTCCTGGGTGGCGGAAGCCGTCCGCTTCATCGCCGATGCCGAAGCCTCTCCGGACGCTCGGGCCGCGATTTTTCGACCCGCGGGTCCGGGCGGCGGAATGCGGCCGACGTTTGCCGAGGTTTTCGCCCTGCTGCGCTTCGCATTCGGGCGGCAGGCCGGTTCCGAACAGGGGCTGCTGATCGCGAAAAGTTTCTATCGGCAGCTCGGCGGCCACCGCAACGAGGAGGATCCGGAAATCGAGCTGCTGCACCGGCTGGGCTCGCGCCGAACCATCGTGCTGCGCTGCCTGGCACTACCGGCGCGGCCGGCAATTGCTTGACTGCGTCAAATATATGCTTGACTATGTCCGCGGGCCCGGGAGCCTTGCGGGGACGAGCCGATGGCAGCCGGTTTGGAGCGCGACGTCGCGGCGGTGCGGCAGTTCAACCGCTTCTACACGCGTCGGATCGGGGTGCTGGAGGAGCGGCTGCTCGACACGCCGTTTTCGCTGACCGAGTCGCGCCTGCTCTATGAGCTCGCCAACCGCTCGGCACCCACGGCGAGCGAGCTGGCAAAGGACTTGGGGCTCGATCCCGGCTATCTGAGCCGGATCTTGCGCTCCTTCGAAGCGCGCGGGCTTCTCGCGCGAACGCCTTCCGAACTCGATGGCCGCCAGACCCATCTCGAGCTCACGCCCGAAGGCCGCGGCGCATTTCTTCCGCTCGACCTGCGTTCCCGCGAGGCCGTGGCGGCCATGCTGGAAAAGCTCGGCGAGGCGCAGCAACGGCGGCTGATCGCGGCAATGGCCGCGATCGAGGCGACGCTGGGCGCGCCGCGCGACAAGCCGCCCTACCTGCTGCGGCCGCATCGGCCCGGCGACATGGGCTGGGTAGTGAGCCGGCACGCCACGCTCTATGCGCAGGAATACGGCTGGAACCTCGCGTTCGAGGCGCTCGTCGCCGAGATCGTCGCCGCCTTCATCAAGAATTTCGACGCGAGCCGCGAGCGCTGCTGGATCGCCGAGATCGACGGCGAGCCGGTCGGCTCGGTGTTCGTGGTGAAACATTCGGATCAAGTCGCCAAGCTGCGATTGCTGCTGGTCGAGCCGCATGCGCGCGGGCTCGGCATCGGCGCGCGGCTGGTCGAGGAATGCGTGCGGTTCTCGCGACAGACCGGATACAAAACGCTGGCGCTGTGGACCAACCACGTGCTGCACGCCGCGCGCCATATCTATGAGCGGGCCGGCTTTCGCCTCGTCCAGGAGGAAAAGCACCGCATGTTCGGCCCGGAGCTGATCGGGCAGACCTGGGAGCTGACGCTGTAGCGTCATTCAGCGTGTCATCGCCCGGCTTGTCCGGGCGACCCAGTAATCACCGGGGTTACTAGGTGGCCCGCCTCCGCGGGCCATGACAGATCTGATTATTGTCATCCGCGGCGCAGGTGCTCGTCGAGCCGCGGCATGATCTCGACGAAATTGCAGGGCCGATAGCGGTAGTCGAGCTGATATTGCAAGATTTCGTCCCAGGCGTCGCGGCAGGCGCCGGGCGAGCCGGGCAGACAGAAGATATAGGTGGCATTGGCGAGCCCCGCGGTCGCCCGGGTCTGCACCGTCGAGGTGCCGATTTTCGCAAAGCTCACCATGTGAAACAAAGTGGCGAAGCCGTCCATGCGCTTCTCGAACAGCGGCTCGACGGCTTCCGGCGTCACGTCGCGGCCGGTAAACCCGGTGCCGCCGGTGGTGATGACGACGTCGATCGCCGGATCGGCGATCCAGCGTTGCACCTGCTCGCGGATCGCTTGCGTATCGTCGCGGACGATGCCGCGCTCCGCCAATGTGTGACCGGCGGACCGGATGCGCTCCGCCAGGGTCGCGCCCGACTTGTCGTCGGCGAGCTCGCGCGTGTCGGAAACGGTCAGCACCGCGAACTTCAGCGGCACGAACGGTTTGGTCTCGTCCAAACCCGGCATGGTCCGATCCCTAGAGCTGCGCACCACGGAAGGTGTTGCAGCTCGCCACCGTACCGCCCTTGAGCCCGGCGTTGAACCAGCGCATGCGCTGTTCGGAAGAGCCGTGGGTGAATGCGTCGGGGACGACGTAGCCTTGCGCCTGCCGCTGCAGGCGGTCGTCGCCGATGGCGGCCGCGGTCTTGAGCGCAGCTTCGATGTCGCCCTGCTCGACCAGATTCCAGCGCTGCCGCGAACTTTTGGCCCAGACCCCGGCGAAACAATCGGCCTGCAGCTCGACCTGGACCTGCAAGTGATTCGCCTCGACCTTGCCGACGGCGTGCTGACGCTGCTGCACCTTCGGCAGGATGCCGAGCAGATTCTGCACGTGGTGACCGACCTCGTGGGCGATCACGTAAGCTTGGGAGAACTCGCACGCCTTGCTGTTGTCGCAGCCGCGAAATCGGCGCTGCAGGTCGCGGAAGAACGACGTGTCGAGATAGACCCGCTGGTCGTTGGGACAATAGAACGGCCCCATGGCGGCGCGCGCGGAGCCGCAGGCCGAGCGCGTCGCGCCGGAGAACATCACCAGGGTGGGCGGCCGGTAGCGCCCGCCCTCCTTCTCCAGCAAATCCCGCCAAACCGTCTCGGTGCTGCCGAGCACGGCCGACACGAACTGGCCGGTGCGGTCGCTTGGCGCGCCGGTCTGGGTCGGGGCGCGATAGGGCGTGTGATAGGAATGGCCGCCGCCGCTGAGAATCTCGGCGCCGCCGATCAAGAGCCGCGGGTCGATGCCGAGCGCCCAGCCGAGAACCCCGAGCACGACCAGCGTGCCGATGCCCATCCCGCCGGTGCCGATCGGGAAGCCGAAGCCGCCCCCGCCGTAACCGCCCTCCTCGCCGCGGCGATCCTCGATGTTGTCGCTGCGCGGCAGCTCATCCCAGCGCATTCGTGGCTCCTGTCACCCGCAACTGTAGCCCGGATCGAGCGCGCGCGAAGCGAGCGCGAAATCCGGGATTCCTTTCCCGGCTTGCGTGGGCTTGCGTCCGCTCCATCCGGGCTACGGGCCGTTCCCGCGCAATCCATATAGCCCCGACACCCCACCGCGCCATCCCGCCGAAAGCTTAAGCTCATTTTTACCTTGAGGCGGCAAGATGCCGGCCGTCGGTTGAAGGTCTCGCGTCGCCGACCGAGTTCCGAGTGGTAGAGTTCCGAGTTCTCTGGTCATGCGTGAGTCGCGTCGCGGGGCGCCCTCGAGGGCGCCCCGCGGAACGTCCAAATCATCCGAGTCGAGTCGCATCCTGATCGGCGACTGCGTCGCGCAAATGGCGGCGCTGCCCGCGGCAAGCGTCGATCTGGTGTTCGCCGACCCGCCTTATAATCTGCAGCTGCAGGGAGCGCTCAAGCGCCCCGATGAATCCAAGGTCGACGCGGTCGACGCGAATTGGGACAAGTTTTCCAGCTTCGAGGCCTATGACGATTTCACCCGCGCCTGGCTGATCGCGTGCCGCCGGGTGATGAAGCCCGCGGCCACGCTGTGGGTGATCGGCTCGTACCACAACATCTACCGGGTCGGCGCGCTGATCCAGGACCTCGGGTTCTGGATCCTCAACGACGTGGTGTGGCGCAAGTCGAATCCGATGCCGAATTTCCGCGGGCGGCGCTTCACCAACGCGCACGAGACGCTGATCTGGGCGGCGCGCGAGCCCAATGCGCGCGGCTACACCTTCAATTACGAGGCGCTCAAGGCCGGCAACGACGACGTGCAGGTCAGAAACCCGAGGCGCTGCTGGCGCGAATACTTCTCGCCGCATCGCGTCCGGGCGATCTGGTGCTCGACCCGTTCCTCGGGTCCGGCACCACCGGAGCGGTCGCCAAGCGCCTCGACCGGCGCTTCATCGGCATCGAGCGGGAGAAGGCCTATGCGCGCGCCGCGCAGGCCCGCATTGCCGCGACCGAGGTGCTGCCCGAACCGGCGCTCGCCGCCTTCGTCACCGCGCGCGAGGCGCCGCGGGTGCCGTTCGCGGCGCTGATCGAGCGCGGGCTCGTCGCCGCCGGCCAGATTCTGGTCGATGCGCGCGGTCGCCACGCGGCGCTGGTCCGCCCCGACGGCGCGGTCCGGTTCGGCGATACGGTCGGATCGATCCATCGCGCCGGCGCGCTGGCGCAGGGGCTCGAAGCCTGCAACGGCTGGACCTTCTGGCACGTGGAGACAAAGGCGGGCCTCATCCTGATCGACGCACTGCGCGCCAAGCTGCGCGCCGAGATGGCGCTGGGCTGACATCTGAGTTGCCCACCGCGCCAAGCGCGAGCGCCACCACTTTGCGCATCAGGTTCGGCAGCGCCTCGTCGTGCAGGCGATCGAGCGGAACGAAACGCGCTCCCGTGGGCGCCAGAGTTCTCGCCGAAACCTCCGTCCTATAGACTATGAGCTCGAGCGGGAAATGAGTGAACACGTGGGTGACCACGCCGGGCACGCGACGCCATCGTTGGCGCGAGGAGAGCCGCGGCGCGGCGAGCAAAGCCCGGCGCGCGTCGAAATCCGCGGTCCATTGCGTGGTCGGCAGCTCGGTCATGCCGCCGAGCAGCCCGCGCGGCGGCCGCGAGCGCACCAGGACGCCGCGGTTGGGGCGCAGCACGAAGAAGGCGGCGCCGCGGCGCAGCTTTGCGGCCGGCTTGGTTTCTCGTCGCGGAAAGTCTTCGGCATCGCCTCTTCTTCGCGCGCTGCAGTCCGCCGTCCACGGGCAGACGTCGCAACCGGGCGAGGCCGGCGTGCAGATCGTCGCGCCGAGATCCATCATGGCTTGCGCGAAATCGCCGGCGCGGGTTTCGGGAGTGAGCGTCTGCGCGCGCCGGCGAATCTCGGCTTTGGCGGCAGGAAGCGCAGCCTCGACGCGGAACAAGCGCGTGATCACGCGCTCGACATTGCCGTCGACCGGACTGGCGCGGCGACCGAATGCAATTGCGGCGATCGCCGCGGCCGTATACGCGCCGATGCCGGGCAGCGTCCGCAACTCGCTTTCCTCGTGCGGAAACTCGCCGCCGTGGCGCTCGATGAGCGCGCGCGCGCAAGCGTGCAGATTGCGGGCGCGAGCGTAATAGCCGAGCCCGGCCCAGACCTTCAGCACTTCCTCGAGCGGCGCCGCGGCGAGCGCGCGGACGCTCGGCCAGCGCTCGAGGAATTTGGCGTAATAGGGCAGAACCGTGCTGACCCGCGTCTGCTGCAGCATGATCTCGGAGAGCCAGACCCGATACGGATCCGCGCGCTCGCCGGCGCCCGCGCGCCACGGCAGCTTGCGGCGATGCCGGTCGTACCAGGCGAGCAAGGCTTGGGGGTCAAGACCATTCCTGTTTTTGGGATTTCCCTCACTGCAATTTTCTCGGACGCGCGGCACAAGAGATGTGCGGGACGCAGACTGGGCCGGTTCCCTCCCCCCTTGTGGGGGAGGGCTAGGGAGGGGGCTGGATTTTTGCCTCGGCCGGTAAAGAACACCCCCCTCCCGGCGTCGCTTCGCGGCGCCGGCCTCCCCCACAAGGGGGGAGGCAACCGGAGTATGCTGGGCCGATCGAGAAACCTCGGCGCGCATGGCCTGCTCGCGCTTTCGGCCCTTATCGCCGCCTGATAGACTCATGTCTCGGTGTGGCAGAGGACATCCAAGTGAACAAGCCCTACTCGCAGGCGCGGCGGCTCGGCGATCTCGTCGGGCGCTGCCTGTCGAAAACCCTGGCGCGCCAGGGCTTTGCCTCCACCGAGCTCGTCACCCGCTGGGCGGAGATCGTGGGCCCCGAGATCGCCGCGCACGCCGAGCCGGTAAAGATCCAATGGGCGCGCCACGCCGACGCCGATGCTCCGGAACCCGCGACCCTGGTGCTGCGCGTCGAAGGCCCGGTCGCGATCGAGATCCAGCATCTGTCGGGCGTGATCGTCGAGCGCGTCAACCGCTTCTTCGGCTGGCGCGCGATCTCCCGCATCGCGCTACGCCAGGCGCCGCTGATGTTTCGTGACGAAGCAAGGCCCGTTGCCGCGCCGAGCGCGGAACGCACCGCCGCGATCGCCGCGACGTTGACCGACGTCGCGGATGCGGATCTGCGCCAGGCGCTGGCGCGGCTCGGTGCCGCCATCAAGCGAACGTGAGGCGGCCCGCCCGGCTTCTGCCCCAGACGCCTGCTTGCCTGAGGGGTTAATTCAGGCTAGCGAGCGGCCCGGAGATCGAACCATTCGAGGATTTCGCCGGATGATTACCCGCCGCAAATTCTGCGCGACCGCGCTGGGCTTCCTCGCCGCCGGAACGGGGCTCGCCCGATCGGTGCCGCCGGCGTTCGCCCAGGCGCCCTCGAATGAAGAGCTGATGCAGCCAGGGCCGCTCGGCGAGCAGGCGCTGGGCAGCGCCGAGGCGCCGGTTACGCTGGTCGAATATGCGTCGATGACCTGCAGCCATTGCGCGAATTTCGCCGTCAAAGTCTATCCGACGCTGAAATCGAAATACGTCGACACCGGCAAGGTCCGCTACATCCTGCGCGAATTCCCGCTCGACCCGCTGGCGGCGGCCGGCTTCATGCTGGCGCGGTGCGCGGGCGACAAATATTACGACGTCATCGACGCGCTGTTCCAGACGCAGCAGAAGTGGGCGTTCGCTCGCGATCCGCTGCCGCAACTGCTCGCCGTCGCCAAGCAATTGGGCTTCACCGAGCAGAGCTTCGACGAGTGCCTGGCGAATCAGAAGGTGCTCGACGGCATCGATTGGGTGCGTCAGCGCGGGGCGGAGAAGTTCGGCGTGAACTCGACGCCGACTTTTTTCATCAACGGAACGATCCATCGCGGCGAGATGAATCTCGAGGAGACCGAGAAGCTGCTCCAGCCCTATCTCAAGGCGTGACAAGGGTTTTTCGGCCTGGCGCAGGCGGGCCCCGGGGCCGCGTTCGCGGCGCGTGAGTCCAGTTTTTGCAATGCAAAAATTCAGGAAAACGCCGGACCCCCGTTGCGCCGGCGGCATTCCTCGATTCATGCTCCGGCGCGATGCGGCACTTACCCGTGATTCCAGACGCGCTCGGCCCGGAACCTCGGCGCGCCCGACGGCGCACCGTGGCGGGGGCGGCACGCGCATTGGCTGAGCCGACCGAGGCCGGCCCATGAAGCTCAGCAGGCTGCGCCTGATCGGGTTCAAGTCCTTCGTCGAGCCGACCGAGATTTCGATCGAGCCGCCGACATGGACGACGTGATCTTCGCCGGCAGCACCAGCCGGCCGCCGCGGAACACCGGCGAGGTCATGCTGTTCCTCGACAATTCCGACCGTACGGCGCCGGCGCAGTTCAACGAGCAGGACGCGCTCGAAGTCTCGCGCCGGATCGAGCGCGAGGCCGGCTCGACCTATCGCGTCAACGGCCGCGAGGTGCGCGCCCGCGACGTGCAGATCCTGTTCGCCGATGCCTCGACCGGCGCGCGCTCGCCGGCGCTGGTGCACCAGGGCCGCATCGGCGAGATCATCCAGGCCAAGCCCGAGCAGCGCCGGCGCGTGCTGGAGGAAGCCGCGGGCGTTGCCGGGTTGCACGCGCGGCGGCACGAGGCGGAATTGCGCCTCAATGCGGCCGAGCACAACCTCGGCCGGCTCGACGACGTGATCGCGCAGCTCGCGGCCCAGATCGATGCGCTCAAGCGCCAGGCGCGCCAGGCGGTGCGCTATCGCGCGGTATCCGCCGCGCTGCGCAAGGCCGAGGCGATGCTGTGCCATCTGCGCTGGCTCGCCGCCAATGCCCAAGTCGCCGAAGCCGAGCGCGCCAAGGATCTGAGCGTCCGTCTCGTCGCCGCAGCGACCGGGGCGCAGGCGGAGGCCGCCCGGCACCAGGCGCTCGCGGTGGCATCGTTGCCGCCGCTGCGCGAGGGCGAGGCGAAGGCCGCCGCCTCGCTGCAGCGGCTCAATCTTGCGCGCGACGCGCTGGAGCGCGAGGAGGCCCGCGCCAAGGAGCGCATCGCCGAGCTCGATCTGCGGCTGGTGCAGCTCGCCGAGGCGATCGAGCGCGAGCGCCGGCTCGCGCACGACGCGGACGCGGCGCTTGCCCGCCTGGCGCAGGAGGCGAGCGCGCTCGGCGCCGAGCGCGCGGCGGCAGCGGATCGCCACGGCGCGGTCGCCGCACGGGTCGGCGAGGCCGAGGCCGCGCTCGCAATCGCCGAACAGCGCTTCGCCGCGATCACGGCGGCGCTCGCCGATCTCGCGGCGCGCCGCAACCAGCTCGAGCGGGCGTTGCGCGAACATTCCGAGCGGCTGATGCGGCTCGAGGGCCAGATCGGCGAGGTCGAAAACGAGCTCGCGGCGCTGGAGCGCCAGGGCGGCGAGTCGAGCGAGCTGCCGGACCTGGCCGCAGCGGTCGAGCGCGCGCAGCGCGCGGTTGCCGAGGCGGAAGCGGCGGCGCTGCGCGCGGAGGCGGCGCAATCGGCGGCGCGGCAAGGGCTCGACGCGGCGAAAACCCCGCTCGAGCAGGCCGAGCGGCGGCTGCAGCGCATCGAGACCGAGACCCGAACGCTCGCCAAGCTGCTCGACGTCGAAACGCAAAAGCTGTGGCCGCCGGCGATCGACCTGGTGATGGTGGAAAAAGGCTACGAGGCCGCGCTGGGCGCCGGCTTCGGCGACGATCTCGATCATCCGGTCGAGCCTTCCGCCCCGATCCGCTGGGCCGGTGCTCCGGTCGATCCGGCGGATCCGGCGCTCCCCGCGGGCGCCGAGCCGCTGTCGCGTTACGTGGTCCCGCCCGCGGAACTGTCGCGCCGGCTCGCCCAGATCGGGGTCGTCGACCGCGCCGAGGGTCCGCGGCTCGCCCGCGAGCTGAAACCCGGCCAGCGGCTGGTCTCGCGCGAAGGCGATCTATGGCGCTGGGACGGCTTTGCGGCGGCGGCGAACGCGCAGACGCCGGCGGCGCGGCGGCTGGCGCAGCGCAACCGGCTCGGCGATCTCGAGCGCGACTTCGCCGCGGCGCGCGCCGAAATCGGCGCAAAGCGCGGCGCGGTCGAGCGCGCGCAAGCCGAGCTCGATGCCGCGGTGGCCGCGGAGGGAGAAGCGCGCGCGCGCCGGCGCGAGGCGCAGGCCGATGCCGATCAAGCGCGCGACCGTCACGCCGCGGCGGAGCGCGAGGCGAGCCGCATCACCGTCCGGCTCTCGGCGCTGGCGGAAGCCAACATTCGCCTGGCCGCGAGCCGTGACGAGGCGATCGCCGCCACGCGCGACGTGGCCGAGGCGCTCACCGCCTTGCCGGCGGCGGCCGGGCTCGAAGCCGAGCTCGCGCAAGTAAGCGGCGAGGTGTCGGACAAACGCGCGACGCTCGCCGAGGCGCGCGGCGAAGCCCAGGCGCTGGCGCGCGAGGCGGAGCTCTGCGCGCGCCGGCTCGAAGCCATCGCGGCCGAGCAAGCGGAATGGCAGGAGCGCGCCAACCTCGCCAAGGGCCAGATCGCGACGCTGGAGCTGCGCAGCGCCGAGGCCTTGACCGAGCGGCAATCGCTCGATGCGGCGCCGGCGGTGTTTGCCGAGAAACGCCGCGCCCTGATCGATGAGATCGAGGCCGCCGAAACGCGCCGCCGCGCCGCTGCCGACGAGCTCGCGGCCGCCGAGGCGCGGCTTAACGAGGCCGACCGCGCCGCCCGCGCCGCGCTCGACAAGATGGGGCAAGCGCGAGAGGAAGCGGCGCGCGCCGAGGAGCGCTTCGCAGGTGCCAGGAATCGTCTCGGCGACATCGCCCACGAAATCCAGGAGCTGCTCGAAGTCGGGCCCGAGCGCGTCGCCGCGCTCGCCGGCATCGGCCCGGGCGAAGCGCTGCCCGAACTGGCCGAGGTCGAAGCCGAGCTCGAAAAATTGCGGCGCGACCGCGAGCGGCTCGGCGCCGTCAATCTGCGCGCCGAAGAGGAGCTGCGCGAGGTCGAGGCCCAGCACGCTTCGCTCACGGGCGAGCGCGACGATCTTCTCGAGGCCATCAAGCGCCTGCGCCAGGGCATCTCGAGCCTCAACCGCGAAGCGCGCGAGCGCCTCACGCAATCCTTCGACGTCGTCAACAAGCATTTCCAGCAGCTGTTCATCAATCTGTTCGGCGGCGGCAGCGCGGAATTGCAGCTGATCGAGAGCGAGGATCCGCTCGAGGCCGGGCTCGACATCATGGCGAAGCCCCCGGGCAAGAAGCCGCAGACGCTCTCGCTGCTCTCCGGCGGCGAGCAGGCGCTCACCGCGCTCGCGCTGATCTTCGCCGTGTTCCTGACCAACCCGGCGCCGATCTGCGTGCTCGACGAGTGCGACGCGCCGCTCGACGACGCCAATGTCGAGCGCTTCTGCAATTTGCTCGACGAGATGATAAGGCTCACCGACACGCGGTTCGTGATCATCACCCACAACCCGATCACCATGGCGCGGATGAATCGCCTGTTCGGCGTGACCATGGCGGAGCGCGGCGTCTCGCAGCTGGTCTCGGTCGATCTGGAGACCGCCGAGAAGCTGCGCGAGGCGGGGTAGGCGGCAGCTCCGGGGCAGGTGCCAAAGCGCGCGGGAAGCCGATTCTGGCCGCGGAATCTGGAAGTGACCCGTGGAATGCCAGCAGGCAACTCAATCACTTAGGCCAGTTTAATTCAAAATACATCTTTTGAATGCGACTGGACTTATTTCAACTTTAATCTGAGAAACGGTTTCGCGGAAAGC
>WNGQ01005842.1_pt1 | contig 11976 bp, 7 predicted proteins | sample 5407661 | NCBI WGS metagenome assembly WNGQ01 (sample SAMN13153382, study PRJNA577476) | soil metagenome | isolation source: 60 cm soil or saprolite under Garry oak tree replicate 2 | place: USA:California | collected 2016-06-15
GCATGGTTTTCGCATCGCGAAAGCCCTGAGTTCGCCAGCCTTAATTGTGCCGTTTGGAGCAGGAGTCATGAGTGCCGTTGGCTTCCTCACTGCTCCGCTTGCCTTTGATTTCGTGCGCTCCTGGCCCGGTCGCATCGATACTCTGAACTGGCAGGAGGTCAATGCCTTGCTCACCGAGATGGAGGTGCAAGGCCAGACACTCCTGGGGAAATCTGGCATTTTGCCCGAGCACATTGGCAACCGGCGTGTGGCCGATATACGCTATGCCGGTCAGGGCCACGAGATTCAGGTTCCTCTGCCAACCGGTCGGCTTAGCAGCGAGAGCATCCCCATCATCATCAAATCGTTTGAGGAGATCTACCGCCGTCTCTATGAGCGGCTCAGCCAGTCTGTACCGGTTGAAATTATCAACTGGCGCGTCACCTCGTCCGGCCCGGCGCCCCAGGTACGCTTGCAAGTAGTGGGGAATGAGCTGAAGGTCGCTCAAACTGCCCGCAAGGGGAGCCGTAAGGCGTATTTCCCGGAGTATGGCGGTTACCACGCTGTATCGGTCTATGACCGCTATGGTCTGCTGCCTGGTACAAGCTTCGCTGGACCCGCCATCGTTGAAGAGCGCGAGTCGACGGTGATCGTCGGGCCGGATTGCCGTTTCCGTATTGACGAGCAGCGGAACCTTCTTATTGAACTATGATGTATCCAGCGAGGATCCTCTTCAATGAAAAATACAATCGACCCGATCACCCTGGAGGTGCTCTGGAACCGCCTGATCTCCGTGGTGAATGAGCAGCAAGTGACGCTGATGCGAACGGCCTTCAGCACGGTTGTGCGCGAGTCGCAGGACCTTGCCTGTGGGGTCTTTGATACGCGTGGCTCAATGATTGCCCAGTCGCTCACAGGGACTCCCGGTCACATCAATGCGATGGCGACTGGCGTGCGCCATTTCTTGAAAGCATATCCGGCAGAAACTCTCCGGCCAGGCGATGTGCTGATCACAAACGATCCCTGGCAAACTGCCGGCCAGATCAACGATATGACGATACTCACACCGGTCTTCAAAGGCGAGCGCGTGGTCGGGTACTTCGCCAGCACCTGCCACGCCCCCGATATCGGCGGCCACATCTTTTCGGGCGAGGCGCGCGAAGTCTACGAGGAGGGGCTGCGCATTCCAATCACGAAGCTGTTTATCCGCGATGAGCCGAATCACGAGCTTTTTAAGATCATCCGCGCGAATGTGCGCACTCCCGATGAAACTATTGGTGATCTGTATGCTCAGACTTCCTCAAACGCGGTGGGAGCGCGCGAACTGCTTCACTTTATGGAGGAGTTCGACCTGCATTCGATTGACCCGCTCGCCGACGAGATCATCACGCGCTCGGAACGAGCCATGCGCGAGGCGATCGGCGCACTGCCCAACGGGCGTTACGAGAACGAGTCCTGGAGCGATGGCTTTGACGAACCGATACGCATCAAAGTGGCCGTGACCATTGAGGACGAAGACCTGTTCATCGATTTTGACGGCTCATCGCCCCAGAGTTCGCGGGGCATCAACGTGGTGCTGAACTATACCCACGCCTATGCCTCGTTCGCGATCAAAGCGGCAGTGAGCCCTGAGATTCCACATAACGAGGGGGCCTTTCGCCCGGTTCATGTGACTGCGCCGCCCGGTTGCATTTTGAACTGCCTGGAGCCTGCTGCCGTTGCCTCGCGCCACTCGATTGGACATTTCCTGCCAGGGGTGATCTTCGGGGCGCTGGCCCCTGCCATGCCGGGAAAGCTCATGGCCTGTGGTGCCGATCCCATCTGGATCTCCGTCTGGCAGGGGAAATGGCCCGTATCCCAGGAGACCTTTACCTTCAGCCTGTTCCAATGCGGGGGGACCGGGGCGCGAGCAACCAAAGATGGCCTGCATACGACCGGCTTCCCCAGTGGAGTAGCGGGCGTACCAGCCGAAATATTGGAAAGCCTCACCCCACTGATCCAACACCGGCGCGAGTTACGCACAGACTCTGGTGGGCCAGGCATGTATCGGGGAGGGTTAGGGCAATGGACTGAGGTGAGTTACCGAGGCGAGGCGTCCTGGGGCGTTTCGGCGCTTGTTGACCGCACCCGCTTTCCTGCTACCGGGCTTGAAGGCGGGAAATCTGGCGCATCTGGCGAATTTCTTGTGAACAACACCATTCGCCCACAACCAAAGGCGTTTATACCCCTCGAACCCGGTGATCGCGTCCAACTCAATCCAGCTGGAGGTGGTGGGTATGGTGATCCGTTCCGGCGTCCCCTGGAGCCGGTCCTGAACGATGTCATCAATGGCTATGTCTCACTTGAAGCTGCGGACCGTCACTATGGCGTGATCATTCGCTATTTGGGCGACCAGGATCAGCTTGTGCGGCTACCTGAGTTGTATGTAATAGATGAGGCTGCAACGAGGCTTCGACGGTCCAGAAAGCAAGGCGATTGACGAAAAGCTGCTTCTGACAGTGGTTTAAGCCTTCGACTCGATACGAAAGGAGACAACCAACAGTGGACGAGTCATACACGGGTGGCGATGTCATCGTTCAAGCGTTGAAAGCCGCGGGGGTTGAGTGTGTGTTTGGGATCATCAGTATTCATAACATCCCCATCTACGACGCAATCGCCCGTCAACGCGGTATCCGGCCCATGATCAATCGCAGTGAGCAGGGGGCAGTCAACATGGCTGACGGATACGCGAAGGCAGCTGGCGGACTGGGAGTAGTCATCACCAGTACCGGAGCGGGTGCGGGCAATGCCGCAGGTGCGCTGATCGAAGCGCAGACTCACGGCACCTCCCTCTTGCACCTGACAGGCCAGATTGATTCTCCCTATCTCGACCAGGGCAAGGGATTTATTCACGAGTGCAAAGACCAGCTTGGCATGCTCAAAGCGATTTCAAAAGACGCTTTCCGGGTGCGCTCAAGACATTCATTGGCCGCGACCATCCAGCATGCTATAGAACTGGCCCAAACAGCACCGACCGGGGTAGTGAGCGTTGAAATACCGATTGATGTACAAAAAATGCTTCTTTCGGCACCTGCATGGCGCTTTCACTTTCATCCGCGTCTCGCCCCTGATCCCTCTTGCGTGAAAGAAGCCGCCGACATCCTCCTTTCAGCCAAAAGACCGCTGATCTGGTCAGGTAACGGCGTCATTCAAGCGAACGCGGCTGAAGAATTGACGCACCTTGCCAAAGTGTGGGGTGCGGGAGTACTCACGAGCCAGGCCGGACGAGGCGCTATTCCTGAAGACCATCCTCAATGCATCGGGAATTTTGCATACAACTCTGCAATTCGAGACTTTATCGGGTCATGCGACGTATTGCTCGCTGTTGGGACGCGCTTTCGCGGAGCAGAAACAATGGTCTGGCGACTACCACTCCCCAAAACGATTGTCCAGATCGATGTTGATCAACTGGCAATCCATCGCAATTATCCAGCTACGCTTGGCTTAGTCGCGGATGCGAAGCTGGGATTACAAGCGCTCATTGCGGAACTGGAGGCCGGGGCGAAACCAGATGCGGACTATTTAGCGGAGGTGGGAGCAGCCAGGAATGCATGCCGCGATGCGCTGAGAGCCACCCTCGGGCCATACGGACAACTGTGTGATGAGTTGCGGGCCTGCATGAAGCGGGATGCCTTGCTGGTAGCTGATGTCACGATCTCTGTTACTACCTGGGGAGCGCGTCTCTTTCCGCTGTACGGGCCGCGCCAGTATATTCACGCAGCGGGCGGCGGAATCGGACAGGGCTTGCAAATGGGGCTGGGCGCAAAAATGGGGCGACCTGAGCGGCAGGTAGTCGTGATGGTGGGCGATGGCGGCCTTCAGGTGAATATCGGTGAGTTGGGAACGGCTGTGCAGGAAGAGATTGCCGTCGTCATTGTCTTGTTCAATGATGGCGGCTACGGCGTACTGAGAAACATTCAGAATCGCATCTACGGAGGACGCCACATCGGGGTAGATTTACATGGTCTCAACTTTGAGAAACTGTGTGAGGCATATGGAATCCATTACTATCCGGTCACGCGAGGAGCAGCATTCCGTCCAGCAATTGAGACGGCCCTGGCAAGCGGACGCCTGAGTCTGGTTGAAATAGACATGGGAGCAGTCGGGCCATTTAGCGTTCCCTTCGCGGGGTATGCTTTGAACAAGTAAAGTTTGTACTAGCCGCAATCAATTACCTTTGCAGGACGAGGCGCAGCAGTAAGCCACACATATGGACTCGTTGAAAAGGAGACGAATATGTCGCTAAAAGTAAAGGTTGATGCCTTAATCATCGGGGCTGGCATTATGGGCACTTCCTGTGCCTTTCAATTAAGTGAGCGGGGGCTGAGGGTCGCTGTTCTGGAGGCACAAATTTCACCTGCGATGGGATCGACTGGGCGAAGTACCGCAGGAGTACGAGTACAATTCACGGAGGAAGTGAATATTCGTCTCTCCTGGGAGAGTATCCAGGAATATCAACACTTCCAGGACTTATATGGGGAAGATGCCGGTTATCGCCCAATTGGCTACCTGCTCCTTGTCCCGCCCGAACGATTGGTAGTGCATATGGAGAGCGTCAGATTACAGGAACGCATAGGCGTACCTGTGCGCGTGCTTTCTGTTGAGGATGCTCAACAGTTCGTTCGATTTGATCCTGCAAACATCGCTTGTACAACGTATGGGCCAGCGGATGGGGTCGTTGATCCTCACCGTGTTACTTTTACTTATCTGAGGCTAGCAAAAGAAAGGGGGGCCGAGATTTACCTGGAAACCCCTCTGACGAAAGCCAACCGGGTAGGAAGTTCCTGGCAGGTGGAAACTCCTAAGGGTATCTTTGAGGCCGAGTACCTCGTAAATGCTGCCGGAGCCTGGGCTGGTGAAGTTGCGAGACGGGCTGGTTGGACAGTACCTGTCCAACCGGTAAGACGCATGGTGTATGCCACTGTTCCAACTGCCTGGCACCATACCTATCCTCTCACTATCGATCTGGCGAGCGGTTTCTACCTGCGGAGCGAGGGTAATCGCATACTTTTTGGCCGTTCAAACCCGGGCGAACCACCCGGATTTACGGAAGGCGTAGATTGGGATTGGTTTGAGCCAACGATAAGAGTGGGCTCGACACGCTTTCCCTGGCTAGCTGAAGTGGGGCTAGATCATCGGGCTTGTTGGTGGGGATATTATGAAGTCACCCCTGACCACAATCCGATTCTTGGTCGGTTGCCGACAGCGGATACCTGGATCAATGTGGCGGGTTTTTCGGGACATGGGGTACAACAAGCTCCGATGGTAGGGCGGCTGATTGCCGAAGAAATTACTTTGGGGAAAGCCCAATCGGTAAACATCGATTCTTTAAGAATCGACCGTCTCTTCAATCATCAACAATATAAAGAGTATAACATCATCTAAGCTTGATTGTATCAGCTCAGGTACACCTTGTGAACAGAGCAAGGTGCATTTCGATAACAGGATGCATTTAGTGCTTTGAGGCAGCGCAGTCTCCTACGAGAGGAATATATGCTATGTTTCCACGCCCGTATACCTTGTCGAACACGAAGCTACCAATACGTATCGTCCTCGCTGCATCCGCCGCTGCCATGAGGGCAGCGAGAGGTGGAAATTCATTTGGAATACACGGATGGATGGTCCAACGCACTCTTCATTGGTACGAAAAGGACCTGTAGGCTTTGTTCACTCCTGTAGTGGCTACTTAGATTATCCGTTCAAAAAATGATGGGTGCTCTCTACGTAGAGTATTCATGAGTCTATAAAGGATCCCATGTTGCTACCAGTGTATATCTTTGTTTTAAGTAACCTGGCGGAGATAAGTGGTAAAGCACCCAATTGTAGGAAAGTGTAAAACTTTGTCAGGAGATTCTAGCCGATACATTTGAGCTCAGGATCTCTCCGAAAGTGTAAAACTTTATTTGACGCATACAGTGGGTGTTGTAGACGGGAAATAAAGTCGTTCTCCGAAATACAAAGTCGTTCTCTCTTTTAGGTTTTTGACGGAATACGGGAGCGAATGCGACTGCTGGAACGAGTTCCCGAACGTGTGCTATACTGTTCGGGAACCGCAATTGGGTTTACTCTGGCAGCACAGGGAGTGAGAGATGGCTCCGACAGCGCCGATCATTCAGGCTGGGATACTCACCTACTCACGGGATAAGCAGACCGCAAAGCTTGCGGTCGATACCTCAGAATGGTATGCCTGGCTGGAGACGGCCTCTACGTTCACCTTTCGCAGTGAACACGGCAGTTTCACCGCATGCCTTGAGCAGGCAGGCAACAAGCGCGGTGGGCAGTATTGGAGAGCCTATCGCAAGCGCAATGGAAAACTACACCGTGCCTATCTGGGTAAGTCGCAGGAGCTGACGCTCGAACGGTTGAAGGTAGTAGCTGCGGTTCTGGCTGGGCTGGTTCCTGCTCAGGACGCTGCACAGGCTAATGCGCACGAACCAGAAGCAGCTCCTCTCCAGATTCTTGGAGAACCCCAGCACGGCCAGCATCGTTTTTTGCCGACTCTAACGACCCCCTCTCCATATCCAGACGAACCCGAACAATGGGGGGGTTCCAGAGATGACCTCCCGGCAGGGACGATTACATTGCTCTTCACTGACATCGAAGGGTCTACACGTCTTTTGCAGCAGTTAGGTGATCGGTATGCCGAAGTGCTGACCGCGTGTCGTCACCTGCTGCGAACCGTCTTTCAAGAGCACCATGGTCACGAAGTGGATAGGCAGGGTGACGCCTTTTTTGTGGTCTTTACTCGCGCCAGCGATGCAGTCTCAGCCGCTGTGGCCACCCAACGCGCCTTCGCCAGCCGCGCCTTCCCCGAAGGCGTAATGGTACGTGTGCGTATGGGGTTGCACACAGGGGAGCCCGAATGTATCGCTGAGGGCTATGTTGGTCTGGATGTGCATCATGCCGCACGCATAATGAGCAGCGGATATGGCGGGCAAATCCTCCTCTCGCAGACCACGCGTGACCTGGTAGAGCATGGCCTGCCAGACAGGGTAACCCTACGAGATCTCGGGGAGCACCGCCTCAAGGACTTGCAACGTCCAAGTCATCTTTACCAGCTGGTTATCGCGGATCTGCCTGCCGACTTTCCACCGCTCAAGACTATCGAGAATTGCCCCAACAACCTGCCCGTCCAATTTACCCCGCTCATCGGACGAGAGCAGGAAGTCGCAGCCGTGCAGCACCTCCTGCAGCTTGAGCATGTGCGCCTCGTCACCCTGACAGGACCCGGCGGTACGGGGAAAACCCGCCTGGGTTTGCAGGTGGCAGCGGAACTCAGCGACCTATTCACCGATGGGGTGTATTTTGTGAACCTGGCTCCCCTTAGCGATCCCGAGTTCGTCGTGCCCACCATTGCCCAGACACTCGGCCTGCGCGAAGTAGCTGGTCAACCTTTCCTGGAACACTTGAAGAGGGAGCTGCAACAGAAGCAGTTGCTGTTGGTACTCGACAACTTTGAACAGGTGGTGAGCGCAGCCCACCAGCTCGTAGACCTGCTAGCCACCTGCTCCAGGCTCAAGCTGCTGGTGACGAGTCGAGAGGTGCTGCGGGTGCGAGCCGAGCGCGAGTTTGCTGTTCCTCCTCTGGCACTGCCCGATCTTACACACCTGCCAGAGCTGGCAGAGCTCTTACACTACACGGCGGTGACGCTCTTCATCGAGCGGGCCCAGGCGGTCAAGTCCGACTTCCAGGTGACCGACGCCAACGCACGAGCTGTCGCCGAGACCTGTGTGCGGCTGGATGGGTTACCGCTCGCGCTTGAGTTGGCGGCGGCCCGCGTGAAACTGTTCCCGCCACAGGCACTGCTGGCTCAACTGGAGCAGCGGTTGCAGGTCTTGACGCGCGGGGCACGGGATGCGCCAGTCCGGCAGCAGTCGCTTCGCAACACGCTTGCCTGGAGTTACGAACTGCTCACAGCAGAGGAGCAGCGACTCTTCCGGCGGCTTTCCGTCTTCGTCGGGGGTTGCACCTTGCAGGCGATAGAGGCGCTTTGCGCTGCGCTTGAAAAGAGCAATGGAGTGGGACGGGTGGTGGATGGCGTAGCCTCGCTCATCGACAAGAGCTTACTCCAACAGACAGAGCAGGAGGAGAATGAGCCACGCCTGGTGATGCTCGAGACGATCCGTGAGTATGGATTGGAGGTTCTCACAGCAAGCGGGGAGATGGAAACCACTCGACAGGCTCATGCTCTGTATTATTTGACACTTGCGGAGGAGGCTGAGCCGGAACTCCGAGGCCCACAGCAAGTAGTGTGGTTGGAACGGTTAGAGCGAGAGCACGACAACCTGCGAGCAGTGCTGCAGTGGTTCCTGGAACGAGGAGAGGTGGGGGACAACATCGAGATGGCTTTGCGGTTGGCAGGAGCGCTGTGGTGGTTCTGGGAATTCCGTGACCACTGGAGTGAGGGCTGGAACTTTCTAGAGCGGGCGCTGGCGGGGAGCAAAGGAGTGGCAGTGCCGGTGCAGGTGAAGGCGCTCAAGGCTGCTGCGAACTTGGCTTTCGTCCAGAGCGATACTGATCGGGCAGAAGCGCTGTACGAGGAGTGCCTGGCACGGTGCTGGGAAGTGGGAGACACGGCAGGCATTGCGCTTTCCCTTCGTCGGCTGGGGGCGATAGCCGCGAGGAGAGGCAACTTGGTAGGGGCAATCTCGCTCACAGAGGAGAGCCTGGCGCTCTTCAGAAAGGTGGGGGACAAGCAGGGTATCGCCTTGGCACTCAACAACTTAGCGTCCTACATCGGCGAGCAAGGGGAGTATGCAAGAGCAATCTCGCTGCTCGAGGAGGCCTTGGCGCTCTTCAGAGAGGTGGGGGACAAGGAGTTTATTGCCTGGGTGCTCATTCATTTGGCAAATATGCTCTTTCTCTCCAAAGGCGATCCCGCCAAGGTACATGCTCTGCTCGAGGAGGGTCTTGCACTCTGCAGGGAGTTGAGCTCCCAGGAGGATACCGCCTGGGCACTCAGTCACTTGGGCGAAGTGTTCCTCAAGCAAGGTAATGCTGTCAAAGCACGCTCACTGCTGGAGGAGAGTGTGGCGCTCTCCAGGGAGATAGGGTACTGGTACGGTACAGCCAAATTGCTCTCCCTTTTAGGAAGAGTGGAGGCTCTTGAGCGTGATTACGCAGCAGCACGGACCCTCTACGAGGAGTGCCTGGCGATAGCGAGAGTGTTAGGTGACCGCCTGAGCACCCCTTTCTATCTGGAGGGATTGGCGGACGTGGTCGCCTCACAGGGAGATCCAGTGTGGGCAGCACGGTTGTGGGGGACAGCGGAGGCGCTGCGCGAAGCTATGGGGACACCCCTCCCGCCTGTCTATCGCGCTGACTACGAGCGAGCGGTGGCTGCTGCACGAACCCAGCTTGGAGAGAAGTTCTTTGTCACCGCGTGGGTCCAGGGACACAACATGACACTAGAGCAGGCCTTGGCTGCGCAGACAGCAGTGAGGGGGTCAATCTCAGCAGAACCATTATCAACGCCCCCAGCGAAGTCACCACCTACGTATCCTGCTGGACTGACGGCACGCGAGGTGGAGGTGCTGCGCTTGCTCGCCACGGGATTGACCGACGCTCAAATCGCCGAACACCTCGTTATCAGCCCCCGCACCGTCAACAATCACCTGACCTCCATCTACAGCAAAATCCAGGTCTCCTCCAGGGCCGCTGCCACTCGCTACGCTATGGAACATCAACTTGTCTAGAACTTGCCCCCCTCGCCTCTGCCTCCTGCATGTTCGGCCTGCTCCTCTAGGTGATTCTACTCAGCACCTCCTCGAAACGATCCTTCGCGACCACACGCGCCTGCCCAATAAATGAGTAGTGACAATGAGTTCTTCAACAGATGTGCCCGGACGCCCAGAAAACTACACTTGGGATATGAAGATCACTCCGGTGAACGGAACCGCGAGCATACATCGCAAGCACCTCCAACAAGCAGGGCACTGAAAGGAGAACTCCTATGATGCCGAATCATTCTGACCGGCAGCGCATGGCTCAAGCGCACCATCATGACCTGCTGCGCGAAGCAGATCACGAGCGGAGGCTTTCGCAGTTACCCCGATCGAATCAACTATGAGGCGCACCGCCCAGGTCTTGATCAAGTTTACTCCTGCCTCTCTTCAGGAGGCGATAGAAAGAAAAGAAACACACCGATGAAAAGCAGTATTCCATCTCTCCTCGTGATTGCCCTGTTGGCCACGCTCCTGGCATCCTGTGGGCCATCCACACCAGGCCAGCAGGCTGCGGTGCCAACTGTCGGCCCTACCCAGCACACCACTTCTATAGGCCCGAACGGTCGGATCGCCTGGCAGGGCTTTCTGGATTCCGATCAAACCAGGGCTGCGATCTTCTCGGCCAACGCCGATGGCAGCGCTGTGCGCCAGCTCACCCACCCGGACCCTGGAGACCAGGACGCGAACCCGGATTGGTCGCCTAACGGTTCCAACATCCTCTTCACGCTTGTGCCTGCACATGGCAAGAGCGAGATCTTTGTGATGAACGCTGACGGCACGGGCCTCCGGCAGCTCACCCACTGCACAGGGGTGTGTAACGGCATAGGCGTAGGCTCATGGTCGCCCGATAGCAGCCAGATTGTCTATAGTGTGGCGGAGAATCCGATTCGTTCCGACGGCAACGCGACTGATGAGGCGCTCTGGATCATGCATGCCGATGGCAGCCATCCCGTGCAGTTCACACAACCCCCACACCCGACAAGTATTGCTGATAACTTCCCCGCCTGGTCGCCCGATGGCAAGCAGATCCTCTTTGTGCGCAACCACCAGATGCATGATGCGTATGACGATCAGGCGCTGTTCGTCATCAACCGGGATGGCACCGGTCTGAAGCAGGTGACAGCGTGGGGAGAACTGAAGGCGGGGCTTGCGCATTGGTCGCCTGATGGCACGCGCATCCTCTTCCAATCCTTCGGCTCCTTCCCCGATGGCTCCACACCGCAGCTCTACACGATCTTCCCGGACGGCACACACCTGGTCCAACTGACGGCGAATGAGCGCAACAGCTGGCCGACCTGGTCGCCGGACGGAACGAAGATCATCTTTGTGCATCGATCCACAACGGGACAGGACCAGAATGTCCACCTCTATGAGATGAACGCCGATGGTAGCGGCCTGCTCCAGGTCACCAGGAACCCGTTCTGGCAGCTCCAGCCCGCCTGGGGTCCACTTCCCTAGCAAGAAAGGATATCTTGTTGAGGTCGCATCAATCCCCTTCATCGTCTCCCGTCAGATCTCGCAAGAGATGTCCAGTGAGAGAATCAGTGGTGGGAGACAGAATGTAAATTTTGGAATTCCATGAGCGGAATCGGTACCATTATGCGGGCGGGTTCGGAGGCGCCTTTTCGTAAAGAAAAGGATTGCACCGGCGAGGTTCGGGCTTCCAATTCTTGGAAGAGAAGAGAGCGGAAGCGAAAATCGCCCATATAATGGTACCGATTCCGCTCATGGAATCTTATGATTTACACCACAGATGACAGAAATAAGCATGGCTCAGGGAACAACTTTATTTATCTTCTACAGTTGGTGTAGAATCTGAATAAAATCGTTCCCATGTAAATAAAGTCGTTCCCGTTTCGGATGAAAAGGAGACACATGAAACATTCCGGAAGTGTTTGTGTGCCTCTCCTTTCACCTGGTAAGAAGACCTGGTTAAAAGGCCGCTGGTAGTGAGTCAGAGACTGTGTGGAAAGGCCTCAGGAGCTGTTTTGAGCCAACCGTCGCAGCATGATGCGGATCATGGCCACGTAGATCCAGGTTTCTTCACTGGTCGGAAGCACTTCATAGTCCTTGGCCAGCCGACGCCAGGTGGAGAGCCAGGCGAACGTGCGCTCCACGAGAGAGCGCCACTTGAGGACATGGAAGCCTCTTGGGCGGATTTTCTCCCAATCGATCACGGCATCCTTGGGTGCCCAGACCCCGCGCAGGCCACTCCAGGGATGCTCCACGATCT